>Ga0075424_100004031_pt1 | contig 13818 bp, 10 predicted proteins | sample SoiMethybrSBSTD3_FD_75301 | JGI IMG/M metagenome (GOLD analysis project Ga0075424, IMG submission 75301) | Bulk soil microbial communities from a Populus tree surrounding site in Tennessee, USA - Soil MetaG P. TD hybrid SBSTD3 | ecosystem: Environmental > Terrestrial > Soil > Tree plantation... | reverse complement strand
GCGCTTCATCTCGTCCAGAACGGCAGGGTTTTCATAGTTGAGATCGGGCATGCCGCTCCAGAACAGGCCGAAGTAGTACTCGTTTCTGACCGGCGATTTGTGCCAGTTGTTTGCAGGGGTGGTAGACCAGCGATACCAATTCCGGTGCGGCGCCGCGGTGTCCTGGAGCGCCTCCTTGAACCACGGATGCTCGCTCGACGTGTGATTCAGCACGAGATCCACGAGCACCTTGATCTTGTGCCGATGCGCCGCCGCCACGAACGCCTTGAAGTCGTCGTTCGTCCCGTAATCGGGCTCGACCTTGTAATAGTCGGTGACGTCGTACCCGTGATAGCTCGGCGACTCCGCGACCGGCATCAACCACACGCAATCGGCGCCGAGCCCCTGGATGTAATCGAGCTTCTGGGTCAGACCGCGCAGATCGCCGATGCCGTCGCCGTTGCTGTCATAGAATGACCGGACGAACACCTCGTAGCAGGTGGTCGGACGCTGTAGCAGCGCCAACAGAATCAGGGAATACATTCGAAGCTCGCCTCTTGCCCTTCTGCCGAGTTCGGTCCGACATAGACCCGGAACGTCCCCGGTTCGACCACGGGCTTCATGTCGAGCCCGATGAACCAAAGATCCTTTACCGCAATCGGCAGGTCGATGGCTTTCGACTCGCCGGGCTTCAGCGTCACGCGGCGGAAGGCCTTGAGCTCGCGCAGCGGCCGGCTGATGCTCGCCACCATGTCGCGCACATACAACTGCACGACTTCCGTGCCCTCTCGACCCCCTGTATTCGTCACGGTGACCGTGGCGGTGACTGTATCGCTCACGCGCGCCCGCGCGGTACTGAGCTTGAGATTGCCGTAGCTGAACGTCGTGTACGACAGTCCAAAGCCGAACGGATAGCGCGGCGTCACCGGGACGTCGATGTACTTCGAGGAGTATTTGTTGTTGACGTCGGCGGGCCGCCCCGTGGGGCGGCGATTATAGTAGATCGGCACCTGGCCCAGCACGCGCGGAAAAGTCACCGGCAAACGGCCGCTCGGGTTGACGTCGCCGAACAGCACGTCCGCCGTGGCATTCCCCGCCTCGACTCCGAGGAACCAGGTCTCGACGATGGCCGGCACGTGATCCGATGCCCACTCCAGGATGAGCGGCCGGCCGTTCATCAGGACGAGCACGACCGGCGTGCCCGTTGCGACCACCGCTTCCAATAATTCTTCCTGTCTACCAGGCAAACCTAGCGACGAACGGCTCGCGGCTTCTCCGCTCATGTCGCCGCGCTCGCCGAGCACCAGCACCGCGACTTTTGCCTGCTTCGCGGCCGCCACTGCCGCCGCAAATCCGGCGGTCGCCGTATCCTCGATGCCCGCCCCTTGCGCGTACAACACCTGCGTTCCGGCCGGCACTTTTGCCTTGATGCCCTGCAGCACGGTGACGACGTCCTCGGCCCGACCTTGCGTATGCCAGGGACCGAGCGGCTCTTCCTTATTGTCTGCGAGCGGACCGATCACCGCGATCGGGCCTGTCTTGGGCAGCGGTAGGATTGAGCGCTCGTTTCTCAGCAGCACGATCGACTCCCCCGCCACGCGCCGCGCGAGTGCGCGCAGCTCCGCATTCGCGGGCGCCGTGCGCGCGCGATACGGATCGCGAAACAGGCCGAGCCGCTGTTTGGCGCGCAGGATGCGCATCACGGCGGAGTCCACGATGGCCATCGGAATCCGATTCGAGCGCACCAGCGCCGCGAGCGAATCGACGTAGATGCTGCTCTGCATGTCCATGTCCACGCCGGCCGTAAGGGCGCGCATTCCGGCCTCCGCCTGCGAACCGGCCACGCCGTGATTGACGAGCTCATTGACGGACGTCCAGTCGCTCACGACGAAGCCGCTGAACCCCCACTCGCGCCGCAGCACCGTATCGGTGAGCCACGCATTGCCCGACGCCGGCACGCCCGAGATGTCGTTGAAGGCGGACATCAGGCTCGCGACGCCGGCGTCCACCGCCGCCTTGAAAGGCGGCAGGTACAGCTCGCGCATCGTTCGTTCGGAAATCTCCGTCTCTGCATACTCGCGACCCGCTTCGGCGGCGCCGTAGCCGGCGAAGTGCTTGGCCGTCGCGAAGATGTTTTGCTGGAAGCCGCGCACGCGCGCCGCTGCCATCAGCGACCCGAGATAGGGATCCTCACCCGCGCCTTCCGCGATGCGGCCCCAGCGCGGGTCTCGCGCGATGTCCACCATCGGCGCGTATGTCCAGTTGATGCCGGCCGCCGCGGCTTCCAGCCCTGCTGCCCGCGCGGTCGCCTCGGCCGCATCCGGATCGAACGATGAGGCCTCGCCGAGCGGGATCGGGAAGATCGCGCGGTAGCCGTGAATCACGTCGAGCCCGAGCAGGAGCGGTATCTTGAGCCGCGACTCCGTCACCGCCACGCGCTGCACCGGGGTGGTGTTCTCGGCGCCGATGACATTGAACAAGCCGCCGAGTTTGCCGTCGCGCGCGAGTTGTAACTGCTGTGGCGACGCTCGTCCGTTGGCCGACAGGAGATTGAGCTGGCCGAGTTTTTCCTCGAGCGTCATGCGACCGAGGAGCGAGTCGAGCCGCTGGGCCGCCGCGGGCGTGGCGAGAAGCATGGTCAGAATCAGCGTGTTGCAGAGGCGCAACATGGAACAGGTCTCCGGCGCTGGGGAGATGGACCTTGAAATTACGGCGCAAAACGGCATGCCGTGAAGGTCTGGCGTTTCTCGCGCCGCCAGGGGAAAGTTAGGGCACCGACTCACTTTTTACGGAGATCGATCTATGCTACGTCATCGTTTTTTGTGGCTCGTCGGCATTACTCTCCTGTTGCTCCCTCTCTCACTCAGCGCACAAACCACCACCGGCACCATTCGCGGGTTCGTCAAGGATCAGAATGGCGCGCCCGTGGCGGACGCCGGGATCCAAGCGCGCGATACGGCCACGGGGGTTGTCCGCTCCACGACTACTCGGTCCGATGGCTCATATGTCTTGCCCGGACTGCCGCCCGCGTCCTACGAGCTGTCGATCCGCCAGATCGGATTCGCGCCCCAGCGGCGCATGGTCACGGTTCAGGTTGGCGCCACCATGTCGGCGGATTTCAACCTTCAAGCGGGTGCCGTAGAGCTGCAGGCGGTATCCGTAGAGGCGGCACCTGCTGTCGAGATGCGAACCTCTGAAGTCGCGACGAATGTGACACAACAGCAGATCCAACAGCTACCGACGAACAGTCGCAACTTCCTCGACCTCGCGCAGCTCGCTCCTGGCGTGACGGTCACGGAAGATCGGATCAATTCCGGTGCAGGGTTCAGAACGTTTTCCGCCGGCGCCCAGGGGGCGAACCAGGTCAACCTGTTCGTGGACGGAGCGAGCCTCAAGAACGATCTCACCGGCGGCGGCGTAGCCGGCCAGGATGCGAGTCGCGGCAATCCCTTCCCACGCAACGCGATTCAGGAGTACCGCGTCGTGACGCAGAACTTCAAGGCCGAATATCAGAAGGCGTCGAGCGCGATCATCACGGCAACGACACGCAGTGGCGGCAATACGTGGACAGGGAACGCGTTCGTGGGTTATCAGGACAAGGGCTTGCTGGCGCTCGACACATTCCAAATCAAGGACAAGAACGCGAATCCCTCCGGATTCAAAAAGCCTGACTACAGTCGTGTCCTGTCTGGCCTGTCGATCGGCGGGCCGCTCATCAGAAACCGGCTGTTTTTGTTCGGCTCATACGAGGGGAATTACCAGAATCGGGCCAATACGGTCGCTATCACCGCGCCCACCGGCTTTACAGATCTCGACAGTGTCAACCTGAATCAGTTCAACGGGCACGTTACTTCGCCGTTCCGCGAGACGCTGTTGTTTGGAAAGCTGAACTATTCACTGGGAAATCATTCGTCTCTTGAACTGAGCTATAACAACCGCCATGAAACAGATGTCCGTGATTTCGGCGGACAGGTCGCCGCGCAGGCGGCGGTGAACTATCGCCAGGACATTGGCCTCGGGATTTTGAAACACAGCTATTTCAGCGGTGAGTGGCTGAACGAAGCCAGCGTCACATTCCAGCGCTTCAATCGAAACCCATCTCCCGATATCAGCGATCTGCCGTCGCGCGAGTTTCTGAATGGCTCGGCGAGCAGTTGCTGCACTTCGTTTGGGCGGATTGGAAGCTTCCTCAGCATTCAGGACTTCACTCAGAAGCGAGTCGGCTTCCGCGACGACCTAACGTATACGGGATTCCACGGCGGCGGCGACCACGTGTTCAAGACCGGTGTAACCGTGGACATGTTGAACTACGACATCATCAAGCGGAACGACGAGACGCCGCATTTCTTCTACACCGACACCCTGGTGCGCAACGGCGATACCCTCGCGTACAACTACCGGAGCCCCTACCAGATGACGTGGCAATACGGCAACCCGGGAGTCAAAGCCGATAACACGCAGATAGGCGCCTATCTGCAGGACGACTGGACGCCGACTCCACGATTGACGTTGAATCTCGGTGTGCGCTGGGACTATGAAACGCACATGATGAACTACGATTATGTGACGCCGCAGGCGGTCCGGGATACCATCAGGGCCTACAACAGTCAGTTGTTTTTCCCCATCGACACGCTGGAATACTTCACCAATGGCAGCCAGCGTGAGAAGTTCAAGGGCGCGTTCCAACCGCGACTCGGATTTTCCTACTCGCTCGACAGCGACGACAGGACCGCGGTTTTCGGAGGCTGGGGAATCTTCTACGACCGTTCGCTGTTCGACATGTCAGTGGATGAGACACTGAAGCTTCAGCGACCAGCGTATACCGTCTTCTTCGCGCATCCCGACTCGGCCCCGGGGCCGGGCGAAGTCGCGTGGAACAACAGTTACCTAACCACCGATACGAGCGTACTCGCTCCCCTCGTCACGGGATCACCGGGCAGCCTGGGCGAGGTGTGGCTGATTCCAAACCACGCGAAGGTGCCGAAGTCACACCAGTGGAACGTGGGCATCCGACATGCCTTCGGAAGTCTGGTGGCGTCGCTCGCGTACACCAACGTGCGGGGCTACGACCAGCTCGTGTTCAACTGGGCCAACATCAAGTGGAACAACTTCGGCACGCCGACGAGCTCGTGCTGTGATTTCTCCCGCACACCATTCCACGGCTTCAGCAACATCCTTTACGCCACCGAAAGCGGCAACACGTGGTACGACGCGTGGCAGGTTCAGCTCACGCGACCCTATCGGAGAACGGCTGATTGGGGTTGGGGTGGCGGCTTGGCATATACCAATGCGAAGCGGTCGGTTGAAGGGATCGATTTCCCGAACGACCAGTTCGCGTTCCCTGGGACCAATGTCATCCCCAAGCATCCCGTGAACGATGAGCTGAGCCGCGTTGTCATGAACTGGGTTATGGACGTGCCGGTCGTGGACGTGCAATTCAGCGGCTTGCTCACGCTTGGCAGCGCTCCCCGGCAGGATTTCTCCGGTCGCTTCGACCCCGCGAACTACAAGCCCGGCGCTGTAACAGTTCCTGGCGGGACGTTCCCGTTGTTCCCGGGGCAGTGGGGATATAGAAATGTGGACCTGCGGCTTCGCAAGGACTTCCCTACCGGTAGGGGAAGTATGGGAGTGACGGCGGACCTGTTCAACGCGTTCAACTATCAGAATTTCGGCTGCACAAATGGTGGCGTCACACCTAACTGCGTGGTTAGTGATCCTCGCAGGCTGCAGATCGGCGCCGAGTACACATTCTGATCGGACGCCGTGGTAGTTGTAGCACTGTGCTGTTTGCCCTGGCCCTCGGAGCTCCGCCAACTCCGGGGGCCCGGCGTCTAACCCGGCACCATCCGAAACCCCGCGGCGCCGAAGTGCCGGTCGAGCGTAAGCGCCTCTTGTATCCCCCGCTCCTCCATCACCGCGAAGCTCACCGCGTCGGCAAACGAGAAATCCTGATCTTCGTATCGCTCAAGCCATTGGGCGATGGCGGCAGCCTCGAGCGCCGGCGTGCTCGTCACGACGACGTTGGGTGGTTCCCGCACCGCCTGCAGGAACCCCAAGGCAACTTCTCGTGAAGGGCGCCGCAACAGGAGGACATGCGCTTCGGCGACGATGAGATTGGTTGTAACGACACGGATACCCCGACGAACGGCCTGATCGAGGGCCTGCGCGAGTCGTTCATGGTCCGGGAGGTCGGGTCTGGCGAGCGGGTACCACGCGCTCGCATCGACGAACAGCTCAGCGACCACGCCGGCGGCGCGGTGCGGGAGACAGTCCCCAGCTCGCGATCTCATCCTCGGCGAACGCACGGTCGTGCTCGCGCGCGACATCGTAGGTATCGTGATAGCGGTGGCCACGCGCGATCCCGATGATCCGCAGCACCGGATGCGACGCGGGATCGAAGACGTCGCTCTCGAGCGCCGAAAGGCCGCGCCGCAGCACCTCTGACTTCGTCGTGTCCAATTGGCGCGCCAGGCGCTCGAGTCGATCCCGATCACTCGCATCGAGGTAAACCTGGACTGGTTCTGCCACCGCCCGCTTTTTGCGTTTCATAGTTCATGAATCATAAATCGAGCTCATGAAATGATCAAGACCGCCGCCAACTACATTTGACGGTAGCATGCATCGCCCATTCCTGACCGCCTGCGTTCTCGCACTCGGCGCCTGCGCCGGCAACTCCGGCGGCCCAGGCGTTGCGCCCGACACCGCCGCATTCCTCGACACACTCCAGCAACGCACGTTCAACTGGTTCTGGGACCTGACGCCGCCGTCGAACGGCCTCACGCCGGACCGCTGGCCCACGCCGTCGTTCTCGAGCATCGCTGCCGTCGGGTTCGCGCTGACGGCGTATCCGATCGGCGTCGAACACGGCTGGATCACGCGCGCCCAGGCCGCGGATCGCACGCTCACCACGCTGCGCTTCTTCTGGACCGCACCGCAGGATTCGGCCGGGCCAAACACCACCGGCTACCGCGGTTTCTACTATCACTTCCTCGACATGCAGACCGGCTATCGCTTCCAGCAGGTCGAGCTCTCCACCATCGACACGTCGCTCCTGCTCGGCGGCATTCTGTTCGCGCAGAGCTATTACGACGGCACCGACACCACCGAAAAACAGATCCGCGCACTCGCCGATTCGATCTACCTGCGCGTGGACTGGCAGTGGGCTGCGGCCCGCCCGCCCGCCGTCAGCATGGGCTGGAATCCCGAAAGCGGCTTCATCAGCGCCGACTGGATCGGCTACAACGAGGGCATGATCCTCAACATCCTCGCCCTCGGCTCACCAACCCATCCGGCCGATACCTCGGCGTGGAGCAAGTGGGTGAGCGGCTACCAGTGGGCGACCTATCACGGCCAGACCTTCGTGCAGTTCGCACCGCTATTCGGGCACGAATACTCGCACGTCTGGATCGATTTCCGGGGGATTCACGACAGCTACATGGCAGGCAAAGGAATCGATTATTTCGAAAACTCGCGCCGAGCCGCGCTGTCGCAGCGGTCGTACGCGACAGCGAATCCTCAGGCGTTTTCCGGCTACGGCGCCAACGTCTGGGGACTCACCGCCTGCGATGGCCCGGCGAACAAGACGCTGACGATTGGCGGCCGTAGTCGTCAGTTCCACACCTACATGGCTCGCGGCGCGTCGTCCCTCGAAGAACCCGACGACGGTACGATCGCGCCCACAGCCGCTGGCGGCGCCGTACCGTTTGCTCCCGAGATCGCGATCCCCGCGCTCCTCACGATGCGTACAACGTACGGCGCGAAACTGTTCAGCACTTACGGGTTCCTTGATGCATTCAATCCAACTTTCACTGCAGCAGGCCAGCAGGAAACCGGCACCGTCGATCCGCAGCTCGGCTGGTTCGATGTCGATTATCTCGGCATCGATCAAGGTCCGATTCTGGCAATGCTCGAGAACTACCGCACCGGGCTGGTCTGGCGCGTGATGCGCACGAATCCTCATATCATTCGTGGGTTGCAGCGAGCGGGATTTACGGGGGGATGGCTACCATAGCATGTCGACCCTTCTCTCGGCACTGAGCGGTCTTCCCAATGCCGCAGAGCCGGTGACCGGCTGGATCACCGGCGGTCAGCCCACCGAGCAGCAACTCAAGGCATTCAAGTCCGCGGGCGGTGAAGTCGTGGTCGACAACCGCGATCCCATGGAGCCTCGGCCCCTCGACGAACCGGCGACGGCGCACGCGTTAGGACTCGAATACGTCAGCATGCCGATCGCCCACGGTGCAGTCACGGTCGACACGATGAAGCAGATGCATAACACGATGAAAAAACTGGAGGGACGCAAAGCCTTGCTGCACTGCTCATCAGGCAATCGGACGTCAGCCGCGCTGATTCCCTATTTAATGATCGACAAGAAAATGGAGCAGGATGATGCCGTGGATACGGCGATGCGCGGTGGATTGCGAAGCGCGGAATTGATGGAATTGGCGCTGGACTACGTGAAACAGAGCTCTTCCTAAACCCTTGCGGCTCGAATCCGCTATGCGTCTCGGCGTCTAGGCGTCTGCCTCAAGCCTTGGGTTCCTCCCTCCCTCCCGCATAACGATGCCAATACATGCGCATCTCCGAGATCTTCCCGTCACGGGTCTCACAGAAGATCGCGCCCCGCGCATCGACTTGCTCTCCGGTTCTACGGCGCCGGAACGTGCACTTGAATTCCGTCGAAAACCACGGCCCCGCCGAGTAAATCTCTCCTGACTCGAACTTTGTTTCGGCCTGGTACAGCGGGATGTCCTTCCAGTACGCGCGGATCGCCGCCATGCCGCTGTCCGGCGCGCTGAACGGTGTCTCAATAAAGACGGCATCCTCGGTGAAGATGGAGCAGATGGCATCGACATCGCCCTGCTCCCATCCCTTGCCGAACGTATCGATCAGCGCTCTATACTCGCTATTCATGCGCGCAAATATACTCCTCGTCGCGGTACTCGCTGTCGGCTGCCGTGCTACCCCGGATGACGGGGGGGGCTTCACGCTGCTGTTTCTGGGCCGCGCGCCCGCGGCCCGCGTGGGCCGGTACTCGTGGGCGCCCGATGCCTCCCATAGTCGCCTGATTGCGTTCGACGGAGACCTGCATGTGGTCCGCAGCGTCACCAATCCGCGGCTTTCGCAGCCTGTGGCGATCGCCCCATATCCTGGCTCCAGACTCCTGATCACCGAACGCACCGGCGAAGGCGTCGTCTTCGACACCACCGGCGAGCCCGTGCGCGAGTGGGAAAGTCCCTTCCCTGCTTCGCTGTATGCGACCGACGGCGCGCACATCGTGGCGTCGCGATCGCCGTACTTCGTGCAGTTCGTCGCCGAGGACGGCAGCGCACCGCTCCTATGGACGCTCGATACCCTGGGCCAGAAGCGCGCCGGCCTGGGAATCACGCACATACCCGACATCCGCTATCTCGCGCAGCTCGTCAACGCGGGTCCGGTGGCACTGCGCGACGGCGTCGTGTTCTACGCGCCGCTCGTACGCGATGAGATCCTGCGACTCGATGCGAGCGGCTCACCAGTGTGGCGCAGCTCGCGCGGACTGATCCCACAAGAGCGCGATCCGGTCTTTGCGCCAGGAAAAGAACGGCGCGTGGAGCATGCCCTCATCAACATCGCCATGCAGTTTGGCCCCGATGGTCGTCTGTACCTTCTCGGCGCGCAGGACTCCGCGGCGAGACGGCTGCGGCTCGATGTGCTGAACCGCGAGACCGGCGAGATCATCGAAAGCCGGGTGCTCGGCACGCCTGCGACGGCGATCGCCGTCAACGGCCGCGGCGCGATTCACGTACTCGATCCCGAGGCGCTGCTCGCCCAGGTTCCGACGCAGGGCCGAGATCTCTTCGCACCAGCATTTGCGTTGCCCGACCTGGCCGGCAAGCCGGTGCGGCTCCAGGATTACCGTGGCACGGTCACGCTCGTGAATTTCTGGGCCTCGTGGTGCGAACCCTGTCGCGCGGAGTTCCCGCATATGGCGTCGCTGTACAAGGAGTTCGACCGCAAGGATTTCGACATCGCGGCGATCTCCGACGACGTGAGCGATAGCAAGATGCGCGCGTTTGTCGCCGAGTTCCGGCCGCCATTCCCGATTCTGGTGGGGCGCGGCAACATGAAGGGTGTCTATCATTACCGCGGCCTGCCCTACTCGGTGCTGCTGGATCGGCAGGGACGAGTTATTGAGCGCATCTTTGGCTTCGGTGGGGACGTAGAGTTTCAGCACCTCCGCGAAACCATTTCGAAAGAGATCCATGCTGGCACTACTGCTCATCGTTAGCCTGCAAACATCTGGCGACTGGCCGGTGTACGGTCGCGATCCCGGTGGGGCGCGATTCTCACCGCTCACGCAAATCACGCGCACCAACGTCGCGCGGCTTCAGGTCGCGTGGACCTATCACACCGGCATCCCCGACATGTCGAGCATGTCGCACCGGCCGCCGGCCTTGGAAGTCACCCCGCTCGTCATCGATGGGACGATGTACGTCATCTCACCGACCGGTATCGTTGCCGCGCTCGATCCCGCGACCGGCGCGGAACGCTGGCGCTACGATGCCGGCGTCAATCCGCATCGCGGCTACGGCGACTTCGCGAGTCGCGGCGTGAGCTTCTGGCGCGACGCGCGGGCGGCGGCGGGAGGCGGAACCGCTTGCGCCAAGCGAATCGTTGCCGCGACGATCGACGCTCGACTCATCGAGCTCGATGCCGCCACCGGCAAACCGTGCGCGGATTTCGGGTCAGGCGGAGTCGTCGATTTGCGCAAGGGACTCCGGGTTCAGCCCGACGAGTTCGTGTTCTACGAGGTGACCTCGCCGCCGGCGATCGTGGGAGACTTGATCATCACTGGCTCGGCAATCGCCGATAACACGAACCTCGCTCCGGCGAGCGGTGAAGTCCGCGCGTTCGACGTACGCACGGGTGCGCAGAAATGGTCGTTCGATCCCATTCCGCAGGATTCTACCGATCCGGCATTCAAGACCTGGCAGCACTGGAGCGCCCCGCGCACCGGTGGCGCGAACGTCTGGTCGGTGATCGTCGCCGATCCGGCGCGTGACCTCGTGTTTCTGCCGACGTCGAGCCCCGCGCCCGACTACTTCGGCGGCATGCGGCTTGGCGACGATCGCTACGCCAATTCGATCGTCGCGCTGCGCGCCTCGACCGGGAAGATGGTGTGGGCCTTTCAGACCTCGCACCACGACATCTGGGATTACGACAACGCGGCGCCACCGGCTTTGGCGACCGTGACTCAGGGTGGCACCAAGATCCCCGTCGTCATCCAGGTGCCGAAGACCGGCATGATGTACGTGCTCGAACGGACGACAGGCAAACCGGTCTTCGGAGTCGAGGAGCGACCTGTCCCGGCGAGCACGGTGCCCGGAGAAGTCGCTTCCCCTACGCAGCCATTCACGACCGTAACGCCGCCGCTCTCGCCGCTCCAGTACTCGGCGGACGATGCCTGGGGGCCGACTCCGGAGGCGCGTGAGGCCTGCCGCGCGCTGCTCGGATCGTTGAGAAACGACGGGCCTTTCACCCCACCGTCGCTCGAGGGCACCCTGGTCGTGCCCGGCAACATCGGCGGCGCGGCCTGGGGCGGCGTCGCTATAGATGAAAGCAAATCGCTCGCGATCGTGCCCGTGAATCGCCTCCCGGCCATGGTGCAGCTGTTCCGATCGGAAGGCTTCAACGGCGACAGCATCCGTCGCGTGGATGCCAACCGTGGCCTGACCGATTTCGAGTACACGCGCATGCGCGGAACGCCCTACATCATGCGGCGGCGTCTGATCCTTGGTCCCACCGGCCTGCCGTGCGTCACCCCGCCTTTTGGCTCACTCGTCGCGGTCAGCCTCGCTACCGGCAAGATCGTGTGGAATGTCCCGCTCGGCGCCATGGGCGGCTTTCCGGGGTCGCCGCATCTCGGCGGACCGATCGTGACGGCAGGGGGACTCGTGTTCATTGGCGCGACGCTCGACCGCGCGATTCGAGCGTTCGATACCGAGACGGGCCGCGAGCTGTGGAAGGCGGATCTACCGGCTGGCGCGCGCGCGACACCGATGACCTATGAGGCCGGTGGGCGGCAGTTCGTCGTGATCGCGGCGGGCGGTGGCGGCCCGTTTGGCGCGGGCGACGCGATCATCGCGTTTGCACTTCCGAGGTGAGATCCCTAACCTAGAGCGTGACCGAGTCCCAGCTCCCGGCTCCCGGTTCCCGGCTCCCGATTATCATCGACACCGACCCGGGTATAGACGACTGTCTCGCGATTCTCCTGGCCCTCAACTCGCCTGAGCTCGATGTCCGCGCTATCTCCGTCTCGTACGGAAATGCCGTCGTCGAGAACGCCTACCGCAACGCCGTCGAGATCGTCCGCAAGGTCAAACAACCCGTTCGCGTGCCGCTCGGGATCGGTGCGCGCCGGCCGCTCAAGCGACCGCTCCAAGTCGCCGATGACACGCATGGCCCGTCAGGCCTCGGCTATGCCGATGTGCCGCCGGCGGGAGTCATTCTCGACTACGTGCGCCCGCTCGAACGGCTGCTCGAAGCGCAACCCGAGCCCGTCACGCTTGTCACGCTCGGGCCCGTCACCAGTCTCGCGCTCGCCCTGCGCGCCAATCCGGGTCTGGTGCGGGACAAGGTCAGTCGCCACGTCGCGATGATCGGCAACATCGAGGCAGCGGGAAATACGACACGCTTCTCCGAATTCAACGCTTGGTGTGACCCCGAGGCGCTGGCGACGGTGCTCGCCGCGGAGATGCCGACCGAGATGATTGGGCTGGACGTGACACGGAAAGTCGTGATTCGAAGCAGTGAGGTGAATCGACTCGCCGAGCACTCGCCGTGGCTCCACGACGCGCTCCGCTTTTACGTCGAGTTCCATAAGAAGCAGGAAGGCTTGGACGGAGCGATCATCAATGATGTCCTCGCGATCGCCTACCTGATTCAGCCCGACGTGTTGACGTTCAGCGATCTGCGTCTCGCCGTCTCGCTGGACGACGGCCAGAGCCGCGGCCGCACCAAGCTCGATCCCAAGGGCTCGTTCACGCGCGTGGCCATGGAGGTGTATCCCGCGCCGGTGCGGCGGCTGCTGTTCGAGCGCGTCCTGCCGGCCGGGGCGCTCGTCGAGGAGCAGATGGCGTGACGATCCCGCGCAAGGTCTCGGTCATCGGCGCGGGCGACATTGGGGTGGGTTGGGCCGCGCTGTGCGCATCCGCCGGCTGGCCGGTCGCGATCTTCGACCTGAATCCCGAGACCATGGAGCGCGCGTCGCACGAGATCGAGCGGCGCACCCGCGCGCTCGTCGCGCTCGATCGCGCACCCGAGTCCATCGTCGAGCGCGGTCTCACGGAGCTCGTCCGCGCGAAGTTTTTCTCGGAGGCGGTCCAGGACGCGGACTGGGTCATCGAAGCGATCCAGGAGGATGTCACTGCGAAGCAAAAGCTGCTCGCTGCGATCGAACAGGCCGTGGGTGGAGACGTGTTGATCAGCTCATCGTCCAGCGGACTTCCGCCCACCGAGATCTTCGGACGGTGCCGGCGGCTGGATCGCTGTCTCGTCACGCATCCACTCAATCCTCCCGAGCTGATTCCGATCGTCGAGATCGTACCCGAAACCCGCACGTCGGCCGCCTCGATCAACCGCGCCGTGGAGTATCTGCGCGCGCTCGGTCGATTCCCCATCGTCCTCAAGAAGCCGGTTCCCGGCTACGTCGTCGGGCGGGTGGCGGCGGCCGTCTGGCGGGAATGCATCGACCTGGTGCTGCAGGGCGTCATCAGCGTGGACGACATGGATCGCGCGGTCTCGCTCGGCCCGGCGCTCGGCTGGGCGGCGGCGGGACCCCATTTGACGTATCACCTG
>Ga0075424_100004028_pt1 | contig 13825 bp, 15 predicted proteins | sample SoiMethybrSBSTD3_FD_75301 | JGI IMG/M metagenome (GOLD analysis project Ga0075424, IMG submission 75301) | Bulk soil microbial communities from a Populus tree surrounding site in Tennessee, USA - Soil MetaG P. TD hybrid SBSTD3 | ecosystem: Environmental > Terrestrial > Soil > Tree plantation... | reverse complement strand
CAACTGGCCGTTGTTGCCGGTGTCCATCGTCGAGATGCCGTCCATCATGATGTTGGTCGCGCCGCCGCCACCGATGCGGCTCGTACCGCTCACACCGGGTGCGAGCGCCGCGAGCGCGGAGAACCCGCGATTGGCGATCGGGAGATTCTCGACCGATTCGGTGGTGATCGTGAACGACCGCTCCCCGGAAGTCGCCTGAATCATCGGCGATTCGCCTTTCACGTCGATGACTTCGCTCGTGCCGCCGAGCTCGAGCGTGATGGCGCCGACATCCGCGCGCGTGCCGGGATTGACCATGATGCCGGTCTGCTTCAGGGTCTTGAACGAGGGCACTTCCACTTGAATCGTGTACGTGCCGGCCGCGAGATTGGGGACGACGAACGCGCCGGTCTCGTTGGTGACGACTGGCACAGATGCCGTGCCGCGGCTTTCATTGATGACCGTAACCGTCGCGCCGGGGATGACGCCGCCCTGTGCATCTTTCACGGATCCCGTAACCGATCCCGTTGTCAACTGCGCTGAAGCCGGAGCGGCCAGGGCAGCGACCAGCCATGCCGTCGCGACGATGAGCGAACGTGCGTTGATCGACATGAATCACCTCTGAAGAACGGCGACTATCGACGCCTGGACAGCCGACGGGCGAACGTTGTACTACATTTCCGTCGCGACGGATTCCGAAACGTGTGGGGTGCGGACGTTAACCGCGACGTGTAGACTTTGTGGCGCCGGAGTCGGACTATCGCCCGGAAGGAGCCTTCACATGAGACGTCGAGACTTTCTTGCGCGTGCTGCCGTCGGTGCTGTGAGTGTCGTGGGGTTGACCGGCCAGGGGAATCAGGCGCCCGCGGGTGAACGGCAAGGAGGCGCGGGCGCTCAGGGACGCGCTGGCGGAGGCGGCCGCGGCCGTGGCCCCGCTCCGGTCGCGCCGGAGAAGCTCGCGCGCATTTCGCTGATGACCCTCGACTTCAACGCGTATGTGAAGAACCCGAAGAATACGAACCCCTCCCCCGAGCAGACGCTGACACCACTCGACCTGCCGAAGATGTACGTCGAGATGTACGGCGTTCACAATATCGAGTTTCAGCACGAGACGATCGTGGAGTCGGAGACCAATCCGGAGTACATCAAGGAATTGAAGGCGCGGCTCGACGAAAACAGGATGACGATGACCCAGATCAACCTGGAATTCGGAATGGTTGAATCGATCTCGAATCCTGATGCCGCGGGGCGGCAGCAAGCGGTCGACCACGTGAAGCGCTGGATGGACATCGCGTCGCAGTACGGCTGTCCGCGAGTCATGATCAATCAGCAGCAGGCACAGCTGACGAAGGAAACGCGAGAAGGCGCCGTCGCCGCGATGAAAGCGATGGCCGATTACGGCCGGACCAAGAACGTCAAAGTGTCGTTCGAGACGCGCGGCGTGGGCACGCCCGAGTACGTCCAGGCGATCGGGATGAAACCGTGGGAGTTCGGGCTCACCGTGTTCCGGGATGCGGGCGCCAACTCGAACGTGGACATCGGCAACGTTGGCGCGATGAGCCAGCAGGAGCTGCACGACTGCATCAAGGCGTGGTTTCCGTACTCGTCAGGCAACATGCATATCAAATCGAGTCCGTTCTGGGACATCGGCCAGGCGGTCAAGTTTACTGAAAGCCTCGGCTACAAGGGCTTGTACTCGATTGAGGTATCCCGGCACGAAGCCGTGCGGATCGTCTACAACACGATTCTCGCGAATCTGAGCTAGAACGCTCGCGCGGTCGCACTCCGTCAGAGGCGCGACTTCCAGGCTAGAAACGCGATGACCGCGAGCAACCCCGCAACCGCGCGATATTCGCGGTTGCGCATGGCGCGCGCGAAGCTGAAGCGGCGCCGCTCCGGCATCGACCGGCCATCCCGATAGGCGGGATAGACGCTGCCGAATTTTTCGGTCAGGTGCGTCTCTTCGGTCCTGATCGCGGCGGTGAGCGTGATCGCGAGGTACGCGAGCACCAGCACGGCGACGATCCAGTTCGCGCAGGCTATAGCGAGGCCAACGCCGATGATCGTCGAGCCCAGATAAAGAGGATGGCGGGTGAACGCGTACGGTCCGCTCGTCGTCACCTCGCGTCCCTTCTCGAGGTGGCCGGCCGTCCAGACACGGATCGCCTCACCGATGATTGCGACGAGGGCGCCGGCAACGAGGCTCTGCCGCGTCGGATGTGCCAGCCAGAGGACGGCGACGGCGGAAACGAAGCCGATGGTGACCCGGAAGCGTGCGATTCGCTGCAGGATCATTTCCCGAAGCGCTGCTGGATCGCCGCCGTCACCTCGGCGACGCTCACGGAATCCAGACACCAGTCCTGTTGTCGGCAGCGGCGCTCGTAGTGGCAGCCGCACGCGCCGAAGCGCGAAACCGCGATGTCGTCGGAGGCCCACGGCCCGTTGCGGTGCGGATCGGTGGGACCGAAGAGCGCGACGATCGGCGTCCCCACCGCAGCCGCCAGATGCAGCGGACCCGTATCGCCCGACACCATCAATGATGCGGCGCGCGACAGCGCGAGCAGATCCGCGAGGCCGGTGCGCGGCGCGATCCGGGCGGCGCCGCCCGACGCCTCGACGACCGCACCAGCCACGCCTTCCTCACCCGGCCCCCAGAGGACCAGCGACGGAAGTCCGCGGATCTCCTTGATGAACGCGGCCACTTCGCCGAACCGCTCCGCGGGCCACCGCTTGTTCGGCCATGCGGCGCCTGGATTGATCAACGCGAACGGACGATCGCCGCCAGGGGACGCGCGCACCGCACTCAACGCAGGCGACGGGACTTCGGCCAGCGGGAACTCGACGCGCTCGTCGTGCACGCCAAGCGCCGACAGCAGCCGCAGGTTCTTGACGATCACATGATCCGCTTCGAGACGGCCGCGACGATCGGTCTCCGTGTAGAACGGCCGCGCGGTCTTTTCGCGCAGGTGCCAGATCGAGAATCCGATGACGCGCGCCGCGCCCGACGCGCGCGCAAAGATCGCGGACTTGAGCAGCCCCTGCAGGTCGATCGCCGCGGCGTATCGCGTTTCACGCAGCCGCCGCGTGGCGTCGAGCCAGCCGCTCGCGTTTGACCGCTGGAGCACGATTGCCCTGTCGACAATGGTGATCAAATCGACGATGGCACGATGGCGCGCATCCACGAGCCAGTCGATGCGGGCATCCGGATACGCGCGGCGGAGCGCGGCGGCCGCCGGCACGGCGTGAACGATATCGCCAAGCGCGCCCAGGCGGACGATGAGAAAGTTCATGGTGTCCGGCCGCGGATCCTGCTGAGAAGCTCACGGGTTGAGTGGTGCTTGGGATCGCCCACTATCGCGATGCGGCCGCCGTACGCGAGGACCGTTTCACGCTCGGGCACGGTGTCGACCGTATAGTCCGTTCCCTTGCAGTGCACGTCGGGCTCGAGCAGCGTCAGGAGCGGCGCCACAGTCGGCTCGTCGAAAATGACGACGTAATCGACGCCGCGGATGGCGGCGACCAGCTCCGCGCGCTCCGCCGCCTTCAGAATGGGGCGTCCCGGTCCCTTCGATCCCGCAGCCGCATCATCGTTGACGGCCACGATGAGCCGGTCCGCCTCGGCGGCCGCGCCCTGCAGGTATCGCACGTGGCCCACGTGCAGCAGATCGAAGCAGCCGTTCGCGAACGCAATCGTCCGCCCGGCCGCGCGGTCGGCGCGCACCAGCTGCACGAGCCGCTCGCGTGAGACGGCTTTCTCAGCCACGCCCGCTCAGCACCGCCTGCTTGAGCTCCTCGCGGCTCACCGTGGCCGTGCCGCGCTTCATCACGACGATGCCGCCGGCGTAGTTGGCAAGGTGCGCCGCTTCGATGAACGTCGCCCCGGCCGCGAGCGCGAGCGTCAATGTGGCGATCACGGTGTCGCCGGCGCCGGTCACATCGGCGATCTGATCCGACCCGAAGATCGGGATGTGCGCGGTCGGCCGATCCGGCTCGAACAGCGCCATGCCGCGGCTGCCGCGCGTGATCAGGACGGCCGACGAGCGAGTGCGCTTCAGCAGTTCGCGCCCCGCACGCTCGAGCAGCCGCGTGTTCTCCCCGATCCGGATGTCGAAGAGCTGTTCGACTTCCGATTCGTTCGGCGTGCAGGCGGTCATGCCACGGAACGACAACAGCGAATAGCGTGAGTCGACGAGCACCGGCGGGCGCTGCCGGCTGCGGCGGCGAAGGGACCGTTGCGCGCGCCTTACGGCCGCCGGAACGACGATGCCGCTCCCGTAGTCCGAGACGAGCAGCGCATCGCAGCGGGGCGCCGCTTTCATCAGCCGTGCGGCGAGTGCGTCGCGATCGATCGCCGCGGAATCCTGACGCGCCGCGCGATCGATCCGGACCACCTGCTGCTTCGCCGAATGAATGCCGCCCGCAAGGATCCGCGTCTTGGTCGGGGTCCGGTAACCGCGCGGGCGAACGACATTCCTCATGTCCACTCGCGCCTTCAACGAGTCCAGCAGCCGGTCGCCCGTCGCGTCGCGCCCCGCAACTCCGACGACCATGCACCGGCCGCCAAGCGCGGCCACGTTGTTCGCCGCGTTCCCCGCGCCTCCCGGCACGATCTCGGTGGAGTCGTAATTGAGGATCAGGACCGGCGCTTCACGCGACACGCGGGAGATGTCTCCATAAATGAACTCATCGACGATCAGATCGCCGAACACCGCGATGCGCACCTTCGGAAAGCGATCGATGACGGCGGCAAGACGGGACGCGGCAGCTCCAGGCATCCTCACGCCCGCAGGATCCACGACACGGCTTCCATCACGTTGTCGACGATCGCCGACGGTTGCACGTGCGGCCTGGGCGCCGCTTCTTGCGTACGTCCGTAACCCGTCCGAACGAGGACCGTTCGAGCGCCGACGGACTGTCCGGCCTCGAGATCGTGCCAGCGATCGCCGACCGCAAACGATCGATCGAGGCCCAGATCCAGGTCCGCAGCGGCGCGCCTCAACATACCTGGCTTCGGCTTGCGGCAGTCGCAGTCGCGCCGGAACTCCTCGATGATCCCGTCCGTATGATGCGGACAGTAGTAGAACCCGTCGATGCGCGCGCCGCCGGCGGCGAACCGTTCCGCGATATACCGGTGTGCCTCGGATACGAACGATTCCTGGACGATCCCACGGGCAATCCCCGCCTGGTTCGTGACCACCACCACGGCGAACCCCGCGCGGTTCAGGAGTCGCACTGCGTCAATCGTGTAAGGGAGAAAGACGAGACGCTCGAGGCGATCGAGGTAGCCGACATCTTCGAGCAGCGTGCCGTCGCGGTCCAGAAAAACAGCAGCCCTAGTCACAGGAACCAATCCCCAATCCCCAATCGTGAATCCCCAATCGTGAATCGCGAATCGAAACGTCCAGTCACTGACCACGCAACCGCGCCGACACCGCCGCAAACACCGCGTCGGCCGTAATTCCTTTCATGCAGCGGTGATCGATGGGACAGTCGCGCAGCATGCACGGCCGGCAGAAGACCTCGTGCACCAGCACGTCGTGGTCGCCGAGCGGCGACGTCACACGCTCGTCCGTCGGCCCGAAGATCGCCGTGACGGGTACGCCGAGCGCGGCCGCGAGGTGCATCGCGCCCGAATCGTTCGAGACGAACGCGGCGCACCGCGCGAGTACGCCGATCAGCTGCCGCAGATCGGTCCGGCCGATCAGGTTCACCACCCGGACCCCTGCCGGCAGCGCTGATTCTATCTCACGCCCCGCGTCGCGGTCCCCCGCCGCGCCGACGAGGACACACGTCGCGCCGCGCTCCCGCTCGACCCGCTCGATGACCTGCGCCACGCGCGGTGGAGGCCATCGCTTCGCGTGACCGTAGGCGGCGCCGGGAGCGAACGCGACGATCCTCGCATCGCCGTCGATATTGCTGTGTGCGAGCAGCGCCGCCGCGCGCGACGCGGTGACCGCGCGTACGGCAACGCGCGGCAGGGACTCGCGCGCTTCGAATCCCAGCCCATTGACGAGCGCGCGATAGTACGTCGAGTGATGCATTTTCCCCCGCGGCCGAGGGACGGCACGGGTCAACAACACGCTTCGAAGGTTCGCCGCGACACCCCATCGCTCGCCTATCCCGGCCCGACGGGCGTCCCACGCGGCTCGAAACGAGTTCGGCAACAGCAGCGCGGCGTCGAAGCCGCCCGCCCTGAGCGTCGCGGCCTCGTGCCGCCGGTCTCCGATGGTGAGTACCGCATCGGGACGTGCCGACGTGTCCTCCTCGAACATCGGCGCGATCGGTCCGATTGCCGCGACAGCGATGTGCGCCTCCGGCAGCGCGGCGCGCAGCGATTCGAGCGCGGGCAGGGCCATCACCGCGTCTCCGAGCCAGTTCGGCGCGCGCACCACGAGGCGCGACGGGCTAATCGACATTCGTGTCGTCGTTCGCGCGCGGAAACATGCCCTTGAGCGTCGTGCCGGATGGGACGTCGCGCCAGCGGCGATGCATCCAGAGCCAGAGCTCGGGGTACCGGCGGACGTACATCTCCAGCACGTCCGTGCAGCGCTGGGTGAACTCCCGAATCGCATCCGCATCGTCGGCGCGCGGCGGATCGACGGCGTGTTCGTACACCATCCGGAAACGGCCGCCCGGCAGCGGCAGCGCGAACACCGGCACGATGGGCGCGCCGGTGCGCAGCGCCAGCGCGGCAAGCGCCGAGGTCGTGGCGGCGGGCCGGTTGAAGAAATCGACGTAGACCGAGTCGGCGGGCTGCATGTGCTGATCGATCAGAAACGCGATCGCCTGATTCGCATCGAGAGCGCGAAGGACGCGGCGGATCGCGCCGCGGCGGTAGAAGACGCTGTTGCCGGTCCGCGTGCGCACCGACTCGAGCAGCTCGTGAAGCAGCGGGTTGTCGAGCGGCCGCGCCAGCACCGCCATCGGCTTGATGCAGAGCGCGTGCACGAGCGCGTTGATCTCCCAGTACCCGAAGTGCCCCGTGAACAGCAGTACTCCGCGCCCCTGCGCATGCGCGTGCACGACACGTTCTTCGCCGTCGAACTCGACGCACGCGAGCATCTCGTCGGGGCGCATCGTGCTGAACTTGAGCAGGACGACGAGCAGCCGGCCGAAATGCGCGAACGTCTCGCGGCAGATCGCGCGGCATTCCGCCTCGCTTCGCAGCGGAAACGCCGCGCGGAGGTTGTTGATGGCAAGCCGTCGATGGCCGCGATCGAAGAGGAAGAACGCGCGCCCGACGGCCGTCCCGAGGGCGAGCACCGCGCGCATCGGCAGCAGTCGAACCATCCCGATGACGCCGGCAACCGCGCCGTACTCGAGGCGGTGTCGCAGCAGCACGCGAGTGCGCGATGGCGCCGTGGCCTCGATGGTTTGTTGATCAGTCAACGATGTCGCGGGCCGCGCGCAGCGAGCCGGCAAGCCATTGCCGGAACTCGGGCAGCGGATCGGGCTCCATTGTAAGCGCCACGCCGTGCAGCGCCGCGTTGAAGGGCCGGTATGGCAGCAGCCGTACGAGATCCTTTTCGGTCGTGACGAGGGCGTCGGCGCCGGCGCGGCGGGCCTCGGTCACCAGCGCGGCGAGATCGCGGCGCGAGTACGGGTGGTGATCACGGAACGCGCGCGTCGCGATCACGGTGCAGCCCAACGAGGCCGCGTCCCTGAAGAACCGCTGAGGGGACGCAATTCCCGCAAACGCCAGGACGCGCGCTCCCTCGAGAGGCGTGGTGCCGTTGCTCAACGTGCGGCGCGTCCGGAAGAACGGGATCTCGACTGCCGCCGTGTCCATCGTCACATCGTCGTCGGCCGCCACCACCGCATCAGCCGCGATGATCGTGTCGAGCGGCTCGCGCAATCGTCCCGACGGAAGCGTCAGCGGCCGCGACACGTCCTCGGCGCCGACCATCACGATGTCCACGTCCCGATCGAGGCCCAGGTGCTGAAACCCGTCGTCCAGCACGTGCACGGTTGCGCCTAACTGCTGTTCCGCCAGCCGCCCGGCGAGAAAGCGATCTGGACAGACGAGCACCGACGCCCCGGGCAGCACGCGGGCGAGCATCAGCGGCTCGTCCCCCGCGCGGGGGAGATCGCTGCGGATGCCTTCCGGATCACGCACGATCACGACGCCATCGGTCCGCTCCATTCGCGCGTAGCCGCGGCTGAGGATGGAGGGACGCTCTCCCATCGAGAGCAACTCGCGCGTGATGGTGGCGACCATCGGCGTCTTCCCGCGTCCACCGACCGCGACGTTGCCAACGCTGATCACCGGACGGCGCAGCCGCTGACGAAGATCCGGCCGCCGCGCGTACCGTTCGCGGCGACGACGAGCTGCGGCGGCATAGATGTCGGACAGCAGGGTCACGTCACGCGCCGGAATGGGCGGACGACGCTGCTCGGGTTGTCAGGAGGAAGCAGCTGCGCAACGGCCGCAAGCGTCTTCGCGCGCGCGCCGCGATTCGCTTCGACCAGCGCGCGGGCTGCGGCCCCGAGCCGCGCGCGGCGGACCGGATCGCCCAGCAGCTCGAGCAGCACGGTTTCCAGCTCGCGGCCGTTTCGCACCTGGATCGCCGCCCCGTTGTCGAGGAAGGTCTGCGCGATTTCCGCGAAATTCTGCATGTAGGGGCCAAAGACGATTGGCTTTCCGAACACGGCCGGCTCGAGGATATTGTGGCCTCCGCTGTCGACGAGGCTGCCGCCGACGAAGACGGCGGTGGCGACGTGAAAGAGCTGCGCGAGCTCGCCGATCGTGTCGAGGATGACGACATCCTGCCGTGGCTCGGCGTCGACGCGCAGCTCGCTGCGCCGCGCGACGTTCCACCCCGCACGCCGCGCCATCCGTTCCACGTCGTCGAACCGCTCGGGCTTTCGCGGCGCGACGATCAGCAGCGCGTTGCTCATCGTGGCCCTGATCCGCTGGAACGCTTCCAGGACGGGCTCTTCTTCGCCGCGGAGGGTGCTCGCCGCGATGATGACAGGACGGTCCGGCGCGATGCGGAAGTAGCGCAGCACGCGGTTCTGGCCGCGGTCGACGGGGACCGCGCCCGGAACCTGGAGCGCGTCGAACTTCAGGGAGCCGGTGACGGTCACGCGGTCGCGATCCGCGCCGATATCGACGACGCGGCGCGCGGATTCGTCGCTCTGCATGCAGAAGCGATCGACGTGGCGAAGGACGCGGCGGAAGAAGGGCCGGGCGAGGCGATATCGCGGGTACGAGCGCGAGGAGATGCGGCCGTTGACGAGCATCGTCCGAATGCCCCGCCGATGGCAGGCGCGGAGAAGGTTCGGCCAGATCTCCGTCTCCGTCATGATGAACAGCCGCGGCTTCACGATGTCGAGAATGCGATTGACGATGAACGGAAAGTCGAACGGAAAGTAGAAGACCTCGTCGACCAGGCGCAGATTGTTGCGTGCTATCTGCTGGCCCGTCATCGTCGTCGTCGAGAGAAACAGCTTGAGCTTCGGATACCGCTCGCGCAGCTCCGGGAGGATCGCGCGCGCGATGAGCACTTCGCCGACCGAGACGGCATGAATCCAGATCGACTCGGCGCCATCGAGGTTGAACGAGACGGGCAGATACCCGAGCCGCTGTGGAAGGCTGCGCACGTACTTCCGGTGGCGCACCGCCTGGTAGACCAGGTACGGCGACATCACGGCGTAGAGCGCCACCATGAGCACGCTGTAGAGCACGTACATGGGGGTAACGCGTGGAATCAATTCACTGTAGTCGCGGTTTGACCGGCGCGCAAGCCGTTCATTAAAATCATTTATTTCACCGCAGCTCGGAGGCAAAGACAGATGGCAATCAAGGTGGGGATCAACGGGTTCGGCCGCATCGGCCGCAACATCATGCGCGCTGCCATGGGCGACAGCGGCATCGACATCGTGGCCGTGAACGATTTGACGAATGCCGAGACGCTGGCCCATCTGCTGAAGTACGACTCGATTCTCGGCAACCTGCACGCCGACATCGCGGCGAAGGCAGACCGTATCACCGTCGGCAAGGATGAGTTCCAGGTGCTCTCCGTCAAGGACCCGGCGCAGCTGCCGTGGAAGTCGCTCGGCGTCGACATCGTGTTCGAATCCACCGGTCTCTTCACGAACCGCGACGCGGCGTCGAAGCACCTCGCGGCCGGCGCGAAGAAGGTCGTCATCACGGCTCCCGCAAAAGGACCCGATCTGACGGTCGTCCTCGGCGTCAACGAAGACAAGTACGACGCCGGGAAGCACCACATCATCTCCAATGCGTCGTGCACGACGAACTGCCTGGCGCCCGTCGCAAAGGTGCTGCACGAAACGTTCACCATCCGGAAGGGGTGGATGACGACGGTCCACTCGTACACGAACGACCAGAACCTGCTGGATCTCCCCCACAAGGATTTGCGCCGCGCCCGAGCGGCCGCGCTCTCGATCATTCCGACGACCACCGGTGCGGCGCTCGCGGTGGGAGAGGTGCTGCCGGAGCTGAAGGGCAAGCTGGACGGCATCGCGATGCGCGTGCCGACGCCGAACGTCTCGGTCGTCGACCTGGCGGTGCTGGTCGAACGGAGGACGTCTAAAGAAGAGGTGAACGCCGCCGTCAAGAAGGCGGCCGACGGTCCGCTGAAGGGCATCCTGGAGTACACGGAGGCGCCGCTCGTCTCGGTCGACTTCCGCGGGAATCCGCGCTCGTCGATCCTCGACGCCCAGTACACGAGCGTCATGGACGGCGATTTCGTGAAGGTCCTTTCCTGGTACGACAACGAATGGGGCTACTCGAGCCGGTGCGTCGATCTGCTGCGGTATCTCGAGAAGAAGGGGCTGTAGCCTTGCCTCGGAGCGTCAAGGATCTCGATCTCAAGGGCAAGCGTGTCTTCATCCGGGTCGACTTCAACGTGCCGATCAAGAACGGCGCAATCGGCGACGACACGCGCATCCGCGCCTCGCTCCCCACCATCAAGTACGCGCTCGAGCAGGGGGGAACCGTCATTCTCGCGTCACATCTGGGGCGGCCCAAGGGCAAACCGAACCCGGAATACTCGCTCGAGCCGGTAGCGGCACGCCTGTCAGAGCTGCTCGGCCGGCCGGTGGAGTTCGCGGAAGACTGCATCGGTCCAGCGGCGACCGCGGCGATCGAGCGCGCGGCGCGCGGCGGCAAAGTTGTGCTGCTCGAGAACCTGCGCTTCCACCCGGAGGAGGAGAAGAACGATCCGGGCTTCGCGAAACAGCTCGCGAGCCTCGCCGACGTGTACGTCAACGACGCGTTTGGCTCGGCGCATCGCGCGCACGCGTCGACCGAGGGCATCGTCCATCACATCAAAGAGAAAGCCGCCGGGCTGCTGATGGCCGCCGAAGTCCAATACCTTGGCAAGATCCTGGAGCACCCGGACCGGCCGTTCGTCGCGGTGCTCGGCGGCGCGAAGGTCTCGGACAAGCTCGAGGTCATCCAGAACCTCGTGCCCCGTGTCGATGCGCTGCTGATCGGCGGGGCGATGGCTTACACATTCTTCAAGGCGCGCGGGCTTCCCGTCGGCAAGTCGCTCGTCGAGGAGGATCTCCTCGACGCCGCGCGCGACGTCGAGCAGCAGGCGAAGGCGCGCAATCTCCGGTTCGAGCTGCCAGTCGATCACGTCGTCGCGCCCAAGATCGAGGCGGGGGCGCCGGCCGAGACGCTCGACGTCAGTAGTCCCGCTATCGGAGACCGCATGGGGCTCGACATCGGGCCGAAGACGATTGCGGCGTATCGGAGCGTCATCGCGAGCGCAAAGACGGTCACTTGGAACGGCCCGATGGGCGTGTTTGAAATCGATCAGTTCGCCAAAGGGACGATCGAGATCGCGCGCGCCGTCGCGGAGGTGAAAGGCACGACGGTAATTGGCGGCGGCGATTCGATTGCTGCCGTCGCGAAGGCAGGCGTCACCGACCGCATCACGCACATCTCCACGGGCGGCGGCGCGTCGCTCGAGTTCCTCGGCGGCCGCAAGCTGCCGGGCGTCGTCGCGCTCGGGTAATATTGCGAGCCATGCGCATCCCTTTCGTTGCCGCCAACTGGAAGATGTTCAAGACGATCCACGACGCGTTCGTGTTCACGCGTGAATTCGCGACGATCGTCAAGGACATCGCGGACGTCGAAATCGTCCTCGCGCCGCCCTTCACTGCGCTCCACACGGTCGCCGAGGCCGCTCGCAACTCCCGCATCGGCGTGGCCGGCCAGGATCTTTACTGGGAGCGCGAAGGCGCGTTCACGGGCGAAATCAGCGCGGGCATGCTGAAGGAAGCTGGCGCCGCCTACGTAATCATCGGGCACTCGGAGCGGCGCCGCCTGTTCAACGAAACCGACGCGAACGTCAACCGCAAGGTGACCGCCGCGCTCGGCGCCGATCTGACCGCGATCGTCTGCATCGGCGAGACGCTGGAAGAGCGCGATCGCAACGAAACCCTCGCGGTGCTCGACAAACAGATCAAGGGCGGCCTCGACGGCCTGACGGGCGATCAGGTCGCGTCGCTCGTGATCGCCTACGAGCCCGTGTGGGCGATCGGCACGGGGCGCAACGCGACCCCCGAGCAGGCCGGCGAAGCGCACGCGCACATCCGCTCGCGCCTCCGCCAGTGGTTCGGCGCGCAGGCGGCGGACCTGTGCCACGTCATCTACGGCGGCAGCGTGAAGCCGGACAACATCCACGAGCTCGTACTGCTTCCCGATGTGGATGGAGCGCTCGTCGGCGGCGCCAGCCTCGACGTGCGCGCATTCGCGGACATCGTGGCGCGCAGCCGCCAGAGCGCCGTCTAGGACGAGCTTCTACGGTTCAGCTGGATACAGTTTTCGTAGGTGGACCCTCCGTTGCAGCCTTCTGCTGCGGAGGTGCCCATGGTGAAGCTCTCACTAACGGGAAGCCTTGCCGTTGCAGTCATTTGCGCGGCATGTGGAGGATCGCCGACTAGCCCGACCTTCGACCGGGCGAGCACAAAAGGGACTGATGTCGCCGGCGCGCCGACTCCCGCTCCCTCGCCCGTAGATCCGATACCGCCCGCCCCGGCCCCGCCGGCCCCGCCGGCCCCGGCGCCCGGAACGCCAGTACCAACGCCGGCGCCGGCCCCACCCGGCGACCCGGCCGAGACCTGGCACGCGACCGTTGACGTCCAGCGCGCGTCCCCCGGCAGTGCGCTGCCGCCAACCTTTACGGTGACCGTGCACGGCGATCAGATGCGCTTCGGCTCGCTCGAGGTGACAATCCTCGCGCGCGACGGTCACCACATCTACGCCAGAAAGGGTCAGGAGCTGACGATCCAGATCGACGACGACAAGTGGACCGTCACGAGCGTCGAGGTCTTCGCCACGGGTACCATTTCGTATACAGAACCCTGAGCGTACGGCACACTGAGCGGCAAGGCGTGGTTGCCTTGCCGCAGACCCCGCTGGTAAAATCGATCGTTATGCTCTACTACGTGGTCGCGGTCTTCTATGTACTTGCGTGTTTTCTGCTCCTCCTCGTCGTGCTGTTGCAGCAGGGCAAGGGCGGCGACATGGCGAGCGCATTCGGCGGCGGCGGAAGCCAGACGGCGTTCGGGGCTCGCGCCGGCGCGACGGTGCTGACGAAGGCGACTACGGTGCTCGGCGTGCTGTTCATGATCGGCGCGATCATTCTTGGGGTGATGGGCCAGCGCGGGCCCGGCTCGCTGATGCGCGGCATCACGGGCGGCACGACCTCGGCGCCCGCTCCGGCAGCCCCCGCGCAGACGCCGAAGAAGTAGGAGGTCTCGCGATTCGCGGTTCGCGGTTCGATTATCGGTAGTGTCCGCCTTCAGGCGGACCCCTCCTGAGCGAAAGTGGCGGAATTGGCAGACGCACCAGCTTGAGGGGCTGGCGGTA
>Ga0075424_100004025_pt1 | contig 13828 bp, 9 predicted proteins | sample SoiMethybrSBSTD3_FD_75301 | JGI IMG/M metagenome (GOLD analysis project Ga0075424, IMG submission 75301) | Bulk soil microbial communities from a Populus tree surrounding site in Tennessee, USA - Soil MetaG P. TD hybrid SBSTD3 | ecosystem: Environmental > Terrestrial > Soil > Tree plantation... | reverse complement strand
TCGCGGGGAATTTCGGCGGGCTGATCGGCAAGCTGAATCCGAAGACGGGCGAGGTCAAGGAATACAAGATGCCCGATCCGGCCGCGCGCGATCCGCACACGCCGCTCTTCGACAAGAAGGGGATGCTCTGGTTCACGCTGCAGAACTCGAACATGGTCGGCCGTCTGAATCCGGCAACCGGCGAGATCAAGCTCGTGACGATGCCGCAGCCGCGGTCGCAGCCGTACGGAATGGTGATGATGTCCGACGGGAGCCCCTTCATCTGCGAATTCGGCGCGAACCGCCTCGCGAAGTTCGACCTCGACACGATGGCGATCACCGAGTACGAGCTGCCGAACAAGGATTCGCGTCCGCGCCGCCTGACGATCACCGCCGATGATGTCGTCTACTACGCCGACTACTCGCGCGGCTATCTCGGGATGTACAACCCGAAGACCAAGGCGTCGAAGGAATGGCCGTCGCCGAGCGGCCCGAAGTCGCAGCCGTACGGCATCGTTCAGGTCAACGGGATCATCTGGTACAACGAGTCGGCGATCCGGCCGAACACGATCGTGCGGTTCGACCCGAAGACCGAGAAGTTCCAGAGCTGGATCATTCCGGGTGGCGGCGGCGTCGTCCGCAACATGAGCGTGTTCGCCAACGGCAACATCGCGATGGCCGAAAGCGGTGTGAACCGCGTCGCGCTCGTCGAGGTTCCCGGCGGCAACGCGCGCGGGACTCGTTAGGGTTCACAGGGTTCACAAGGTTCGCGGGTGCGTGGGTTTCATCCCGCGCACCCGCGATTTTTTTAGGCGCGTATGAGCAAGAAATCGAAGGCCCGACGCACGAGGACCGCCACTGCGCCTGCACCGTACACGGCGCGGCAGACGCCGAACTACCCGCTGCTTGCGCTCAGCGTAGTTGGGATTCTGTTGACCGCGTACTTGACGTGGGCGAAGTTCACCGAGAGCGCGGTCCAGGGTTGCACGGTAGGGGGAGGATGCGACGTCGTCCTGACCAGCCGCTGGGCGACGCTGCTCGGCCTTCCGACGTCGCTCTGGGGACTGCTCGGGTACGCGTCGCTCGCCGCAATCGCCTTCGTACGGCGCGCCGATCGGCAATGGTCATGGGCGTGGACGGTCGCACTCGTGGGCGTGTGCTACAGCGTCTACCTGACGACGGTCTCGTTGACGATACTTCAGTCGGCGTGTCCGTATTGCCTCACGTCGCTCGCGCTGATGTCCGCGATTCTCGCAGTCGTGGTGACGCAGCGTCCCGCCGAAATGGCGCAGCGCTCATGGCTGTGGCTCGCGGCTGGCCGTGTCGCGTTGGCGGCGGTTGTGATCCTGCTCGTGCACGGCACCAACATCCGTCCTCAAGAGGAGCCGACCGGGCCGGAAGACCCGCAGGTTCGTGCGCTGGCGGAGCATCTCGCCGACAAAGGGGTCCTGTTCTATGGCGCGTCGTGGTGTCCGCATTGTCAGGAACAGAAGCGGATGTTCGGCGCGTCGGCCAAGCGCCTTCCGTATGTCGAATGCAACCTCGCGGGACCGACCGCTCCACAGGCGTCGGCGTGCAGCGCGGCCGGCGTCAACACCTATCCAACCTGGGTCATCAACGGTCGCCGGTTCGTCGGTCAGGTGATGACGCTCGCAGAACTCGCGGACGCGACGGGGTTTCCGCAGGCAGCCAGCTTCCGGTAGCGCGTTAGGGAACCATCGGCTGCACTGCCCATGCGGATGCCGGGCGTCCAACCTGGATTTCGCTCCGCGTTCGATTCATCGTCGGCAACGTAAAGCGTGTCGTCCGGCGCAACGATCGAACTCGAGAATGGGCGGATCGGCACGATGGATGACCCAGATGTCGCCGCGCGCGTCGAGTTCGACGCCGCTCACCTGGCCGAATTCCATTCCCGCGGGAAGCTGCGCCCAGGCGGCGAGCGGCTGATAAGGATTGACGGCTGCGGGTGATTGTGCGGAAGGCCCGGCTGAAGCCGGACTCCACACAACGAGAGCCGAGCAGCGCAGCACGCAGGCCGTTCTTCATCATGCGGTGGCCAGTTGTTTCTTCGTGCGCGCGAGGTGCAGCGCGATCGCGATGGCGAACAACACAAGTCCCGCAACGTCTGAGATCGTCCCCGCGTAAAAGAGCAGCAGCCCCGCGGCTGTGGCGATGACACGCTCCAATGGATTGGCAAGCGCGCGCAGCCATCCCCCGAGTCCAACGCCGAGCGCAAGGATGCCGATGACCGCCGTCAGTGTGGACATCAGAACGTCGCTGGCAGGCGCCTGCAGCAGCAGGCCCATGCCTTGTTTGCTGAGCGTGAACGCAAATGGGAAGACGAACGCGGGCAGCGTGTACTTCCACGTCAGCATCATCGTCGGAACGGGCTTCGCGCCGGTGATGGCGGCGGCTGCAAATGGCGAGAGCGCGGTGGGCGGACTCACCTCCGAGAGCACTGCGTAATAGAAGATGAACATGTGGGCGGCCAGATCCGGTACGCCGACCTTCGTCATCGCGGGTGCGACCATCACCGCGGCGATGATGTAGGACGCCGTCACCGGCACCGCGAGCCCCAGCATCCAGATTGCCAGTGCCGAGTAGAGGACCGTCAGAAAGAGATGTCCGCCCGCCATATCAACGATCAGGCCGGAGATCTTCAGACCGAGTCCCGTGAGCGTGACCGTCCCGACGATGATGCCGGCCGTTGCCGTCGTTGAGGCCACGGGCAGGACGCTCCGCGCGCCCGTATAGAGGGCGCCAAGCAGGCGCCGGGGCCACAGCGCATTGGCACGATCGACGAAGCTGAGCGCGACGGCGATGAGCATCGAGAAGAACACCGCGCGGAACGGCGACATCCCGAGAATCAGCATGATTGGAATGCCGACGACCGCGAGGAAGTGGTACCCGTGCCGTTTCGTCAGCTCCCACAGCGGCGGCGTGGCAATCGGCACCGGCCGCGCGCCCGCACGCCGCGTGTCGGCTTCGATCATCAGAAAAATCGAGAAGAAGTAGAGCAGCGCGGGAATGGCGGCCATCACGATCACCTTCAGATAGGTGATGTGCAGGAACTCCGCGATGATGAACGCGGCGGCGCCCAGCGCCGGGGGACAGATGATGGCCCCGATGCCGGCGGCCGACAGAATCGCGCCGCCCATGTCGGGCTTGTATCCGGCGCGCTTGAGCATCGGCCACGCGACCGACCCGAGCGTCACGGTATTGGCGACGCCGCTGCCCGAGACAGTGCCAAGTAAGAGACCGGCCACAGTGACGGCCCGGCCAGGCCCCGCGCCGCCGCCGGACGTGCCGACCGCGGCCATGGACCATTCGAGAAAGAACTTGCCCGCGCCCGACGCGCCGAGGATGGCGCCGTAGATCGAGAACAGGATGATGTAGCTGGCTGCGACGTCGAGCGGCACGCCGAAGATGCCTTCGAGCGTCATGTAGATCGTGCCGACGATGCGCGCGAGGTCGTAGCCGCGATGCGCGATGATGCCGAGTCCGACCAGATCGAGCAGCGGGCCGTAGAAGGTGTAGAGGATGAAACACGTTGCCGTCACCGGCAGCACCCATCCAGCCGTGCGGCGAGTCGCCTCGAGCACGAGCAGGATGCAGATGGCGCCGAGCGTCATGTCGCGCGTCGTCGGATCGGCGGCGCGGTAGATGAAGTTGTCGAAGTCAACGAGCGGCCAGAGCAGCGCCACGACCGCCAGCGCCACGAACAGCCAGTCGAGCGGCGAGACGTGCGTGCGCGCGCGCTCGCTCTCCGATCCTGGATAAAACAGGAAACTCAGGACGAGCACGATCAGCAGAAAGCTCGCGCGATAGACGAGCGGCTGGACGATGCCGAGGACCCAGTACAACGAATAGAGGGAGAGCCCGGTGGCGAGGACGGTTGCCAGCCGCGCCGGCCATCCGGTCAACTGGCGCGTTGGTGATTCGAGTTCGTCGTCGGGAGCGGTTGGGAGTGGAACGTCGGGTGCGACCCCTCGACCCAGGTCGGGGGTGGCTACTGTTTCCACGCACCACGCTCCTGGTAATAGCGGATGGCCCCCGGATGAAATGGAGCGGGCGATCCTGCGACCGCGGTCTCGAGCTTCAGCTTCTTCGCCTCCGGATGGATCGCGGCCAGATCCGGCTGCCGATCGAAGAGCACTTTTGTCAGCTCGTAGGCGAGCTCGTCGCTCATCGTGTCTTTGACGATCAGGGCATTGGCGACGCCGACCGACCCACTGTCGTCGTTCACCCCAGGATACGTGCCCTTCGGAATCACGAGACGGAAGTAAAGGCCGGGCGTGAATTCCTGTTGCAGTTTCGGCAGCACTTCGTCATTGGAGATCAGTTTCGCCGTGATGCCGACTGTGCTCGCGAGGTCGAGGAGCGAGGCGGTCGGAAGCCCGCCGCTCCAGAAGAAGGCGTCGATCTTCCCGTCCTTCAGCGCATCGACTGATGCGTTCACCGTGAGGCCTTGCTTGCGGATGTCTTTGTCGGGATCGATCCCTGCGGCGCGCAGCACGCGAAACGCGATCACCTCGGTGCCGCTGCCGGGCGAGCCCGTCGAAACGACGCGCCCGCGCAGGTCGGCGAGGCGGTTGATCCGCTTCCCCTCGATCGTGGCGACCTGCGTGTAGTTCGGATACAGCACCGCGAGCGTCCGCGCCTTGACCGGTGCTTTCGCAAATGGCCCGCGTCCGTGAATCGCATCGTCAAGCGTATCGGTGAGCACGAACGCGATGTCGGCCTTCCCGAGTTGAATCAGCTTCAGGTTGTCCACCGACGCAGCGGTGACCTCGGCGGTGGCGTCCACACGCGGCACCGATTGGCTGATGACACGCGCAAGGCCGCCGCCGTACGGGTAATACACACCGCCTGTATTGCCGGTGGCGATCGATAGCCGCATGACGCCGCCATGCGTGCGCGCGAACTCGCGCGGGTCGAATCCGGAGGCGGCCAGGCCGACGGCAAAGAGGACAACGGCGCCGAAAATGACCGCGGGTATACGGTTCACGCGGGGCATTCTACTCTTTGGCGATCTATAATCGGTCGCTTTCGCCCGTCGCCAAACCACGAAGGTCGCTACGCGACAAATCACGAAGCTCACGAAGAGAAAACCCTTCCAGTTTCTTCGTGTGCCTCGTGGCCGCCGATGGGCCTTCGTCGCTCAAGGAGTGTCTATGCGTGGTCTTCGGCTGATTGCAGCAATTGCTGTCCTCGTACTTGCGGCCGCAAATGCGGGTCGCGCGGCCGACCAGCTGCAGCTGCGCGTGCTCTCGAGCCGGCCCGACATGGTGACCGGCGGCGATGCGCTCGTCCGCGTCGAGCTGCCCGCCGGCGCAACAGCCGCCGATGTGAAGCTCACGATCAATGGCGCCGATGCTACGAGGAAGTTGACAGCCGATGCATCCGGCCGTTCGCTGACCGGACTCGTCACCGGTCTGACCAACGGATCCAACACGCTGATGGCAACGGCAGCGAAGAAGGGCTCCGCGAAGCTGACGGTCGTCAATCACCCGATCAGCGGTCCGATCTTCTCCGGTCCACAGGAGCAGCCGTTTGTCTGCATGACGAATCAGTTCAAGCTGCAGGGCGGAGGCACGCTTGGTCCTCCGCTCGACACGAACTGCTCGATTGCGACGCGCGTTGATTACGTCTACCGCTCGAAGACCGATGGAAAGCTGAAGGCGCTCGCCGATCCGAAGGCACCCCCGGCCGATGTGGAGACGATCGTGCGGGACGGCAAGACGATTCCGTTTGTCGTGCGGATCGAGACCGGCACGATCAATCGCGGCATCTATCAGATAGCCATGATCGACGGCGGATGGAACGGCCGCTTGATTTATACCTTCGGTGGCGGATGCGAGCCCGGATGGTATCAGCAGGGCGATTCCACGGGTGGCGTCGACGATCCGATCCAGCTCTCGCTCGGCTACGCTGTCGCTTCGAATTCCCTCAACGTGCAGGGGAACAACTGCGGCGACGTCAGCAACGCCGAGACGATGATGATGACCAAGGAGCACTTCATCGAGACGTACGGCGTGCCGGTGTTCACCGTCGGCTGGGGCTCGTCGGGCGGATCCACACAGCAGCATGCAATCGCGGAAAACTATCCCGGCCTGCTCGACGGTCTTATGACCGGCCGCAGCTTCGCGGACGGCACCTTTGCGAGCAGCACGAGCAGCGGCGAAGGGCGTTTGTTCGAGCGCTACTTCGACAAGCTCGCGCCGGGACAGTACACGCCCGAGCAGGTGATGGCGGTCACCGGCTTCCCGGTGCCCAACACGATTCACAACCTCTCGCGTGTCCGCGCGCCGCGCTTCAGCGCGACGGAGGCGTGTCCCGACGACCTGGGCAAGGAGCTTCGTTACGATGCGCAGAAGAACCCGAAGGGCGCGCGCTGCGACTTTTGGGATCACAGCGCAAACGTCTACGGCCGCGACCCGAAGACCGGTTTTGCCCGTCGTCCCTTGGATAACGTCGGCATTCAGTACGGGCTCGGGGCGCTCAACGCGGGCAGGATTACCGTCGCGCAGTTCCTCGACATCAACGAGAAGATTGGCGGTTTCGACATCGACGGCAACATGGTGCCCGAGCGGATGGTCGCAGACACAGCGGCGACACGTGCCGCGTACCGCACCGGCCGCATGAATCAGGCGCAGGGCGGCATGGGCTCGGTGCCGATCATCGACTACCGCACCTACTACGACGACCTGCCCGCCGGTGACGTCCACATGCGCTTCCAGACGTTCACCACCGACGCCCGCCTGATGAAGGCGCAGGGGACAACGGACAACCGTGTGATGCTGACGCAGGATCGGCAGTACGGCGACTTCCGGCTCACAAGTCCTGTTCTGCGCGAGGCGCTCGGGCAGATGGATCAGTGGCTGACGGCACTTTCGAAGGACGCGTCGAATGACGCGGCGATCGTGAAGATTCGCCGGGCGAAGCCGGCGGGCCTGGTGGACGCCTGCTGGACGAAAGACGGGCAGAAAATCGCCGAGAAGCAGCAGTTCATGGCCGGCCGCTGCAACGACCTGTACCCCTCGCACTCGTTCCCGCGGTTCGTGGCGGGCGCCCCGATCACCAACGACATCATCAAGTGTCAGCTCAAGCCGATCAGCTCATCCGATTACAAGGTCGCCCTCTCGGCCGACGAGGTGGCGCGGCTGAAGAAGATTTTCCCGAGTGGCGTCTGTGACTGGTCGAAGCCGGGTGTCGAGCAGCAGCCGCTGGCCGGCACGTGGCAGACGTTCATTTCAGATCGAGGAACGAACTGAATGCGCCTCCGGGCTTGGGGTTTGGGATTTGGGATTTGGGTTTTGGGATTTGCGGTCGCCGCACTTGCGGCACAAGGCCGCGGCGGCGGGGGCCGCGGCGCCGGCGGTGCGGAGGGGAATCAGGTAAAACAGGTTCTTTACGATATGGCCGACGCCATCGGGATGCTGCGCAACGCCAATGAGGTCGATCGCATCGGCAGCATGAACTACTGGGCGGCCGGGACGATTGCTCCCGGCGGCCAGACGTGCAAGGCCGTGGACTACAAGGCGAGCGTCAACTGGCTGCTCAAAGGGATGCGCGTGGACTACAAGTGCGACGGTTCACCGCAGCGGCATGTCGAGGTCGTGAAAGACAACTACGCCTGGAACGAGACGGAACCGGGCAAGGGTGGAACGCCCGCAGCCGCGGCCTACAACGACCGCGCGCTGATGCTATGGACGCTGCCAGCGGGCGCCATCAAGGCAGCCAACGACGCCCGCGCCGCCACGAAAGTCAGCACCGAAAACGGTAAGACGGTTGTGACCTATCCGCTTGCGTCGCTCAAGGCCGACGTGAAGCTCACGCTGAACAAGGACAACCGGATCGAACAGGTCGAATCGCGGATGGGTGGTGTCACCACCGTGACGACTTATGAGGAGTACGGCGACTGGAACGGCGCCGACTATCTCAGCGACGTGATGTTTCCGAAGCACATCGTCCAGAAGCGCGGGAACATGACGATCATGGACCTCACGGTCACCAAGACCAATACTTACAACCCCTACGTCATCATGCCCGTGCCCGACAGCGTGAAGGGCGCGCGGTAGTGCAGGGCGGGTCTTTTGAGACCCGCCAAATCGGTAGAGCTTTTTTCAGGGAGGAATCGATGCAACGGATCGCTCGGTTCGGGACACTCCTCGTGCTCCTCGCGCTGGTTTGCGCGGGACCCGCGGCGGCCCAGAACACCAGCGGTGCCATTACGGGCACCATCACCGACACGCAGGGCGGCGTCCTGCCCGGCGTGACGCTGACTGTCACCAACGCGGACACCGGCGTCGCGCGCACGGCTGTGACGGAAGGCGACGGCCGCTATCGCTTCGCGGGTCTGCAGCCTGGCCGCTACGATCTCAAGGCGGAGCTCCAGGGTTTCGGCACGGTCGAAGTGAAGAACATCGCGTTGACGATCGGGCTCGAGTACCCGAAGGACATCCAGATGGGTGTCCAGACGCTGCAGGAATCGGTGACCGTTACCGGTGAAGCGCCAGTCGTCGAAACGACGAAAACGGAGGTGGGCGCTGTCGTCACGCAGGAGCAGATCTCCGTGCTGCCGGTGCAGGACCGTTCCGTCGTGAACCTCACGCTCCTCGTGCCCGCGACCGGGCAGGACACCGCGCGCGTGAAGCGGCCGAACGCGTCGGTCGGCGCGGCCATCGGGACCGCGTCCACGAACTTCCTTGTTGACGGCGTGCCGAACGTGACGGCGAAGACCGCGGAGCCTCGCAGCGACATTCCGCAGGCCGGCGTCCGCGAGTTCGCGGTCCACACCTCGCAGCAGCCCGCGCAGTACGGGTGGCGGCCGGGCGGCACGGTATCGATCGTCACCAAGAGCGGCACGAACACGTTCACTGGCGAAGCGTTCGAGTTCTTCCGCAACCAGGCGATGAATCGCCTCGACAAGTTCGCGCAGGCCGCCGTCGATGCGGGCGGCACCAAGCCGAAGTACAGCCGCAACCAGTGGGGCGGCGCGCTCGGCGGTCCCATCATCAGGAACAAGCTGCACTTCTTCGGCACGTACGAGCGCACCGACGAGCACGCGTACTTCACAGTGAGTGCGCTGCCGCAATACTACGCGACGTTCAACGGCGTCTATCGCGGCGGCTTCGGTCAGAACCTCGAGCTGTTCCGCGTCGACTACCAGGTGACGCCCAATCAGAACTTGATGTTCCGCTACCTGAACGAGCACACGCTGTTCTACTGCAATGGCTGCGGCGGCGCCGCATCGGCCTTCGCGGCGGGCGACGAGTTCATCCCGCGCTACACGAGCGCCGGCACGCACACCTGGGTGATCAACAGCCACATGGTCAACGAGGTGAACTGGCAGTGGGCGCGGCAGACCGACACCACCGCGATGAGCAAGGACTTCACGCCCGCCAACTGCAACACGAAGCAGACGATCCTCGGCGGCGACACGCTCGGCTGCACGCGCTACACGTTCCCGAGCGGCTTCCAGTGGGGGTACTCGCAGTGCCTGCCGCCGTGCCTGCAGAACCCGGGCACGACGACCCCGTTCAAGGACATCTACGAAGCGCTGTCGATCAGCATGGGCAATCACAACTACAAAGTGGGCGGCGCCTACAGCAACTACAAGACGCACGAGGACGCGGCGCCGAATCCGCTCGGCACCTGGACGTTCAGCGTCGACCAGTACTTCAACCCGAGCGATCCGAACTTCGACGTCCGGAAGCTGACAGGCGCGCGCCAGTTCCAGATGACGTGGCCGGTGGTCTTCCGCGACATTCCTGATCATCTCTACACCGGGTACGCGCAGGACGAGTGGAAGGTCACGCGTGAACTTACGTTGAACCTCGGCCTGCGCCTCGATTATCAGACGATGGCGTGGGACGAATGGGTGAGCATGAGCCGGTATCCGAAGCCGCTCCCGTATGTTGATTTTGCAAGTCGCGGAGGCAAGCCGCTGTGGCAGCCACGCATAGGCGTCGCGTGGGACCTGACGGGCAACGGCAAGTCCGTTGCGCGCGCCGGCTTCGGTACCGCCTACCAGGTGTTCTTCAATGGTAACCAGGGCAACGAGCTGGTCGCGCTGCTGCAGAACAACATCAACATCACCAACCCGTCGTATCCCGATCCGTTCGGCGGCCGCGACCCGATCACATTCATCTCCACGGCGCCACCGAACGTCGGCATCATGGCCAACGACCTGAAGAACGCGCCCACGACGACGAGCAGCGTCGGCTTCTCACAGCAGCTGATGGCGGACATGGCCGTCAACGTCGACGGCATCATCCAGCACACGGCGAACCTTCCGCTGACGACCAACGTCAATCAGCCGTTCACGCCGACGGGGCCGCGGCCGCTGCCGGAGTGGGGCCAGATCACGATGACGAAGACGATCGGCAACTACGACTACAAGGCGTTTCTCGTTCGTCTCGAGAAGCGGTTGTCGAATCACTATCAATACCAGGTCGCGTATACGCTCTCGAAGCAGGACACCGACTTCGGCTGGACCGATGCCTATGTGCACTCACAGGACGTTGGGCCGTCGAGCAGCGATCGCCGGCATCAGCTGGTCATGAGCAGCGGTCTTCAGCTGCCGGCTGACGTCGTCGCGGGCGTCATCTTCAGCTACCGGACGCCGACGCCGTTCACGCCGACGGCCGGCATCGATCTGAACAACGACGGATCGACCAATGATGCGGTCCCCGGCACGCATCGCGGCATGGGCAATCGCGACAACGCGGCGATGGTCGCGGCGGTCAACGCCTATCGTGCGTCTCGTGGCCTTGCGCCGATCACGGAGGCGCAGATCGACGACAACCGGCTGAAGAGAGTAGACCTGCGGGTGACCAAAGGGTTCAGTGTCGGAAGCTCGCGGAAAATCGAGGTGGTCGGACAGGTCTTCAACCTGTTCGGCAGCGACAACCTTGGCGGCATTGGCAGCAGCCAGGTGGGGAGCGGAATCGCCCCGAACTTCGGCCAGATCCCGAGCGCGCAGCCGCGCCAGCAGGGCGAGGTCGCGATTCGATATATCTGGTAGTTGCTGGGGCTAGTTGGTAGTTAGCAGTTGGTAGTTGCACTGCCAACTGCCAGCTACCAACCCGGCCCGCGAAGAGAGTAGTGGACAAACACGTGGTATGAAGACGGGGCGCCGTAGGAGTCCTGCAGATTCTGCGGCACCTCGTATCCGGTGGCATCGGCACCCACGCCAAATACGCCCGCCTTCGTTTCCAGGAGATTGAACAGGTAACCGACGGTCAACGCGCCGACTTGCGAGTGGCGATGTCGATGGAACACGCCGCGCGGATGGAAGCCGGCGTCGAGGATGTCCTTGTCGGCTGATTCCGCCCGCGTATAGACGACGCTGCGCGGCGCCCTGATCGCCGCCTCGAAAAGATACGCCTCGAAGTTGCCGTGAATCTCGCGGTTCTGGCCGAATGCGAATGTCCACGCAGCGATTCGACGCCGCGAGTCCGTGTACGAGACGGATCCGGTCAGTCTGTCGGCGTCGTACGGTGTGATGGCCTCCGGCAGTTTCAGCCGCGCGCCGGACGCCTGGGCGCTCCATGCGCCGCGCGCCCACGAGAGACGCAGCGAGTACGAGTCGAGCGCGCCCAAATCGATGTCCGTCCGCCGTTCGTCGGGTTCGCGACCGTGGAACCACGACCCCTCGAGGCCGATGCCGCGGGCGCCCAGGCCCGCGCGTATGACGCCCGGCGTAATGTGCGTCGAGTCGAGGAAATGATGCGACAGCGGCACCTGCGGGTTGCCGTACGCGGACGGGCGGTGCATGAACGCGGTCGGACCGAGCGCCGGCGAGCCGACGAGATCGGCGCCGAGGACGTACGTCATCGCTCCCACGCTGCTGGTGTAGTCGGCGCCCAGCCCCATGATGAGATCGTGCGGGTGCTGGTAATCCTTCAGCGGCGCCGAGTGAAATGTCTCGCCCGTTTGAAACACCTGCGGCGATCCGATCTTCTTCAGGGTGAATGGCTCGAGCGAGGTCATCGCGGTCGCATGAAACGTGCCGCGGCCGGCGCGATGAGCGCCGTCGACCATCAGCCAGTTCTGCGATTCCCACGTGCGAAAGTCGCGGAATTTACGCTCCTGATCGTTGAAGCCGAAGAAGAGCGACGCATCCTCCGTCCAACGCCATCCCGACGCGGACGGCGCGGCGGCATCGTGATGCATCCCCGGCATGGTCGGCATGTCCTGACATCTCGCCTTTGCGTCCGGCACGAGTAACGCGAGTGCGAGCAGAACGAACAGGCGGGGCGTGAAGCTCCGCGGCGCTTGAGGCGCCGCCAAGACCGGATCAACGAATGACAATGCGTCCTTCGAAAGCGTGGTGTTCGTCGTGGACCGTGTGATCGTGGTACTCGCACGTGCGTTCGGTCGTCAGCGGATTTGTCTGCCGGCTCTGCCCGGGTGTGAGAAAGCCGACGATGTCGATCTCGGGACAGTCGCGATGCTCCGGATCCGGTCCGCCTTGAATGTCGTGCGGGAGGTTGTCGTTGTTGACGAAGGTGACGCGTCCTCCGACGGCGACCGTCGCTTCGTACGGAATCAACCCGAACGGGGTAATCGACACGCTTGCGGTTGAGGGTGGAGGACCAGGGGACGGCAGCGCGGCGGGGGCCGGGACGATCGGTGCCGGCACTGCAGATGGCGCGCCCGAGGAGCCGCAGCCACCGACCGTAAGTGCGACCGCGAGAGCGTACGCACGTGGAAATCGCATTTCACGAATCGTAACCCTGCGGCCGAAGAAACGATGATTTTTGACAGGTGACGGCACGCGATTGGCGTCGGTGCCAATCGCGTACCACGGAACCCGCTCTCAGCGATTCACTTAGGCGGCGATCTTCAGACGACTGACGACGCGCTTGACGCCCTTGCTCTCGCGCGCAATCCGCATCGCTTTGTCTGCTTCCGCCTTGCTCTTGACGGTGCCGCTCAGCGTCACGACGTGATCGTTGGTGTCGACATTGATGTTCAGGCCGGACACGCCGGGCTCGGCCAGGAACTTCGTCTTCACTTCAGACGTGATCGCCGCATCGGTGATTGCCTCACCGGTCTTGTCGGCGGCGTTCTCGCTGTGCACCTTGGCGTCATGCGCCGTTTCCTCGGTCTTCACTTTGGCGTTGTGCGCCGCGTCCTCGGTCTTCACCTTGGCGTCGTGCGCCGCGTCCTCGGTTTTCTCCTTCGCGTTGCGCGCCGTCTGTTCCGCCGCCTCGCTATAACTGCGATCGCGATCGGTTCCCGACGTCGCGACTGGACCCACCGTCAGGTCGTCCACCACGCTGGTGACGCCCTTGGTGTCACGCGCGATTGTCACGGCGCGCTCTTTCTCCGCCTGCGACCTGACCGTGCCGTTCAGCGTGACGACATGATTATGGGTATCGACGTTGATCTCGCTGGCCTTGACCGTGTCGTCGCCGGCCATCTTCGCTTTCACCGCTGTCGTAATCCCCGTATCTGTCTGCGAGCACGCCGCGGTGATCGCGAACGCGCCGGCTGATAACAGAATTGCGAACCTCTGCTGCATAGCTCCTCCTCAACGTCGAAAAGGAGCATCACTCGTACCAGCATTCGGTGCTATCGTCTCATCCGTGCGCGTTCTCCTGATGTCGATGCCGGATTCGTTCGAGCATACGCCGACGCTGGCGATCCGCATGCCCAACGGTGCGCTGACATCGCTCGCCGGCAATATCGATGAGCATCATGATGTCGCCGTGGCGGACCTCGTCCTCGCACAGTCGGCCGTTCGGCCGACGGTCGAGCAGCTTGTCCGCGACCATGCGCCGGATATCGTCGGGCTGTCGGTGATGACCTTCCAGCGCGCGACGGCCAGGCGCCTCAT
>Ga0075424_100004024_pt1 | contig 13829 bp, 16 predicted proteins | sample SoiMethybrSBSTD3_FD_75301 | JGI IMG/M metagenome (GOLD analysis project Ga0075424, IMG submission 75301) | Bulk soil microbial communities from a Populus tree surrounding site in Tennessee, USA - Soil MetaG P. TD hybrid SBSTD3 | ecosystem: Environmental > Terrestrial > Soil > Tree plantation... | reverse complement strand
CGGATGTTGAGCTCGTGCTCAAGGCCACCGTGGCATGATTTTTATGCTCGATGGTCGTCAATCAGTTACAAACACAAGTGCATCGTGACGGTCTTTTCTCACCTCACCGACGAGCGCGAGTAGAAGCGGCCCAACCCACCCCCTCCCTCCCGAAGTCAATCAAGACCACCCCCAATCCCACTATCTGCACTGCACTTCATTTCAGCCAATCCACCGGAAGCTGACATTTGAACGGGCTACGATGTCTCTGAGTGTTCTTTACCGATGCGAGGTTCTGCTCCTGCGATCAGGCGTTCATTGTTTGTCCCAACCCGCCCCCTGCCTCCGGAAGTCAATCTAGACCACCCCGCTCACCTAGCTGCCCCCTCGCCCACGACTACAAAGGGCGCCCAATATTCTGGATACGCCTCCTGAGGTTTGCCCGTCTCGATAAGAGCCAGCATCGACTGACGCATAGCATTTGCACGGCCGACCGTTCTGTTGGCTGCCATTCTGCTCACAGCACCTATAATCAGCTTCACCGTGGTGTGCGAGTAAACTGCCCAATGGGAGACCAAGAGCGCGCGGGCTCCTGCATAAAAGAACGCCCGCGCGCCAGGCGTGACAGTGCCTCTGCCCCCTCCCGCCCACCTGCAGCGGTATTGTGCTCGCTTGAAAGATCAAACACTAGCGAGCTATGTGCCCAACAGTTCGCGGCCAACCGAAGCACGTGCGCCCACCTTAAGGAGCGAGCGCCAAATGGGGTTCAGGGCTCATCCAGTCCGTCGGAAGAGCTACCCGGCTGTAGAATAGACGAAAGTTAGAGTCTGACGTGCTGGAGAGTGGGCTCGCCCTTCCTCGTGGCATCACCTACTTCTCCTGCATTCACGTAGTCGGACTTGCATTTGGGGCGCCAGCCCCGGGCCCCAACCCACCCCAGCCTCCCTTCGCCCTTCAAGGGTGCCCCCAGGTCATTTCCGACGGCCTAGGAAGCGCTCCAAGTACGGGCCGGCCTGCGCCACAACATCGGATGATAGTAGGCCCGGAGCGCTTGCGCTGCCGCTTTGCGCTGTTCGATCGGCGCACTCTCGTCAGCCAGCACGCGGCAAAAAAATGCAATTGGATCCGGTTCGTCCAAAAACTCGATGAATGACATCGTGCGCTGCAGGGGATAGACCCGCGCAAGAGGTGGATCAATGAACATGGAACAGGACAGTTGGAGGCAAGCAACAGGGGCTATTGCAAGAACGCGCCTGCCGCACGTTAAGGTAGGTTCATGGGATAGTGCGAGCTGCTAGTGTGAAGCGATGATATGCGGCGACGAGGTCGGTCCGCATTGAGGTCGCAGAGGAGCGTAACATGGCGCACGCACCCCGGATCACTGGCATGCGCAGCGCATTTTTTGCACTTGCGATCGTGACGGCGCTTCTGAGCTCCCCTGGTTCAGACGCGCAAGAGCAGAATGCCGCCTATCTCCTTGATCTAAGAGGTCCCATTGGGCCCGCTACAAGCGACTATGTTCACAGAGGTCTGGAGAAGGTCCCCAGAGACAAGGGTGCGCTGATCATTTTGCAGATCGACACACCCGGCGGTCTTGACACCTCGATGCGGAGCATCATCCAGGACATCCTCCAATCGCCAATTCCTGTGGTAAGCTTCGTTGCCCCGAGCGGCGCGCGCGCCGCCAGCGCCGGCACCTACATCATGTACGCGAGCCACGTGGCGGTGATGGCGCCTGCCACGAACCTGGGTGCGGCGACGCCGGTTCAGATTGGAGTGCCTCAACCGTCTCCGTTGGAGAAGGAGAACACGAAGCAGCCGCCTGGCAAAAAAGAAAAAGCCCATCCGACCATGACTGACAAAATTGTGAACGATGCGGTCGCCTACATCCGGAGCCTAGCGCAGCTACGGGGTCGCAACGCGGATTGGGCTGAGAAAGCCGTACGCGAAGCGGCAAGTCTCTCGGCCGAGGAAGCTCTCAAGGCGCGGGTCATCGACGTCATAGCCACCGATGTTGACGACCTTCTTTCGAAACTCAGCGGTCGCGAGGTTGTGGTTCAAGGGTCAGCCCACCGATTGCAAACAACTGGCGTACGCGTCCAGCCGGTCGACCCCGACTGGCGCACGGAATTGCTCGGCATCATTACCAATCCCAACATTGCCTATCTCCTGCTGCTGGCTGGCGTTTTTGGCCTAATTATTGAGTTCACCAGTCCCGGCATTGCGATCCCGGGCGTCGTTGGGGCCATCAGTCTACTTCTGGCGCTTTACGCCTTCCAGACCTTGCCGACCAACTATGCCGGCCTGGCCCTTATGTTCTTCGGCATCGCGCTCATGATCGGAGAGGCATTCGCTCCGAGCTTCGGATCTCTGGGCATCGGAGGTATAATTGCCTTTGTGATCGGCTCGGTAATGCTAATCGACACCGACACTCCCGCTTACAAGATATCGTGGGCGCTGATCGGCTCCTTTGCCGTGGTTAGCGCTGTTTTCATTATGATGATGATGACGCTGGTCGCAAAATCTCGCCGGCGTCCCGTCGTAAGCGGACCTGAGCATATGATCGGGGATACGGGGCAGGTGATCGACTGGGACGGCCAAACGGGAAGAGTAAGGGTCCAAGGCGAAATATGGAAGGCGCGGGCTAACGAAGCCTTCGTCGCCGGCCGTCGAGTGCGTGTGGAGCGCATCGAAGGCCTTACGCTGGTCGTGCAACCCGACGCAAACCGGAGCTAGCAATTCTATGTCATGGGTTCTTGGGCAATTCTGGTTGGTCGTGATCCTGATACTGATCTTCCTACTGTTTTACTCGGTCAAGGTCTTGCGAGAATACGAGAGGGGCGTGATCTTCCTCCTGGGCCGGTTCTGGAAGGTGAAGGGGCCAGGGCTCGTCATCGTCATTCCGATCGTCCAGCAGATGGTGAGGGTGGATCTGCGTATCCGTGTCCTCGACGTACCGGAACAAGATGTAATTTCGCGCGATAACGTTTCAGTCAAAGTGAATGCGGTCCTTTATTTCCGAGTCGTCGACGCGCAAAAGGCCATCATTCAGGTGATGGACTTTCTCGCGGCCACCAGTCAGCTGGCACAAACCACGCTTCGTTCCGTGCTCGGGCAGCATGAACTGGACGCAATGCTATCGGAGCGGGACAAGCTTAATGCCAATATTCAGCGCATTTTGGATGAGCAGACCGAGGCCTGGGGGATCAAGGTTTCGAACGTCGAGCTCAAGCGCGTCGATCTCAACGAAAACATGATCCGGGCGATCGCTCAGCAGGCAGAGGCCGAACGTGGCCGCCGCGCGAAGGTCATTCAAGCGGAGGGTGAGTTTCAGGCGGCCGAGCAATTTCTCAACGCCGCACAGATTCTTGCAAAGGCGCCCGAGGCAATGCAATTGCGCTACCTGACCACCCTGACCACGATCGCAAGCGATAAGCAATCGACGATCGTGTTCCCGTTCCCAATAGAATTGATGCGTGTATTCTCACGCGAGGACAAGGGTTCATCATGAGCTTTGGCTGGGCCCCAACCCACCCCCTCCTTCCCGAAGTAAATCAAGACCACCCCCCACCCCTCTTCCCACCTTCGGATCGTGCGGCTTGCGGTGTCGCCAATGCATGTGCCGTGCATTATGCAGCGCATTTCTGGGTACTTACTGCCAGGCTGGAAAAGGCACGTCACCAATCTCTTCCAGGATGCCCGCACGCATCTTGTCGCGGATCTCGTCGACCAGCTTGGCCCAGACAGGCTTACAGAGTTCGTCGGAATCATCGACGGCGTGCGTCAAAAGAGAGGCCGCCAGATCGGCGATTGCCATGCGTACGGTATGCTGATGAATGCCCATGAAGATATCTTCCTCGACGCCCTTCTTGGGCACAAGCTCACGTATGACGGCGTGAAACATTGCCCTGAACAGTGCCTCTCGCTGCGGTGTGGTCCCCATAGGGCAGCTCAGTGAATCAGGCAATGCTCGCCGACCATTACTGCTCTGCTCCGGCTGTCTTGCCGCCCTCGAGCCCTTGCGAGCCTTTTTAGAATGGGAAGGCCAATGACTGAGGTCACGCCGAAGCTCTGACGAAGCTCCAACGCCTCGCAGCGGACCTAAGCGCGCGCACCGAAAACGCAGCGGAGACGCGTCTACACAATCCTCCTCGAGGTTCTTGGCTGGCCGCGTCAGCGTCGAGGAGCACATTCAACCGGGGTACGCCGATTACGTCCTGAAGAAGAGTAACGGGAGCGAGCTTCTTTTCATCGAAGCCAAAAAGTCAGGCGTCTACTTCGCGCTCCCGATACCCCACAAAGCAGACGAGACACACTCTTACATTCCCATCGATAAGTTGCGGTCAGACGCGAATATCAAATCGGCGATGGAGCAGGTCCGCACCTACTGCGTCGAGACTGGATGCGAGTATGCAGCCATCACGAATGGTCACGAATGGATCTTCTTCAAGACCTTCGAAAAGGGAAAGAGATGGGATCGCCAATCCACTTTGGTGGTGAGAGGTATTAATTTTTTCGTCAATGATTACACGAAGGCAGTAAACCACTGTTTAACGAGGTCAACTGGGACGAACCCCTGTTCCGGAGCAACCGGCGCCAGCAGAGGGCAGCGATCGGTAAGCCTCCATCATATTTCGAGGAGCTACTTGGAACAAAGTTCTATGACGGTGTTAATGATCTCGACCATTATAAGGGAAAAATGTTCACGCTAAGTGACGGTACAATTGTTGCTCTTGTAAGACGTCGGGGAAACTCTAAGGGTATGACAACCGTTTTCCTGCCTTACGATAGGCCACACATTGCCGATGCTGTTCACCAAATTCTTGAGCGGTTTAGTTTATCGGAGCCGGATGTCGTTTGGCGCGCTGATGGCCCAGAATAGGGCACCCTGGGGCGGAACGCGCGGTTCACGCACTCAACTCCCGAACTGCGGTTGACAATGCCTCAAAGGCTGCGCCCTCGGCGCAAGAGGAGATGTTGCTCCCTGTCATTATTTGAGCGCCAGACCTTACTAATTCACTTAGGACTGGCACGCCCCTCGCGAACCATAAGGGTGGCTTCGCGCGCCTGATGCGCTGCCAACTTCGGCTTGGAGCTGAAGTTCACGCCGCATTTCTTAGCGGCGGCTCGCCGGCCATTTGCGCGCGCCAGGATGCGAGTCAGGATGCCTCGACCGATCGGCGTGGTGAGATCCAGCCACTTCCGGTCGAGCGCCTTGAAGGTTGCGCCACGCCCGCCACGCGTTCGATGATCTTAGGCAGCCCGATGCTCGTCAGGGTTGTGGCCGATGTCGTAAAGGCCAGTCGCGCAGGGCTCACAAGACAACGAGACGGGGCCGTCCTAGGCCTTGTGCCTCAAGAAGAGTGCCGACCGTGAGAACCTCAGGTCCCCCTCATAAAGGGTCCCGAGCTGCATCCTCCCAAGAGAAGGTGCCGTGCGTAGAAAAATGCCAGTGGCTCTTAGCCTTGAGCGCATCGATTTACTACCAGCGCTCCCTCAATCTCCGTTGAGGTAGATCCTCTGGGGCATTTCGGGGGCTATCGGATCAAGTACTCCACCACAACCTGTGCGAACCCGCTCGTAAATGATGTGCCGTCATTAAACTCGCCTAAGAGGCAACCAATGACGACTGCGCCCAACACCACAGGCCACAAGCCCACAAGGGATCTCGGGAAACCCTCCATAACTCCAGGAATGTCACGAACTTGTCATACTTTCCACAGTTATTTGCAGGTCGAGGCCCCTATTGGTTGCCACGTGCCCATTTTGCAACACTGTTCGACACTAAGTCGACCGCCGTCTGCTGCGCCAAATTTTCTCTCCGCCAGTTGCCGCGGGTCGCGTACCTCCGTGGAGCGGGACTTCGCATTGACGAGCGGCCCTTCGCGCGATGACGCGTTCTCACTTGCTCAAGCTGACGGGGCTGATGAACCGATATCGAGAGGTCAGGATGGCGGCTCCGCACTTCGACAGCTCCGCCCGCAGCTACCGGTGCCGGTGTTGCCGACAAGCATTTAGGCAAGCGAGATCTGCGAAATATCCACATTTTTTTCGTTGACAGCGGGAGACCGGCCACCGAGGATTGCCAATGTTGGGCCGCGGTTGTGTTGGGGGATCATGCGTCAGGCCGAGAGAACCCTTCAGCGGCAAAGGAGCGATGGTCCTGTCCCAGCAGGCGTGTCTACGCCACTAGGTCATCCGACAGAAATATTCGAGAGGATTTCCAAGCTCAAATGGCTACCCATACGCCACTGGTTTGACTTGCGAGAGGCAATGGGGCTGAGGGTAACAGTTCGCGATCCTGAAGACGGGCAGCGTTATCGGTTCACTTCGGATTCCCTGCATTCGTATCAGCGGGCCAGAGCCCTTTTTAGTAAAGAGCCGGAAACGATTGGATGGTTGCGCAAGAACTTGCGCCCCTCGGATGTGTTCCTAGACATTGGCGCGAACGTCGGCACCTTTTCCATATTTGCCGCCAGGCACCTTTCGCAAGCTGGCCATGTGTATGCGTGTGAGCCACATCTGCCTACAACCATTCAGCTTCTTAAGAACATTTCCCTGAACGGGGTAGAAGACCGCGTATCGGTAATCTCTTTAGCTGCATCCGGACGCGATGGTTTCTCCCCGTTTCACTATAAGCGTTGGCGACCAGGTGCATCCGGTAGCCAGCTGGCGGTGCCCGGCGGACCCAGCCTAACGAGGCACGTGGGTAGCGAACTAAAATCTAGCATGAGAGTGGATTCCATGATCGCACAGGGCGTAATCCGCTCTCCTGACCTTATCAAGATCGACACTGACGGGATCGAGATCCAGATCGTTGCCGGCATGAAGGACTTGCTCTCCGGCCAGGGGCGGCCCAGGTCAGTACTCGTGGAGGTCCAGCAGGGCGAGTTGCAAACGCAGCGCGACTTTATGCGTGCATGTGGGTATTCTTTGGTTGAAAGGCACCTGATTGGAAGGGGGAAGCGCGCATTCGAGCTTGGCCGGCCGTCGGAAAAGCTTACGCTCAATGCGGTGTTCGAACCTGTTCATTGAGGGACCTGCCATCGAGCCTGGGGGCGTTTTATGCAGGACGTGCTTAGCGAACCACGTGCAGAGGTTTGGGGCGCTGTTCCGGTGCGCAACCATCTGATTAACGTAGTAAACGCCGCTCAGCTGGAGCGGGAGCCTTTTTGCCACATTTACATGCAGGGGATGTTTCCGTCGGAAGTATACAGTCAACTCCTGCGCAATTTCCCACCGAAGGATCTTTATACTCCGCTAAACCCGCGGAAGTGGGTGCGAGCCGACGGAACCAGCACCCGTGACAAATTCTTTCTGACACCGGATAACCTTGCAAGACTCCCCGCGGAAAGCGCGGGATTATGGAGCATGTTTGTACGCGCGGTGACGGACGACCAATTCAAACGCGCAATCTTCGCCAAGCTTGCACCCGACCTAGCTGCACGTTTCGGGGTTGCTGAAGATGTCGTTCCAGACATTGAATGTGGTCAAGAAATTATGCTCGTACGGGACACCGAAGATTATGTGATAAAGCCCCACCCAGACGGCCTGAACAAATATGTCACCTTCCAATTCTATCTACCCAGCGATGACTCCCAACTTGAACTCGGCACGTCGTTGTTCCGACGCCAACGTAAGATCTTTCGAAGTACCTTCGAAGAGGTAAAACGGTTCCCTTTCAGGCCAAACAGCGCCTACGCATTTCCTGTTTCAGAGTCACCCGATCGGACGAGTTGGCATGGCCGTGAGCGGCTAACCGGATTTAAAGGGGTTCGTAATACTCTAATGCTGTTATTCCAAAAAGTTGCCCCCCGTTCTTATTAATTTCCTTGAGTGAGGATTTGAAATGGAGGCCGGCATTGCGGTGTTGATTTTGTAGCACGATCCGGCACCAAAGAGGTCGAGGTCGCGGAAGCCCTGTTGAGCGGTTTTCCCAATGACGCGGCCTTGATGGCGCAATTGCCTCATTTTTCCCCCGACTAACCTCATGGCTCTTCGTCAGGAAGATGTCGACCTAATCAGCCGTTGACTGATGACTATTGCGCCCAGCTCATGCTTGTGCGGCACAGCAATTCCGGCTGCGTTATGGGGCCAATGACGCCGGCTGCGATATTGATGTAAGCTCTCCGCGTTTCGGGATGGGGGCAGTTGATGCAAGGCAAGATTTTCATCAACTACCGTCGCGGCGATGACCCCGGCCACACCGGACGGCTCTTCGATCACTTTCAGGACGCGTTTCAGCCTGATCAGCTGTTCATGGACGTTGACAGCATCGCACCTGGTCTCGACTTCGTGTGGGTATTGGAAGAGCAAGTTGCAAAGTGCGACGTTCTCCTCGCCGTGATCGGCCGGGGTTGGCTTGATGCCCGCGACGGGGCCGGAAAGCGAAGGCTCGACAACGCTGACGACTTTGTGCGCGTTGAGATCGAAGCTGGTCTGCGCCTCGGCAAGCGGGTCATTCCCGTTCTTGTTAACGACGTGGACATGCCTCGTGGCGAGGACCTACCCGAACCGCTTAGGCCATTGGCAAGACGCAACGCGGTTCGCCTCACCCACGATCGGTTCAAAGCGGACGCTCAAGGCTTGATCAAGGCCCTTGGCGTAGCTTTTGAGGAGGTCGATGCGGCGCGCAAGGCAGCCGAGGACGCCGCCACAATAGCTGCACGACAACGTGAGGCTGAAGAGGCCAAGCGCGCCGAGGAGAGCGAAAGAGCCGAAAAGGAACGGGCTCGTCTCTCCGCCATCGCGGGACTGTCACCGGGAGAGGTTCGCAAAGCCGAGGAGCTCGCCAACTGGGAGTTCATCAAAGCGCGAGACAGCATCCAGGATTTTAGGGACCACCTCGCGCGCTTTCCAGGTGGAGTGACCGAGCGCTACGTGCGTGAACGACTTGAGACTGCAGCCTGGGCCGGGCTGGCCTCAAATGCAGGGCTCAACGATTTGAAAGCGTTTCTTGTTGAGTTCCCCGACGGCGCCCATGCTCCTGAGGCGAGCCGCCGAGTTGCGGAGCTCGAACGTGAAGCATTGGCCGCCCAAGAATTGCGGGAGCGACAACGACAAGAGACGGAAGCCTTGGCGGCGGCGAGTGCAGCAGGAGACGTCGCAGCTTTACGCTCGTTTCTGAATGACTGGCCAAACAGTACCCATTCCAAAGCCGCTCGTTCTCGGATCAAAGAAATTGAGGGCGTGCCAGCTCGACGATGGTTATTGCAGGGTGTGGGGATAGTAGCTCTGGTGTGTCTGGTTACGATCGCATGGGTGGTACCGTCCTATGTGTCGGTCCAAATCCCAGCTGCCAGCGGTCCCGGAACCCGGTGTTCAAACGACATTGCCACGGTCTACCGGGCCATACATATATAACTATGGAGTAAGGGCAGGAACTGCATACTATCAGAGCAAAGCAGGAAATAACATTGAAGAATGCCATAGAATGTGCGCTTCGCAGATTAGATGTGTTGCTGCAGACTATTCGCGATTAGGCCGGACCTGCCAGCTTTACGAGCGCCAGGTCACGATAGTTGCGAACGAGAACCATGATATCTGGTTCAGAAAATGATCTGTAGCGACCATTCCTCAACGTCAAGCCCCTCCCCCAGCCAGCAGCGTGATGGTCGATGGATGGATATGACGGGGTGAGCTCGCTGAACCTCGCGGGCGCTCGTCTGCGTTACATTGCCGGATCCGCCTGGTCGACGCGGCGGTACCTCACCATGAAACTTCGAAACTTTTCGAAGAGGCCGCCGATGTCGCATCAGCTCTCCACCTTCTCCAAGCCGTCCTCGCGGAGCCACCGGAGCTGGCGCCCATGTTCGTGGTGAACCTGACCTGAGATAACGCGACGCCGATCGAAAATCGGCCGAACCCAAGCTCATGGAGCACCAAGCAGCCGCAAAAGAGCGAAAGAATCTTCGAAGGCTTCAGTGCCCTCCCCTTGTTTCCAATAGGGCGCGGACGTGACACAGTGGTCGACGCGGGTTGCTAGTCGCTCCTTCCGGAATGCTTAGGCGGTGCGCGGCCTCGTCATCAAGCCGAGCGCGCATCCGTCGGAGCCTGCGCGGCAATCTTCAATCAAGACTTGGTACATGAATGTGCTTCGACAGCAGCTCTGCTCCTTCGTGGCTGAGATGAATACCATCGCCTCGGTACAAGAAGACATTTTCTATGACCGGTGAGCAGTTGGCACTGTCACACATAAACTCAAGCGGCAGGCTGTAGGAAACCCCGGGATCATTGGCGGCCGCCCGCGCAAAGATCGCATTGATCGGTTCCAGCGACGCTCGGGCCTGCTCCGCGGCAATGCCGCAGGAACCAAACTTAAGGTCGTCCCGCGCCGCCCTAATGATACAGTTCATGCGAAAGTTCTGGGACGCAACGGGACCAATAATGTGAACCTTGATGCCGCGGTCTCGAAAAACCTTGATCATCTGCAGGACCGCATTCTCGAATTTAGGTCCCGCATAAGAGGCTATAGCGGCGCCTATTGGCTGATGCCTCGTTCTTGGTAACTGGTCGCGGTCAAGCCGAGGTTTCCACATTTGCCAATAGGCCGAGACGATTGCGAGTTTAAGCCCTGGGTTGGTATCAATAAACTTCAGCGCCTGTTTGAGATACTGTGCACATTCTCGTAGCTTCACGTCCTTGACGGGCAGCTCCACCCCCGGAAAGAAGGCGCATCCGCCGTGCGTCACCTGCCTAGCGGCCCAACCGTTTCGCCGCGATGCAGCCTCGAGGAGTGGTGCCCACTGATTTGCCATCGAGTCCCCGAACAACGCAACGTCGTAGGAGCTACGTCTGCGCGAGCCGACGTTGCAATATTCGTCGTTGGCAAATACGTTTTGTGCTCCGTCGCATTGCTTCCGGCGCGGATTGCTCGAACTCATTTGGCTGAGCAATTTTCCAACGGTCCCGTCGTATCGCCAAGGCCAGCCGTCATTAGCTTTGATCGCATTGCCCACAAATACAAGGGCGGCAGCAGCTGACGCACCCGCAAGAATGAATTTTCTATCATTTGGCCAAGCGCGGCCGTGCTCCCCCCGAAATGGCCGCTCTATATAGGTCCACGATAATACCGCGATGGTGATGCTACCTGCAACAACGATAAGTGCTTCCATTGGGCTCAGCGGCCGTTCGAGCCAGTATGTTGCGAGAGCCAGTAGTGGCCAGTGAAAGAGGTAAAGTGAATAGGAGATGCGGCCAACGAAGACCAGTGGTTGCAAAGAGAGTGCCCGCCGTACGGATGTCTCGTGTCGCAACGAAGAGACAATGAGGGCCGCTACGCCTAAGCAGATCGGAACGGCTTCCAGGCCCGGCATCGGTGAGGTTGCATCGAGAAGTGCCAGGCTCAATGCCACCACTACAAGTCCCGAATAGCCTGCTATCTCGGCGAACATCGGCGGCCAAATTCGGGTGGGAACCGTGTACAACAATCCCAGCAAGCAACCCAAGAGCAGCTCCCAGGCCCGCGAGGGAAGCATGAAAAAAGCCCACTCTGGATCTACGCCTGTTGTCTTGACGGCAATCGTCAGCGACAGTGCGAGAATACCCGTTACGATTGCCAGGACCGACGCACGCGATAGGCGCGGCATCATCAGCATCAATATGGCAGGCCACGTGATGTAGAATTGGTCTTCCACCGCAAGTGACCATGTATGCAGCAGGGGGACTTCGAAGGCCTGCGGAGAGAAGTAGCCGGAGATGCGATAGTAGAAAAAATTGGAATACATCAGGATCGTCGCGACCATGCTGCGACCAAAATCTTGGAAGGCGACAGGCAGCAGGACGAAGTAGGAGATCGACAACGTCAAGACGAAGCAAGCGATCGCAGCAGGTAGAAGGCGCCGAGCTCGGCGTAGCAAGAACCGGGGGAACGAAAATCTCTTCTCGCGGATTTCACGATTGATCAAGCGAGTTATCAGGAAGCCGGAGATAACAAAAAAAATGTCGACACCGGCAAACCCCCCAGGCAACAAGCCTGGAATAGCATGGTACGTGACCACAGCCAGGATTGCGATGGCTCTAAGGCCATCGATAAACGGAAGATAGTTTATCGCATCGTGATGAGTTTGCTGTCGATCACTGCTGACCGGCAATTGAGCTTGTAGCGCTACGTAGGAGGCGGCGGTGCCGTCAAGCCGAACGGCATCACGAGACTCTACGCGCGACATATGTGCTTCCCCCAATCTGCCGCTCGCAGACTACCGCGCCGAGTGTAAATTGGTGCGTCATTAGAGCCACATAGCCGCCTTTCTTTGCGCCTCCGTCCTTCTGAGCGCTCAGCGGCGAAGTGAGCCTTGTCGCTGCGCCTTCTTATTGTCGCGCTGGGAGGCACCGCTCCACGTCAGGTTTACGAACTCGAAGACGTGTGGCCTTTTATAATACCAGAGCAGAAACTGATCCCTCCCTCTCCCCCCGGTCTTCCGAAAACAATCACTGTCCTCTTTAGCCTCATGCCTAACGGATACGTCTGGCCAATCGGCGCATAATCTCGGACCCGCCACTGCTTGCGTAGCCCCGGAGCGCTCCACGAGCTGGTCGTGCGTCCGCCAATGCGTGCTGGGCGGTTATTCGGGCAGGTCGTTACTGCACGCAGGAGTTTAAGGGCCGGACTTATGATGAGAACGTCTTCATGTCGCTCATCGTCGACGCGGTCCGCCACGCTCGGTAGCTCAGTCGCCAACGCAGCCTCTCAGCAACCCGCTGCAGCAAGATCCGACCCGCGCACGTCGGGACGATCAGGGATTGGCAGGAAGCGCCTGCGCGGGCCGTAAAGGACCAGCGTAGTAGCAAGCGGGAGAACGGACTAGACAAGGTTGTGGCGGATTTGGGTGGGACTCGCTGCATCGGGCCCCCGTCCGGCTCTTGCCCTGTTCTAGCCTTGCCGAACTGAGAGAACCCCTGTAATCACGGGACAAGGGCCCGTAGCTCAGCGGTAGAGCATCTGACTTTTAATCAGGTGGTCGTTGGTTCGATCCCAACCGGGCTCACCAATGATTTCAATGGGATACTCAAAACATCTCCTCTATTAGTTTGCGCATAGGTAACCGTAAGGTAACATCCCGTCGCTGCGCAGATGCGCAAGGCCGGCGGGGATCGCTAATCCCCGTTCCCACAACGTGGGTGCTTCCCGTCCCGCCACACCATCCTCAATAAGCCGACGGCGACCGCGCCGGGCGCTCCGCGAGGGAACCGCGACGTCACCGGTCAGGGTGGGCCGTATGAAACTAAACGGCCCCCTGTTTCCGATGACGTGACCCGCGACCCACCCTAAGTCCTAACTCGCTAGCTCAAGGACTACAAAAGGAAACGGAAGCTTATGGCCGCGCAGTCGAACATCTCAGCAGCTTCGCGTGTGTTACCCCAAGCTAGCGATCTTCCGCGCGTCCAGACTGTCTATCTGAAGGCAACGCAGGTGCGCGAACGGTACGGTGGCATCTCAGACATGAGGCTATGGCGGTGGCTTCATGACAAGGATTTGGGCTTTCCGAAGCCGCGCCGCATCAATCGTATGCGCTACTGGAATGACAGTGAGCTGACCGAGTGGGAACGTGTACGCAGACCCACATGCGACCTTACCGAGCCAGCATAACGAACAGCGGTGATATGTACCGCGTGATCCGCTGTCCCACAGTCGAAACGAGGGACAGCAACATGTACTTCCAATTTCCTTTCGTCGACCGAGGCGGGCGGCTCGAGTTCAGCAGGATAAGATCCGGTTCCATTGCGCTTGCAGACCAGCTTGTTACTCGCTGGTCGCCGGATCGGAAGCGAATGGGTCGCCCGCAATCCCACGCGTTCTGACCGCCGCTTTGGATCATTCAAGGTAAACTTGAGAACTGGCCGTTGGGCTG
>Ga0075424_100004023_pt1 | contig 13829 bp, 11 predicted proteins | sample SoiMethybrSBSTD3_FD_75301 | JGI IMG/M metagenome (GOLD analysis project Ga0075424, IMG submission 75301) | Bulk soil microbial communities from a Populus tree surrounding site in Tennessee, USA - Soil MetaG P. TD hybrid SBSTD3 | ecosystem: Environmental > Terrestrial > Soil > Tree plantation... | reverse complement strand
GCCGAGCTCGACAAGAGCGGCTTTATCGATTCGGTTTACAAGGAAATGGCTCGAGCAAAATGAGCACGAAATCCGTGAGCACGGCCGATCGAATCACGGCGACCAATCATCGCGCACAGCTCAATTTTCGTCAGCTTCTGAGAGAGAGTCTCGTTCGATTTAGATTTTTTCTCGACAGGGTGTCCGCAAAATCCGAAGGTACGAGACATGATCGCCCAAGCGGCTAATCCCTTCTCTGCGTCTTTAATCCGCCACCCCGCTGATCCACTGCTGGTCAGCTATCGCCGCCGGAATTGAAATCTATGGTCGCCGGCGCCACGGTCCGCGTGACCGTAACTTTCGCTTTACCGCTGTTGTTCTTATAAAACTTGTGATGGTCTCGGCTGTCCCAAAACAGAATAGCATCGTTAACGTAAATGTAGAGCTCTCCCGTCGAGTCGGGTGTGATGTCGGCGATGAGCACGTCGTTGCGTCGGATGCCTTCATTTGCCTCACAGGCCATTTCCTCGAGCCTTGCCGATACCGGCGCCGGGCTTCCAATATCAGCCGGCGAGGCCGACTGCGTGATGTTTTTGCAGGCTGAGAAGTCCACCTTCGGAAGCGGTGCAGCCGGGTTGAGCGGGTATTCGTAGTTGCCGATGTTGCCGACCCGAGCGATCGGCTGGAAGTAGTTCTCCCGCCACCAGTGCTTGAGCGTGATCGCTGCCAGGTGAGCGCCGCTGTAAGCGCCAATCCCGGTAACATCGGCCGGTATGCCTTTGTCGAACCAGGCATATTCAGGCTTTTTCTCGAATGTCCCGGGCGCGCTCTCGACGACGCCGGGCTCGATCCGGATGCGGTATTGCCGTCCTGCGACGAGCCAAAGGTGAGTGCGAGCACATGGCGAACTGATGTCGATAGTTGCGGAACCTAACTTGTCGTTTGCAGCTTCTTGCCGCGCCTCCCTCGTGCGCCCCTCCGCAGTCGGATGCTCAAAGTTGTCCGCCTCACAGAAGGCGCCGTTGGTGTTTCGCAGGTTGTACAGTCCGAGGTTGAGCCCGGACCCGGCGAGCCAAGCCAGTATCACGATGAAGAACGCAGGAAAGCCGGTTTGAGCGGCCCAGCGATAGCCTGCGATGGCCGGTTTCGAATTTCTGAGCTTGCGCGCGACCCATAACGCAGCGGAGGGATGCGCTGGATCAACTCTCTTGGGCTTTTTTCTCCGCACAAAGGCGAACAGCGCGCTCAGCACCGCGCCGATCACCGCCGCCGAAAAACTCTTCCAGTTTCCGTACGAGAAATAAGCCACGATGGCGAGGACAACGCTCGCCGCCGTAAGAGCATGACGCTGCCCGGCGAGCCTCAAACGATCGATTTCTTTGTCGCCAACCCTCGGTTGAACATTCCACGCAGCGCGAGCGCGATCCTGAATCCGGCGCTGGAGAAACCTGCTGGCGACCAGGCTGATGATGAACAGCAGGATGATGTTGACCGCTGGTTGTGGGGTTCTTGTAACCGCATCGACCCAGGGGCTCGCGAAGCTCGGGATGAATCCTTTGAAGAGCTTCAGCAGGTAAGTGACGGTCCCGCCTGTGATCTGATTGATCTTTTCGGTCTTGTCACTCCAATCGAGCAGCGCGTAGATCAGCGGGAATGAGAGCGCGATCAGCGCCAGCGCAAGCGTGACGAAATAGACGCAGCGCCGCCACCAGATCGTATCGAGCACCAATGCGAAGTAGTCACCGCGATTTTCTTCGACTTCGGCCGTATCGATCAGCGCCTTGAGATCGGTCAGGACCGTTTGCGTGGGGATTTCGCTGACCGTTTGCAATGCCGTATTCACCGCAGCGCTGTCAAACGGGACTCGCGTATCATTCGGCAGCAGAATGTTGATCTTGAATGGCAGTGATTTCGGCGCGTAGCCGTCGTTGCCGTAAGTCATGCGCGTGACGACGCAATGATGCACCAGGGGCGTGACTCTTTCTTCTTTTGGGACGCTGTCGTCGTTCTTATCCATCAGGAGCTGGACATTGCGCGGCTGATAGCGCCACAGCACGCCGATCCCGCCCCGTGAATCGTAAAGGCGGCCGGTTGGTGATGCGAGCGATTGATAGGTATCGACGATCGCTTTCTCGAACAGAAGGCCTCTCTTTTCCGCTTCATGAATCATCCAGCACAGTGGCACAAATGAAAGTCCATCGTCAGGATATCCGCCGCCGACATCGGCATGCATGCCGGGGAACCAAACCTGCGTCAGCCGATCGGGATCGACTCTGCCATAGCGCTTCTTTTCCTGGCGTTCGTCCCAGGGGATCGGGTGAAAGGTTCGTCGCTCATCATCGAGTGCCAAAGCATGCCGTGCGTGCCGCACGCGTTCCAAGAGCGAGGTATCTTCGAACTTCATCGGCCAGACCCATTTGTCGAACGCGATCGTGAGCTCGTCGATCGGCAGGCCGTAGGCCGCCACCGTGTCCCAAACACCCATAAAGTGGATTTCGATGTTCTCGCGCCTCGATACGTCCTCGTAGGGGGCGCCGCCCGAGACGACTTGCCACAGGGAAACCAAACGATCGCGCATCCAGCGTCCGAGCGGGACCCAAAAGACCCAGCGGGCCTTCACGGGAAAAGCTTTTTTGCGGAAGGCGCGATAGGCGGCGAGTGCATTCCGTTCCAGATCCGCTTCGGTCTCGAACTCGACCAGCCCTTCGGAATGGACCAAACCCGCGAGCACACGAATCGTGTATGCGCCGCGGCTGAATCCGAACATCCAAATCCGGTCGCACTCTGTCCCGCCCTCTTTTTGTGTCTCGCGCCAGTAGTTATGGCACAGGAATTTATAGAGATTGAGCACATTGCGCTTTACCCCGATGCCGAGCGCGAGCCCGATGATCCGCAGAAGCGTAACGCTCGACGTTCCGACCCCATCGCCGAAGACGGCGACCTGTTTTCCGTCCCGCAGATTGAGGGCCTGATAGAGGCGCCAAACATTGGTCTTGAACGCCTTCGCTGCGCTATTGCCGGTTCCGTCCGAAAGAACGATCAGATTTCTGGATGTCCTTGCCATAAATCGTTATCCGTTATCGGCCACTCGGAAATCGTCTGTGGTACGGGCTTGCGTGGTATAGAAGATAATACTTGTCTCCAAGGTGCACGGACAAGTAAAAACGAACGAAGAGTCGCTTTTCCGAAGACTAAGTATAGTCCGCTGTGCACGAATGCACCGTCAAAGTTTCAAAGCCACTGACAGCACGTATGAACGTGAGATCGGATAGTTACAAATTTCTCAAACGAGCTTTTCCTTAAGGAGCCGGCGCAGAATATCACACCCAAGGAGTGGGACGCATTTATGAACGACTTCGAGCAGACGATGGACAAATTCAAAGTCCCCGGCGCTGAGCGAGCGGAGCTTCGGGCCATCGTCGAAAGTACTTACGACGATATCGTCATTGGCAAAGCATGAGCGCTGAAGCGCTGGCGCTTGCGGAAAAGCGTGCGCGCTTCAGCTTGTCGATCCGGTGAGATATCCGAGCGTGGGTAAAGTTTTTTTACGATGCCTTCTTGCCCCGTTGCGTTTCGTTCCCCTCTTCTTTCCACTTGTTGATCGGGCAGAAAGTAGCTGACTTGAAACCGTTTTCCTCCGCGAGCTTCGCAGCCTGCGAGCTCAGCCCTCCGGTGCTTCACGTGAACACGAGCGTCTTGTCCTTGGGAATCGTCGGCAGATAAGCGGCCAGCTGATCGAGCGGGATGTTGATCGCTCCGGGAAGAGTCTCTTTCTCGAACGACGCCGGGGCGCGCACATCGATGATCAGGACTTCAGTTCCGGCAGCGAGCTGTTTTTTGAGCTCGTCGGCGGTTTTTTGCTTCGCGCCGGTGGCCCACTTCGTGTCGGGATCCACCGGGTACCGTCGCTGCTGTTGGGCAAGCGCCAAGGAAGCTCCGAACCACAAGCCTACAAAAATGAGACAGGCCAGCCTTTTCATAGGACCTCCTTAGTTCAGATGACCGATAAGTTTGAACCTATATTTGCGTGCTCCTTCAGGTCAATAGCTAAAACGGGGTGTGCCCAACTGGGTGTCTGACCCGTAGCTCTGCGACGGCGTCAAATCGCTACCATCTAGCTCCGCGGCGGGCGACCTGTCTCACCTTGGCGGCCATGCGTGGCTTTAATACTTTTGTCTTTCTGCATTCAATCAACCAATCGCAAACCGCTCTCGACGGCGAAATTCAAAAGCTTGTTAGATAATGTGAGATTAAAACATCCGACCATGGTTTCATCCGTAAGTTAATCTCTTCTAATTTGTTCCTAGCGCCGAAAATGAATGGCCGGCGCCGGATTAGCAGCTCACCCGCGCGTGCAAACGTCGCCGCGATCCATACTGTCGGAACCTAATATCGAGTGCATGTGGGTGGCGGTCGTCAAACAGAAGTGGCAAATCGAACTTAGTCTGCATTCGATTCTACAGATTTTGACTGTGTCGGTGTTCCGTGAAAGGGCTTCTAGCCGGTGTTCTGTCGATCTGATGCGGACGAAAAAGACGCCGAATCAGATAACCATTCATTCTGTTCATTAACGTTGGTAGTTCAATTGATTGAAATGGAAAAAGAGCGGATCAATCATGTCAATATGTCTAAAACCTAGTAGCTCGACCGTCGTATTGATAGAACGAACAAACCATACAGTTAATCGTCAGCGGAGCCGATCCACGACAGGAATTCTAGATGTGGATCAGGAAGCTCAGAGATGTTCAGAGCAATTGGTTGGGTCTGCTTCAGAAAACAAAGGAGAAATAAGATGGCAACAAACAAAGAGGGCAACAAAGAGCACCCGAAAGAGCATCTCGCGATGAAGACGCCGCCGATCGTGTCGCAGCAGGAATGGGAGGCTGCGCGCCAGGAGCTCCTCGTGAAGGAGAAAGCCTTGACACGCGCTCGTGATGCGCTGGCCGCCGAGCGTCGAAGGATGCCGTGGATGGCAGTGGAGAAAAAGTACGAGTTCGACGGGCCAAAAGGTAAGGTTAGCCTGCTCGACCTGTTCGAAGGCCGGCGGCAGTTGATCGTCTATCGCGCCTTCTTTGAGCCCGGAGTGTTCGGCTGGCCCGAGCATGCCTGCCGCGGTTGCTCCTTTGTCGCCGATCAGGTCGGCCACGTCGCCCATCTGAACGCCCGCGACACAACGCTCGCGTTCGTGTCGCGCGCGCCGCAGACGCACATCGAGCGCGTGAAGGCACGCATGGGCTGGCAGATGCCGTGGTATACCATCAGAGACAGCTTCGACACGGACTTCGGCGTGAACGAATGGCACGGCACGAACGCCTTCATCCGCGACGGCGACAAGGTCTTTCGCACCTACTTCATCAACAACCGCGGCGACGAGCAGATGGGGAGCACCTGGAATTATCTCGACATCACGGCGCTCGGCCGGCAGGAGACTTGGGAGGACTCGCCCGACGGTTACCCGCAGACGCCGCCGTACAAGTGGTGGAACTGGCACGACAACTACGGCGCCGAGGCCTCGCCTGACCCGAAGTGGGTCCAGGTGTCCGACGCCGGAGAAGCCGCATTCCGAAAGCGCGATGCAGAGACGAAACCGAGCTAATGCAGGGTGACCACTGCGCGCCTTCGAGCAGGTTGCTCTTTTGACACAGGAGCTCCGAGAGCGCTTCCGCAGAGTGCGCGCAGCATAGCCGGGCGGGGAGATCTTGGCGGATTCTGGCGCGGCGTCGAGGCGATGGATAACAGCTATCCGTTGCGCGACTTGACCGACTACGGGCCCAGGAGATGTGAGGACTCGCCGTCCGGCTGGCCGCTACATTCCTCGACCCACGAAAATCTTTTGTCTCCGTGTAGCGCGGGTTAACAACCCACCGCTTCTGGATCGTAAAACAACGAAGAAAACTGAACCTCGATCTTGGCTTCGCCCCTCGGCAATGTCACAAATAAACACTTGAAACTCCATTTAGGCTCCTAATCGGGATCTACCCACATCTGCTTAAGATGACGCGGAACGGAATCGAGAGCATAAAAAACGCCGGTAACTTTAGATGAGCATCGAAAACCCAGAGATTGCCAACATCGGCCCGAAGGAAATCCGTAAGCGCGTGCTTATGGGTGTCGCCATGCTCGCCGTGGGTATTATCCTGGCGGTCTTTTTCGCGCACGCAGATGTAAGCCGCGGGTGGTATGCGGCGCTGTTTCTGCCGTTCTGGATGGGAACTCTCGGTATTTCTCAGGCCCGCAAAAAGACCTGAGTCGCTCTGGCCGCGCGCGGCGCGCGCAAGATGAACGGCGTGGAACAATCGGTCGGAGATAAAGGCGTCGAGAAACGGCTTCGCTCACGAGCTCACCGGATCTATGTCGAATCGGCGCTCGCGGCGCTGATATTGACTACCGTTAGTTTCTTTTTTGTGCGCTTCGTGACCGAGGTGGCTGCTTTTTCGAATGACTTGAATCTGGAACAAGCGGCCGACTTCCTGATCAGGCATGGCTACGCTGTGCTGTTCGGGTGGGTGCTGCTCGAACAGATGGGTTTGCCGATTCCGGCTGCTCCTCTGTTGATCGCCGCCGGCGCGCTGGCCCGTACCGGTAAGCTGAATCTGACGTTCACGGTCGTCTTGCCGTTCGTTGCCATCATTTTGGCCGACCTGTTCTGGTACTCGCTGGGCCGTTACCGCGGCGGCCGCATACTAAAGCTACTATGCCGCATTTCCCTTGAACCGGACTCGTGCGTTCGGCGAACGGAGAATCTTTTCGTCCGCCGCGGCGTCCATTCTCTGCTCGTTGCCAAATTTATCCCCGGCCTGAACACCGCGGCGCCGTCTCTAGCGGGAGTCTTTCGCATGCCCATCCGACGCTTCATGCTCTTCGATTCCCTGGGGGCACTTTTTTGGGTCGTCACGGTCACGAGCCTGGGCCTGATTCTGAGCGATCAACTGGAGAAGATCGCATTCCGCTGGGGCGGTTGGCTGGTCGCAGCCCTGGCGAGTAGTTTGGCGGCTTATGTTTTGTGGAAGTTCATCCAGCGCCAACGCTTTCTTCGCCGGCTGCGGATTGCGCGCATCACTCCGAAAGAACTGATGAATAAGCTTACGGCCGGAGAAAATATTTCAATCGTGGACTTGCGCCAGCCCATGGATATCGAGGCGTTCCCTCAAATGATTCCGGGCGCGCTTCGTATCGCGATGGAAGAGATTGAGGAGCGCCACGGAGAGATTCCCCGCGATCGCGACGTGGTTCTCTACTGCTCGTGACCCAATGAAGCGACCAGCGCCCGGGTGGCGCTGCTGCTGCGAGCGAAAGGAATCACCAGGGTTCGCCCGCTCGAAGGCGGGATCGATGCCTGGCTCGCGCACGATTTCCCGTTTGTTCCCGAAAACCTCGGCAACAAACCCGTCGTCCTTTGAGTCGAGACGAGGGATCGGGAGTCCTTTCACGCACTCTACGGTTCCGTCTGCTGAGATTGCTTTCGTGATGAAGGCGGTTGCGTTCGCGTTTGAGTCTCGTCGGAGGCATCGACCTATTGCGGCAAGAAAAAGGGTCGGAAGTTTTTTTCTTGCCGTACAAGATCCGTAGCTTTGGCAGCGCAGTGGGGCTGCTAGCGGAACTCAAACTCTTCGGTGATGATCCGATCCCGCGAAAGGCCGAGCGCCCGGAACTGACGGGCGAGGTCGGAAATGAAACTCACCTGACCGCACAGCATCACTGCGAAGTCTTGCAGAGGCGCGATATCAGCAGCGATCTGTGATGCTGTGATCCTCCCACGGCGCGCCGTTGGCCACAGCGCATAGTCAATATAGGACTCCGCATCCAAGTAGCTCTCGCGAATTTCCGAGTCATAGACCGCGTCTTTTTCGTCGCGGACAACATAGTAGAGCCAGATTCGGCGGAAATCCCGATTGCTGATCTCAAAAGCAAGCATACCGAGAAACGGTGTGATACCAATGCCCGCGCCGATACAAACAAGTCGACGGAAAGGGGCATAGCGATGTGACGTGAATCCGCCGAACGGTCCATAGACATCGAGTTGTGTCCCGGGTTCGAGCGAGGGTAACTGGCGCGTGAAGCCTCCGACTGTCCTGATAGACAAGCGCAGATCGCGTTCCACCGGTGACGAAGAGATGGAAAAAGGATGAAGTTCTTTCTGTTGGCCTTCCATAGCGGGGACTCGCAGAAAGACAAACGTACCAGGCTCGTACATCATGCGCCGGTCGACCGGGAGCATCACGAGATCAATGATGTTGGCTCCACGCGAAACAACCTCTTTGAGGAGGTAGAGATAACGCGGCCCAAGCCGGTTGAACAGTATGACTCGATAGAGCCACGCGGCTCCGCCGGCCAGAATTAAAATCACCATCCACGTTCTGAGCGGCTCGAAGTCGGCGATGGTCCCGGGCTCAATGGCTGCGTGCGCCGCGGCGCCGAGATAAACCAGGCCGGTCAGGCGGTGAACCGAGAGCCAGCGCTCATAGCTCATGCGGCGATCGTAGGCCAGGCCACCGAGCAGCAAAAGCAAATAGAAAGCGATGATATCCATCGAACGCGCCGACTCCGACCAGAACGGAACGAGCACATCGCCGATAGAAGTGCCGCCCTGAAGTTGCGCCAGCGCCAGGAAAACGATGTGTACGATCAAGAGCAGGATTGCGGACGGCCCAAGGATTCTATGGAAACGAACCGCGCGATCGAGACCGCCAAAAACCGGCTGCAGAGCGTGCGCCCGGACAACCGCGAGCATGGCAATCGCCATCAGAGTAATGGACCATAGTGCGGTGATCTGGGAGAGCCCGCGCCAGGGCCAGAAGCCAGGCGGAATCGCGCTCGCGAATCGACCGGCCGTCCAGAGAATGGTCGTAATGATCAACGAAATGCTGGTCAGAATCCAACCTGGTCGGAATGCTTCAAGGCTGGGCAACCATCTGCTAAGAGCCTTTCCAAGCGTCACGCGTTGTCACGCTCCTTTGCTGGCCCTTTCGTTAAGAAAGAGGTCGATGATCTGATCTCTGTAAGACGCTTAGGTTTACGCCTGGACGCCCTCGATTGCGTCTTCGTGGGAACCGTAGGTGGAAAAAATAGTGAAAAACCCGGCTGTATCAAACGTCTCTCTGACTGGATCCAGGATACGGTTCAGCGTATGGTAGGGAATCGTTTTCTTAAACCCGCACAACACCAGCTTACCCTTCGCGCCATCGAGACGCTTCGCTGCAAGCATAAACACGCGCAGCCCCGCGCTGCTGATATACTGGAGCTCTGCAACATCGATGATGAAACGGCGGTCGCCCGAATCTATTCGGGTCAGAATTTTCTCCTCAAAGGTTTTCGCTGTCGTTCCGTCCAGTTTTCCACACAGGCTTAAAGTAACAATGGCCGACGTTCTACGCTCTGTAATTTCCATACAATCTCCCTGTCCTCTTTATCATTCGCATGAGATTTTTCCAGTGTCGGTCGCGACGTTTTACTTTCCTGAATCGATTATCAGCCGCTTGCCTGGTAAAAAAATGAAAAGAAAAATAAATTTCCGGCCTCAGGCTTGCGGTCACATTGTGATCTACGTTCTTCCACCCGATTGAGGCGCGGGCTTCACGGTTGCATCATGCACGTCACATGCGCCGTCGTCTCGTGCAGCCAAGAAAAATATTGGACAGCGGCCGCCAATCCGATCATGATTGCGTGATACGGAAATCACTTTGCTGGTGCGGCGTCCCAGCGAGGCATGCGGAAATTTAGGCGGCTTGGACGATGCGAAAGCCCATATTCGGAGCTCATGAAATGTCGAACTTTGCGGGGCGGGAATCGTGGAATGACATGGAGTGTAAAATTAAACAGCTCGTTTCGTGCATCGCCTGGCCCGGCCTGATCGTCCTCTGCGTGGCAATTATGGCGTATGGATTTAAACTTGGCCGTCCAGTTCTTTTTTTCAACATGGCGTATGTGATCCTGATCGTCACGTTGTTTTTCCTCGAGCGCTGGATGCCGCACGAGCGTGAATGGACCAGACCCGACGGTCAGACGCTCGCCAATATCCTCCATACGCTTTCCAGCAAGGGCACGACGCAGCTGCTGTTGCTGTTCGGCGGTATCATTGGACTGACGGAGCTGATGGAAGATTCGGCGCGTGGCATTTGGCCGCGCGACTGGCCGCTGGCGGCGCAGGCGGTGCTGGGGGTCGTCGTGGCGGAATTCCCGCTCTACTGGGCGCACCGGCTCGGGCATGAATGGCGCTTCCTGTGGCGTTTCCACGCCGTACATCACAGCGTCACCAAGCTCTGGATCGTCAATACCGGCAGATTCCACTTTGTGGACTCGCTCTACAAGATCGTCCCGAGTGTCGGCCTCCTATTAGCCTTGGGCGCGCCGCTTGGAGTGGTCATATGGCTGAGCGCGTTTACCGGTTTCATCGGCATGCTGACCCACTGCAATGTCAAGATGCGCTTCGGTCCGCTGTCCTGGATCTTCAACACGCCTGAGCTGCACCGCTGGCATCACAGCAAGGATTTGCGCGAGGCGAACAGAAATTACTGCGAAAACGTGATGATTTGGGATCTATTGTTCGGCACCTATTTCCGTGAAAGCCATCGTCGCCCGCCGGCAGATATCGGCATTCGAGAATTCATGCCGCCGCGTTTCGTTCATCAAATCATGTGGCCGTTTTTGACCCACGACAGCAAGCGGCGGATCGAGTCGGGATGTCCTTTCCTATCTTAAGACATCACCAGGAAGAACACGGAGATCAGGAGGGGCGCAACATGCTGCGCCCGCGGACCGGAACGTGATTTGGTTCCGATCTGGCTACTGCCGGAAATTCTGCGCGCGGATTACGCCGGCCTTTTCGAGCGCGCCGATTTCGTTTTCGCTATAACCGATGCTCTTGAGCGCTTCGATCGTGTGTTCGCCCAAGAGCGGCGCAAAGCGGCGAAAGCTCGGCGGCGTGTCGGACAAACGGAACGGCGATGCCAGTTGGCGTACCTTTCCCTCCATCGGATGATCCAGCTCCAGCACCATGCCGCGTTCTTTGGCGTACGACCCTTCGAGCACTTCGTCGAACTCGAGCATCGGCACCACTGAAATTTCTTTGGGTATGATCGCGAGCCATTCGTCGCGCGTTTTGGTGAGCATGTGCGCTTTGACTTTGCGAATCATTTCCGCATCTCCTGCTGGAACCGTGTCGCGCATTTCCGGCAGGCCGACGGTGTCGCAGAACGGCGCCCAGAAATGCGCCTGCGCGAAGGCCGCGTTGCTCAGGTACTTGCCGTCTTTGCATTTCAGATTGCCGATGCTCGGAAACCCGCGCTGGCGCACTTTCTTGTTGCGAAAGTAGTCCGGCGCGTTGGCGTTCACGAACGCGGTGCCGCCTTGCACAAGAGCGATGTCGACCTGCTGTCCGCGCCCGGTTTGCTCGCGAGCAAAAAGCGCCGATTGAATCGCGATCACAGCCAACGCCGCCGAATAAGCGTCCACCGGCTGGCAAAGCATATCCGCGGGCTCGCCGTCCTGCCCCGTCATGAGCGCGCTCACTCCTGACATCCCTTGCGCATTGCGCTCGTTGCCGGGCCACTCGGTGAAACTGTTGCCGAAGCCGTAGCCGCTAATCGTCGCGTAGATCAAGCGCGGGTTAAGCTCGTTCAAGGTCTCGTAATCCGCGCCCAGCCGCTTGTAAACGCCGAGACGAAACGAACCAAAAAAAACATCCGCGTCTTTTACCAGCCGATGAAAGATCGCCTGGCCTTCCGGCTTTTGCAGATTGACGGCAATGCTCCGCTTGTTGCGGTGGGTATGATCCCAGGCATTCGCCCGCGCCTCTTTTTCGCGGCTCTCCGGATTGGCAGTGAAATTTTCCCTCGACCGGCGCGCCGCCTGCTGATTGCGGTAGGCGCTCCGATCCGCAACGTCTTCGATCTTGAGCACATCCATCCCGAGATCGGCCAGCATCCACGTCGCCATCGGCCCCGGCACCAACCGGGTCAGGTCGACCATGCGAAAACGTTCCAGAGGCAGCGCCATTTCATGGTCTCCTTTTTTCGTCTATCGGTACCACAACCCACCGTACCGATGCACGAGGAACTCCGATCTTCGGTTCAGTCTCGATCTTTTTCGCGGCTCGCTTTGAATTGGCTCACAACACGCCAGACCACCTGAGCAAAACGGTTTCTGTTGTCGTTAGATCCCGTTGATCTGAAAACTAAAAAAAGAAACGTAGGGGCCGACCGGCGGTCGCCCGGCCTTAGTTTCGTGAAAACCGAAACATGAAATTAAGACGTCTGAACCTTGGTGTCGCCCGCGGCAATGTCAAAAAATAAAAGACTTGCCTTGGGTAATTCCAACGAAATGGAAGATAAATACGCTGACACTCCTGTCGGAGCGGCGGGACATTAGCTCCAGTCGACGCCGAGCTCGAGGAGGCGGCGGCGGTACTCTATGGCGGGCGTATCCGGGCCGCGCAGGTGCAGCTCTTCTGCCAGATCCAGCGGCAATTCTTGCGGGCGCTGCGATTCTACGATGACGCGATCCTGCTCGAAGGTCAGACGGTGTCTTTCTTGTAGGTCCTCGTCTGAGCGAAAACCGCTAAAGTTCCGGCCCATGAATCGGAAAAAACGTGTCTCGTTCTTCGACACCGGGCTGCAGAGAAAGATGTTGGTTTGACGTTCGTCCCCGCCCGGCTGCCATCGTTGCAGCATCAGCAGGAACGGCAGGATGAGCCGATAGGTTTGCCGCGGCGCCGTGTCGGGGCGCATCCGGTTGACCGGATACGGGATATCGTAGGCAAACCCGCCCTCGATGGGTTCGATCATAATGGGCTCGCATTCCGGATGATCGGGATCGCCGAGGGTACCCGGATGTACAAAAGGGAAGTGTGAATAGTCCGCGAGGTTTTCGATCATCCGCGCTGCATTCGCTTTCCAGAAGCCCTCCGTCGAAAACGGCGCCCAGTTAAAGCTCGAATCGTAATATTCCGGCGGAAATTCCGGAATGTCAGCCTTCGGTTCGCCGAGGCACACCCAGACGAGTCCGTAACGTTCCTCCGCTCTGAAGGCATTCGCGCAGGCCTTGGCGGGAATGGGACGGTCCGGAGGAAGCGATGGAATTCGCGTGCAGGCGCCGTCGCTGCCATAGCGCCATCCGTGATATGCGCAGACCAATTCGCCGCCATCGATCCATCCAAGCGAAAGCGGAGTCCCGCGATGAATACAGAGATCGTAAAATGCGGCCACCCGTCTGTTCGCGCGCCACAACACCAACGGCTGATCCAACAATTTGGCTTTGAACGGCTTGTCCGCGACCTCCGTACTTCTCGCCACCGGATGCCAGTAGTGACAAAGCACTTCACTGGTCGCGTTTGGGCGCGCCCCGCAATCATTATATTCGGACATAGCGACTACTCCCCCGCTCGCGGCCGGGAACATTACGGGGTCTACCATCGGAATTTGCAGGTGACGAGGGCGGCATTTCAGGCCGTGTGAGCCCGAATGAACAGGGCCACTGACCCCAAGAGCCACACCCTCGTCGGGATCACTTATAACCCAAGTTCTCCCGTACTGTCACCTGCAAATTCCGATGGTAGACCCCAATTTCCGTTGCCTTGACCCCATACGTTACATTTTGTCCGCCGGTCTGCGGTCGGAAAATCGCTCGTCGTCGCCGTCGAAATATTTCACGCTGTCTCGCCGCTGAATTTCTTCCGACACGTCGTTTTTAGGAATGTCGATCCTGAGCGAGTTGACGCCGTGGCCAATTGCCCGTGATATTGGCGGCGAACCCGTTAATACTCGTATGGCTTTTTCAACTCGGGCACGAACATCAGCCCGCCGATGCCCAGGCGTTCCAACTCTTTTTTTCCTTCGGACACGATCGGCGCGTCC
>Ga0075424_100004022_pt1 | contig 13832 bp, 11 predicted proteins | sample SoiMethybrSBSTD3_FD_75301 | JGI IMG/M metagenome (GOLD analysis project Ga0075424, IMG submission 75301) | Bulk soil microbial communities from a Populus tree surrounding site in Tennessee, USA - Soil MetaG P. TD hybrid SBSTD3 | ecosystem: Environmental > Terrestrial > Soil > Tree plantation... | reverse complement strand
TTTTCCAGATAAACCACGCGCACATCGTCCGCGAGCATCGCCGCTGCTTCAAAAATCCGGCGAATAATCGCTTTGCCGCCCTCATCACGTGGATGTGCCTTTCCCGCATAGACGAGCTGTATCGGACCGACTTGACGCGCAATCTGCTTCAGTCGTTCGCGATCGGAAAAAAGCAGATCGCCCCTTTTGTAGGCGGTCGCCCGGCGAGCAAAACCCAGTGTAAAGACCTTTTCGTCGAGCTGAACGCCGGTGAGCCATCGAACGTGATTGAGGAGTTCCGTTTTCGCCTCCAAATGAGTTTGGCGGATAACCGCAAGCGGTAGATCGATCGCATAGCGCAAGTAGCAATTATCCCGACGCCATTCCGGCAGTACTCGATCATAAAGCTCCGCGAACGCAGCGCTCACCCAGGTTGCTGCGTGCACACCGTTCGTGATCGCCGCGATCGTATATTTTGGAAACATCGCCCGGGAAATTTCGCTATGGCGCAAAGATACGCCGTTGACAAAACCAGAGAACCTGAGCGCCAGTTCTGTCATATTGAGGGCGCCATCCATAACGGACAAGTTTGACAGCGCATCCGCACGCTGTTTGCCCAAAACCTGAGTAACGAGATCAGCGTTGAAACGATCGTGACCTGCGGGAACCGGCGTGTGGGTGGTAAAGACACAGCGGCGTCGGACGGCGTTCACTTCCGATTCGGTATAACTTCGATCCGGCGAGCTGCCCACTTGTTCTTCCATCAATGCAAGCGTCGCCAACGCCGAATGCCCTTCGTTCATGTGGAAAACGCGGAGCTCGGCATAACCGAGTGCGCGGAGCATGGCTACGCCGCCGATACCCAAAATCACTTCCTGACACAAGCGATAGCGTTCATCGCCGCCATAAAGAAAATCCGTAAGGCCTCGATCTGCAGGATCGTTTTCCTCCAGATCGGTATCGAGAAAATAAAGCGGGACCGAGTATCCGGTGACACCTTCGAACAAGTACTTCCAGGCACTCACGCGCACTTCGCGTCCTTCCACTAGCACAATCACTCTGGGTGATACGCGCATGAGCTGGCTCTCCGGGGACCACTTGGCGGGGCTTTCAAGCTGATTTCCACCCGGATCGAGCCGTTGATCGAAATAACCCTTACGGTAGATCAGCGACACCGCGACCATTGGAATCCCCAGATCAGCAGCAGAGCGCAACATATCGCCGGCTAAGACACCCAAACCGCCGCTGTATGTCGGGATTTTTGAATCCACGGCTATGTCCATGGAAAAATACGCGACGGTCCCGGTGAGAGGCAATGGACTGTTCATAACCCGCTGCTCTTATTGGACGAAATTACGAAGCAATTGATCGAGTGGATGCGAGAGGATGCGACAACGTATCGAGTCTCTCCAGAAAGTGGAACTTGAACTAGCCATAGCATAAGGAGGTCACGCGGGCAATTAGCTATGACACAGCAAGGATAGTGCCACTAGTGACCAAAACGGCACTTCGATGTAATTAACGGAGTACAAGGAACCGGAAAACAGAAGAGCTAATGGAAACCGAATCTCTTGCCCCAGATGATTCTTTTGTGACGTCTAACAAACGCCGAAAACTTCGCGCAATTCTGTCCAGGAGCGATACTTACTCAGTGTGCGCAACACCATTACAGTTGGCGGCATCATGGGAAACTCATTCTGAGCAAAACGTTCGAGTGCGAGTTGAGGCGAAATCCACAAACTTTCGGAGACCTCCTCAGAGACCGCCAGCGGGGTTTGGTCGGTCGGCACAGCCGCGATGTAAAAGCGCGTGTCGAATCTCACCCGATAGTGTTCCGGGGTAACACGATGAAAGATATAGGTGAGACGGCTCAAGTCACAAAACACGTGCTCAGCTTGCAGTAGCTCGGGGAAGCTGACCGCACCGCTTTGCAATATCGGCCTGAGTTCAGCCATACGTTGCGTGATATCGCTGGACGATGAATGAGAGCTCCCCGGATCGGAAACGAAAAAGTGAATCCCGACTTCCTCGTAAAGTTCTCTTACCGCTGCGACCCAATAACCCAGACAAATTTCCGCCGCCGAAGATGCGCCGAGCTTTTGCTGCGCTTCGTACGCGGTAAGACCACGCGTGCGGGCCAGCATCGCGGCGGAGCAATCGCTCTCTTCAACCCGCCCCCCGGGAAAAACGAAAACACCAGCATACGTTTCCAGGTGCTTCGGTCTTCGATTTAAGTAGACCTCAAATCCGGTACTTGCGTTCGGTCTTAGCAGCACCACTGTCGCCGCGGGGAGAGGAATGGCGGGCTCGGGCATCAGGACAAGGCTCTAGTCGTAACCGCTGTGAAGTTCACGATGCTATTGCTGGGTTTTCAGCCCCGCGGCGATGGCTTGCCGATATGAATATGGGCGCCGGTTGCCGCACCTGGGACAGCACTTCTGAATGCAATGAACGGAATCCCGGCTTGCCGAAGATAACTCAGCAAAGATTGCCCTTCTTTGCTGTCCGGATGAAGCGCGACATCCATGGCGTTGCGGTGATCGAACCGCAAACGCTCGTGCGTCGCGGTCTGACCCAAGGCGCTGATCGGCAGGGCGCGACCAAAGGTGCTGAGAAAAAATTTTTCGATCCTCGGAGCATCGGGGAGTCCCCACGGCGCCGCGCCATTAAAACGAATCAGTGAGCCAGTTTCGCTATAGCCGCCCGCCGAAAGGCGCGGCAGGCGAAGCAGCTCATCGCGCATAGAGAATTCCGTGAGCACCATATCGCTCTCCGACAACCAGCGCTTATCCTCCTCGACTCGGTTGATCGCCTCCACAAGCAAGTGTTCGGCTTGCAGCACCTCATTGCGTGAAATCAGCCCTTGGTAATAGAATTCGCGCCGCCGCTCATATTCTGCCGCCGCTCGCTGCCGCGCGCTTTCATGAAGCGCGAGAAGCTTCTCGGCTCCTTCTCGAGTTTCGCGCATTTTCTGCAGAACCTCGTTACGGGCACGCGTCAGCTCCGCTTCGCTCGAGTTGGCCCGCGGAACGACGGAGGCATTAAGTGGACGCTCACCAGCGCCGGCAGGAGGTGAGTACACGAGCAAAAGCAGGATAAAAACGATTTTTTCGGTTTTGCGAAACAAGTATGCCTCGTTCTTTGCCGTGTCGGAGTGTAGGTAGTAAGCCGTGATCGGTCAAGGGTGGCTTTAGAGCTCAGTAAATTCGGATATTCCTTTCTTCTCCCTATCGGCTCAATGCGTGATCTGCGCATGGCCAAACTGCCGGACGTTCAGGACATAAGGAGATCTTTGTGACCGACACTGCAAAATCGGGTTGTGCGTCCTATCGCACAATGGAAATTGTCGCGGCGAGGAGTCTCGCGGTCTCCGGAGAAAGTCCGGTGGGGGAACAAAAGGGCTTCACCCCTGTTTGTCGAAGATGACGGATCCAGGGGTCAATGGTTGCATCAGCCGCGCGTGACCCGACCGGACGGCCGGCCTACGTGGATATGCGGTCCGGTGGACGCCCCGGGAACCACGCCTCGGAACGCGATAAATGGAACGCCCATTTTACGCAGTTGTTGCATGAGCGCTTTACCTTCCGTGCTGTCGGGGTGGACGGCAACATCCATCGAGTCGTGGTGATCGAAACCCAACCGATTGTGCGTCTCGGATTGCCCCAGAGCCGTTACGGGCAACTGCCGTCCAAAACTCTGGGCGAAATATCGTTCAATCCGAGGTGCTTCCTTGAGCGACCATTTAAAGCTGCCGTTAAATCGCGTCGCTTCAGCGCTTTCACTGAAACCGTTTGCCGGCAGTACCGGCAGACGCGCCACTTTTTCGCCAAGAACCGCTTCCGTGATCGCGATGTCGGTTTCGACGACGGAATGACGCATAGCATAAACCTGATTGAGTGCGGCGACGAATGCCTGCTCCGCTGCTTTGACTTCTTCTTGTGAGATTTTTCCGTCGTGAAGGAGCTTGCGTTTCGTGATGACTTCCGCGCGCAACCTGCTTTGGTTCTGCTCGTATTCGAGCAAAAGGGCGCGGTCCGCCTGGAGGCTCGCGCGCATTCTCATGATCCCATCGGCGCCGTCTGTCGCGGGCGCGGCAGCGGTGAAAGGCGATGCGCTGCGAAAACCCAAGGCCTTCACGGAGAAAAATCCCATGCCCAATAGGAAGAAAAGAACCGCAACTGCTTGAAAACTTCGTGATTTTGCCAGCTCCGAAAACATGAGCCCCCGAGTTTAAGGGCTTACTGCAAAAGCGTCAACCGCAGGGTCCGTCCGCTGTTGCGCGCTTTTGCGATATCCGGACAACCGGCTTAGACGGAAGCAAGCACGGCGCGCTGAATCAGATCCCGGGCTATGCTGATTTTGTAGTTATTGTCTTTGAGCGGCTTGGCACCTTCCAGGGCGATTTCGCCGGCGCGCTTGGCGTTGGCTTCATTGATCGCCTTGCCACGCAAGAACTCTTCCGCTTTGCCTGCGCGCCACGGGATCGGCGCTACGCCGCCCATCACGACGCGCGCGTCGCGCACGGCTGTGCCGCTGCTCTCGATGATCGTCGCGACGGCGACGATGGCGTGGTCCCAAGCGAGTCGTTCGCGCACTTTGTAGTAGAAACCTTTACTGCCGGGGTTCGGAGTAGGAACGATAATTTCCGTGACGATCTCGCCGGGCCCAAGCACGTTTTCACGCTTGTAATCCACCGAGGGCAGAACAAAGAATTTTTCCAGGGGAATCGTTTTCTCGCCCGCCGGGCCGGCAATCTTGATTTTCGCGCCGAGCGCCACCAGCGCGGGCGCCGTGTCCGATGGATGGACAATATAGCTCGGCCCCGCACCCAGGATCGCATGGAAGCGGCTATCGCCGGTCACCGTATAACACACCTGGCCGCCTTTCCGCAGACAGGTAAAATTCGCTGAACGAAAATACCAGCAAAACGGCCGTTGACAGAGATTACCGGCGATCGTCCCGGCGTTGCGGATCTGTGGCGAAGCGGCCTCGCCGGCGGCGCTCGACAAAATCAGCAATTTCTCTTGGATCGTCGGATGCGTTTCAATGTCGGCGAGCTTGGCGAGAGCGCCGATGCGAAATGCGCCGCGCTCCTCCTGGATATAATCGAGGCCCGGAATTGTTTTCAGATTGATAAGATAATCCGGTTCGACGACGTGGTCTTTCATCAGCTGCAAATATTCGCTGCCGCCCCCGACCACCGCCGCAGTTTTTTTCTGCTGCTGGAATTTTTCCAGCAGACGAACCGCTTCCTTGACGTTTTTGACATCGATATTTTCGAAGCTCTTCATGGGCGGCTCCTTTTTTAGACCTGAACCGCGCGGACGATTTTGTCCGGCGTCATCGGCAACTCTTTAAGCCGTTTGCCGGTCGCATTGAAAATCGCATTGGCAATGGTCGCCACGGCCGCGGTAATCGGCGGTTCACCGACGACTTTGCCGCCATACACACCATACGGATCATAGTTTTCGACAAAGATGACCTCGATCTCCGGCGCTTCTAAGTGTGTCGGCACTTTAGCATCGCGATAGTTGGGATTGATCGGTATCGCCGTGACTTTGTCGATGATCAGCTCTTCGGAGAACGCCATCCCGATGCCTTGCACGACACCGCCTTTGATCTGGCTTTCCGCCGTCAGCCGATTGAGAATCGTGCCGCTATCATGCGCTGCCACGTAACGAGTAATCCGCACGTGACCCGTCCACGTATCCACTTCGACTTCTGCGAAGTGAGCCGAAAAACACTTGCCATCCATCTCTTTGGGAAAATTGGGATTGGTCGTGGCACGGCCGATCAGTTCACCCGCTCGTTCGACGACTTGCGAAAGCGCGCGTTTCTGCGCAGGGTGATTCTTCACGAACACTTCGCCTTTTTGCAGATCGAGATCCTCGGCGTTTACCTTGAGCTGTTCCGCGGCAAGGTTGAAGATCTGCTTGCGCACATCGTCGGCTGCTGCCACTACGGCCGGTCCGGTGAATGCCGTGGTGCGGCTGCCCGACTCGCCCACCGAATACGGCGTCACGTCAGTGTCGCCATTGGTAAGTTGAATTTGGTTGAGCGGAATACCCAGAGCTTCCGAGGCGATGATCGCCATCGTTGATTTTGCACCGGTGCCGATATCGGTAACCCCCACCAATACATGCGCGGTACCGTCCGGATTGATCCGGATGGTCGCGGCCCCAAGCCCCGGTCGAAACGGATAGCCGCCGAGAGCCATCCCGATGCCATGTTTTTTCGGACCGGCTGTCTCGCCCGGTTTGTGCCATTTTTCACGCCAGCCGATGCGGTTCGCGCCCTGGATAATGCACTGCTCCAACTCATTGGAGGTGTACGCCAGCTTGCCCTTCGATTTCTGCGCACGATTGCGCAGAAACATATCGAGCGGATTAACGCCCAATTCGAACGCGATCTGATCGAGAAAAGATGCAAAGCCGAATACCGACTGGGGATACGCAGGGGCGCGGTAGTTTGCCGCGACGACCGTATTGGTGTGTACTGGCTTTATCACTTTTTTAAAATTTGGAATGTTGTAAAAATCCGTGCCGCTCAGATTCCCGCTCTGCTTTCGATACGCCCCCATATTGGTGACCGCATCGAGCGTCACAGCAGTGATAGTCCCGTCATTTTTGACGCCGGCCTTGTAGTGCTGCTCCGATGACCAGCGGCCATGCATGCCGATGAAGTCATCTTCGCGGGTGAATTCGAGCTTCACCGCCTGGCCGGCGACTTTGGCAAGCATCGCAGCCATGTAATCGTAATCTTGCGCTTGATTCTTGTTGCCGAAGCCGCCGCCCATGTACTTACAGACGACCCGCACCTTGCTGAGCGGCAGGCCGAAGTCTTTGGCGATGTCGGTGCGCGCATTCGAAACGCCTTGCGTCGAAGCATAAACGGTCAGCTTCCCAGCGTCCCATCTGGCGATGCTCACACGCCGCTCAATCTGCGCGTTGTTGACGTGCTTGGTGATGTAAGTGTCTTCGAAAATGTTGTCCGCTTCTTTGAATCCCTGTTCCACATCTCCCCAGGATTCTTCGATCGGGGCGCTGAACGGACCCTTACCGACAGATAGATTGCCGTTTGGGGTAATTTTCGGGGCATCGGGTTTAAGCGCTTCGCTGGCGTCGAGCACATGAGGAATCTTTTCGTATTTGACTTCGATCAATTTCAACGCGTCTTCGGCGATGTGCCGGTCGGTCGCCGCCACCGCGGCAACCGGATCGCCTACGTAACGTACCGGATTGTTAAAAATGTAGCGCCGGTGCGTAAGACCGCCGCTCGACCAAGGTACCTGGGCATTGCCGTGATGGATGATCGCCTTGATGCCCGGTAGCTTTTCGGCTTTCGAGGTATCGATGCTGAGGATTTTTGCATGCGGCACGCTGCTCCGTAGCACGCGCGCATAAAGCATACCGGGAAGTTGGAGATCGCCCGTGTATTGGGCTTGCCCGGTCACCCGCTCGTAGGCGTCGATGCGCGGTGTTTTTTTACCGACAATGGAAAAATCTTTCGACGATTCTGCCATAGCAGCCCCCCTTAGCTCGTCTTCGATGCCGCCGCGAGCACTGCGGCGACCTCGCGATTGTAGTTTCCACAACGGCAAAGATTGCCTGATAAACCCCGCCGCACCTGAGCTTCCGTCGGTTTGGGATTTTTCAGTAGCAGCGCTTTGCCAGACATAATTTGGCCGGATGTGCAGAAGCCGCACTGCGGGCCGTCGTGCTCGATGAAGGCTTCCTGCAGCGGATCGAGTTTGTCGCCCTTCGCCAAACCTTCGACGGTAAGGATCTCTTTGCCCTGCATCCAGACGGCAAGCTGGCTGCACGAATACATGTTGCGCCCCTCTATGATAACCGTGCAGGCACCGCATTCGCCGCGATCGCAACCGATCTTGGTGCCGGTGAGCCCCAACTCATCACGCAACACTTCCGCAAGCGTCTGGCGGTGCTCAACCTCGACACGGTAAGTCTTGCCGTTGACCTTGAGCGCCACGGCGCTCTTGTCGCGCGCCCCGCCGGCGCTTTCGGAAACGTAGGCTTTCGCAACGTCCGCGTTGATCAGACCGGTTGAAACAACTGCCGTGCCGATGGCGCCGCCGCCGACGCCTTTGAGAAACGCGCGCCGCGAAAACTTCGCGTCTTGGCTTTTTTCTCCCATGGCCGGTTACCTCCTGAATGAACGATTGGCAGCTCGTGACGACTCATCGCTAGTATGGAATGCGGCCGTCTGTCAATCGCGAAACGGCTTGCTGCGCCACTGCAAACTGGTTAAGCTCCCTCGCGAAATGAAGGATAGAACCGAATTGCAATCCGAGGGGAGCGCTCTTGACGCCGCGCTGGCAGAACTCGAGCGCGACCACGCGGTGAAAGAGATCTCCGGCTGGGAAACCGGCTTCGCCAATTTGAGCCGGGCTCTCGATGGGATTCGGCCTGGACTTTATTTGCTCATTGGCGCCCCCGCGATCGGCAAAACTTCTTTCGCGCGACAAGTCCTCGATCAGGTTGTGCTTCAAAATCATGTCGCGGGAATTTTTTTTAGCTTTGCGGATACCAGAGAAGAGCTCCGCATCAGGACGCTCGCGCGGCTGAGCGGATTGGATCAGCGAGAAATCCGGCGCGGCAGTGCCTATCTGCTCCACTGGTACGGTGTGCCGCGATTGTCCGCCGGCGAGCCTGAAGATCTGCCGCCGAGCTGGGATAAACTGAAGCGCGTCACGCAAGAAGCCAAAAACTGGCTCAACAAAATTTATTTGTTGGAATGTGTGCCCGCCATCACGATCGAGCAGATCGAAGCGCAAATCGCCGCCTTGCGCCTGCAGAGCCAATCAGAACAAATGATGATCGTGATTGACGATTGCCAGCGTCTTAACGGCGTGCACCAGGCCCGGGATGCCCGTTTGCAGATCATCGCGGAGCAGCTGCAACAAACCGCCCTGAAATTCAAATTGCCCGTGCTCGCGGTGTGGCCCGATCTCGAGGGCGGCAGTTCGGCTGCGCAAAGATGGGCTGAAAAAACCGCCTCTCCGGACGTCGTTCTGGTGATGGAGCGAGACTCGACTCAACGCCAGTCCGTGGACGAGCTACGTCAAGCAATTATTTTGCGCGTGGTCAAAAACCGCGGCGGTGAGAAAGGGCGGCTGGCTTATGAATTCGCGCCCGCATTCGCCACATTCACTGAGACGGTGTAGAGCTTGACACCCATTCATAAAATTTGACTCTGACCGGCGCTCCCTGACTGACCAGTGCGGCGACATAGCCATCGCCGACAGACAATTCAATCAATGACCAGCCGGGCACGGCAGCGCGGATCCGAACGTCGGTATCGTCCATCGGAGCAATCTCCACCTCGTCCAGTTCCCCCGACAAGCCGGTGCCCTTCGCCTTTAAAAAAGCCTCCTTGCTCGTCCAGCATTTGTAAAATGCCAAACGCTGTTGAGGCTTTGGAAGAGCGCGCAGAGCCGCCACTTCGCCGGCCGTGAAAAAACGCTCCGCAACTTGCTCGAAATCAAAATCTCTGACGCACTCGAGATCCACTCCGACCTCCCGGCATGAAGCTGCGGCGATCAGCGCCAATTCCCCTGAATGCGACAGATTGAACTCGAGACCGATGACGGAGTCCGCTGCCAGTTTGGGCTTGCCGTAGCGACCCTCGACAAACTCGATGCTCCTCGGGCTAGTTCGCAAATAGCCGGCACAGATCGAGCGCAATGCCGCGTGGGCGACGGTGAACAGCTGCCGATCTCTTTCGAACTTGAATCGCCCGGCGCGAGCTTGCTCGCCCTCCGATAAAAGAGCGGCGCAGCATGCGAGATTGCTGTCATTGTTGAAGGCAGCAATCCGCCAAACGTGAACTTCGTCTGCGCCAAGGGTAAGATTGGCGGCGGGCAGCGCCCAAATCGTTGTTGCAGCTGTGTTCGTATTTCCCTTGTGCCGAGCTCAACCTGAGGCAGTCAGTAAATCCGGCTCAATCGCTCGAGCGCCCGGATCACGCCAACCCTTGTCGTGACGTGCTGCCAGTGACAACCACTCGATCACCCTCGCGCGCAATCTGCAGGTCGCACGGTCCAGTGAAAAAAATCATCGTCCGGGGATGCTCATAAACAGTCGTCTTGTGCGGAATCTCTTCGACATAGACGTCGAACATACGGCCTGACGGAAAATTTACCGTCCGCGTGTGCATCAGATCGCCCTCGAAAAAAACTTCGATCCAGTTTCGCTGTTCCGTGACGGCAATGATCAACCCGGCGGCATTTTGGATCGCTACGGTTTCTTCATCTTGAATCGCCACGAACAGGTCTCTTCAAACGCTGAGTAATGCCGCGGCATCTCGCACCGTCTTGCCTGAGGAGGTACGCGGCAGGGATTCGCGGAGCACGATCTTGTCTGGGACTTTAAAGTTCGCCAGATTGGCGCGCAAAAAAACGAGGAGTTCCTTTTCCAAGAGATTGGCCCCGCTTCGCGGCACTACGGCGGCACCAATCACGTGGCCGCGCTTGATATCCGGAATCGCAAAAACGATCGCATCCTGTACACCTGGATACGTGTAGATCAAATTCTCCACCTCTGCCGGGTAAACATTCAGCCCGCCCGTGATAATCATATCGTCCCGTCGGCCGAGATGGTAAAAATAGCCGTCTCGGTCGCGCTTGCCCACATCGCCGGTGTAGAGCCAACCGTCGCGAATACGCATCGCGGTCGCCTCAGGCCGGCGAAAGTAACCCTTCATGACATGCGGACCGCGAGTAATGATTTCACCCGGCTCTTCATCTCCCAGCTCGTGCCCATGCTCGTCGATGATATTGACTTCGACTCCGGGCACAGCTCGACCGATGCTCCCGAGTTTCTCCTTGGCTTGAGCGGGGTCAACCAAAGTGATCATTGGTGAGGTTTCAGTCAATCCATAACCTTGAATGACTTTGATATGAGGTTGTGCGCTTTGAAACGCGTTTAACAGCGGCACCGGAATGCTCGTGCCCATCATGGCGGCTACTTTGACGCTGCTGGTATCATAGCTGGAGAGATTTTTTACTCCCAATAACAATTGAAAAACGATCGGCACGCTCTCGAACACGGTCACCCGGTGTCTTTGAATGCCCTCCAGCAACGTAATCGGATTGATCTGATCGAAAATAACGAGTGTGTAACCTCGTTCGGCGAGCTCGTTGCACACCACCGGTCCGACGATGTGCGACATCGGCAGAATGCAGCCGCGCATCGTCGATCCGTCAGTGATGCCCAGCTTGCGCATCACCAGAGGATATTGAGCGAGGTTTTGATAGCTCAAAACCACGCCCTTGGGTTCTCCGGTGGTCCCGGAAGTGTAAAGAATCAGCGCGTCATCACCGGCATGTAATACGGGTAAGTCAATTTCACTCTCGGGCGCGCAGAATCGTTTTTCGAAGCTTCGTTCGCCTTCTACAGCGACGACCCAAACCGGAATCGCCGTCATCGTTTTGAACGTTTCTTCGATCTCGCCAAATAGCTGGGCATGAACAATAAGGAGTTTCAGGTCTGCATCCCTGAGAACCCCTTCGAGCTCCTTGCCTTTGAGCCGCGCATCGAGAATTACCGTCACGGCGCCGATCTTCTGGGTAGCGAAGTAGCTTAGTGGAATTGCGGTCGAATTCGGCAGCAATATACCGACCCGATCGCCGTGCCGGAGGCCTTCTTTCTGTAGATGCGCCGCCAGCGCATGCACGCGCCGATTCAATTCTTGAAAAGTGATCTCCTCGTCCTTCGAAATGACGGCGGTCTTGTGCGGTTGAATGCGCGCCGTATCTTCCAAGGCGACGGCCGCAAAAAACCCTACTGAATCGGGATCGTTTGCCATAGCGCAAATGCCCTCTGAAATGGTTTGTACCATCGCGACAAATCCGCTAGATCACCGCGCGTGAGTTTTAGCTTTCCTTGCTGCGTGGCCAAAAACGGATCGATGCGATTACTAAATACGGCATTCCACCATTCCGCTTTGCCGCTGATCAAAAATTCGCCCGAGTCTCCCGGTTGCAGCCCGATAATGGTGCCGTCGCGGAACTGCACTGTCCATGCCCGTTCAAGCTCTTCGAGAAAAAGCGTCAAAGAAGTGGTAAGTCGGGTCTCGGCGCCAAGCGACCTAAAATCACTATCGGCATTTGCGCCGTCGACGAGCGCTTTCATGTGTTGCTCGGAAAAAAGCTCAAAAGCCTCTCCTGATGCAACGATGGGCTTCGTTTGAATCTTTGCAGGCGCACCGCCGGACCCTGGGGCACCGTTCAGCCGCTCCTTAAAAAATTGACAGTGCACAGCCTCTTCAAGCAAGTCGGTCAACAGAAACGCTTCTTCAAAGTCTTTACCGATCGCTACGGCTCCATGCCCTTTCAGGATGATCACCGGGTGATATTTGAGCTCGCTGACGACCTTTTCCGGTTGCGTCACAGTCGGCGTGTCGTGAAAGATAATCGGCACCTCCCCGATCGTGTATTTTTCCTCGAAGCTGATGGGTACGAAGGTCTCGTGGGTCAAGGAAAATGCCAGCACCATAGGCGGATGCGTATGAACAATGACTTGCGCATCGGTTCCGGCGTAGATCGCAAGATGCATCGGCGTCTCGCTTGAGGGCCTTTGGCTTTCCTCTTCCGATCGACCGTCTCGATCGATGCGCACCAGATGCTTTGTGGTTAAAAATCCCAGCGGCGCGTGCTGACCGGTGATTAAAAACTGATGCTCGCCGTGCCGGCAGCTCAAGTTGCCGCCCCAGCCGCTGATCAGCCGACGCTCGAAGAGCAACTTCCCCCACTGGATGATCTCGCGTTCGAGGTTCACCATCGACTAGCCTTTGAGGAATTTCCAGGAAATCACTTTGGGTTCGACCGTTCGCGTCGCGACTTCCTCCGGCAAGATAGGGTTGCCCAGAAATGTCGAAATATCTCGGTCGAGCGTCCCCGGCTTTTTCTGGGCGCCACTGAAAAGCTCGATCTCGACGCCGTGCAGTTGCGCGAGCCGAACCGCAAGCAAAGACCCGGCGATGCCGCTCGGTCCTGCGCTGCTCAAGCTGTCATAAAAAAGACAGAGTTTGCGGATCTCGCCTTGGGCGAAAAGCGTCCCCATCACATTATCTGAGATGAGCGTCGTGGGCACCCGCAGGGCTTGAAGCTCCGGAGCGACGACTTGTGCGCCCCAAAGCTCCGGCCGCATCTCCGGCACCAGCACCGCCTCGGCATCCGCGGTCTTCAGCATGGTGCGAAAAAAAGTGTACTGGTTAGGCGGAGGAACGCCGTAGATCAATACGTATTTTGTTTCCGGTTTCGGTTTGACTCGCATCACAGACTCGGAGTCGCCATACAATTTGCGGAAAGCCTCTGGCGTGTAGGCCTCCTCAAGGCCGATCCAATACGTAATCAAATCTCCCGGAGTCACATCGAACGACGGGTAGCGCGCGCCGAGCTTCGCATTGCTAGCGGGCATAATCGGCTGACCGCGAAACATGAGCAGCTCGTCCGCCGGCCGCTCCTCGATCGGTACATCGAGCCCGCTCTCCAACGAGCGCGGCTCCTGTATTAGCGCATAGAACGGCACATCGTATTCCCGCGCCATCAGCGCCAGCGGATAGGTGCCGACCTTATTGATGACATCGCCGTTTCGCGCGCATCGATCCGCGCCAACGATCACCCCGTTGACTTCGCCACTGGCCATGACTTCGGCGATAGCGCAGTCGGGTATCAATGAGGTGGTTACCCCTGCCCGGGCCAGTTCCCAAGCGGTCAAGCGCGTTCCCTGCAAATACGGCCGGGTCTCGGTGGCGATCACACTAAATTCTTTCCCTAAGCTCTGGCAGTGCCGGGCGACCTCGACCAATTCTCCGCTGATATTGCAATGGGT
>Ga0075424_100004021_pt1 | contig 13833 bp, 6 predicted proteins | sample SoiMethybrSBSTD3_FD_75301 | JGI IMG/M metagenome (GOLD analysis project Ga0075424, IMG submission 75301) | Bulk soil microbial communities from a Populus tree surrounding site in Tennessee, USA - Soil MetaG P. TD hybrid SBSTD3 | ecosystem: Environmental > Terrestrial > Soil > Tree plantation... | reverse complement strand
CGGTGCGCCTGTGTACGGCCTCCCCTGCCGGCTGCTGACGTCGTTCGTCAATTGTTTTTTCAGGAGCGGTTGGCCGATGAAATCACTGAAAGCCTCGATTCTGGTTCTGTCCACAGCCGCCATTGTGATGGCGGCGATGTCGTCAGGGCCGCGGCTGCAGGCACAGCAGACCCCGGCTCTTTCGGCGCAGGCGGTCGCACAAATCAATGCGTTGATCGCCGAGAAGGCGGCGCGCAACCCGGTGCAGCAGAAAATCAGCTCTGACCTGCTGTATGCCGCGAGGATGGCCCGCGGAGAAGCCATCGCCCAGGGTGTTGGCACTCTCGAGATCAATCTTCCCGACTCAGATGTCCGCGGTACCGTCATCGACGTCCGAGCGCCGGTCAGTCAGGCGCTGCTGGATCAATTCGTCAGATTGGGCGCACAGGTTCTCGATGCCAACGCGACCCATCAGAACATCCGCCTGCGGATCGACGTCAGCCAGGTCGAAGCGATTGCCGCGCTGCCGCAGGTCTCCTATGTGCAGTCGAAGCAGGAGGCGATGACCTCGCGTGTCGATGCGCCGATCGGCCGCGCGCCGTTGTCCGCGAGTGAGCGCCTCCGCGCGCTGCGCGAGAACAAACGGAAGGATCGTGCTGGGCTCATCGCGTCGGTCCGGAACGCGCTGGCTCAGAATCAGGACGGACCGATCGGGAATGTCGGCAGCGTGAACTCGCAGGGCGACGCGAAACACAGGGCGGACGCCGCCCGTGCCACCTTCGGCGTGAGCGGGACTGGTGTGCGAGTCGGCGTCCTATCGGACGGCGTGACCAACCTCGCCGCGGCACAGGCCAGCGGCGATCTCGGCGTCGTCACCGTTCTGCCGGGACAGGCCGGCGCCGGCGACGAAGGCACGGCGATGCTCGAAATCGTTCACGACCTCGCGCCGAACGCGCGGTTGTATTTTGCGACGGCGTTCACGAGCATCGGCAGCTTCGCGGACAACATCCGCGCGCTTCGAGACGCCGGCTGCCAGATCATCGTGGACGACGTCGGCTACTTCGCCGAGACGCCGTTTCAGGATGGTCAGACGGCTCCGACGCCGACCAACGGCGGCGTCGTGATCCAGGCCGTGAAGGACGTGGTGGCGACGGGCACGTTGTATTTCTCGTCCGCCGCGAACTCCGGCAACAAGAACGACGGCACTTCGGGAACGTGGGAAGGCGACTTCGTCGATGGCGGCGCGGCCGGATTGCCCATCTCGAACATCGAGCCGGGCCGGCTCCACAACTTCGGCGGACAGAACTTCGACGTGATCACTCTCGGCACGAACAACCCGATTGCGCTGTTCTGGGCCGATCCGCTCGGCGCGTCGGCGAACGACTACGATCTGTTCCGTCTGAACAGCACTGGCACGACGGTTCTGGCGGCGTCGACGGGTGTCCAGAACGGCACGCAGGATCCGTTCGAGATCATCAGCGGCGGCGGCGCCGCTGCCGCCGGCAATCGCATCGTCATCCTCAAGTTCGCGGGCGCGGGCCGCTTCCTGCACCTCGCCACCAATCGCGCCCGGCTGTCGATTTCGACGCCTGGCGAGACGCATGGCCACGCCGCGACGAGCGCGCTCAACTCGTTCGGCGTCGCCGCCACGTCGGCGCAGGTCAACGGGCTGAATCCGTTCAATCCCGCTCACGTCGTGGAAACGTTCAGCTCCGACGGACCGCGACGGATTTTCTTTGCGGGCAGCGGCGCGGCCTTCACTCCAGGCAACTTCTCGTCGACCGGCGGCGTCGTCCTGCAGAAACCAGACATGACTGCGGCCGACGGTGTTTCGGTGACCGGCGCCGGTGGCTTCCCGAGTCCGTTCTTCGGGACGTCGGCGGCGGCGCCGCACGCCGCCGCGATCGCGGCGCTCGTCTGGTCGAGGAACCTCGGCCTGACCGCGTCGCAGGTTCGCGCGTTCCTGCTGTTGAGCGCGATCGACATCGAGACGCCGGGTGTGGACCGCGACGCCGGATTCGGCATCGTCATGGCGGACACCGCCGTGGCGCTGGCGCCGCCGGCGCCGCCAGTGATCATCTTCCAGCCTGCGAGACGCGTCGTCAGAATGGGGCTGAGCACGTCGTTCAGCGTCTTGGCGATCGGCGCCACCAACTATCAGTGGCAGACGTCGACGAACGGGGGCGTGACGTGGACGAACCTCCCGAATGCGGCGCCGTTCAGCGGAGTGTTCACGCCGACGCTCTCGATCTCGAACGTCCCGCTGTCGCTCAATCTCGACCGATACCGATGCATCGTCTCCAATGCGGGTGGTTCGGTCATCTCGCAGGGCGCGCAGCTCATCGTGCTCGGCGCGCAGTACGGGACGGATTTCGACGCCGACGGCAGAGCGGATATCGCGGTCTTCCGGCCGTCCAACGGCACCTGGTACATCAAGCAGTCGAGCAGCGGGTTCACGACGTTCTTCTCCATGGCGTGGGGTCTCAGCACCGATGTGCCCGTGCCGGCCGACTATGACGGCGACGGGCGGGTCGACCTCGCGGTTTATCGGCCCTCCACCGGCATGTGGTACGTGCTGCTGTCCACGACGAACTACACGAACTTCCTGGCGCAGCAGTGGGGTATCAGCACGGACATCCCAGTTCGCGGCGATTTCGATAGCGACGGCAAGGCCGATCCAGCGGTGTATCGGCCGGCGACGGGGATGTGGTATGCGAAGCTCTCGAGTACGAATTACGCGACCTACAGCGCGCAGCAGTGGGGAATCAGCACCGACATTCCCGTGAGCGGCGACTACGACGCCGACGGCCGCACGGATTACGCCGTGTATCGTCCATCAACCGGAATGTGGTACGCGCTGCTGTCGTCGACGAACAACACATCGTTCATCGCTCGCCAGTGGGGAATCTCCACCGACACGCCGGTCACCGGCGATTATGATGGCGACGGCAGGACCGACCTCGCCGTGTATCGTCCGTCGAGCGGCACCTGGTACGTGCTGCAGTCCGGCAGCAACTTCACGACGTCGCTCGCGATTCAGTGGGGCGCCAGCACCGACATTCCAGTGCCTGGCGACTTCGACAGCGACAACCGCGCTGACATCGCGGTGTGGCGGCCTTCGACCGGTATGTGGTACGTGCTGATGTCCAGCACGGGCTACTCGTTGTTCGGGTCGCAGCAGTGGGGGACGCTGGGCGACATTCCGCTGAAGCCGTAATCACGATGGTCCCAGGCCGCCACCGGTGGCGGCCTGGGACCGTTCGCGATCCACGTTCGTCACGAGCCGCCGCGCGTAAAGTTTTTCGGCCGTCGGCCGCTCGTGATTCCGCGTTGACACCTCTGCAACGCGGCTGTAAGCTCTCCGCCGTCTTCCCCGGCTTCCCCAGGTTCAATTCACGGCGCGGCCAATCGAGAAAGCCACTCATGGTGTCTCTTCTTCCAGTCGTGCTGCTCGTTGTGCTGTCGGTTCAGGTCGTCTCGCCGCGCGACAAAGCGTCGCGCACGCCCGCGCAGCAGAAACTGAGCTCGCAACTGCTCACCGCGATGCAGCGTGCTCGTGAATCGCCAAACGGCGCCAAACCGTCCTTCGACGATCTGCTCGTGAGGGTCGATCCGAAGCAGCGCGCACTCGTCGATGTCCGTGCGGCGGTCACCGCCGAGATGAAACGGCAGCTCGCCCGACTCGGGAGCACCATCGTGTCCACGTCGATTGCGGCTGACTCGCTGATCGCGTGGGTCCCGCTGCTGAAACTGGAACAGCTCGCCGAACTGGCGTCGGTCCGAGCGATTCAACCGGCCGCCGAAGCCACACACAAGTAACTCTTTTTCGGGAACACACCGGGGGAGCGATGAGACCTCTTCACTGTGCGTTTCTGTTGGTGACGATCACCGTTGCGGCCGCGACCCTGTCCAGCTCCCGTATTCAGGCACAACAAGGTGCGGGCATCTCGGCGCAGGCGATGGCGCAGATCAACGCGCTCGTCGCGGAAAAGCGTGCGCGCAGCGCCGCCGAGCGAAAAATCAGCTCGGATGTGTTGTATGCCGCAAAGATGGCGCGCGGCGAAGCGATCGCACAGGGCGTCCCGAGGCTCGCGACCACGCTGGACGACGAGGACGATCGTGGCGCAGTCCTCGACGTCAGAGCCCAGGTCAGCGATGCCCTGCTGGCCCGACTCGTCGCCCTCGGCGCCGAACTGCTGGACGTCAGCGCGGCGTACCGCAACATCCGGCTCCGCGTCCCGCTTGTTCAAGTTGCCGCGATTGCGGCGCTGCCGGACGTGGCGTTCGTCGAGGCAAAGCAGCTCGCGATGACCTCGCGCATCGATTTGTCCCGCGGCGGCGGATCACTGCCGGCAGCCGATCGGCGCCGCGCGTTGAAGGAACGCAAGCGAAAAGACCGGGCGGACATCATCTCGGCCTTCCGGCATGCGCTCAATCAAGATGGGCCGATCGCGAACGTCGGGAGCCGGAATTCCGAGGGCGACGCGAAGCATCGGGCCGATGTCGCTCGCGAGATGTTCCTGGTGAGCGGCGCCGGTGTGAAAGTCGGCGTCCTCTCGGACGGCGTGGACGGCCTCGCCGCGGCCCAAGCGTCGGGCGACCTTGGTGCGGTCACGGTGCTGCCAGGACAAGCCGGCGCGGGCGCAGAGGGCACGGCGATGCTCGAGATCATCCACGACCTCGCGCCGAACGCGCAGCTCTATTTCGCAACGGCGTTCACGAGCATCGCCAGCTTCGCCCAAAACATCCGCGACCTTCGAACCGCCGGCTGCGACATCATCGTCGACGATGTGGGCTACGTCGTCGAGACGCCGTTCCAGGATGGCCAGACCGCGCTGTCGCAGACCAACGGCGGCATCGTCATTCAAGCCGTGAAGGATGTCGCGGCGTCTGGCGCGCTGTACTTTTCGTCGGCGGCGAATTCCGGGAACAAGGACGATGGCACCTCTGGAACGTGGGAAGGCGATTTCGTGGATGGTGGGGCAGCCGGAGGTGTGCTCACCAGCGCCGGCCAGCTCCACAACTTCGGCGGCCAGACCTTCAATCTCATCACATCCAGCAGCACCGGCCCGATCACGCTGTTCTGGTCCGATCCGCTCGGCGCATCCGGCAACGATTACGACATCTACCTCCTCGACAGCTCGGGCACTCTCATTCTGGCCGCGGGGACGAACTTCCAGACCGGCGCTCAGGATCCGTTCGAGGTGATGCACGGCGGCAACGCCGGAAATCGCATCGTGATCGTGAAATTCCCGACAACGCCGCCGAGCGTGAATCGTTTCCTGCACCTCGGTACCAATCGCGGCAGGTTGCAGATCGCGACCGGCGGTGAAACGCACGGCCACTCGGCGACGGGCGCCATCAACTCATTCGGCGTCGCGGCGACGTCGGCGATGGTCAATGGGCTCGCGCCATTCAATGGCGGCCATGTCGTGGAGACGTTCAGCTCGGACGGACCGCGGCGCATCTTCTTTCAAGCCAACGGCGCGGCGATCACTCCAGGAAATTTCTCGTCGACCGGCGGCTTCGTGCTGGCGAAGCCGGACTTCACCGCGGCCGATGGCGTGTCGGTGACGGGTGCCGGTGGATTTCCCAGTCCGTTCTTCGGCACGTCTGCGGCTGCGCCGCACGCGGCGGCGATCGCCGCACTCGTCAAGTCGAAGAACCAGTTGATGAATGCGGCGCAGATTCGCACCGCGCTTTTCACCAGCACGATCGACATCGAAGTCCCGGGCCTGGACCGTGATGCGGGAGCCGGAATCGTGATGGCCGACGTGGCCCTGGCGCAGGCCCCGACGCCGCCGCCTCCGGCGATCACGGGGCACCCGAGCACTCAGATCGTCAAGCGCGGTCAGGATGCCACGTTTACGGTCGCGGCGATGTTTCCCGGCGTCTATCAGTGGCAGGCGTCGACCAACGCCGCCATGACGTGGTTCAACGTGCCGAACGCGGCACCGTTCGCCGGCGTGACATCGGCGACGCTCACTATCGCGAATGTCGGCTTGCCCTTCAACCACGTCCGGTACCGGTGCATCGTCTCGAACATCGCCGGTTCCGCGACGTCGCAAGGAGCCCTGCTCCTGATTCTCGGCGCGCCAAACGGGAGTGATTTCGACGGAGACGCGAAGGCGGAGATCACCGTGTTCCGGCCTTCGACGGGGACCTGGTTCATCAAGCAATCGAACAGCGGTTATGCGAGCTTCGTTTCCTACGCGTGGGGCCTGAGTACGGACATTCCTCTGCAAGGCGATTACGACGGGGACGGCAAGCAGGACCTCGCCGTGTTCCGGCCGGGCAATGGCACGTGGTACATCCTGCTCTCGGGCATGAACTACACGACGTTCATCGCACAGGCGTGGGGTCTCAGCACCGACATTCCCGTCGAGGGGGACTACGACGGCGATGGGAAATCCGACCTCGGCGTCTACCGTCCGTCGACCGGCTTTTGGTACATCGCGCTGTCAGGCACGAACTACTCGACGTTCCTGGCGATGAACTGGGGCCTCAGCACGGATCAACCGGTGCCGGGTGATTACGACGGCGACGGCAAGGCGGACTTCGGCATCTACCGTCCGTCGACCGGGACCTGGTGGGTCCTGCTGTCGATGACGAACTACACGTCGTTCATTTCGCAGGCTTGGGGACTCGCGACCGACGTCACGGCCACCGCCGATTACGACGGTGACGGCAGAATCGATCTCGGTTTGTTCCGTCCGTCGACCGGCTTCTGGTACGTCCTGCTCTCGGGCGGCGGCTACACGTCGTACCTCGCGACGGCGTGGGGAACGAGCGGCGACATCGTCGTGCCCGGCGATTACGACGCGGACAACAAAGCCGACCTCGGCGTATTCCGGCCGTCGAACGGCATGTGGTACGTCTTGCTGTCGTCTGGAAATTACTCGACGTTCATAGCTCAGCCGTGGGGTCTGGGTACGGACATTCCGATGCGACCTTGATCGATCGCGGTTCGGACGCCAGACTGATGCGCGTCGCTGCACGCGTGCTGCGCGCATTGATCATTATGGAGGTAGCGATGAGGCGTGCGATCCCTCTGGCGATGTTGCTGATCTGCAGCCTCGCGATTGATGCGCGCGCGCAACTGGCGCCGCTCCGGGCTCGAACCTACGCCTCGGGCTTCGACATGCCTGTTGGCTTCGTGCAGGATCCCACTGACCGCTCCGTCCAGTACGTGATTCAGCAGACAGGGCGCATCCGCGTCGTCCGGGCAGGCGTCGTTCTTGCGACAGACTTCCTGAACCTGACCAGCAGCATCAGGTGTTGTGTCGAAGAAGGGTTGCTCGGCCTTGCGTTCTCGCCCGACTACGCGACGAGCGGCCGTTTCTTCGTCAACTTCACCGACACGGCAGGCCGCACGGTGGTGGCGCGGTTCAAGCGGTCGGCGAACCCGCTCGTCGCCGACGTGAGTTCGCGGCGCGACCTTGGCTGGGGCGGCACCAGCGCGCCTTACATCGCGAATCCATTCACAAACCACCATGCGGGCGATCTCGCGTTCGGTCCCGACGGCATGCTGTATGTCGCCACCGGTGACGGCGGGGCGGGCGACGATCCCGGAAACCGCGCGCAGACGCCGTCAGACCTTCACGGCAAGATGCTGCGCATCGATGTCAGTGTGCCGGATTCCGATCCGATCAGGTATCGAATCCCGCCCGACAATCCGTTCCTTTCCGGTGGGCCGCCCGGAACCCGTCCTGAGATCTGGAGCTTCGGTCTTCGCAACCCATGGCGGTACAGCTTCGACGATCCGGCGCGCGGCGGCACGGGCGCCTTGATCATTGCCGACGTCGGCCAGGGGCAGTGGGAAGAGATCAACTACGAATCGCCGATGAGCAACGGCGGGCTGAACTACGGGTGGCGCTATCGAGAAGGCGCGCACGACTACATCACCAACCCTCCGCCCGCGTATTTTCCGCTGACGAATCCGATCTACGAGTACAGCCACGCGGTTGGCAACTCGATCACCGGCGGTTTTGTCTATCGCGGCCGCATGCTTGGCGGCGCATTCCGCGGGCGCTATTTCTTCGCCGACTTCGTGAGGGGACGGGTGTTTTCGATCGGACTCGCGATCAATTCGATGACGGGGAACGCAACCGTCACGGACGTCGTCGAGCACACGGCGCAGCTTGGCGGATCGTCGCTCGGCAACATCAGCTCGTTCGGCGTGGACGCCGACGGCGAGTTGTACATCGTTTCGTACGCGGCGGGAACCGCCGGCAGAATTCTGCGCGTGCTGGGCCACGCGATGCCGGGCGACTTCGACGGCGACCTGAAGGCGGATCTGACCGTATTCCGTCCATCGACGGGAGACTGGTACGTCAGGCAGTCGAGCACCGACTATCAGACGTACGCGGTATACAACTGGGGCACGAATGGCGACATCCCTGTCGCGGCCGATTACGACGGCGACGGGAAGATGGACGTCGCGGTGTTTCGACCTTCGACGGGCACCTGGTACATCCTTCTGTCGAGGACGAATTTCACGAGTTTCATGGCGACGCATTGGGGGACGAACGGCGACATCCCGGCGCCCGAAGACTATGACGGCGATGGAAAAGCGGATCTGGCCGTCTATCGCCCCTCAAATGGTTTCTGGTACGCGTTGCTCTCACGAAGCAACTTCATGAATTACCTTGCGGTCAATTGGGGCGTCAGCACGGATGTTCCGGTGGCCGGCGATTACGATGGCGACGGCAAGAGCGATCTCGCCGTGTATCGACCGTCGACGGGCACCTGGTACGTGCTGCAGTCGAGTAGCGGTTTCACGACCGTCACGATGCAGACATTCGGCGCGGCGAGCGACACGACAGTGCCTGGAGAGTACGACGGCGACGCGAGAAACGACCTTGGACTCTATCGCGCGTCGAGCGGCGAATGGCGCCTACAGCAATCGAGCGCAAGCCCGATCGTCTTCAACTGGGGACTCAGCACAGACATCGCCGTGCCGGCCGATTACGATGGCGACGGGCGAACCGATCCTGCCGTGTACCGACCCTCGAATGGAAACTGGTACGTCGCGCTGTCGAGCACGAACTATACGTCCTTCATCGTGCAGAATTGGGGTCTGAGTACAGACATTCCGATCCGCAAGCGTCCCTTCCCGTAACGTCGGGCGGCGTCTCGCTGTCGTGGGCGGCCCTTTCAGCGCCGCCGTACCAAAAACCAGTCGTGGGGCGGCCCTTTCAGGGCCGCCTGGTTGCCGGGCCTGAAAGGCCCGGCCTACGAACGAGGATGTGCGCCACGCACGACTACGGCTTCTTGTTCGGCGGCGGCGGCGAGTTCGGCAGGGGCCCGCGCCCGTCCAGGCGAATGATCGCGGGTGGCGAAATCTGCTCGAGAACCTGACGCGGAATCCCCGCGCGCTCCAGGTCACTCATCGATCTGTACGGGCGGCCCGCGATGACCTTGCGAGCGTACTCCGGCGTGAACGACGGCAGCGTCTCGAGCTCGGCGAGCGACGCGGAGTTCAGATCGATCACGGCCATCGGACGGCCGAATCCAGTCGGCGGGCCCGGAGCCTTCGTGCCCTGTAATGACGGGGACGGCAAGGGAGTGGGCGCGGCGGCGTCAGGACGCGCGGCGGTGTTCGACGACTCGCTCGAAGGCGACGGCCGCCGCAACACCCAGTAGCCGGCGAGCACCGCCGCGACGATCGCTATCACGAGCAGCCGACGTGACCAGGTTGGTGTCAAGGGACTTCGAGCCTAGCAGCCGACAACACCGTCGTCAACGAACGTCGGCGCGGACGCTTTTGGGTTTGCCCGAACAAAAGTGTCAGCCTCATCCGGCCGATCGAGTAAGCTCAACCGCAAAACAGGCCGAAACTTGCACGAACCTGCGCGCGTCAGGCCGGCAGTCCGCTTGCCCATTCGTTCCCGTCCCATGTCATATCCACTGGTTCGGTCACGAGTGCGGCGGTGTGTGCGCGGCGGTGTCTTTGCGGTGTTGAATCTTTTCGTCCTTGCGGCAACGTCGTCGGCGGCCACCATCAGCGTGCCGGCCAACGGGAATCTGCAGACGGCGCTCAACAACGCGCAGCCGGGCGACATCATCGAGTTGCAACCAGGCGCCACCTACGTCGGAAACTTCACGCTGCCGAACAAGAGCGGTTCGACCTACATCACCATCCAGACCGGTTCGCTGACCACGCCGGCTGATGGCGTTCGCGTCGGACCTGCTGACACAGCGCTGTTCGCGAAGCTCCGATCGCCAAATACAGCGCCCGCACTCAAGACCGCGTCCGCCGCGCATCACTGGCGCATCTTGCGCGTGGAGTTCGTGGCGACCTCCGGCGGCGCGGGTGACATCATCGCGCTCGGCAGCGGCTCCTCCTCTCAGACGTCGCTCTCGCAGGTGGCGCACGATCTCGTGCTCGATCGGGTGTACGTTCACGGCGATCCCGCGGCCGGTCAGAAACGCGGCATCGCGCTGAACAGCGCCGCGACGACGATCACCAACTCATACATCGCCGACATCAAATCGGTCGGTCAGGATTCACAGGCGATCGGCGGCTGGAACGGGCCGGGGCCGTACACGATCAGCAACAACTACCTCGAAGCGGCGGGCGAGAACCTCATGTTCGGCGGCGCCGATCCGACCATCTCCGGACTCGTGCCCTCCGACATCACGATCACCGACAATCGCTTCGCCAAGCAGCCGGCGTGGCGCAGCCAGAGCTGGGTGGTCAAGAATCTTCTCGAGCTCAAGAACGCCCGCCGCGTGACGATTGCGCGCAACACGTTCGAATACAACTGGCAGAGCGGACAGGGCGGCGTTGCGATCGTGCTCACCGTCCGCAATCAAGACGGACGCTGCACCTGGTGTCAGGTCGATCACGTCACGTTCGAGCGGAACATCGTCCGCCACGTCGCCACCGGCGTCAACATTCTCGGCTACGACAACAATCACCCCAGCCAGCAGACGTACGCCATCGTAGTGCGGAACAATCTGTTTGCCGATCTCGACAGAAATGCGTGGGGCGGGAACGGATATTTCCTGCAGCTGTCCGGCGGACCGCGGGACATCGTCATCGATCACAACACGATCATTCAGGGCAGCGCGTCCGGCCTCGTGCAGGTGGATGGGCCCGCCATCCCCGGCTTCGTGTTCACGAACAACGTCGGCCGCCACTCGGCCTACGGCATCAACGGGTCGAATCATCGCTCCGGCAACGACACGATTGCCGCGTACTTTCCCGGCGCGCAAATCACCGCGAACGTGATCGCCGACGGTGATGCGCGAAACTATCCCGCGGGTAACTACTTTCCGACGAGCGCGGTGTTGAACGCGCAGTTCGTGTCACCCGCCGGCGGCGACTACGGACTGGTGACGACGAGCACGTGGCGGCAAGCCGGCAGCGACGGTGCCGATCTTGGCGCGCCGGAGTCGATTTCACAGGGCGCCATTTGCACGAGCATGGTCGCCGGTGACAACCCGGTATTTGGATCGCGGGGCGGCAGCCGAAGCTGGTCTCTCAGCGTCTCATCCTCGTCGTGCCGTTGGCGAGCTTCTTCGGCGGCCTCGTGGCTCTCGGTGTCGCCGGTCCAGGGCGTCGGCAGTGCGACCGTCACGGTGACCGCTCAGGCAAACAGCGTGATGACGACACGACAGGGTGCGTTCACCGTCGGCGAGTCCGAGGTCACGGTCACACAAGACAAGAGAACGCGGCTGCGCGGCATGGGTGATTTTGACGGCGACGGCAAATCTGACCTCGCATTGTTCCGGCCGAGCACCGGGATGTGGCACATCGGGACTTCGTCGACGGCGTATCTGAGCAATCTTTCGATTCAGTGGGGGCTGGCCACGGATGTCCCGGTGCCCGGCGACTACGATGGCGACAGCATCGACGATCTCGCGGTGTACCGGCCAGCGACGGGCTACTGGTACATCCTTCAGTCCAGCACGAATTACACGACGTACATCGAAAAGCAGTGGGGCCTGAGCACCGACGTTCCAGTGCCGGGCGACTTCGACGGAGATGGCAGGAACGACCTTGGCGTCTATCGATCGTCCACGGGCACGTGGCACGTCGCGCTATCGAGCACGAACTTCACGACCTACCTGAGCCGCCAATGGGGCGTTGACTCCGATACGCCGACGCCTGACGACTACGACGGTGACGGCAAGACGGATCTCGCCGTCTATCGCCCGTCAACGGGCATGTGGTACCTGCTGAAGTCGAGCACCAACCTGGTCGCCTACACGTCGCAGAAATGGGGACTCCCAACGGATCGGCCGGTGACAGGCGACTACGACGGCGATGGCAAAGCTGATCCGGCAGTGTATCGTCCGGAGACCGGCTTCTGGTACGTCCTGCAGTCGTCCACGAACTACTCGACGTACATCGCCAAGGCCTGGGGCACGAGCGAGGATGTGTTGGTGCAGGGCGACTACGACAGCGATGGCAAAACCGATCTCGCCGTGTACCGGCCGTCGAGTGGCGATTGGTACATCCTGACCTCGCAGACCGGCTACAGCGCCTACGACGCGCACACGTGGGGGCTCAGCACCGATCAGCCGGTTGGCGGCGTGCGCTGACGAGCCAATGCAGGACCGCTCAGGCTTGACGCCGGGCGGTCCCGATCAGGCGCGAACGCACCTGCCGCGGACGTTGCGTCGGTTACCCACTCTGCCTGCTCCGAGAGAAACGCGATTCCACACTTGAGAAAAGCGATCGAGTTTCGCGCGGCTCGCGCGACGCGCTCAGCGCAGCGGTATCCCACGCCAAACACGAGAGTTTCCTCTTAAACGACCACGTCGAATACGGACGGGTTCACGTCTTGCTGCTGGCCTCGCTGCGAAATGTGACCTCGGCAGGAAGCGCGCGTGATTCGCTTCAGAGCCGGCGGCGAGGGAGCTTCTCATGAGTGGTCGAGCGTCGTATGACACGTTTTTCAAACTGACCTGCGCGGCCATCAGCTGCGTAGCCGCGGTCCTTGGTTTCCCTGGAGTGGCGAGTGCGCAGCTTCGCTTCGATCTGTTGCACTCCTTCTCCGCAAGTCCGTCGAACGGGTCCAACTCTTCAGCGCCGCTCATCCAGGGTAAGGATGGGCACTTTTACGGAACGACCTACAACGGCGGTTCGAACGCGAAAGGCACCGTATTCCGAATCACCGCCACCGGAACCTTCACGCTGCTGCATTCGTTCATCGGACCCGATGGCGACACGCCGTACTCGCCGCTCCTCCAGGCGAACGACGGAAACTTCTACGGCACAACCTACTTCGGCGGCACGTTGAATCTCGGAACCGTTTACCGGATCAGCCCCGACGGCGCCTTCGCCGTCCTCCACTCGTTTGCGGGCGTTGCCTACGGCGACGGTGCCCGGCCGTATTACGCCGCGCTGATTCAGGGAAGCGATGGCAACTTGTACGGCACGACCTACAACGGCGGGATCTCCAGCTCGGGGAACGCGCAGGGCCGCGGCACCGTCTTCCGCATGACCCTCGACGGCGCGACGACGATTCTGCACGCATTCACCGGTGGAGCCGGCATCGCGTTCCCGTACTCCGGACTGATTCAGGCGAACGACGGACATCTCTACGGCACAGCCTACGCCGGCGACCTGGCGGGCAACGGCGGAATCTTCAGAATCAACATCATGACGATGCCGCCGACGTTTACAGCACTCCACACCTTCCAGCGATCGACTGAGGGCGCGAACCCGATCGGCAGCCTGATTCAGGCGACCGACGGGTTCCTCTATGGAGCGACGCATCTCGGCGGATCGTCGGACCTCGGAACGGCGTTCCGGATGCCGATCAGCGGCTCGCTGCCGCTGCCGGTCACTGTCATTCACACTTTCAATGGCAACGACGGTTCCGCGCCCGATCAAGCCCT
>Ga0075424_100004020_pt1 | contig 13833 bp, 11 predicted proteins | sample SoiMethybrSBSTD3_FD_75301 | JGI IMG/M metagenome (GOLD analysis project Ga0075424, IMG submission 75301) | Bulk soil microbial communities from a Populus tree surrounding site in Tennessee, USA - Soil MetaG P. TD hybrid SBSTD3 | ecosystem: Environmental > Terrestrial > Soil > Tree plantation... | reverse complement strand
GCCGTCGGCGCGCAGCGCGATCGCCTCGCCGTCGAGGATCAGCGACGAGGAAGCCGCCCGGCGTGCGGCGGCCACCACCTCGGGAACCGCGGCGGTGACGTCGTTCAGCGTGCGCGTGAAGACGCGCACCTCGTCGCCCGACTTGTGCACCTGCACCCGCGCGCCATCGAGCTTCCACTCGAAGGCGGCTTCACCCAGTGTCTGGATCGCCGCCTCGGGCGACGCGGACGGCTGGGCGAGCATCGGCAGGATCGGCCGCATCGGCCGGATGGCGAAGCGCTCGAGGCCCGCCTGTCCCTGCGTCAGCGCCGCGCGCGCCACCGGCGCGATGCCGCCGCCGATCATGGCCGCGCGCCGGACCAGCGCCGCCGGCGCGCCGCTCGCGGAGGCGAGCGCCTCGAGCATCACGCCCTCGAGGGCGCCCTGGCGCAGCTCGCCGACGATCAGGCGGACCAGGAAATCCTGTTCTTCGGCGGTGGCTTTGCCGAACAGCGCGTCGATCAATTCGGCGCGCTGGCTGGCCGATCCCCTGCCTTTGGTCGTTTTCAGTTGTTCGAATGCGGAATCCACTTCGCGCAGGGTGAGCGTCGCCGTGCTGGCGGCGTTGCCGGGATTCAAAGTCTTGTAGCCCAAGGCGAGCCTGCCCTGGCGCAGCTCACCGCTCAGGTAGGGAAGCGCGATCTCGATCTCATCGGGCTCGAGGCCCCGCAGGCGCTCGGCGAGCGCCGCGATTTTGGCGAGCCGACTGGGAGTCGCGCCGACCTGCGCCGAGGTGCGCACCACATCGGCGAGCAGCGTCACGCCGCAGCGTCGGCGGCGTGTCCCAGCATCAGCGAGAGCAGCGAATGCAGCTTGTCGCGCAGCTGCCGGCGGTCGACGATCATGTCGATCGCGCCTTTTTCGAGCAGGAACTCCGCGCGCTGGAAGCCCTCGGGGAGCTTCTGCCGCACGGTCTGCTCGATGACGCGCGGACCGGCGAAGCCGATCAGCGCCTTCGGCTCGGCGATGACCGCGTCGCCGAGCATCGCGAAGCTCGCCGATACCCCGCCCATGGTGGGATCGGTGAGTACCGTGACGAATGGCAGGCCGCGCTCGGCCAGGTCGGTGAGCGACGCCGTGGTCTTCGCCATCTGCGCGAGGGACAGCAGCCCTTCCTGCATGCGCGCACCGCCCGAGGCGGTGACGCAGACGAACGGCAGCTTCTGCTCGATCGCCACGCGTACGCCGCGCACGAAACGCTCGCCGACCACCGAGCCCATCGATCCGCCCATGAAGTCGAACTCGAACGCCGCGCACACCAGCCCGAGCGCCTTGATCGAGCCCTGCATCACCACCAGTGCGTCGCCTTCGGCGGTCTGCTCCTGCGCTTCGGCCAGGCGCTCGGCGTATTTCCTCGAGTCCTTGAACTTCAGCGTGTCGAGCGGCAGCACCTCCGCGCCGATCTCGAACCGGCCATCGGGGTCGAGCAGCGCATCGAGGCGCGGCCGCGCGGCGAGACGCTCGTGGTGGCCGCATTTCGGGCAGACGTTGAGGTTCTTCTCCAGGTCGGTGCTGTAGAGCACGGCGTCGCAGGCGGCGCACTTGGTCCACAGGCCTTCGGGCACCGTCTTGCGCGCGCTTCCGGCGGTGCGCTGGATCTTCGGCGGGAGCAGCTTCTGCAGCCAGCTCATGCGTCCAATGCCTGCCGGATCGGTTTCAGAAAATTCTTCACCCGTGCGACTGCGTCCTCGGGCCGTCCGGCCTCGATCTCCTGGATGATGCGGCTGCCGATCACCACCGCGTCGGCGGTCTGCGCGATGCGTTTCGCCGATTCAGCATCGCGGACACCGAAGCCGACGCCGATGGGAAGCCTTGTCGCTTTACGAATCTGCGGAATGTGGGAAGCCACATCCGAAAGATCGATGTTCGCAGCGCCCGTAACCCCGCGCAGGGAGACGTAGTACAGGAAGCCGCTGCCGCTTCGCGCCACCTCGTCGATGCGCTTCTTCGTCGACGTCGGCGCGAGGAGGAAGATCGGGTCGATGTCGTTCTTCTTCATCAGCGCCGAGAATTCGAGGCACTCCTGCGGCGGATAGTCGACCACGATCACGCCGTCGATGCCGGCCGACTTCGCCGCGGCGGCGAACTTCTCCACGCCCATGGCTTCGATCGGATTCGCATAGCCCATGAGAACGACAGGTGTGCTCTTGTCCTGTTCTCTGAATTGAGCAACGAGATGGAGAACATCCTTCAGGCCAACCCCATTCTTCAATGCCCGCTCGCCCGAGCGCTGGACGACCGGGCCGTCGGCCATCGGGTCGGAGAACGGCACGCCGAGCTCGATGACGTCGGACCCCGCCTCGACCAGGCCGCGCATCAGCGGCACGGTGAGCGAGGGATGCGGGTCGCCGGCGGTAATGTAAGGAATGAGCGCCTTGCGCTTCGCCTTCGCGAGCGCCTCGAAGCGGCCCTGGATGCGAGACATCAAAGCTTCTTCCCCGAGCGCTCGGCGACCGTGTGCATGTCCTTGTCGCCCCGGCCGGAGAGGTTGACGAGGAGGATCGCGTCCTTTTTCATCTTCGGCGCCATCTTCATCGCCTGCGCCACGGCATGCGCCGACTCCAGCGCCGGGATGATGCCCTCGCTGCGGCACAGCTCGTGGAAAGCGGCCAGCGCCTCTTCGTCGGTCACTGCGACGTATTCGGCGCGCTTGCTGTCCTTCAGCCAGGCGTGTTCCGGGCCGACGCCCGGATAGTCGAGACCGGCGGAAACCGAGTGTGTCTCGGTGATCTGACCGTTGGCGTCCTGCAGGAGATAGGTGCGGTTGCCGTGCAGCACGCCCGGCCTGCCTGCGCAAAGCGAAGCTGCGTGCTTTCCGGTTTCGAGGCCTTCTCCGGCGGCTTCGACGCCGACCAGCTTCACCTTGGTGTTCTCGATGTAGGGATAGAAAATCCCCATGGCGTTGGAGCCGCCACCGACGCAGGCGATCACCGCGTCGGGCTGCCGGCCGGCGAGCTCCTGCATCTGCACGATGCTCTCGTCGCCGATCACCCGCTGGAAATCGCGCACCATCATGGGATAGGGATGCGGGCCGGCGACGGTGCCGATGATGTAGAAGGTGCTGTCGACGTTGGTGACCCAGTCGCGCATCGCTTCGTTGAGCGCGTCCTTGAGCGTGCGCGAGCCGGACTCCACACCCACGACCTTCGCGCCGAGCACGCCCATGCGGTGCACGTTCGCGGCCTGGCGCCTCACGTCCTCCACGCCCATGTAGACCACGCACTCCATCCCGTAGCGCGCGGCGACGGTCGCGGTGGCGACGCCGTGCATGCCGGCGCCGGTCTCGGCGATGACGCGCCGCTTCTTCATGTTGCGCGCCAGCAGCGCCTGGCCAATGGTGTTGTTGATCTTGTGCGCGCCGGTATGGTTCAGGTCCTCGCGCTTGATGTAGATGCGCGCCCCGCCAAGCTTTTCAGCCAATCTTTTTGCAAAATAAATCGGACTCGGGCGACCGACGTAATGCTTGAGTTCGTACTTGAACTCGGCCTGGAAGTCGGGATCGTTGCGCGCGCGCTCGTACGCCAGACGCAGCTCATCGAGCGCGGCGGTCAGGGTCTCCGCGACAAAGACGCCACCGTAGGGACCAAAGTGGCCGCGGGAATCCGGGAGGTCATACATCCGCATTGCGGACCTCGGCAACGAAAGCCGTCATTTTACCGGCGTCCTTGATCCCCTTCGCCGATTCCACGCCACTCGAGACGTCGACGCCCCAGGGATGGACGGCCCGGACCGCACGGGCGATGTTGCTCCGGTCGAGGCCACCGGACAGGATCAGCGGCCGCGCCAGCCCGCGGGGCACGAGCGACCAGTCGAAACTCTCGCCGACGCCGCCGTACTCGGGCACGAAGCTGTCCACCAGCCAGGCGGCGGCGCGCGAATACGGTTGCAGATATTGCAAGACGTCGACGCCGGGCCGGATCCGGCAGGCCTTCACGAAGGGCACGCCGAACTGTCCGCAGAAGTCGGGCGCCTCGTCACCGTGGAACTGGAGGAGCGAAGGCTTTACCCGCCCCAGCACCTGGCTGACCTGCGCAGCATCCGCGTTCACGAACAACGCCACGGTCTGCACGAAAGGCGGCAGCGCGTCCCGGATTTCCACCGCGCGCTCTGTCGAGAGGTAACGCGGGCTCTTCGGATAGAAGACCAGGCCGATCGCGTCGGCACCGGCCTGCGCCGCGGCGACGCCGTCGCCGGGCCGCGTAATGCCGCAGATCTTGACGCGCGTTCTCACTGGGGCAGCCCCCACTTCGCCTCGTACTCGACTTTGTCGAGGCAGAGCCCCTCGGGTCCGAACGTCGGCGCTGCCTTGCTGCGCTCTTTCGAGGCCAGCAATTCCGTCACCCACGCGGCGGGATGCTTGCCCTTGCCGACGTACACCAGCGTGCCGACGATGTTGCGCACCATGTGGTGCAGGAAGGCGTTGGCGCGAATGACGATTTGAATCACTTCATCCCGTTTCTCGATGTCCAGGGAATGAACCGTTCTCACCGGCGTCTTGGCCTGGCATTCGGACGAGCGGAAGGCCGAGAAATCATGCTCGCCGACGAAGAGCGCCGCCGCCGCGCGCATCGCGTTCATGTCGAGCGGCAGGTGAAACCAGCCGATGTACGGCGCGTCGAGCGCGGGCCGGACGGCGCGATTGAGGAGTCGGTAGACATAGGTGCGCGAGCGGGCACTGTAGCGCGCGTGGAACTCGCCGCCCACCTCGTGCGCCCAGAGAACAGCGAGCGAGTCGGGCAGGTGCGCGTTCACGCCGCGCACCCACGCGGACTCGGGTCGCCCTGCCTCGGTATCGAAATGCACGACCTGGCCGCGGGCGTGCACGCCACGGTCGGTGCGGCCGGCGCAGGTCGTGCTGATGGGAGTCCCGGCGATTTCGCGGAGCGCAGGCTCGAGGGCGTCCTGCACCGCCCCGCCGCCCGGTTGTGTCTGCCAGCCGAGAAAGCGACTGCCGTCGTACTCGAGTCCGAGGGCGATGCGCAGGGAGCCTAGCCGAGCTTGGCGAGCAGCTGCTGTGCGGTGCCCTTCTGTGCCGCGTCGCCGTCCTTCATGACCTCGTTGAGCAACTCGCGCGCCCCGTCCTTGTCGCCCATCTCCTCGTACGCCTTGGCGAGGTCGAGCTTGGTGGCAACTTCCTGCCACTTCGGATCGGTGCCGCCCGCGGGTGCGGCCGGCGCGCTCGGTGCACCGCCGAGATCGAGGCTGATTGCCGAGAGATCCATCGGCGGCGCTGATTTCTCGGCCGCCGGCGCTGCGCTCTTGTCGCCGCCGCCAAGGTCGAGATTGATATCGAAGTTGAGGCCAGAGTCCGCGTCGGACGGAGCCGATTTGGGCTCTTCCGCTTGCGGCGCCGCGGCGGGGGGCGCGGCACCAAGATCGAGGTTGAAATCGATGTTGCCGCCGCCGCTCGGCTCCCTCTTGTCCAGCACCTGCGTCTGGTCCAGCTTCTCGACGGGCGCAGAGCCCGCCCCGCCGAGATCGAAGTCGAGCGCCGGCGCGGAAGCCTCCTTCGCCGCCGGCGCGTCGAGCGAGATGTCCGGAATCGATGCCGGCTGCGCACCGCCGCCACCACCGCCGAGATCGAAGTCGAGCGTCGGAGCCGCTGCCGCGGGAGCCGCAGCCACCGGCGCAGCCGCCGCTGGCGCTTCGCCGCCGCCGCCGTAGAGCCCGTTCTGCGGGTCGATCGAGCGTCCGAGCGCCGCTGCCTTGTCCCATTCCGGGCCCGAGCCGTTGGTCAGGTTCTTGAGCTTGAGCGCGGTCTGCTCGAAGCCTTTCGTATCCTTGCGATGCGCGTAGATCTCGAGCAGCTTGGCGTGCACCGGCACGCGCTTCGCGTCCTTCGCCAGCGCCTCCTTCAGGATCTCTTCCGCCTGGGCGTCGCGACCGTACGCCATGTAAACGTCGGCCTCGGCAATCGGATCGACTTCTTCGCTTTCTCCACCCGCTGGCGAAGCGGTGACCGCGGCAGGCGCGCCGGGCACGGGCGCGACTCCGCCACCCGCCGTGGGCGTGCCGAGCGGCGCGGTGGTGCCAGCCGCTCCGGCCGCCGCCGCGCCGAGAACGCTGTCCTGGAATTTCGCCATGGCGGACTTCTTGCGCCGCCACGCGATGTAGCCATACGCGGCGAGCAGCACGACCAGACCGCCGCCCAGCCCGAGGTAGAGGGGGTTGTCGAGAAACTCGTCGACGAGGCTCGTTTCCTGCGGAGGAGCGGTCTTTTTCGCTTCGGTTTTCGGCGGTTCGGCTTTCGTCGCTGCCGGGCTCGGTGCCGACGGCTTGGCTGCTTCCGGCGGAGGCTTGGGCGCCTCGACCGGCGGCTTCGCTGCTTCGGGTGCCGCCGGCTTGGGTGCTTCGACTGCTGGCTTGGCCGGGGTGGGCGGCGGGGGCGTCGGGGCAGCGGCTGACGGCGCCGGTGTAGCGGGTGCGACCGGCGCCGGGGTTGGCGCAGGCGCCGGGGTTGGCGCGGGCGTCGGCGCCGGCTTCGCGGCTTTCTTTTCCAGCTCGGCGAGCTGCTGGTTCTTCATCTCCAGCAGCTTGCGCAGATCGCTGGCGTTCTTCTCAAGGTCGGCTTGGCGGGACTGGGCTTCCTTCAGGGCGCGCTCGCGCGCCACGATGTCGTCTTCACGCGCCGACTGCGAGGGCGCGGCGCCGGGCTTGGCTGGCTCGACCTTCGACAGCCGCAACTGGTCCTGCGCCGCCGGAGGCGTTGCCGCAGGCTTGGATTCGATGCGGCCCGCCGTGCCCTGCTGTGTCGCGCTCGCCTCGGCCGGCGTGGGCGCCGCGGCGAGGCGGCTGCGGTACTCGTTGAACTGCGCGTAGTGCTCCTTGACGATGCGATCGGCTTCGGCGCGATCGATGGTGCCCACCGCGTCGGCATCCGGGATGTTGAGGATGCGGCCGGCGCGCACCAGGTTCACGTTCTTGCGGATGAATGCGCCTTCGTTCGCCCGGTATAGCGCAAGGAGCATCTGGTTCAGCGTTACTCCGGGCGGCAGGTTCGCCTTCGCGATCTTGCCGAGGGTATCGCCGGGCTTGACCTCATAAACGTTCGGCTCGCGCGGTATGGCCGCGCGCTCCTCCGCGGATCCGGAAGACGACGGCGCCGCACTAGGCGGCGCCGCGGGCGTTTCGGTCGCAGCGGATGGCGGTGGTGGAGTCGGCGTCGTGGCCGGGGGTTCCGGTGTCGCCGGTGTCGCCGGCGCAGCGCTGACGGCGGCCGGCGGCGCTTCGACCGGCTTTTCTTCCGGCTTCGCTTCCGCGGCTGGAGCCGGGGGCGTGGTTGGCGTGGCCTGCTCGGGCGCCGCCGCGGGCTTCGCCTCCGGCGCCGGCTTCGGCGGCGTCGCCGCGATAGCCATCTTCGTCTTGTACTCGGGCGGATCGAGCAGGAAGGTGTACTCGCGCACCAGGCGGCCGGTCGGCCAGGTCAGCTCGACCAGCAATTCAAGGAATGGCTCGTTGACGGGCTGCGTGCTGCGCAGGCGGAGAAGGAGTATTCCGCCCCGGCGCTCGATCGACATGCGCACGTCGGTGAGGATCGGATTGGCTTCGATGCCGGCCTGTGCAAAGGCTTCGCGCGTGGCCATCCGCGCGGTGAGATCTTCCTCGCCGGGCTGCAGCGAAACGATCTCGATCTCGGCATTGAGCGGCTGGCCGAGCGCGGACATGAGAGTGAGCTTGCCGAGACCCGCAGCCTGGGCGACGAGCGGCAGCGCCAGGAAAAGCGCGGCCATCACCACGGCTTTGGTTATCGTTTTGAGCACTCTGCCCCCACCCCCGGGAATCGTTGTTAGCCGGACCAAGAACATTAACATCATGGCCTTACGGCTGCAAATTGAGAAATTTTCTTGGTTCTTACTGCTTCACCCCGGCGTCCAAAAGGATTCTTAGCATGCGCCGCAGGGGCTCAGCCGCCCCCCAAAGCAGCTGGTCGCCGACCGTGAAGGCCGTCAGGTACTCGCCGCCCATCGGCAGCTTGCGCAGCCGGCCGACCGGGACCGAGAGCTTGCCCGTTACGGCGGCGGGCGTGAGTTCGGCAAGCGATTCTTCGCGCCGGTTCGGCACCACCTTCACCCAATCATGGGCCTCGGCGAGCATGCCTTCGACCTCATCGAGCGGCAACGCCCGCCGCAGCTTGATGGTCAGCGCCTGGCTGTGGCAGCGCATGGCGCCGATGCGCACGCACACGCCGTCCATCGGGATCTGCTTCCCGTTGCGACCGAGGATCTTGTTCGCCTCGGCCTGCGCTTTCCACTCTTCGCGGCTCTGGCCGTTGCCGAGGTCCTTGTCGATCCACGGCAGGAGGCTGCCGGCGAGCGGATAGCCGATCTCCTCCTTCGGCAGCGCGCGTGACAGCATCGACTCGGTGACCGCCCGATCGATGTCGAGGATGGCGGAAGCCGGATCGTCGAGCAGCGGCTTCGCCCGCGAGCCGATGACCGCCATCTGCGCGACCAGGTCGCGCATCGCCGCGGCGCCCTGCCCGGACGCGGCCTGGTAGGTCATGCTCGTCATCCACTCGATCTCGTCGCGCTGGAACAGGCCGGCCATGCCCATCAGCATCAGGCTCACCGTGCAGTTGCCCCCAATGAAATCCTTGGTACCTTTTTTCAAAGAGCTCTTGATCAAGGAATCATTCACCGGGTCGAGGATGATCACTGCGTCATCCTTCATGCGCAGCGCGCTCGCCGCGTCGATCCAGTACCCCTTCCAGCCGGCGGCACGCAGCTTCGGATAGATCTCGTTCGTGTAATCGCCGCCCTGGCAGGAGATGATCACCGGCAACGCCTTCAGCGCCGCGACGTCGTTCGCGTTCTGGACCGGGCCGGGAGACTTGCCCGCCTTTGCACCCGTGTCCGGCGCCTTGCCCCCGGCTTGCGAGGTGGAAAAGAAAACCGGCTCGACATGGTCGAAGTCGCGCTCCTCGCGCATGCGCTGCACGAGCACCGACCCCACCATTCCGCGCCAGCCGACGATTCCGACTCTCAACATATCGCTAGTTTATAGAGCGGCAACGACGGCGTCGCCCATTTGTTCGGTACCGACCCTACGCATCCCGGGCGTGTGAATGTCCGCGGTACGCAGGCCGTCGCGTAGCGCCTTCGTCACCGCCGCCTCGATGCGGCGCGCATTCTTCTCGTCCTTCAGCGAATAGCGCAGCATCATCGCCGCCGAGAGGATGGTCGCGAGTGGATTGGCCACGCCCTTGCCGGCAATGTCCGGCGCAGTGCCATGGATCGGCTCGTACAGGCCCTTACCCTTCTCGTCGAGCGCCGCCGACGGCAGCATGCCGATCGAGCCGGTCAGCATCGAGGCTTCGTCGGAGAGGATGTCGCCGAACATATTGCCCGTGACGATGACGTCGAACTGCTTCGGGCTGCGCACCAGCTGCATGGCGCAGTTGTCGACGTACATGTGCGAAACCTCGATGTCGGAGAAGCTCTTCGCTTCCTGTGTGACGACCTCGCGCCAGAGCTGAGAGGTCTCCAGTACATTCGCTTTGTCGACCGAACAAACGCGCTTGCCTCTCTTTCGCGCCGCCTCAAAAGCGACGCGGGCAATGCGGCGGATCTCGCTTTCGCTGTAAACCATCGTGTCGAAGCCCTCGCGCTCGGCGCCCTTGCTGCGGATGCCCTTTGGCTGGCCGAAGTAGATGTCGCCGGTGAGCTCGCGCACGATCAGGATGTCAAGGCCGGCCACCACTTCGCTTTTTAGTGACGACGCGCCGGCGAGTTCCGGATGGACGACCGCTGGGCGAAGGTTGGCGAACAGCTTCAGCTCCTTGCGCAAGCCGAGGATCGCCTGCTCGGGTCGCTTGGCGCGCGGCAGGTTGTCGTACTTCGGGTCGCCGACCGCGCCGAACAGCACCGCATCCGCCTGCTTCGCAAGCGACAGCGTTTTCTCGGGCAGCGGGTCGCCGGACGCGGCATAGGCCGCGCCACCCACCTGAGCTTCTTTCAGTTCAACGTCAATTTTTAATGCGGCAAGAACCCTGAGAGCCTGAGCAATGATCTCGGGCCCGATGCCATCACCGGGCAGAACGGCGACGTTCATCTCAGAAGTACCAGGGGAATTGCGTTTTGCGCCGCGCCTCGAATGCGCGGATCTCGTCCGCGTGGCGCAGCGTCAGGCCGATCTCGTCGAGGCCGTTCAGCAGGCAGTACTTGCGGAACTCGTCGATGTCGAAACGGAACTTCTTCGAGCCATCGGTGGTGGACACCGATTGGCTTTCCAAATCTATGGTTAGCTGAAAACCGGGAAACGACGCGACGTCGTAGAAGAGCTGGTCAACCTCGTCCTCGCGCAGCACCACCGGCAGCAGGCCGTTCTTGAAGCAGTTGGTGAAGAAGATGTCACCGAACGACGGCGCGACCACGCAGCGAAAGCCGTAGTCCATCAGCGCCCAGGGCGCGTGCTCGCGCGAGGAGCCGCAGCCGAAGTTCTTGCGCCCGAGAAAGATCGTCGCGCCCTTGTAGCGCGGCTGGTTGAGGACGAAGCCCGGATCCTTGCGCCACGCGGCGAACAAGGCATCGGCGAAGCCGGTCTTCTTGATCGACTTCAGGTATTCCTTCGGGATGATCTGGTCGGTGTCGACGTTCGCCCGGTCGAGCGGCGCGACCAGACCGTTCAGCACCGTGAACTTTTCCATCAGCGCCACTCGCGGATGTCGACGAAGTGGCCGGCGATCGCCGCGGCAGCGGCCATCGCCGGGCTGACGAGGTGCGTGCGGCCACCCTCGCCCTGCCGGCCCTCGAAATTGCGGTTCGAGGTCGATGCGCAGCGCTCGCCCGGGGAAAGGTGGTCCGGGTTCATGCCGAGGCACATCGAGCAGCCGGGCTCGCGCCACTCGAAGCCGGCGTCGCGGAAGATGCGGTCGAGCCCCTCCTTCTCCGCCTGCGCCTTCACCACGCCGGAGCCCGGCACCACCATCGCCACCTGGATGTTCGACGCCTTGCGCCGGCCCTTGACCACCGCCGCCGCGGCGCGCAGATCCTCGATGCGCGAGTTGGTGCACGAGCCGATGAACACCTTGTCGAGCTTGATGTCGGTGATGCGCGTGCGCGGCTTGAGCCCCATGTAGACCAGCGCCCGTTCCATGCCCTCGCGCCGGCTGCTGTCCTTCTCCTTCTCGGGATCGGGCACGACGCTGTCGACCGAGGTCACCATCTCGGGTGACGTGCCCCAGGTGACGTGCGGCTTGATCTCGCGCGCATCGAGCGTCACCTCGCGGTCGAACTTCGCGCCGGCGTCGCTCTTCAGCGTGCGCCAATAGGCGACCGCGCTGTCCCAGAGCGGCGGCTTGGGCGCGAACGGACGACCCTTGACGTACTCGATGGTGGTGTCGTCGACGGCGATCATGCCGGCGCGCGCGCCCGCCTCGATCGCCATGTTGCAGACGGTCATGCGCCCTTCCATCGACAGCGAACGGATGGTGCTGCCCGCGAACTCGATCGCGGCCCCGGTGCCGCCGGCGGTGCCGATGCGGCCGATGATCGCGAGCACCACGTCTTTCGCGGTCACGCCGCGGCCGAGCGGCCCTTCGACGTTGACGCGCATGTTCTTCATCTTGCGTGTCACCAGGCACTGCGTGGCGAGCACGTGCTCGACCTCGGAGGTGCCGATGCCGTGTGCAAGGCAACCGAACGCGCCGTGCGTGCTGGTGTGCGAGTCGCCACACACCACTGTCATTCCCGGCAGGGTCGCGCCCTGCTCCGGCCCGATGACGTGCACGATGCCCTGGCGCTTGTCGAGGTAGGGGAAATAGACCTTGGCGCCGAACTCCTGCATGTTCTTGTCGAGCGTCTCGATCTGCAGCCTGGCGAACTTGTCCTTCACGCCCGCCATGCCTTCGTTCCAGTTGGTGGTCGGCGTGTTGTGGTCGGCGGTCGCCACCACGGAATCGACGCGCCAAGGCTTGCGGCCTGCGACCTTCAGGCCTTCATAGGCCTGCGGGCTGGTGACCTCGTGGACCAGATGGCGGTCGATGTAGAGCAGCGCCGTGCCGTCGTCCTCGACATGCACGACATGGCTGTCCCAGAGTTTGTCGTAAAGCGTTTGTCCCATGTTTCCGCTGCGGAAACATAGGATTATAGGTTACTTGCCGGTCGCGGCGCTGCCTTTCGCGGCTTGGTAGAGCGGCATCACTTTCTCCGCGTACTGCTGCAGGTCGGCGAGCCGCGTCTCGTTCGACGGGTGCGTGGAGAGCCATTGCGGCGGCTGGCTGCCGCCGAGCTTCTCCATTTTCTGCCACAGCGAGATCGCGGCGTGGGGGTCATAGCCGGCGCGGGCGGCGAGCTCGACGCCGATGCGGTCGGCCTCGGTCTCCATGCCGCGCGATTTCGGCTTGAACAGCGTGACGTCGGCGACCGCGTTGGCGACGCCTTGCCCGAGCTGGCCGACACCGAACAGCGCGCCGGCGATGCCGATTCCTGTCTGCGTAATCGCCTGCTGCGACACCTGCTCGCGCGAGTGCTCGCGCAGCGCGTGTGCGATCTCATGGCCCATCACCGCGGCGAGCTCGTCGTCGGTAAGGCTGAGCTTCTGGATCAGGCCGCTGTAGACGGCCATTTTCCCGTGCGGCATGCACCAGGCGTTCACGTCGCCGACCGAGACGACGTGCGCTTCCCACGGCCATTTCGGGGCGTCGTCGCGAAACGCCGCGGTTTGGGGGATGAGTCGGGTCACGATCGCTTTCACCCGCGCCACCTGCGCCGCGTCGCGATCGAGGGCGTTCTTCTTTTGCGCCTCGGCCATCATCTGCGCATAGGCCTTTTCGGCGCCGGCATTGACCTCCTCGGACGAGACCGCCATGCGCTGCTGTCGGTCCACGCCGACGGTGCCGCCTTTGGTTGTTTCGACGGTCTGACAACCCGTCACCAGCAAAACCGCGATGAAAGCGATGAACGCGCGCATGTAAGCCTCTTAGAGACCGAATCGTTTCAATCGCGATGCAAAACACGCGCCCGCCAGCGCCGCGGCGGCAGATGCCGAAAAGGCCAGTGCCGGGCCCGACGCCTCCCAGGCCCAGCCGGCGATGAGCGCGCCCGCCGCTCCGCCGGCGCCGTAACCGAGGCTCGAGAAGAGCGTCTGTCCGCGCGCCTGGGCAGATTCAGGGAACAGCCGGTGCACGGCGGCGACCGACGCCGCGTGGAAAGCGCCGAAAGTGGCGGCATGCAGCAGCTGCGCCGGCACCAGGACCCAGAGGCTCGCCGGCAGCCAGCCGATGGCGAGGAAGCGCACCACCGCGCAGGCGAGGCTCGCGAGCAGGATCGCCGAGAGCGAGCTGCGCTGGAACAGGACCGGCAGGCACAGGAAGACGACGATCTCCGCGAGCACGCCCAGCGTCCACAGTGCGCCGATCACGGTTCCGCTGTGGCCGGCGCGCTCGAGATGCAGCGTGAGAAAGGTGTAGAGCGTTCCGTGCGCCGCGGACATGCAGAACCCGGCCGCCAGCAGCGCGGTTGCTCCCGCGGGCAGGAACGCGCTGCCCCGCTCGGCGTGCGCCCTTCCCGCACGCGTCGGCAGCGCGAGCGCGACCGCCAGCGAAACGAGCGAGAGCGCAACCAGCAGTGGCGGCAGCGTCGCCGGCGGCAGGTAGTCGAGCCCGATTCCGCCGCCGAGCGTCGCGGCGATGAAGCCGACCGATCCCCAGACGCGGATCGGGCCGTAGCGCCCCGCCTGGCCGGCGAGCGAGCCGAGCGTGATCGCTTCAACCAGTGGCACCGCGCCGGCCGACAGCAGGGCGAGCGCGGCCATCAGCCATGCCAAGCCGGCCACGCCGCTGACGTGCGGGATGAG
>Ga0075424_100004019_pt1 | contig 13840 bp, 11 predicted proteins | sample SoiMethybrSBSTD3_FD_75301 | JGI IMG/M metagenome (GOLD analysis project Ga0075424, IMG submission 75301) | Bulk soil microbial communities from a Populus tree surrounding site in Tennessee, USA - Soil MetaG P. TD hybrid SBSTD3 | ecosystem: Environmental > Terrestrial > Soil > Tree plantation... | reverse complement strand
TGGCGCTGCATCTCATTGCGCCTTCGATCGTGTAAGGATCGTTCACCTTCACGGAGCCTCGATTCCTGAATGACGACACGGGTAATCGTAATCGCGGCGCTGATGGGATTGTCCCAAGCCGTCCTCGCGGGTCAAGAGATCGTTGCCAGCGCCCCAGCGTTGCCCGCGACACAGGCGCCGGTGGCCGCCGCGGAAACGAAGTTCGTGTGGCGCGAATACCCGTCGATTCGCAGCGGCCGCTTTCGCATCGATTTCCGCGCCCGCTTTACGGCCGACCAGCGCTGGTCCGATTCACTCTCGGACGACGTGGACGATGCGCGCTTCGACATCGCGCGGCGCCGCATCGGCGTCGCTGGATCGTTCGGCAACCTTATCGAGTTTCAGGTCGAGCGCGAGCTCAAGAACGACGTACCGTGGCGAGACGTTTACATCGACGTCCGACCGAAGCGCGAGCTCGGCGTGCAAGTCGGGAAGTTCAAGATGCCGTTCAGCCTCGACGAAAACACCAGCGCGACGAACCTCGACTTCATCTACCGATCGCTGGCGGCATCGACGCTGGCGCCCGGCCGCGATCGGGGCGTCATGGTGCATGGCCGGGTGGGCGGCAGGCTGATCGGCTACGAGGCCGGCGTGTTTCTTCACGACGGCGACAACGCCTTGGCCAACGATCCAGAGGAAGTGCAGGGCGATCAGACGACGGCATTGCGTCTCACGATCGAACCGATCTCCGCTCGCAAGGGGCGCGACGACGATCTGCGATTCGGCGTCGCCTGGACCGACAGCGATGTGCCCGAGGGCATGAGCGCGATCTCGGGTGACACCGCGCTGCACAGCCACTTCTTTCCGTCGAACCTCTGGGTGCGCGGCGCGCGCCGACGGATCGGAGGAGAACTGCAGTGGCGGCCCGGACCGTACTCGCTGAAGGCGGAATACATTCGCATGTCGCAGCAGCGCCTCGGCCAGAGCGTCACCGACGGCGACCTGCCTGATGCGACCGCCGACGGGTGGTACGTCAGCGGAACCTGGGCGATCACCGGCGAGTCGAAATCGCGAGGACTCGAGTCGCCGAATCGACCGCTGCCGGGAGGCGGATTTGGCGCACTGGAGCTCGCGGGGCGCATCGAGGCGATGACATTCGGCAGTGGTGCGGCGGCCGGAGAGGGATCGCGAAGCCCTCGATCCGACGTCATCCTTCGCAACAGAGATCAGGTGGCGACGTTCGGCGTGAATTGGTACGTGAACCGGTGGGTCAAGGTGCTGGGAAACATCATCCGTGAATCGATCGAGGACCCGGCGCGCGGCCCCGTCCCATCGCGTCCGGTGTTCTGGAGCAGCGTTGTGCGATTTCAGGTGGTGCTCTGATGGCCGCCCTGCGATCGTCGGCGATCTGGCCCGGCCTGGTGCTCTTCGCGGTCGTGGTCGCCGCGACGCCGCACGTGGAGGCGCAGTCGGGTACGAACGTGTTCGATCCCACGGTGATGCACGACATCAGCATGTGGATGAACTCGCGGGATCTTGCACTGATTCGGCTGCACTATGACCTGAACACGCATTATCCGGTGGATGTCGAGACGGCGGGTACACGCGTTCGCAACGTGTCGGTGCGGTCGCGTGGTGGTGGCAGCCGCAACGCGTCGAAGCTGGGACTCCTCGTCGAATTCGCCCGATACGCTTCCAGTCAGACGCTCGACGGGCGCCGCGCGATCGTGCTCGACAACCAGTGGCAAGACCCGCCGATGCTTCGCGAGCGGGTGGCGATGGCGCTGTTCACGAGGATGGGCGTGCCCGCACCCCTCGAGTCGCCGACGCGTGTCTCGATCAACGGCACGTCGCAGGGCGTGTACTCGATCGTGGAGTCGCTCGACGATCAATTCCTGACCCGCATCGGTGCGGGCGACGGGTACTTGTTCGAGTTTCATTGGCTGCGGCAGTATTACTTCGAGGACCTCGGCGACGACCTCAACGCCTACACGCCGTTTTTCGAGGCGCGAACGCGGGACACGGAGGCGTTGTCGTCGCTCTACACACCGATTCGTCAGATGATCGCCGCGATCAACGAGCCGTCGGACACCTTGTGGCGATCCCGAGTGGAGCAGTACGTCGATCTGCCCCAGCTGATCGCGCACGTCGCCGTCGAGACGTTCCTCTCTGAATTCGACGGACTGCTCGGCTACGCCGGGCTGAATAACTTCTACATCTATCGGCCGCCGGGGTCGACGAGGCATCAGTTCTTCCCGTGGGATCGCGACAACGCGTTTCAGGAAGTCGATGCGTCGATCTTCCGGCGCACGGACGAGAACATTCTTGTCCGGCGAGCGCTCACGTATCCGGATCTCTACACCTACTATCTCGATGCACTCGAGCAGACGGCGCGCGCCGCGGCTGAAGGCGGGTTTCTCGACAATCAGATCCGCACCGGCGCGGCGTTGATCGAGGCGGATGCCGCGGTCGACGTCAACACGCCGTTCACGCAGGACGAACGGCTCAACGCGATCGCCTACCTGCTCGAGTTCGCCCGCCGACGACCGGGCATCGTGCTCGCCCAAGTGGCCGACGCACGCAAATCCCCCTCACGCTGACCCGGATCCATCAACGTCGATCACAATCACATTTCTTGGACGTCGGAATCAGGGATAGCCCTCTTTCGCTCGGGTCACTGCCCCTGTCGCGAAGGTATGGCTCTTGCCTCGCAAACCGGACATGACGCGACATCGTGCGCGCATCATGCTGGTGGTTGCTCTCGCGATTGCCTCGGGGTGCGCCTCTGCGCCAACCATTCCGCCGGGCCGCCCTGGCGAGTACGTGCAGGATGAAACGAGCCAGGCCTACTTTGAGGGTGTGATGCGCCGATGTGTGGCGCTTGCGTTCACGGCGCAGATGCGCGTGCGAGGTTCCGTGGAGGGTCATCTCCTCGATCGGCGTGTCGAACTGAGTGCAGACCGGGTCTCGGGTTCGCTCCGACTCGAGTCGGTCGAGCCGACGCGGGCGCCGTTCACGTTCACCGTCAAAGACACCTTCCGACCGGAGGGCGATCCCGGCTGGACGCTCGTCTCTCCACAAGGCAAATGGGTTGTGCGAGGTGACGACTCGCGTGCGGCCATCGAGACGATCGTTAGCGTTCCGCTGTCGGCGGACGAATTCTTATGGGTGATGACCGGCTGCTCCCCGAACATGAGCGGTCACCTCCTCATCGGACAGCGATTTGGACCGACGTTGATGAAAGTGTCGCTGCAGGATGCGCGCCCCCTGGACGTGGAGCTGCGAAGAGAGAACATCACATCACCGTGGACCCTCTATGCGATGTCACGCAGCGTGCCGAGTCGCATGCTCGTGTGGCGCATGGAAGTGGACGAACGAGTGAGCGGGATCCATCAACAGTTCCGGATCGTGAGCCGCCAGTCGAGCGGCGCTGAAAGCGCCGCGTTCGATGTGCGCGTTTCCCTCACTCGCATCGCAGTCAACCCGCGGCTCGGCCCCGACACGTTTTCCCCCACGATTCCCGCCGCAGCGCGAGTCGTGCCCTTGGAGACGGTGCGCCGGGGCACATTCGAACACTAGTCCCGCGTCGCCGACTGTCCACATCACCGCGCCGGCAACGGACACCTACACTATGCTGGTCAGCACCGCCGACAGCGGGAATGACGGCGCGCGCGTGATGGCTTTGGTATCATTCGCGCGCGAACGCATGTGATGGGCTACTGGGACGACTACATCATCAAACGACCGGGAACTCCGGGCGGCGAGCAAGCGAGGCTCGAGCAGATTCAAGCCAGTGTGCCGACATTCCCGACCCCGCCGGCGTCCGAGATCCCGGAGTTTCCGGATCTTCCCCACGCGCCGACGATTCCGCGCCGCCCTCGTGTCAAACGGCAACTGACGAAGATCGACTTCATCATTGGAGGCGTCGCCTTTCTCATCACCTGGATGATGCTTGCGGCGTCTTCCGATATGGATACAGGAGGAGCGGTCACCGTCGCCTTCTTCGCCTCGGCGATTGCGGGCATGTGGTGGCGCAGTCTCGTTTTCATCGCCGTCGTTGTTGTCGTTCTGGCCTTTCTGATTTCCGTACTGAAATAGATCGCAACAGGGCCGCCTGAAGGCGGCCTCTACGTACCAGCGGGCCGCCTGAAGGCGGCCTCTACGTACCAGCGGGCCGCCTGAAGGCGGCCCCTACGTACCGGCGGAGCCGCCTGAAGGCGGCCCCTACGTGCCGGCGCCTACGATCGTCCGATCGTTGTCCGGCGATAGGCGACGAGTCTTCCGGCGTGGTCCCACGCGTGGACTTCTACGAGCGCGGGCTTCTTCCCCGTCTTACCGATCGCCACCTGAGTCGATGGCACCGCGCCTCTGTGAGCGTCGATGGAACGCACCGGCCGATTGTTCGCGTAGACATCGACGCGGGAGATCGCCCGCGCCGCCTTCGACGACGGCGGCTTCGACGCGGCACTCACAATAATCCCGCCCGTGCCCTTCCCTTTTACAGGTGTCACCGACAGCTTGAAGGATGGCCGCTGGCGAATGATGCCCGCGGCTGCGGCCAGGAGATCGACGTTGTCCTCGAGTATGTCGCGGTTGGTCATGAGATGGAGTACATCTGGAGCGACGCCGAATTCTTCCAGCGGCGAACCCGCACGCACACCCACGCGAATGCTGCGGCGCATCGCCACGATCAGCTCGGCTCCCTTCGGCAGTGTCTGGAACGGAGACTTCCGATCTTTTTTCTGCGCCCGCACCAGATCGTCCAGCGACCAGAAATTGGCGCCCCCCGCTCCGGTGTTGCCGCCTGTGCTGAGCACCAATCCCACTTCGTTGTCCTGAAAACCTGCGGCGAAGATGTCCGTGGCGCTGTACGACAGCGCGTCCGTAATGAGCACGACCGGACCGTAGTAGACCTGACCGATCCCGTTGCACAACGGCTCGAGGGTGAGCGGAAAGCCGGCTGAATACGTCGCACCCGTCAACACCGATTCACCGATCGACGGAAGCCAGCGCTTCAGATCCCAGTGAGCCGGAGCAGATTTGCAGATCTGAAAGTTCAGCGGCGTGTTGATGAACTCGAACAGCTCCGGCTCGATTCGATTCGGCGTGAACAATTGCAGCAGCGATTCCGCCGCACGAATGTTGCCACCCGGATTGCCGCGAACGTCGAGGATGAGACCGTCCTGAGGGAAATCCGGTTTCGTGATCAGTCTGGTGAACGCTTTGAGGAATCGAGACGCATCGTCGACGTCGAAGCTGAAGAGCCGGATATAGCCCAACGCCTGGCCGTTCACCGTTTTCTTCAATGCGTACAAGATGTCCTTGATCGACCCGAGTGTGCCGCTGTCGTCGCGGGGGTACAGCTTCTTCTTGACCTCGAGGATGCGCGTCCGCTGCAGGTCCATCGCCGCCCGCTTCCTGGTGTGCGGAGTGGACGATTCATCGGCGTCACTGGTCTTGTGAACCAGCCAGTACTCCCGGTGGCTCGCGACCACTCCGTTCTTCGCGCAGTAGAGGACGTCCACCCAATGTTCATCCGGGGGCAGCGAGCTGTTGAGCGGTCGGATGGTCAGATTGTCGAGCCCCCTGGCAAACCGGGCATCGGCGTTACTGCCGGACTGCAACTCCCCGTTGATTTCGATCGCCCTCCCAATAGGTACGCCGTTCCATCCCAGCACCTCGACTCCACGCTCGAACCTGGCACCTCCACTGTCGTCGGCTGTCGGCTCGTCTCCATTACTCGCGGTCCGGGTCACGATGAATCGTGGAACACCACGCTCGAAACACAATTCAATGAGAAATGGCAGATACGCGGTGCAATCCCTGTACGGTTCGGGCAGCAGATAGAGCGTATGGAGATCGCGGGTCGAACCAAAGATCGATAGCATGCGCCGATGGAAGCCGATGGTGCTCTCGAGCTCGTCGTTCCACTCGGCGAGCTGGAATCGGAGCATCTTGAGCTGCTGGATGGGATCGATCGCGTGAATGGCCCGCTTCATCGGGAGATGCACATAGTTCATCTCCATCAACAACAGCGCCTGTTCGACGATGCGCAGACGATCCGGCCGGGACAGTCGCGCGTTTCGCTCAGCCGAATAGAGGAAGTCGCTGAGATCCTTCGCTGACGCTCGGGCCTTGGGCGAATTGGCGATTTCCAGTAGTTCCAGCCTCTTGCCGACCTCGACTTCAGCCATGGTCCTCCACGCATTCCCGCCGCGCCGTCGCCACCGCGACACAAAAATAGCCGGCACAAGGATTCTTGGTGCCGGCTATCGCGCTACTTCTTTTTCGTCGCCTTCTTCTTCGCCGTCTTCTTGGCGGGTTTCCTCTTTCCGCCTCCGCCCTGACCGCCTCCCGGATCCCCTTCTTGAGCCATGTTCAGCCTCCTCCTGTGCGCGGAGCTACTTCCGTGTTGCGAGCAGTTGCCCGAGCTGCTTCAAGCGGACTTGAATGTCGGGCCGCCGCACGTATCCCCGATAGTTGTCGTCGCCCCAGCGAACCTGGAGAGCCGCTCGACCGGACTCGGCGCGGGTGGCGTAATCGTATGCGGTCGAGTGGTCGCCCTCAAGCAGTATGGACCTCGCCGACACCAGCCACGCGCGCCACTCCGATTCGAGTTGTGCGGCCGACGCGAACATCTTCTGCGCGGCTTGCGCATCGGCGAGCGCACCGCGTGCGTCTCCACCCGCGAGGCGAACTTCGGCCGACGTGAGCAACGCGGTCGACAGCAGCCGGGGAAGTTTCAACTGCTTGGCCGCGTTGACGGCTTCTCCGATGAGCGCTGTCCCCTGTTTCGGCGTGACACCGCTCGCCTGAACGAGAGCAAGGGTTTGCCTGGCCTCCAGCGCTGTGTCCTTGTAGTCCGGTTCGGCGAGCTTCAGCGCCGCTGTCGCTCTCGTCGTCGCTTCGGCACGGTTGCCCAGGCTGAACGCCATCTGCGCGCCGGTCACTTCCACATACGCCAGTTGCGCTTTGAATCCGGCTTCCGGGTTCGCAGCGATGGAATAGGCCTCGTCGAGCGCCGCCTTGGCTTCCTGGTATCGTCCCAACGGCCACAGCGACGCCGCGCGATTGACCTGATCCCATCCCATGCCGACCCGGGCGCCCAGCGACTTGTTGATGCGATAGCTCTCGTCCAAATGCGGGAGGGCCTCGGGGTACAACTCCTCGTTGTCGCCGAGCAGAACGGCGAGACTGGAATGCGACGCTGCCAATCGCGCCGGGTCGCCCGACTGCTTCGCCAACTCCAGCTGCTCGGAAAACGCCTTCATGGCGACGGCGTATTCGCCTTTATCGCGATACGCCCGACCAAGCAGGATCAGGGCGTTGGATGTTTCTCTGCGGTAGCCCGCCGGCTGGTAGAACTTCAGCGCCGATTCGAGATGAGAGACCGCCTCGTCGAAACTGCCCTCCTGGGTACTCAGGCTGCCAAGGGCGAGGCGGGCCCGTGCTTCCAGTCGAATCGACCTGTCCTGCCGCGCAAAATCCAGAGCCTGCTGAAGGTACGCGCGAGTGTCGGCGAATTCGCCCCGCGCCAGCAGCGTATAACCGAGGTCGATCAACCCGTCGGTGGCCAGCGTTCGGATGTTGACCAACTGCGCGGCTTTCACCGCTTCGGCAGCGGTGGTCTTGGCGCGATTGCCGTCGCCTTCGGCGTAGTAGACGTTGCTCAATTGCAATTGCGTCCTGATCGACTGGTAATCGTTGGACGCAGTCCGTGACATCTCGAGCGATCGTTCCAGCTGCTCCTTGGCTTCAGGTAGCTTCCTCATCTTGGCCAGCAACGATCCTCGCTGGAAATACACCTCCGCCAGTCCCTCCTGGCTCGACATGGCCTGATAGATGTCCTGCGCCTTCGAGAATGCGGCGTTTGCTGGCGACAGCTGCAGGCGAAGCCCGTGGAGAATTCCGGAATGGAGGAATCCGGCGGCGGACTGCGGATCCAACTGTGTCGCCTTCACGTACGATTCGATGGCCTTGTCGATGCTCTCGTCCTTCTCGTAGGCGCGGCCGAGATCGACATAGGCCGCAGCCTTTTCTCCGTCGCCCGCGGCAGTCACAATCTGCGAATACTTGTCAATCGCCGCCTTGAAGTTGCGGTTGAGCGTTGCGGCGACGGCGTCCACGTACATCGACTCGGCGTTTGACAGGTTCGATCGATCCGGTAGCAGTGCCATGGCCTGCACCAGTTCTTCCCGGGCCCTGTCGGTGAGCTCGATCTCCGCGTAGGCTTCGGACCGCCGCACCCGCGCCAGCGCAAACGAGTTGTCGATCTCGAGCGCGCGCTCGAGCGCCTTGGTCGCTTGAAAGTACGCGCCTTCTCGAATGGCGCTCGTGCCGCGGTTGTACCAGACGACCGCTTCGGGCGGCGGGACGTGGCCGCGTCGAAACAGACCCGACGCGAACCATGCGGCCAGCAGCGCTGCAACGACGGCCGCGGCGATCAGCGCTTTGAATCGGATAGACGAGCGGCGCGCATGCGTGGCCGACGAAACCGTGGAGAGCGGGCGCGAGATTACGTTCGATCCTGCGATGTCCTGCTGGAGCGTGAGCAGATCGGATTGAAACAGCAGAGCGGACTCGTACCGCGCCGCCGGATCTTTTGCCATCGCGCGCGCAATGATGCTGTCGAGACCAGGCGGCACGGTCGGGTTGATTTCGGAAGGCGGAGGCGGAGTGTCGCTGACCACTCGCAGCGAGACTTCCAGCGGCGTGCCTCGCTCGAACGCAGAGATGCCGGTCGCGCATTCGTACAGCGTGACGCCAAGCGAGAAGATGTCGGAGCGTGCGTCAACTGGCTTTCCTCGCAACTGCTCGGGAGACATGAACCCCGGCGTGCCGACGATGGTTCCGGCCTCGGTCAAGCGTTCCCACGTCGCCGCCTCTGCACCTTCGGAAGAATCGGGCTGGGCGATCTTCGCGAGCCCGAAATCCAGCACCTTCACCTGCCCGCGCGGCGTCACGATGATGTTCTGCGGTTTGATGTCGCGATGGATGACACCGGCGGCATGGGCTTCGGCCAGTGCTTGCGCGACCTGGATGCCGATGTCCACCACGTCGGCAGGCGGCAATGGGCTCTTCCAGATCCGCTCGGCGAGGCTCTGGCCGTCGATGTATTGCATGACGATGAAGACGCGATCGTCTTCTTCGCCGACTTCGTAGATGGAGCAGATGTTGGGATGGTCCAGCGCAGCGGCGGCCTTGGCCTCGTTGATCAGTCGTTGCCTGGCCTGATGGCTGCCGGCCCGCTGCTCCGACAGCATCTTGATGGCCACCTTGCGTCCGAGCGTGCGATCTTCCGCGAGGAAGACTTCGCCCATCCCGCCTGCACCGAGTTTCCGCAGAAGGCGGTAGTGGCTGATCTCTGATGGCGGTTGCAAACACACTGATTCTAAGCTGCTTGCCCTCAGTGCCGCTGCGGCTATAGTCGGATTGTGGCGAGCCGCGACCAACACGAAGTCCTGACCATCGACGGACGCGAGGTCTCGATCTCGAACCCGGGCAAGGTGCTGTTCCCGCAGGCCGGGCATACCAAGCTCGACGTCGTTCGCTATTACCTCGCGGTTGCGGAGGGAGCGATCCGCGCCGCCGGCAACCGACCCAACGTGCTGGTCCGCTACCCGAATGGCATCGACGGCGAATTCTTCTATCAGAAGCGAGCCCCTGAATCGCGGCCGCCGTGGATCGACGTCGTCGCGCTGAAGTTTCCATCGGGACGAACTGCCGCGGAAATCGTGCCGCGCGACGCCGCGGCGCTGGCGTGGATGGCCAATCTCGCCTGCCTCGAGCTCCATCCGCATCCGGTCCGCGACGATGACCTCGATCATCCCGACGAGCTGCGGATCGACCTCGACCCAGTGCCGGGCATCGAGTGGCCGCAGATCCGCGCGGTTGCCGCTATCGTGCAGGCCGCGCTGTCGGACTTCGGCCTCGTCGGCTGGCCGAAGACGTCGGGCTCGCGCGGCATGCACGTCAACGTGCGCATCGCGCGTCGCTGGACCTTCCCCGAGGTTCGGCGCGCCGCGTTGGCATTCGCGCGCGAGGTCGAGCGCCGCGCTCCCGCGCTGGCCACGAGCAAGTGGTGGAAGGAGGAGCGGCAGGGCGTCTTTCTCGACTACAACCAGAACGCGAAAGATCGCACCGTCGCCGCGGCGTACTCGATCAGGCCGAAGCCCGACGCACGTGTCTCAGCGCCGCTGGCGTGGAACGAGATCGAGAGCTGCGATCCCGCTGACTTCACACTGGTGACGATGCCGGATCGATTCGCGCGCATCGGCGATCCGCACGCGAGCATGGACCAGCACGCGGGATCGATCGAACCGCTGCTCGAACTGGCGGCCAGGCACGAGCGCGACGGCCTCGGCGATGCGCCGTGGCCGCCACACTATCGTAAGCAGCCTGGCGAACCGGCCCGCGTCCAGCCCTCGCGTCGACGGGTGTCGAAGCATCCCTTGATCGAGATCGGTCGCGCGCAGCGGAAAGAGGATGCGCTCGCGGGCGTCGAACGCTGGCGCGCGCGTCATCCCGATGCTGCGGCACACCTCGAACCGGCGGACATCCTCGTCGACGCCATGCGCGGACGCTTTCACACCTGGACGCGCACGCGCATAAACCTCCAGCACGTGCCAGCCGATCTCCGCCCTCCTCAAGAGGCGCTCGATCCCGATGAAGATGTCGGCGGCTGGGGGCCCGGCGACTGGGCGAAGATGCCCGATGCGCAGCGCCCGCGACGACGGGCGTCGCGCGCCCGCAAGGAGTCGTGAGGGCCGTCTTATCGCAACCGTTGCCCGGGTACGGGCGCCGGAACGCGAACCAGCGTGGAGGTGCTAATCGACGAGAACAGCCGTCGCTGGGCATCCAGGATTCGCAGCACGTTATCCGACACGCGCAGGAAGTACTGAGGAGCCGCGGACGGATCGGCGGCATTGAGCTGATAGACGTGGGCGTTGGCGTTTTCAGCGCTCCCGTACTTCAGCACCCATCGTCCATGGGTCTCGACGTATTGAAGCCCGCCGCGGTTCAAGACGAAGTTCTGCACGAGGGAGTACGTGCCGTAGTTCGTGATCCCCTCGCCCGCCGTGTGGAGTATCAGTTCGGCACGAAGGGTCGGGCCCAGGCACTCGGCGCAAGGCAGCACGCCGAAATAGTCGCCGAGCAGCGGGCCCGCCAGCATGGGGGCCGGCGATGGCTGGGTCGTTTGCTGCGGCGTCGGCTGTTGCGCGATCGCGTGCACGCCGCCGAGCACGATCGCGCTGGCGATGAGCAAGTGTCTGGTCATGACTTCCCTCCTGGAGGGCAAGTCAGATGCCAGTGAAACGCGAATCATCTGTGCTCGATTTCGTTCCGGAATTCATTGCGGGATGCGGCGCCGCCGGTGCGGGTCACAGCGGGCCGTGAGCGGTCCGAAGAATCGGTTTCCTATATTGACCGCGGTCGCTCTCGTTGTCGGCATTCCGCCGCACTCTGATACCCTGCCTCCGCATGGGACTCAAATTCCATCAAGGCGACAAGAAACTCTATGCGGGCTACACAGGGAATCGGGCCTGGAATAGTGCCGAGCTCCTGAAGAATCCCTTCAACGGTCAACCCAACCCCGAGTGGCTCGGGGCTTGGAATACCGAGACCAAGGTCAAAGAGACGCTTCGCGGCCCGCTCTCACGGATGTTCTACGCCAACCAGGCCGATGCCCAGACCAAGCAGATCGGCGCGCTCCTCGACGGCGATCCTGATGGCATCAATCTCTGGCTGATCAAAGGCTTCCATCAAGTGAAGCTCGATGCCTCGCAGAACCTGCTCGAGACTCACCTGACGGTCGGACTCGATGGCCGCCTGTGGCACTTCGACTGCCGAATGCCCCGGGGCATGATGACGATCCCGCCCCATGTCACGGGCGCGACTTTCGGCGCGCTGCAAACCGACGTCGATGCCGACGACTTCCAGAAACAAAAGCGGAGAGGCAACAAGAAGCGTTGAGCCGCACCCCGCACGGGCAATCACGTTCGGCGCCGCGCTGACAGCCGCCCGTGCCCCTCGTCATCCTGGAGGATGAGATCGAGGGAGTCTCCAGCGATCGTGCCCTCGAATCGAATCTCGGCCGCGCGGTCTGCGAACTGAGGCGTGTGCACGGTACGAAAACTCACTCGGTCTCCGGCAATCGTCCCGTCGTGAATGCCGGCATCGCCGCTCGGATAGCGCACGGTGCCCAAGAGCCGAGCGCCCATCATCTCGAGGTCGAGCGTGATTTGATAAGGCTTCAGGCCCTTCCGAGCCACCTCGGCGATCCACTCGCCAGTGAGATCGACGGTCTGAGCCGGCAGCGCGTCGCTCGCGCGTGCCGCGAGCACGTCGGCAACGAACCGCTTCAGGCTCTTGTAGAGCGGCGCGTTGCGATCGCGCGGCTTGCAGATGCTGACGTGGTCCTCGTCCAACGGGATCGCGACTTCGCCCGGTACGTGCGGCTCGGCGCTCGTCTGATCGACGACGAGGATGCCCTTCGGGAGCGAGAGTCCCAGCATCCCTGGCCTCAGCTCGCGAGTCTCGCAGAAGGTTCGGCACACGATCTGCTGGTCGCTTTGAAACTTGAGAAACCACGCATGCAGCTCGCGCAGCCGCGGATGATGGGCGCGCAGCTCCGCGACCTGCTCGTTGGTGCGCAGCACGAGACGCGCCAGCTCGGCGAAGCCGGCGAGGTCGGCGCCGGCATGCGGCGTGGCGATGAACGCGATGCCGCGCGTGCTCCGCGCGATCGACTCCCAACGCTTGACGCCGAAGCTGGTGGCGTGCCGAAGAATCTGCTTGGCGAGGATGCCGCCCATGCTATGCGTGATGAAGATGACGCTCCGCTCGCCGATGCCTTCGTTGGCCAGCGTCTCCAGGATTGCCGTGCCGCGATCCGCCAGCGGCATCGACTCGCTGGTCCAGGCCGAGACGTCGGCACGGTAGCCAAGCGTCCACACGCCGACGTTGCCGAAGTCCTCACCAATCCACGACGGCCAGAAACCATGCGCGGCATCGGTCCCGGCCCATGTCGAATGTGAGCCGCCGCCGAGCCCGTGCACGAAAATGACGTCGCAGATGCGGGACGAGGACTCGCAATTGGCGAGCGCCGACAGCCCGTCGAGATCGCCTGAGATTGAGGTCATGGCAGATCGTCAGCGCTCATTTCAGCTTCGCGATCGCCTCCTTCGGGATCTTTGCAACCACGTGCACGAGCGGATCGACGACCTCAGCGATGTCGTAGCGCATGGCGGTGCCGGCGACGACCGCGGCTTCATTCGGCGTCAGTTTGTAATCGGTCTCGAGCCAGGTGACGAGCTGGGTGGTCGCCAGCTGCAGCGCATCGGTGAGCGAGTTTCCGATTCCCGACGACATCAGATACTCGGCATTCTCCGCGCGCGGCGAACCGGTCGACCGTCCGGTGATGAGTTCAACCGAGAACTCGAGATCGATCGATGTCTCCAACGCGTTGCCAGTCAACTCGCCATCGCCCTGCGCCGCGTGCGCGTCGCCCACGAACAGCAATGCGCCCGGAACGAACACCGGCAGGTACACCGTGGTCCCTTTGCGCATCTGGTTGTAATCCATGTTGCCGCCGAACACGCCCGGATACCCGGTCCGGAACGACTGGTGTGCGGGAGGGGCGACGGCAATGCACCCGAGCATCGGTTGGAGCTTCACCGTGTATGCCTTCAAGTGCTCGCTGGGGTTCTTCAGGCGCGCGAGGCCGTTCGCGCGATCCAGAGCCCAGTCGCTGTCGAAGTCGGGCTGATATCTGGTCCGCTCGACGTACGCGGGGGTCAACGCCGTCGGGGCAATGCGGCTGCTGCTGATTGCCGAATCCCTGTTGAGACGAACCTTGTTC
>Ga0075424_100004018_pt1 | contig 13840 bp, 11 predicted proteins | sample SoiMethybrSBSTD3_FD_75301 | JGI IMG/M metagenome (GOLD analysis project Ga0075424, IMG submission 75301) | Bulk soil microbial communities from a Populus tree surrounding site in Tennessee, USA - Soil MetaG P. TD hybrid SBSTD3 | ecosystem: Environmental > Terrestrial > Soil > Tree plantation... | reverse complement strand
ACGAAGCACCTGCTTCAGAAAAAGTCTCGAGTGCGCTGTCCATTTCATGTTGCCGTTCATGCGACCTCAGTTCCTCGGTCCCGCGAGGCTCATGCCGCGCAAAATGTTCAGGATGCCTTCCTCCGAGGCTTCAATGTTGCTCGAGTGAATGTCCAGGGAGGCCCAGTAATAGACGACCGACTCCTTCCGAGCAGCCACGGCGATCACCCGCAGGTTCGGGTGTTCGCGCAGCAGGTCGTCGCAAATCGGGGGCCGTTTGTTCGGATCGTCCAGGGCGATCACTACGAAATTCGGATCGGTCGTGCTGACCTTCGCCCTGATGTCCGATTCGTCCGCGACTTCGCCGACAATCTCGATGTCCGGCTGATCGGAAAAAGTCGAGAGAATGAGTTCCCGCAACAGCCGGGGTTGGTTCGCCACGAGGACGCGTATTGCTCTTTGCATGTGCAGCTCCGGGCGGCACAAGTGTCCACTTCTCTTCCCTGCAAGGTAAGACTCAAAACTGAATCATTGCTGGCCCACAGGCGAAAGACCGATTTCTACCCATCCGCCATACCAGAGGGCTAAGAATGAGTACCTAAAATGACCCCATGGCTGTGATTTGAAAGTGCAACCGCGCTTCGGAGGGAAACCGCTGGAGAAGACGGCTAGTCAAGACAATCACGTAAAAATATAAGTATCTCTCCGGCAGTACAGTTATATCGATAGGTTTACAATTTAATTGACATTACTGTCTGTTGTCCTTATAGTCCCAGGCAACGATTCGGGGATTGTTGCATCTTTGAGAATCAAATGGAACCTCTGGCGTCAGCCTCGCAAGTCCATGTGTTTCTGGCCATCCAAAATCGCCTGCTGCGGGAGGCGTTAGTTCGACTCTTCCGCAAGCGTGCGGACCTCTTGGTGGTAGGACAAGGCGCCCCCGCCGACACCGACGCAGCTGCCGTCCTCGAGGCCCACTGCGACATTTTGCTTCTGGACTCACTGTCTTACGCATCGGGCAGCGCGGAATTGTTTGCTTTGGGAACGCTGGTGGATGCGGTCAAGACCATTCTGATCGGCATGGACGCCGACGAAAAACAGTTCGTCGCGGCCGTGCGCGCAGGCATCATGGGGTACCTTCTTAAGGACGCATCCACGGGCGATGTCATCGCGGCCGTACGCACGGTGTCGCGCGGCGAAGCGTTTTGTCCTCCCCGGCTTTGCAGCGCGCTCTTTCGTTTCGTCGCCCTCACACCTCGAGAGTTCCCTGCTGAGCGCAGCACGAAGCCGGATCTCACCCTGCGCCAGCAGCAGCTGGTGTCGCTCGTGGCGCAGGGTTTGACCAATAAGGAGATCGCGTCTCGATTGAACCTCTCCGAATTCACCGTGCGCAACCATATCTACAGGATCTTCAAGCAAGTCGATGCAGAAAGCCGCAGCCAGGCGGTTGAAACCATCCGCTCCTACGGCTACTCCCTTTCCGCATAAATTTGGCACCTATCAGTTCCTGTAAGAGCGATGACAACTGAGTGTAACGGTCCCGATCACGCCCATTTTCCTGACCAGTGCGGGCTATCGGCGCGCCAGGCATGACCCGATGTAGGAGGCTCGAGCGTAGTTTTCAAAAGATGTTTACATGATGTAGACGGAAGTCCATTGACATTGCCGTCGCCCTGTAATTATCTGTTGCAGCCTCGTGTCTTTGCAAAACCAATCAGAATCGCTCAGCGCCCCGGATTCGGTTCCGCAGGTCCACGTACGTCTGGCGATTCAGAACCGTTTGTTGCGGGAGGCGTTAGTCCGGCTCCTCCGCAAACGAGCAGATCTAACGGTGGTTGGAGAGAGTGCTCCTGCGGACACAGCAGCGGCTGCTGTTTTCGATTCGCAGTGCAATGTTTTGATTCTGGACTCGCTCTATCACCCGCCCGGAAGCGGCGAGTGGAGCGCTCTGGGACCTCCGCTGAACGCGGTGAAGACCCTTCTAATCGGCATGGACGCGGACGAAGAGCAGTTCATCGCTGCGGTGCGCGCGGGAATTATGGGTTATCTCCTTAAGGACGCATCAACCAGCGATGTAATCGCGGCGGTACGCACGGTATCGCGCGGCGAAGCGGTTTGTCCGCCCCGGCTTTGCAGCGCGCTGTTCCGTTTCGTCGCCCTCACGCCTCGAGAGTCAACTGGACAACGCAGCACGAAGCCAGATCTCACCCTGCGTCAGCAGCAACTTATCTCGCTCGTGGCGCAGGGTTTGACTAACAAGGAAATCGCGTCTCGATTGAACCTCTCAGAATTCACCGTTCGCAACCATATGCACAGAATCTTGAAGCAAGTGGACGCGGAAAACCGAAGCCAGGCAGTTGACGCTGTCCGTTCTCACGGTTACTCCATTTCCGCCCATCAGACTGGCTACCTATAAACTCCTGCGGAGGGAACCAGCCAGGTTATTTTGCTGGAGCCGTCGGATCTGGCGCTGCATTCGCCTGTGTAGAAACACGGTTCCCCCAGGCTGCCTCGGGGCGGCAGATGCCGAATGTAGAGAACTAGCGACCACATCTCATCTTCGTTCAGAATTCCTTGCGACGCCGGCATTCCCGAAGGCCATAAACCATTCTTGATAATCCAATAGATCTGGCCGTCGCTGTAGGATTGCACCTTCACCGAGGCGAGCGAAGGGATCGGCGGCGACACCGTTTCAAAAAAAGGGACGCCCGTGCCCTGACCATCGAAACCGTGACATGCAAAACAGTAGTGAGAAAACTTTTCGCGGCCGTCCGCAATATTTTGAGCAGTGGCCGTCAGGGGATTTACCTTGGATCTTCCTCGTACCAGGATCCTGTGCTTGGCGACGCCCGTCATCCACGCCTCCCATTTGCCAGCCGGCCGCACCTGAGCGCCCCGGAGCACAAGACAAAGCAAAATCAGCAAAGCAGCAGAGAGCGCACCCAAAAGAAAAACCACAACAGTCCTGAGCATGCCGGCCGCGCTCAGTCCACCACGTTGATCAGTAAGGTCATGGAAGCATGGCCTTTACCGCAAAAGTAGGCGCACTTGCCGGTAAATTGGCCTGAGCGTGAGGGTGTAATAGTGATTTCGGTGTCTTTCCCTTTGCGGATCTCCGCCGTGATGCCCAATTCGGGAATAGTCAGCCCGTGCGTCACGTCCGTGCTATGAAAAACCAGCGTTACTGGTTGGCCGAGCTTCAGCGTGATCTCCGCCGGGCTATAGGAGAAACGGCTAGCGACAATGTCTATTTTCTCCGGCTCGCTCGTCCTGACTGGGGATAAAACGGAAAGAAGGCATACAATAGCTGTCAGCACATTTTTAATCACGACTTGCTTCTCCCCGTGCACCTTCTTTATGGAGCGAGATACTGCAGAATCAACTTCTCGTCTTCCGCGCTGAGCATCGCCCGCACTCTCATCTGCCGTACTACCGCGCGCGCCTCCCGCGGAGAAATCTCCTCGGGAGCGTTGTGGCATCTCCCGCAGTTGGTGCGGAATCGCTTTTCACCTTCCGAAGCGTTTTGTTTGGCGCCCTGAGTTCGCATCTGTGCGTTGTCGGCCTTGGGCCGCGCCTGTCGGCTGAACGCAAAAGGAGAAAGTGCCAGCACGCAGAGAACGGTCGTTAGTAGAGGGCGGCGCCAGGTCACTTTGATCCTCCCGGCCACAGCGGAAACAGAAAACGGTAAGTAATCCCAAACTCCCAAACGTTGCTATCCGTCGTGTTGGAAAAATACTGGCGAGCATAGCTCCCATTCAGCCGAATTTCGTGCGGAAAGTAGTAGTTCAATCCGAATTCCGGTCTCTGCAGGTTGCCGGTCGGCAAGAAATCGTCCGGCACCGGCTTGGAGCGGAAGAATTGCTGCATGCGAATCACCGGCTCCAGCCGGCCCAACCCCGAATCCCTTCCTGTGAGATGCGAAAGACGATAGCTTGCCTGGATCCAATAGCCGTGTCCGCCGTCGGAATGCGCCCACTCGCTCTTGATTTCCACCGGCGCGGCGTACGGAGCCCACGACAAATCAACTCCTTGGAAGTTCTCGCCGCCCCCTTGCAGGGTCCGCCGGTAGGATGCGCCAAGCTCGAGACGTGTACGCGGCAGAAAAATGCCGATCCGTCCGCCCGTTCCGCGCTGGGACTCGAACTTGTTCACCGTACTCAGCGTGGAAAAATACACCGCATAATTCAGCTGGTAGCCGGGCGTTGCCACCAGGGGTCCGCGTAGCATGAATCCGTCGCTGTAGCCGCGGCCCGTACCGATCCCCGCGATTACGGGGGGATCCTGAAATTTGTCAATCCAGATGGCGCTCAGGCGCTCGTTGAAAATTCCGAAAGGAGTCAGAAAGCGACCTGCGGTGATCGTTACGTGCGAATTGGCTAGATAATCCAGCTGCAAATATTCGAGCGTACCGAAAAACTTTCCCTGGTAAGGTCCACTTGTTCCATTTTCGCGGGAAATGAATTCGCGCAGGTCGGCTCGCGATTCAACCAGCCACTTTTCCCCCAGCGGAACGGTAAGCACGGGCGCGAGAACCGGCTGATAGAAGTGCACCCCGCCTTGCGCCGCACCGAAAAAGCCTGCGCCCCCGGAGAGGATCGGGACGTTCTCCTGCGCTTGCCCGCGCACGCAGCTGAACAGAAACATCACAATCACAAGCCATCGGTACTTCACGCAGACGCTTCCTTGGCGCGAAGGCATAAATTGCGATCCGGGCCGGGCAGTGCTCAAAATCGCTCGCCAACCGCGTCGCTTACTCAAAGCTAGTTCTCATGGCTCGTGAAGTCGTCACCGCAACGTAACGAGCGTGTCACATCTTGCGAGCGCGCAGGAAACTCTGGCGCCCGGAAAAATTCGCAGCCAGAACTATCTCCGTTTCGCGCGAAACAATGGATTTTGCAAATCGCTAACACATCGGTGACAACCCCGAGTCTCACTCTCGCTTACTGTCGGATTTTTCCGACTTCTCCTTGCCCAGGAAAAACATGAACCGTATTTGTCCGCCCGGCCCGCAGCGACACAAACTGGGGATCTCCCATTTCATCGAACTATGTTTAGGAAGGCTCTTCACGCGCGTAGCGGATCTCATGAAGTTGTCTTGCGCTGTGCTGGCTCTGGCCGCCCTGGTCGCACCCGGTAGCAGCGCGCAAACGCCGGGAACCGGCGCTGTTGCCGGCGTGGTCCTTGACCCTGCGGGAGCCGCCATCGGCAACGCGACGGTCACGGTCGTTGATCATGCCATTCGCGTCGAGCGCGACACTGCAACTGCGACGGACGGCTCCTTTCGTTTTAGCCTGCTTCCCTTTGGCACCTATTCCATCACCGTCAAGGCGACGGGATTCACGCAGGGAGATCTGCCGGCAGTCGCCGTCTTGGCCAGCGAGACCACCACGGTCGTCTTTAAGCTGAAGCTTGGCGCCGGCAAAACTGTGGTCGAAGTCGCCGAAGCCGTGGATCTGGCTCAGACGCAGAGCTCGACCTTGGGGCGCGCTCTTGATGACAAAAAGATCGTTTCCCTGCCGCTCGCCAATCGCAACTTTTCTCAGATTCTCGCCCTCTCTCCCGGAGTGGTCGTCGGCATCCCGAACGCAGCGGCCTTCGGCAAAAACACGCAGAACGTCTCGGTAAACGGCGCCAAGACCACTGCCAACAATTTCCAGTTCGACGGCATCGACGCCAACAACCTCTCTGAAAATTCCGCCTCGGGATTCGCTCCCGAGCCGGGCATCGCCATCCCGGCTCCAGACACCATCGCCGAATTCAAAGTGCAAACCGCGATGTACGACGCCGGCTATGGACGCAGCGCCGGCGCTAATGTGGACATCGTGAGCCGCAGCGGCTCAAACCAGTTTCACGGCGAGCTGTGGGAGTTTTTTCGCAACGATGCCTTGAATGCAAATGACTTTTTTTTGAATCAGAACTCCCAGCCGCGTCCCGTGCTCAAGCAAAACCAGTTTGGCGGCACGATTGGCGGCCCGATTCGACACGACAAAACTTTCTTCTTTGGCTCCTACCAGGGCAGCAGGCAGACCAACGGACAAGCCCCCGGCGCTCTGGCCAGCGCTTTTCTGCCCCCCTTAACCGATGACCGCTCCGCCGCCGCTCTTGGACAAATCTTTGCCGGACAAACCGGCGCTTTCGGCGGCGTCGCTGTCGCGCCTGACGGTTCAAATATCAATCCAGTTGCTTTGGCCATCCTAAATTTCAAGCTGCCCGACGGTACCTACGCGATTCCCACTCCCCAAACCATCCTTCCCGGCGGCGTCGGCGAATCCATTTACTCCATTCCCGGCAAATACCGCGAAGATCAATTCTCGGTAAACCTCGATCACAATTTCTCGCAAGCCGACCGCCTCGCAGGACGGTACTTCTTCTCGCAGGATTTCACGAACCTGCCGTTCACTCCCTTTGCGGCCACCGTCCCCGGTTGGGGAACCACCTTTAACGCGCACAACGGCATCTTCGTGCTTTCAGAAGCCCACACCTTCAATTCGAATCTCACGAATCTCGCGCGTTTCGGCTACACGCGATTCAACGGCCTGCAGACCGGAGCAAACGCCGTTCCTGCCGATTCGGTCGGCATGGCCACCCCGACTGGCCTCCCGACACTTCCCGGCATCCAGATCCAGGGACTGTTCACCATCGGCTCTTTCGGCGAACCATTCTACTTTCAGAACACCAATACGTTTGTCTGGCAGGACACTGTGTCGCTCGTGCGCGGGCGCCACAATCTCCGGATAGGCGGCGAAGCGAAGCGCCACCAGCTCATTCTGAACGTGCCTTTCGTTACCTCCGGCTTTCTGCTAATACAAAGCTTCCCCGATTTTCTTCTTGGACAAAGCGCCGGGCAAAACGGCAGCAGCTTCAGCAACATCTTTCAAAGCACTGGGGCAGCAGGAAATTTCCGCAAGGACCAGCGCTACTCCGATTGGGCGGGATTTTTCCAGGACGATATTCGCGTCACCTCGCGTCTGACGCTCAATGCTGGTCTGCGCTATGAATACTTCGGACCGCCCACCGAAATACACGGCTATTTGTCGAGCTTCGATCCTTCGATTGCCGAACCTTTGGCGCCCCCCTCCGGCACCTTCTCCGGGTTTGTCGTTCCCGCAAACCTTAAGGTTCCACTACCCGACGGCGTCACACGCGCTTCGCGCTCGACTTTCTGGAATCCCGACTTCAAGGATTTCAGCCCGCGTGTCGGTTTCGCATGGCGCCTGCCCACTCCTCACGTCCTCGTCCTTCGTGGCGGCTACGGCATCTACTATGAACGCCTCTCCGGCGAACTAGTCCTCCTCGATGTCGGACAGCTGCCGTTCTCGCTCACACAAGCGCTTTTAGGTTCGTTGAACTCCGCCGCCACCCTGCAGCAGCCGTTCGTGCCTCCTCTGCCCCCTACTTCCGCGTTTCCCATTTTCATTCCACGCACGCCCGACAGCGCGCTCGCTCAGGGCGCCATCTCACGCCACATAACCAGCCCGTACACCCAGCAGTACAACCTGGGTCTGCAATACGAATTTGCCCATGACTTTTTGTGGGAAGCGGCCTATGTCGGCTCGAAGACCACTCACCTTGCCGGCTGTGTCGAATTCAACCAGGCTCGAATCGCCACCGCACAAAATCCCATCAATGGTGAAACCGAAACCACCAACGAAAACATCGCAGCCCGCCTCCCCTTTCAGGGACTCGCCGGCGGCTCCTACATTTGCCAAACATCGTTCGACGCCAATTACAATTCGCTGCAGACCAGCCTAACGAAGCGCACCAGCCACGGCCTCGACTTTCTCGCCAGCTACACCTTCTCAAAAGTTCTCGACTACACCAGCGGCACGGGCGGCATCGATTCTCTCGATCTCAATTTTCTCGGCAGCGACCAGACTGATCCGCGCAGCTCGCGCGGTCCATCCGACTTCGACCGCAAGCACCGCTTCGTCGCCAGTTTCACTTATCGGCCACCCACGTGGCGCTCCGCACCCCGCACCGTTCGCCAAATTCTTTCGAACTGGCAATTGTCCGGCCTAACAGTCCTCCAGTCCGGCCTGCCGATCACGGTGACCGACAGCCTTGCCGGCTCCGTTTTCGGCAACCTCGTCGGCTTCTCCCGCGCCGAGTGCACTGGCCAGAATCCCGCGGCTCCCGGCTCCAGCGGGGCACGCCTCAACGGCTACTTCAATTCGGCTGCCTTTGCTGCTCCGCCAGCGATCGGCGACGGCACCGGTTTCGGCAACTGCGGCGTCGGCATTCTCCGCGGCCCCGGTCAGCGCAATCTGGACTTCGGCATCCAGCGCACCTTCCCGCTCGCCGAATCCACCGGCCTTGATTTCCGCGCCGAGTTTTTCAATGTCACCAACACTCCCAAATTCGGTCAGCCCTTCAATGATTTCGCAGCCGGTCCCGGTCCCCCCTTCGGTGTGATTTCCTCCACCGTCGGCAATCCCCGGATCATTCAATTCGCCCTAAAGCTCCATTTTTAAGAACTTATGAACTTCCAACCCCTGATCGTCACGCTGTCGTCCTTCTGAAAGAATCAGCGTGCCCAAGATTCCGCCATTTCTATCTGCTGCTCTTCGCTTTCAGAATCCTGACGTCGCCAAACTGCGCACGGCCTCTCCGGCCGAATGGAAATCAGTGTTGTCTAACTGGCATCTCGTGAGAATCCTCCTGTCTGCCTATCAGGATGATCCCAACGCTTTTCCCGATGCGGTCCGGCCTCAACTCGATTCCTACCTCCGAGACTCCGCAGAACGCTTCGAACAAATCCGGTCGGCGTACGCGCGCGTGGCATCCGTGCTGAGCCAGGCCGGTGCTGAACATGTCCTGATCAAAGGCATCTCACTCTTCCCCGGATATGCAGCTCATCCCCGCTTCCGCCCCCAGGGCGACATTGACCTATACTGCCCACCCGAATCCGTCGCTCGGGCCCGCGAGGTTCTCCTGTCGCTCGGCTTCCAACAAAAGCGCGAGCATGAATTGGTTATTGCCGACCACCTCTGCACTTTCGTCCCTCGCCAGGACTGGAAACCCAGTGACCGTCTTTGCGATCCCAACATGCCCATCTGCTTCGAGGTCCACTTCTGCTGGTGGAGCGAAGAGAGCACGCATCTCTCTGCGGCACGCGTGGAAGATTTCTGGGATCGCCGCACCACCCGTACGCTAGACGACTTCTCCTTTCCGAGCCTCGATCCGGTGGACAATCTGGGTTACACCGCCCTGAACATCGTTCGCGACCTTCTCCTTTCTCAAGCCAGTGCCGACCAGGTTTACGGCCTCTCCCGCTTCCTTCACACCCAATCCAACGATCAAGGATTCTGGCGGAGTTGGCGCGATTTGCATCATGACTCGATTCGCCAGCTCGAAGCCATTTCCTTCCGCATGGCCCGTGACTCATTCCATTGCAACCTGCCCGAGGAAGTCCACCAGGAATTGAACCGCCTCCCGCCGAGAGTCCAGGATTGGTTTGATGCCTTGGCCAAATCCGGACTAAATCTCGACTTCGCGCACATGAAGGACGGCGTTTGGCTTCATCTGGCGCTGGTCTCTGGTTTCCGCGAGAAATCGCGCCTGCTGGCGCGCAGCTGGATCTCTTACCCGCGCGGTTTTGCTTCCTTCTCTCCTCAACCGCCCGAGAAACCTGCTCCAGAACCAGCGTCCAAGCAAAACGTTGTCTTCTCCCGCGGTGCTTCTCGCGCCAAACAAACTCTGCAGTTCACCGCTTGGTTCGTTTCACGTGCCGCTGTCCGTCTCTCCCGCCTTCCGTCCTTTCTTTTTAGCGGCGCTCGCTACCAGATCTCCTCCACAGGCCTCACCCGCCCCTTCTGGACCTTCCTCGCTGCCTCTTTCTTCTTCGATCTCGGTCTCTTCATCTTCTTTTTTCTTTACAACCTCTTCCTCCTCGACCGTGGCTTCGACGAAAAGTTCCTCGGCGCCATGGCCAGCGCTATGAACATCGGCGCCATGGCCTGCACGCTACCCGCCGGACTCCTCATCAACCGGCTCGGTCTCCGCAAATCTCTCTTCATCTGCTTTCTGGGCGTTCCTCTCGTCGCGGCCGCTCGCTCCTTCTTTCTGTCCCAAACCGTCCTGCTCGCTCTCGCATTTCTCAGCGGCTTCGTCACCACCATTTGGGCCGTCGTACTGTCCCCCGCCATCACTCAGCTCACCAAGGAAAAGAACCGTTCCCTCGCCTTCAGTATCGACTGCGCTTCCGGCATTGGCATTGGCATCGTCGCGAACCTCATCGCCAGCCGCATTCCCGGCTGGCTCATCCACCTGCAAATCGCTTCCAACTTTACCGAGGCCAAGCAGCGCGCCCTTATCCTGGGTTGTGTCATCGTCGCGTTCGGAATTCTCCCCATCTCCCGCCTCAGCTTCCCACCCATGCGCGAAACCACTCACAGACTCTATCCACGCAATAGTTTTCTACTACGCTTCCTTCCCGCGGTTGCCATCTGGAGTCTCATCACTGGCTCCCTCAGCCCTCTCGCCAACGTTTACTTCGCTCATCATCTGAGGATGCCTCTCGAACAACTCGGCGTCGTTTTGTCGATCTCCAGCCTCTTCCAGGTGCTCGCCGTTCTAGCTGCTCCCCTGTTGTTTCGCAGGCTCGGCCTAGTGACGGCCATGGCGGCGGCCCAGGTTCTCATCGCGGTCCTGCTGGGTGCGCTCGCCGGCACCTCCGCTGCGGCTCCGGCTTCCATCCTCTACGTCGCCTATACCGGCTTGCTCTGGATGAGTGAGCCCGGCCTCTTCACTCTTCTCATGAGCCGCGTCTCCCCCGCCGAACAGGCGGGTGCCTCTGCTCTTAATTTTCTCGTAATCTCGATCTCCCAGGCCGTTGCAGTCGCCGCCGCCGGAGCGTCTTTCGTCCGCTTCGGTTACCCACGCTCCTTGCTGGCCATGGCCGTCATCGCTCTCGGTTCCTCCTTCCTATTCCGCCGTCTACTCGGCCTCGCCCCGACTGTCGCCGCCGACTCCAAATCCGCGCCGCTCCGCTCGCACGAGCCTGCCGCGTGACTTCGCTCCAATTTAATCACTCCTACTTCGCAACTTTCATACCCAACGGCCATCAGTAGGTTTCTGCTTCAAGCCTTACCGCCGTGCGCTTCTCTTACGTCTCCACTTGTGACATCTCCGAGATACCCGTATGACATCCCTTCGCCCGGAAATGGGTAACGTGAGCCGGTTCTTATTTTTCCCTTACGAGGACAGCCCTCTACATGACGCCCCCTTCGTCTTCCGTGATTCGTGACCTTCGCGAAACGCAGACTTGGCCCCGCGATCCTCTTCTCTATCATCTGGACTTCCCTTTCCGCGCATCTTTCTCTCCTCTCGGTTTTCCAGCTCACGTCTGTTCCAACTCTCCGACTGTCATCACCGCCGCCGAGCAAACCTGGGGCCACTTCCCGGCACTCTTCTCCGCCGAACCAATCCACCTCCGGGTAGGAGTCTCTGAAACGCACTGCGAACTTCCACAGCCTCCGGTTCTAAGAGCGCACCGTGGAATCGTTACCGTCATATCCGACGCGAACAACTTCGCCGTCTGCGATGTCACCGGCGGCTTCTCGTTCGGCTGGTTCACGCCGGCCGTCGTCGGCGATGTCGGCTTTTTTCGCTATCACTTTCTTGACCTGATGGCCGGGATGCTCCTGGCCCCGGTCCACTACGCGATCGTCCACGCCGCCTGCGTCGCATACCGTGACACCGGTTTCCTTCTATGCGGCCATTCCGGTGCTGGCAAATCGACACTCGCATACGCCTGTTCGCAGCGAGGCTGGACCTTCATCTCCGATGACGCCGGCTACGTTCCCCTCCGTTTTCCGAGCCGCGCCGTCGTCGGCAATCCTCTCTTTCTCCGTCTTCGCGAAAACGCTCCCGACCTATTCCCTCAGCTCCAGAATCGCCCCGTCATCCTCCGCCAGAATGGCGAATTCGGCTTCGAACTTCCCACCGATACCCTTCCTGGCCTGACTCGCGCCTTTCAGGCCAACATCGATCACGTTGTCTTTTTGGATCGTCGGCCCTCAGGCCCTGCCCGAGTTCTGCCTTACTCCAAGGAAGAGGCCCGCCTTCGCCTCGAAAACGTCCTCGATTACACGCTCGCCTGCAAAGGCGGCGACAACGCGGAAGGCAGCACTGACGGGGCTCTCACTAACGCCGAAGTGCGCGGGCGCCAGAAAGCCGCCGTGAGCGAACTCCTCACCGCCCGCGTCCACGAACTAACGTATTCGGCATTGGATGGGGCGATAGGCTGCCTCGAAGGGCTGGCGACTCGGAACGAAAACACCACGAATCCGTAAGGCCGGTGGCGGGAGACTCAAGATTCTGGCGCAGGGCACTGCAGAAGAAATGCTACGACTTTAGCGCAACCCGCATCGGGCCTCGCTCACGTGGCCTACCGCAGATGGCGTAATTACGAGAATTGACATCGAGAGGAAATATAGCGGTGGGTCAACGAGCGGACACTATTTCTCGAAGAAATGACCGCTCAAATACCCGCATAGACATTGGCGATTTAATGGTGCCCGGGGTGGGAGTCGGACTTCGACGCGTGTTGCGAACAAACAAGTTGTTTATTTTCAGTGGTAATAGAACCGGTAAAATTCACAGAATCTGCCAATGTGGGCACGTGTAGGGCACGTGGGTTTTTGAGAGGATGATTCCAGTAATCACGGGCATGAATGGACCCCGGCAACGCGGCTGACGACCACTACGTCGTAGTGCATTCCGCATACGGAGTTACCGAAACTATTGTGAGTTCAAACGCGGAGAACTGTTCCCGGCAAACTAGACTCCGTTAGCTCCTCACTCCAAATGTTTGTCGGTCAATCGCCAAGAAAAGCTCAATCACTTGATGCAGCGCAACTAATTTACCTTCACAGCGGTGTCGCTCGACACTTTCAGGGGGCAAGAGTCCGTATTCTGTGGTCGTCGCTCCCGTAAGGGCCAAAACTTGATTTAGAACGGTGTTGAATTCCGATAGAGGTGACACGAGATACCTCCAGCTTGGCGACGAGCCCAATCATATCTCAGCAAAGGTTCCTGATTGCGGTACCGATTCCACCTGATTGCCAATGAGGGTGCATCTGGCTGCAATCACGCTCATCGCCCATCCCACGAGCAGAATTTCCAGAAGACCGAACCTGAATTTGGTTTGTCGAATCAGATGAACTATAAGGACTTCGGAGATACCGCCGCCTGTACTTCTCTCTACAAATCCTCAACTGCTCATCAAACGCGCTCGTCGTCGTTGAGACGAGTCCGGCGTTCCCTGAACCCACTGAGGGCACGCAGCAGAGCGCGGGGAAACCTCACCGCTGCTCTGCCGCGCAGGCCGGTCACGCGTGATGAAGGCCAGTCACACGACCGGAATTCCTTTTCGCCGCGTGTTTGCATCTAACCGATGCCGTTCGGTTTCAATGACGGCAAACCTGCGGTCTACGTTAGGTTTCGAGCAGGGACAGGATACGATTACAGGCATTCTCGAGTCTGTACAATTTTGAACACCGAGCATTTCGGATGCCGCCTCCGAGATACTCCTCCCGGCAAATCTTCAACTGCTCAGCAAACGCACTCGGTGTCGTCGTGACGATCTTTCCGTCGCCTGACAGCCACCGCATTTGCTTCCCTTCTTTTATTAATGCCTCATCGGACAGCGTTCGGACGAATTCGCGGTATTTTTGCGCATCAAATTCTTGGAAGGCGATGGGGCTGAACACGGACGCACTCCGTGGTGGAGTGTAGAGGAAGGAACGACAATTCTAGCACGGTGGTTGCGGTCTCATTCGAGACCAACATGACCAAATCAAGCGGACGATGGGTCGTCTGCGAGGCTGGCGTCGAGTTCGTTCATGTCTCCAAGCAGTTC
>Ga0075424_100004014_pt1 | contig 13847 bp, 6 predicted proteins | sample SoiMethybrSBSTD3_FD_75301 | JGI IMG/M metagenome (GOLD analysis project Ga0075424, IMG submission 75301) | Bulk soil microbial communities from a Populus tree surrounding site in Tennessee, USA - Soil MetaG P. TD hybrid SBSTD3 | ecosystem: Environmental > Terrestrial > Soil > Tree plantation... | reverse complement strand
CTCGAGCCCGGCTCCCCCGGGCTCCCGGAGGGCGCGCTGGACCTGGGCTGTCCGGTCCTCGGCGTCTGCTACGGGATGCAGCTCCTGGCCCGCGACCTCGGCGGGGAAGTGCGGATGAGCGATCGCCGCGAGTACGGCATGGCCACGCTGACGGTTTCGAAGGAGGGACGTCTCCTCGCCGGGCTCCCGCGGGAGAGCCGGGTCTGGGCGAGCCACGCGGACGCGGTCCATCGGATGCCGGCGGGCTTCACGCACCTCGGGAGCACCGAGACGGTGGTCGAGGCCGCCGCGGAGGACCTGGCGCGCGGGCTCTACGCGGTCCAGTTCCATCCGGAGGTGGCCCACACGACGCACGGGGCCCAGGTCTACAAGAACTTCCTGTTCGAGATCTGCGGCTTTCGCGGCGACTGGACGATGGGGCAGGTGCTCGAGGACCAGGTCGGGAAGATCCGCGCGCAGGCCGGACCGCGCCGCGTGATCTGCGGGCTCTCCGGCGGCGTCGATTCCTCGGTGGTGGCGGCGCTCCTCCACCGCGCGATCCCCGGGCAGTCGCGCGCGGTCTTCGTGGACCACGGGCTCCTCCGCGCGCGGGAAGCGAAGGAGGTGGCCGTGGCGATGCGCGACGTGATCGGCGACGAGCTGGTCACCGTGGACGCCCGCGAGCGCTTTCTGGGCGAGCTTCGGGGGATCGAGGATCCCGAGCTCAAGCGGAAGACGATCGGGCGCGTCTTCATCGAGGTCTTCGAGGAGACCGCGGCGACCCTGGGAGGCGCCGACCTCCTGGCGCAGGGAACCCTGTATCCGGACGTCATCGAGAGCACGTCCACCCGTGGCCCGTCCGCCAAGATCAAGTCGCACCACAACGTCGGGGGGCTTCCGGATCGAATGAAAATGGAACTGGTGGAGCCCCTCCGGGAGTTATTCAAGGACGAGGTCCGGGCTCTGGGGTCCCTCCTCGGCCTCCCCGCGACGGTGCTGGCGCGGCATCCCTTCCCCGGTCCGGGGCTCGCCGTCCGAATTCTCGGGCCCGTCACGCCGGAATCGGTCGAGACCTTGGTCCAAGCGGACGATATCTTCATCTCCGAGCTTCGGGAGGCCGGGCTCTACGGGCAGGTGTGGCAGGCGTTCGCGGTCCTCCTGCCGGTCCGGACGGTCGGGGTGATGGGGGACGGACGGACGTACGAGCAGGTGATCGCGCTCCGCGCGGTGACGTCGAGCGACGGGATGACGGCCGACTGGGCCCGCCTGCCGTTCGACTTCCTCGCGCGGGTCTCCTCGCGCATCGTGAATGAAGTGAAGGGCGTGAATCGAGTCGTGTACGATATCAGCAGCAAGCCTCCCGCCACGATCGAGTGGGAATGAGGCGCGCGTGCCAAGGGATGGAGGTCCGGTGAATCTGCGAGAAGTCGTTCGAAACAGGTTCCGCGGTGTGACGGCGATCGCGATCTTTGCGGCCGCGATGGCGGCTCCGTCGTCGGGTCCGCTTCGCGCGGCGAGCGTCTCTCCTCGGGTGCTCGAGGCGGCGCGCGGCACGCCGGAGGAAGCGACCGTGCGGGAGCGCGCGGCGCGCTACGCGCGATCGAAGGGCGGCGGGGTGGACCGGATCTACCCGCAGTTCGCCCTCGACATGGCGAAGTACCCGCGCGGCGGGGTCGCCCACCGGAACATCCTGGTCGTGCTCGCGGAATTTCCCCAGGAGAACACCGCGCCGGCGGTTTCGGCTTCGAACAAGAGCACGCCCTACTACTACTACCGCATGTTCTTCAGCGACGATCCCAACGACGGCTTCGTGAGCCTCGCCGAGTACTACAAGATCAATTCGAACGGGCGCCTCGTGATCTCGGGGCAGGTGACCTCGAAGTGGCTCACGATGCCGCACTCGTCGGCCTTCTATACGAACGGTTCTTCCGGACTCAACTTCTCGGGATACCCCCGAAGCGCGCAGAAGCTCGCGGAGGACGCGATGAGCGCGGCCGCCGGGGACTTCGGCGGGAAGCTCGGTTACTTCGACAACGACGGGCCGGACGGCGTGGCGCAGAGCGGCGACGACGACGGCTACATCGACGCGGTGGTGGTCGTCCATGCCGGGCAGCCCGGGGAGATCGTCTCGCCCCCGGCGTCGGACGATCTCTTCTGGTCGCACGAGGCCGGCATCGCGACCTTCTCGGACTGTCCGTTGCAAAGCGGCCCCGATTGCCTTCCGGGGATGCCGGTCGGGGACCGCCGTGGATTCCTCTACGTGATGGTGGGGGAGTACAACGACTTCCCGGGCGACCACGCCGTCGGCACCTACTGCCACGAGTTCGGTCACACCCTGGGTCTTCCCGACCTCTACGATCCGACCGGCGCGGGGCTCGGCTTCTTTTCGCTGATGGGACTCGGCAACTATCTTCCGTATGAAACCGGAAAGGTGCTCGGGCAACGCCCCGGCTGCCTGGACGCCTGGTCCCGGCAATATCTCGGATTCGATGAGCCGAAGGTCGCGACCTCGGGGGGACCGGTCACGCTCACACCCGTCACCCGAGGGGGCGGCTCGCTTCGGGTCTGGAAGAACGGGGAGCCGGGGACCGAGTACTTCCTCCTCGAGGACCGAAAGCAGGAGGGCCCCGATGAGTTTCTGCCGGGGGACGGGCTCGTGGTCTACCACGTCGACGACACCCAGACCGACAATCTCGGCGGACCGGGGACCTACCGCGTATCGGTGGTTCAGGCGGACGGGCTAAAGCAGCTCGAGTCGGGCGCCAATTTCGGAGACGACGCGGACACCTTTCCGGGGTCCGGCTTGAAGCGCACGATCACCGAGGCGACGAACCCGAGCACCCGCGACCTCTCGAACGCCGACACCGGCATCCGCATCACCGGGATCACCGGCGGGAGCGTGGATCTGTCGGACGACGTCTCGCTCGACCTCGCGATCTCGCAAGGCGCGGCTCTTCGCGTCGCGGACGTGACGATCACCGGCGGCGACGCGGACGGGCACGCCGACGCGGGGGAGACCGTCTCGCTGGACGTCCACCTCCGAAACGGTGGGCTGACCTCTGGCTCCGTGGTCTACGGCTTGTCGACGCCTTCGGCCGACGCCACCGTGAACACGGGCGCCTCGAACGGCCTCCCGATCGCCGCCGGCGCGGTGGGCCAGAATCAGACGCCGTTCAATGTCACCTTCGGCAATCCGGGCACGCTCCCGCGCGACGTCACCTTCAATCTCTCCTGGAACGACGGGACGGCGTCGGGCATCGAGTCCTTCCTCGTCACGATCGGAATGGGTTCCGGCCTCGCCGACGACTTCGAGTCGGGCGCCGACGGGTGGACGCACGCCGCGGTGGCGCCTAGCATCCCCGACGAGTGGCATCTCTCGACGTCGCGCAAGCACGCCGGCACGACCTCGTTCAAGGTGGGGAGCGCGAACGCGCTCGGGGTGGGAACCAATGAAGAGCAGACGTACGCTCCGCTCGAGGACGCGGCGCTCGTCTCGCCGGCGTTCGACCTCGCCCCCAACTCGGAGCTGGTCTTCTGGTCCTACATCGAGGCCGAGACGAACGGCGGCACGGGCTGTTGGGACGGAGGGCGCGTCGAGATATCGATGAACGGCGGACCCTGGGTCCCCGTTTCCGTGGACGGCGGCTACGGCTACCTGGTCGAATTCAACTCCGGCTCCGCGCTCACCGGCTCGGAGGTGTTCTCCGGCTCGCCCCAGAGCTGGAGGCGCGTCGTGGCCGACCTGACCCCCTATGCCGGCGCCGCGAGGCTTCGGTTCCGATTCGCGAGCGACGAGGCCAACGATCCGCGCGACCAATCCGGCGGTCAGCTTCGATACTTCGAAGGATGGTACGTCGACGACGTCGCGGTGGGCCCGAGAACCGGCGGCGGCCCGGTGGCGCGGCGCCTCTCCTTCCGCGCCGGACCGAATCCGTACTGGATCGGCGGCGCATCCGCCTTCCTCCATTTCCGCTTCAGCGCGCCCGACGGCCTGCCGCATCCCGGCGCGACCCCCGAGGTCCGCGTCTTCGACGTGCAGGGGCGCCAGGTGGCGACGGTGACCGCCGCGGCCAACGGGCTCACCCCCAGCATCTTCGAAGCGACGTGGGACGCGAAGAACGAATCGGGCGAGCGTTGCCGGTCCGGAATCTACTTCGCGAAGATCGACTTCCTGGGGAAGACCCAGTCCGCGCGCCTCGTGCTCCTGCACTAGACGCGGGATGAGGCGCCGGCCGCTCGTTCCGCTCCTTCTCCTCGTCGGCTCGCTGGGCGCGATCGCGATCGCCGTCGCCTGCGCCTGCGCGACTTCCCCCGCGCGCGCTGCCACGTCGACCAGCTTGACCACCCCCGCGCGGCCCGAGCCGCCCGCGTGGCTCATTCGACGGCACGCCTGGGTGGAAGCGCGCGCCCTACGCCGCGCCGAACGCTGGAACGGCACCCTCGCGACCCTCGTCGCCGCCATCCGCTCCGAATCGCGGGCAGAATCGCTCTACTTCGACGCGCTCCTCCTCGGACTGGGCTCGCGCGAGGGAGTGGCTCGCCCCGCCGATTGGCGCGACGCCGCGCTCGATTGCTTCGCGGAGGGGCGCGTCACCCTCGGGCACGCCCTACTCGAAGGACCGCTTCGGGACGACGCGGTCCTGCGCTCTCTGCGCGCGCAGGCGATGGGGAACCGAGGAGCGCCCGATTCGGGGCTGGCGCTCCTCGCCTGGCCGCCGGATCGCCGGGCCACGCCGCCGACGGGCGCGCGCCCGGTCGCGGCCGGCGAAGCGCGCCCGGACGAGGCGGCGCTCCTCGTCGCCGGCGCGCTGGCCGATTCGCTCGGCCTCGGCCGCGTCGCCCGCTCCGCCCGATGGAAGCTTCTCGCCGGCGACCCGTCGCCCGCGGCGCGACGCGAGGCGCGGCTCCACCTGGGCCGATCGCTTCTCGCCGACGGCGAGCCCCGGCTCGCGCTGGAGCTGGTTTCCGCCGAGGAGGGGACCGGCGCCGACGCGGCCCTTCTCGCCGCGGACGCCCGGGCCGCCGCCAGAGACACGCTCGGCGCCGCGTCGCATCTGGCCTCCTTCGCGATCAATCGAGGCGCTCCGACCGCCGACCGCCACGCGGCCTCGACCCGCGCCGCAACATGGCTCACGGGTTCCCGGTGCGACTCGCTTCCCGAACCCCTGTGGCTCGATCTCCTTCGCACCCTGGGAGAGATCGGCGAGGCCGAGGTCGGCCTCCGTCTCTCGTCCGGGCGCCATCGGGCCGCGCCCGACCCGGCCTTCGACCTCGCCCGCGCCGAAGTGGTGGCGTCGCTGCTCGCGCGAGCGAGAAAGAACGAGCCGGCGAGCGCGGCGTACCGCGCCCTCCTCGCCCGGCCCGGGCTCCCGCCGGCGACGCGGGCGCCTTACGCGCTCGGCCTGGGTCGCGCGCGGCGCGCGGCCGGCGACTTCGCCGCGATGGACAGCGCTTTTCTCCTGGCGAGCACGCTCGATCCCGCCGGTCCCGCCGGGGAACAGGCGGCGTGGGAGCGAGCGCGCGAGTGGGAGGACCGGAGGCCGCCGCTCGAGTCGGCGTCGGTGTACGGCTGGGCGAAGCCCTATCTCCGAAGCACCGCGCTCGCGAGATCCGCGCGGGTGCACGGCGCCTTGGCGTGGCTTCGCGGCGGAGTTCCCGATTCGGCGGGCGCCTTCCTCGGGGCGATTCCGAGAACCGATTCGGGCGAGGTCCCGTTCTGGGCCGGGCAACTCGCGGCTGCGCGCGGCGACACGACGAACGCGCGAGCCGACTACGAGGCGGCGGCCCGGAACGCACCGTGGAGCTACGAGGGCCTTCGAGCGGCGGAGATCCTCGCCGCTCCGGGGGGCGCGCCCGGTGTGTGGCCCTCGGAAGGGGCGCCGTTTCAGATGGAGAAACCAGCGGACGCGCCGGGGCGATCGGGCGCTCCCGCTCGCGCGGACCCGCCCCTCCGGGCGCGGATCTTGGAGGCGCTCGGTCTCACGCCGCTCGCGCTCGAATCGTTGCGCGAGTGCGCGCGCGACCCCGAGCGGAACGCCGAGGCGTCCTGCGCCGACGCGCTGGAGGAACGGGGGCAATTCCGCGGGCCCCGCCCGGCGGGCGACTCGATCGTCGCGTCCCGCTGGGAATACCCTCCCGCCTACGCGCTCGAGGTGTTCACGGCGGCGGCGCGCGAATCGCTGCCCCCCGGCCTCCTCTGGGCCATCATGCGCCAGGAGAGCGGCTACCGCCGCGACGTTCGCTCGAAGGCGCGCGCGCACGGGCTGCTCCAGCTTCTGACCGGCACCGCCTCGCAGCTCGCGGGGCACACCGTGTCGGAGGAATCGCTCTACGTCGCGGAGGTGAACGTGCGCCTCGGCGCCCGGTACGTCCGAAAGCTGGCGCGCGAATTCGGCGACCCGCGCGCCGTCCTGGCGGCATACAATGCGGGCGAGGACGCGGTCCGGCGCTGGGTGCGCGATCGCGGCCCGGTGGACGACCGGTGGGTCGAGCTGATCCCGTATCGCGAGACTCGCGACTACGTGAAGCAAGTCTACGCGGCATGGCGACGGTACGAATCGCTGTACGGCACGCGCGCGCGTTAGGAGGGCGGAACCGGGGTGCTCCTCGCGTCGGAACTGAAGCGCAAGGCGATCCACCTGGGCTCGCTCGTCATTCCCATCGGCTACTACGTCAGCCCCGACGCGTGGCATCGCGATTGGGAGCGCTCGCTCCTGGCCTCGGTCATCCTCTCCCTGGCGATCGAGGTGTTCCGCCTCAATCATCCGCGCACGCGAAACCTCTTCCGCCACTTCTTCGGGGAGCTCTTGCGCAATCACGAGGAGGCGTCGCTCCTCGGCTCGACGTATCTGCTCATCGCCTGCCTTCTTTCGATCCACCTCTTTCCGAAGCCGATCGCGGTGCTCGCGCTGTGCTTCCTGATCGTCGGGGACACGGTGGCGGCGATCGTCGGAAAGTCGGCGGGCCGGATCAAGATCTTCGGAAAGACGCTCGAGGGGAGCCTCGCCTGCCTCGCCGTCTGCTTCGGAATCACCCTTTTTCTTCCCGAGGTGCCGTTCCACGTCGCGATCGTCGGAGCCGTCGTCGCCACGGCCTTCGAACTCCTGCCGATCCCCCTGGACGACAACTTCCGCATCCCGCTCTCGGCCGGGTTCGCGATGGAGCTCTTCCTCAAGTGACGGCGCCGGGCCCCTCGAACCCCGATTCCGGGAACCCGCATCCAATCGCCAGAGTCTTTCTACTTAGATAGTCGGTTCCGGCTTGACACTCCCGAGGCGCCGCTCCTAGACTGCCGGCAGGCAATCGCTTCGACCCGGACCGAGGAGAAATGCGTAATTACAACGTTGCCATAACGTTACCTCATAGACCCAGCACCCTCAACCCCGGCGGCGTTACGCTCCTGGGGTTTCGCGTTATGGGAAAGGATTCTCCGTGCTGAGCTGGATCACACGCCTGACGGGCACCAAGCACGAGCGGGACATCAAGAAGATGTGGCCGCTCGTCGAGCAGATCAACGCCGAGTTCGAACGGCTCGGCGGCCTGAGCGACGAGGCGCTGGCCGCGAAGACCCCGGAATTCCGCGCGCGGCTGGCCGAAGGGGAGACCGTCGACGACCTCCTTCCCGAGGCGTTCGCCGTCGTCAAGGAAACCTGCCGGCGCCTCTGCGGCACCTCGTGGGACGTCGTCGGCATTCCGGTTTCCTGGGACATGGTGCCCTTCGACGTGCAGCTCCTCGGCGCGATCGTGCTGCACCAGGGCAAGATCGCCGAGATGGCGACGGGCGAAGGCAAGACCCTGGTCGCGACCCTGCCGATCTACCTGAACGCGCTCTCCGGAAAGGGCGTCCACCTGGTCACGGTGAACGACTACCTGGCGCGCCGCGACAGCGAGTGGATGGGCCGCATCTTCACGTTCCACGGGCTCACCGTGGGCTGCATCCAGAACCAGATGGATTTCGCGCAGCGGCGGGCGGCCTACGCCTGCGACATCACGTACGGGACCAACAACGAATTCGGCTTCGACTACCTCCGCGACAACATGGCGCGGCACCGCGACCACCGCGTCCAGCGCGGGCACCACTACGCGATCGTGGACGAGGTCGACTCGGTCCTGATCGACGAGGCGCGGACGCCGCTCATCATCTCGGGACCGGTCGAGCACTCGCTCCAGAAGTACGACGAGATGAAGCCCGACGTCGAGCGCGTCGTCCGGGCGCAGAGCCAGGTGGTGACCCAGATCCTGGCGGAGGCCGAGCAGCTCCTGCGCGATCCGGCGAGCGAGTACGAGGCCGGCCTCAAGCTGCTGCAGGTGAAGCGAGGCGCGCCGAAGAACAAGCGCTTCACGAAGCTCATGTCGGATCAACCGGCCCTGAAGCGCCTGATCCAGAAGGTGGAGCTCGACTACATCCGCGACAAGCGGCTGGGCGAGGTGGACGAAGACCTCTTCTACGCGATCGACGAGCGGAGCCACTCCGTGGATCTCTCGGAGAAGGGGCGCGACGTCGCGAGCCAGCGGGACAAGCACCTGTTCCTGCTCCCGGATCTGTCCGTGGAGCTGGGCGCCATCGATTCCGACGACAGCCTGTCGCCGGTCGAGAAGGTGAACGGCAAGCGTGCGCTCGAGCGGTCGCACGGCGAGCGGAGCGAACGCGTGCACAACGTGCTCCAGCTCCTCAAGGCCTACGCGCTCTACGAGAAGGACGTGGAGTACGTGATCCAGGATGACAAGATCCTGATCGTCGACGAGTTCACGGGCCGGCTCATGCCAGGCCGGAGGTACTCCGACGGCCTCCACCAGGCGATCGAGGCGAAGGAGAACGTGAAGGTCGAGGGCGAGACGCAGACGCTCGCGACGATCACGATCCAGAACTACTTCCGCCTCTACGAGAAGCTGGCGGGCATGACCGGAACCGCCGAGACCGAGGCGCAGGAGTTCTGGCACACGTACCATCGGGACGTGATCGTGATTCCGACGAACCGCCCCGTGCGGCGGAACGACTCGAACGACCTCATCTTCAAGTCACGGCGCGAGAAGTACAACGCGGTCACCGACGAGATCGCGGAACTCCACGCCATGGGCGCTCCCGTGCTGGTCGGCACGATCAGCGTGGAGTCGTCGGAGACCTTGAGCCGGCTCCTCAAGCGAAAGGGGATCCCGCACAACGTCCTGAACGCCAAGTACCACCAGCAGGAAGCCGGGATTGTCTCCAACGCGGGCCGGCGGGGCGCCGTCACGATCGCGACGAACATGGCCGGCCGCGGCACCGACATCAAGCTGGAGACGGGCGTCATCCGCTGCGACCGGGGTTGCTTCGCGAACGAGCGGGCCCAGCTCCAGTCCGGCGTCTGGCGCGGATTCGCGCGGTGCAAGGAGGAGATCCCGTGCGGGCTCCACATCATCGGGACCGAGCGCCACGAGAGCCGTCGCATCGACCGACAGCTCCGCGGTCGCTCCGGGCGCCAGGGAGATCCGGGGCACTCGCGCTTCTACATGTCGCTCGAGGACGACCTCATGCGGCTCTTCGGGTCGGAGCGGGTGGCCGGCATCATGGAGCGGCTCGGCGTCCAGGAGGGCGAGGTGATCGAGCACGGCCTGGTCACGCGCGCGATCGAACGGGCGCAGCGCCGGGTCGAGGCCCACAACTTCGACATCCGAAAGCACCTTCTCGAGTACGACGACGTGATGAACAAGCAGCGGACGGTCATCTACGCGCAGCGGCTCCGCGCGCTGGAGCAGGACGATCTCCGCGAGACGATCTTGGAGATGATCGAAGAGCTGGTCCTCGAGCGGGCGTCGGTGCACGTCGGCGGCGAGCGGTTCGAGGAAGAAGACGTGAAGCGCCTGTACAACGACGCGAGCCAGATCGCGCTCCGCCCGATCTCGCCGCCCGACGGGGGAGACAGGATCCCGAGCGGCCCCGAGATCGAGGAGCACCTCCTCACGGCCTTCCGCTCCATCTACGAGGCCAAGGAGACCGAATTCTCGCCGGAGGCGATGCGCGAGCTGGAACGGATGGTCTACCTCCACGTGATCGACGAGCACTGGATGGATCACTTGCGGGAGATGGACCACCTGCGCGAAGGAATCGGACTGCGGGCCTACGGCCAGCGCGACCCCCTCGTGGAATACAAGCGCGAGGCGTTCGCCATGTTCGAGGAGCTGACGCACTCGATCCGCGAGGAGACCGTGCGGATGCTCTATCGTGCGTCGATCGCGCCGGCCGACGAGCCGCCGCCCCCGCCGCCGCGCGGCGTCGCGATGCGGCCCGGCGCCGATGCGACCGGCGCGGCCACGCCGGCCTCGCGCCGGGAAGCGCGGATGCAGCCGTCCCACGCTCCGGTCACGGCGTTCGGGACGCCGGCGGGCCGGGACGCGGGCGCGGACACGGCGCGCACACCGGTGGCGACGCAGGACCCGAAAATCGGACGAAATGACCCCTGCCCTTGCGGGAGCGGGAAAAAATACAAGAAGTGCCACGGGGCGTAGCCCAGGAGGCTCGAGATGGATGACAGCGTGCGGGAGATGATGGTGCTCATCGTCGAGCAATTGAAGTCCTACATCGATGGAAACGAGGACGCTCTCCTCGAGTTGACGCAGGTGCTCGATTCGGGCCGATACGACGCCGACGTCGTGAACCAGGCGTTCGAGATGATCTTTCGCGCTCTTGAGCCCTTCGCGCGGGAGGACTTCAGCGACGAGGCGACGCAGGGGAGAAAGAACGTCCGGGTTCCCACGGGGTCGGAGCGCGCGCTTCTCTCGGCGCCCGCGTACCGGTACCTCTTCCGGCTGATGGAATCGGGATCGGTCACGCCCGAGCAGTTCGAGGAAATCATGGATCGCGCCCGCGACGAAGGGCCGTCCCTGGACAGCGAGGCCAAGGCGCAGGAGCTGGCCACGTCGGTCCTGATCCGGTGGTTCGACGACCAGCACGGCGTCGATTTCGATCCGGCCAGTCCCACCCAGGTTCATTGAGGCGACGTTGAGTCCGAAGAATCCGGCCGCCAAGGCGGCCCCCAGGAAGAAAGCAGGAGCGAAGGCGGTCCCGGCCGCCGCTTCGAAGACCGAGAAGCCGGCCGCGTCCCCGGGCCCCGTCACGGTGGTCGTGCCGGCGAACGCGAGGCGCGTACCGAAGGCGGCGGTCAAGCGAGCCGCGAAGCCGGCCGCGGCCAAGGCGGCGCCGGCGGCCAAGCCCCCCAAGGCGCCGAAGCCGGCGCGCGCCGGGCGCGCGGGCCTGAGCCTCGTCATCGTGGAGTCGCCGGCCAAGGCCCGGACGATCGCGAAGTACCTCGGGCCCGGCTTCGAGGTGAAGGCGTCGAACGGGCACGTTCGGGACCTCCCGAAGTCGAAGCTCGGCGTCGACATCGACAAGGGCTTCGCCCCGTCCTACGTCCTGATCAAGGGGAAGGGGAAAATCGTCAAGGATCTGAAGATCAGCGCCCGCCGCGCGGCCACGGTGTACCTGGCCCCCGACCCGGACCGCGAAGGGGAGGCGATCGCCTGGCATCTGGCGGAGACGCTCGGCGACGATTCCGCGACGGTCCAGCGGCTCGCGTTCTACGAGATCACGAAACGAGGCATCGAGGAAGCGCTCCAGCACCCGCGGACGATCGACATGGCCAAGGTCCAGGCGCAGCAGGCGCGCCGGGTTCTCGACCGGCTGGTCGGCTACAAGGTCAGCCCGTATCTGTGGAAGACGATCCGGTACGGGTTGTCGGCCGGGCGCGTGCAGTCGGTGGCCCTTCGCCTGATCTGCGAGCGGGAGGACGAGATCCGCGCCTTCACCCCGCGCGAATATTGGACGCTCGACGCCGATCTCATCACCCCCAAGGGCGAGACCTTCCGCGCCCGGGTGCAGAAGAAGGACGGCGAGAAGTTCGCGATCGCCGCGGAGACCGAGGCGAAGGCCGAGGCGGCCGCGCTCGCGAAGCAGACGTTTACGGTCTCCGGCATCCGGATGCAGGAGAAGAAGCGGAATCCGCTCCCGCCCTTCATCACGAGTACGCTCCAGCAGGAGGCGTTCCGCCGCCAGCGGTACAGCGCGCAGCGGACCATGGTCATCGCGCAGCAGCTCTACGAGGGAATCGATCTGGGCGCCGAGGGCGCCACGGGGCTCATCACCTACATGCGTACCGACTCCACGCGGGTTTCGCCCGACGCGATGGCCGAGGTGCGGAATTTCATCCAACATTCCTACGGGGACGCCTACCTGCCGGAGGCGCCCCGCGCGTATCGGTCGCGCGAGACGTCCCAGGATGCCCACGAGGCGATCCGGCCGACGGCGGTCTCGCGCACGCCGGCGTCGATGAAGCGCCACCTGGACGCCGACCAGTTCAAGGTCTACGAGCTGATCTGGCAGCGCTTCGTGGCGTCGCAGATGAACCCGGCGCTCGTCGTGACGACGACCGCGGACATCCAGGCGGGCCCGTACCTGCTCCGCGCGTCGGGAAGCCGGGTGAAGTTCGACGGATTTACCCGCGCCTATCAGACCGCGCTGATCGAGGAGCCCGGCGCGGAGACCAGCAAGCTGCCCGCGCTCGCCGAGGGCGATCGTCTCGGGATGAAGGAGCTCTTCCCGGAACAGCACTTCACCGAGCCGCCGCCGCACTACACCGAAGCGACCCTCGTCAAGACGCTCGAGGAGAAGGGAATCGGACGCCCGAGCACGTACGCGACGATCGTGGGGACGATCCTGACCCGTGACTACGTCGAGCGGGACCGAGGGAAGCTCATGCCGACCGAGCTCGGAATGACCGTTTGGAAGCTCCTCGCGAAGACCTTCTCCGACGTCTTCGACGTGGAGTTCACGGCGAAGCTGGAGGGCCGCCTCGACCACGTCGAGCGCGGGAAGGAACCGTGGATCGAGGTCGTGGACGAGTTCTACGCGCCGTTCCAGAAGGACCTGACGGCGGCCGAGGCGTCGCAGGAGCAGGTGCGGGCGTCCCTGGTCCAGGAGACCGAGACCCCGTGCCCGAAGTGCGGCTCGAAGATGATCAAGAAGTTCGGACGGTCGGGGCCCTTCCTGGCGTGCCCTCGGTATCCCGAGTGCAAGACGACGCTCCCGCTCGAGGAGGAGGGGATCCCGGCGGAGGCGCCGAAGCAACTCTGTCCGACGTGCGGCGGGCCGATGCGCGTCCGCACCGGCCGCTTCGGCAAGTTCCTGGCCTGCGCCAGCTATCCCGACTGCAAGGGGACGCGGCCCTTCACGCTGCAGATCGCGTGTCCCCAATGCGGGGAGGGCGAGCTGGTGGAGCGGCGCACCAAGCGCGGAAAGGTCTTCTACGGTTGCAGCCGGTATCCGGCCTGCACGTTCGGGATTTGGGATCAGCCGGTGAAGCAGAAGTGCCCTTCCTGCGACTCGCCGATCCTGGTCCAGAAGCGGAACAAGACGAAGGGCGATTACCTTCAGTGTCCGAAGTGCAAGATGCGGGTCGAGTCCGACTCCGGCGAGGCGCTGAGTGGAACGGTCGATCGCTGAGTTCATCGCCCACTTGGAGGACCGCCGGTACGCCGCGCACAGCGTGCGCGCGTACCGCGAAGAGCTCGACCGCTTTCTCTCCTTCGTCCGCTCCCGTGTCAAGCGCGCGCCGGAACCCGCGCGCGACCTGACGCCGGAACTGATCCGCGCCTTCGCGGCCGCGCGCTCGTTGGAGCGCACGTCGGCGCGGCGGCCGATCTCCGCCCGAACGCTCGCGCGCTCGCTCGCCGCGCTGCGCTCGTACCTCCGCTTCCTCGAGCGAAAGGGACAGCCCACGGCGGCGCTCCGCGCGGCGTTTCCGCGGGTGACGGTGCCCCAGCCGCTGCCGTCCGCGCACGCCGAGGCGGCGCTGAACTCGCTCCTGGACCAGATCGCGGCCGCGGTCCCCGATTCG
>Ga0075424_100004011_pt1 | contig 13852 bp, 13 predicted proteins | sample SoiMethybrSBSTD3_FD_75301 | JGI IMG/M metagenome (GOLD analysis project Ga0075424, IMG submission 75301) | Bulk soil microbial communities from a Populus tree surrounding site in Tennessee, USA - Soil MetaG P. TD hybrid SBSTD3 | ecosystem: Environmental > Terrestrial > Soil > Tree plantation... | reverse complement strand
CATCTCCGAGCGGCGGCCGCTTCGAGCATCTGTCGCGCCGTCGCTCCCGCTACGCGCATCGGTTGATAGAATTGTCGCATGCTGCGCGACCCGTCGGTGTTCTGGTCGCCATACTTGGCGTCGCCGGTCGCCTGGACGATGTTGATGCGGTCCCAGTGCGCTCCGAGCTCGTCGGCAAGGACCATCGGCAATCCTGTTCGGATGCCGGTCCCCATCTCGGAGCGATGGGCGACAATCGTCACCAGGCCCGTCTGATCGATGGTGAGGTACACGTTCGGCGAAAACGATGCGGCCGCACCCTCGGCGAACGGAAATTTCCGGAAGCCCACATAGGCTCCGAGGACCAGGCCGGATGCGATTGCCGTGCCTTTGAGAACGTTCCGGCGGCTCAGATTCTCGATGACGGTCATCGCGTCGACTCCGCCGCTGCCTTGATTGCGACGCGAATGCGCTGATAGGTGCCGCATCGACAAATATTGCCGGACATCGCGTCGACGATTTGCCGATCGGTCGGCTTTGGAAATTGCTTGAGCAGGTCGGCTGCCTGCATGATCTGGCCGGGCTGGCAATAGCCGCACTGCGGAACGTTGTGGGTCTGCCACGCGAGCTGCAACGGATGAGTTCCGTCGGCGCTCAATCCTTCGATAGTGGTCACCTCCTTGTCGCCGACATCGGCCAGGCTCGTGATGCAGGATCGGACGGCTTGGCCGTCGAGATGCACCGTGCAAGCGCCGCAGGCGCCCACACCGCAGCCGAACTTGGTGCCGGTAAGGCCGACCATGTCGCGGATCGCCCATAGCAGCGGCATCTGAGGATCCGCTTCCAAGCTGTGCTCAATTCCGTTGATCCGAAGCCGCAGCATCGAGATGCTCCATTCGTGTGTGCTGCTTGCTCAAACGACCGCAGGACCGTCCGCCCGCAAGCCGGCCTCTTCGGCTGCGATCAGGCCGAGTGCTATCCAATCGAGATCGGCGTAGCCGCGCGCGATGCCCGAGATCAGGCGATCGCGCACCACGCTCACGGACGGCATCGGAACCGCAGCGGTCTCCGCTTCGGCGAGAGCCAGTCGCACGTCCTTGAGCGCCAGCGGCAGGACAAAACCGGGCGTCGGGTAATGCTGCGTCGCGATGCTGTTGCCATAAATCCTGTGCACGCGACCGCCGAACATTGTCTTGGTCAGGATCTCGACGAACTGCTTTGGATCAACCCCGCGCTTGCGCAGCAAGGCGACCAGCTCGCCGAGCATTTCCAGCGTTGTGGCCGTGAGCATATTTCCGGCAAGCTTGACGAGATTGGCAAACGCCGGATCGGTGCCGACGACGAATGTTTGCTGCCCCAAGATATCGAGGAGCTTCATGCAACGATCCACATCGGCCGGCGCCCCGGCGGCGATGATGAAGAGTTCGCATGCCCGCGCCGCAACGGGATTTCCGAACACCGGCGCGGCGACATAACCCTGGCCACGTCGAGCATGTTCGGCGGCGAGCTGTGATGCTCCGGCGCTGCTGATCGTGCTCATCGACAGGTGGATCGCGCCGGGCATCAGGCCCATCGCGAGACCGTCGGCGCCGTCCGCCTCGCGACCGAATACGACCTCTCGAGCAGCTTCATCGTCCGGCAGCATGCTGATGACGATCTCGCAGTCGAATACCGCGGTCATGTCCGTCGAGGGTGTCAGACCGAGCGCGGCGAGCTCTTGCACCCGGTCGGGATGGCGGACGTGCGCAATCACCCGGCAACCGGCCGCGGCGAGATTTGCTGCCATGGCCGTGCCCATGCGACCCAATCCGACAAACCCGATGTCGCCGGAGTGATTCGACTTGCGGCGGTCCGCCTTTGCGGCGCCGCGCGAGCCGCCGTCATGTCCGTCGTGGTTCTCAAGCATCCAAAGTCTCTCCTGCAACGGAATGGTGGCCGGGACGGCCCCGGTATCTCACCGTCCGATATTTGGTGCCGAGATTCAGTGAGGCTTGTCCGATCTTGCGGCAAATCGAGCGCCTTTGCGGCAATGGCGAGCACGGTCGCGAAGTTCTTTTCGGATGGCGAGCACGTCTCCAGTAAAAATTTGCGGAGGGTTATGTGGCCGCATTGCGATGATTTTGCCGTTCTTGCGCCAATCACGCAGCAACGCTCGGCAATGCCGACCGCGCCGATGGTTTTTTACTTTCTCCTGGCCATTTCGCAGTCGTCGAAACTCGCACAGGAGAAATCACCATGTCGAAGAAAGCCGCTATCTTGACCGTCGCTGCGCTCATGAGCGCCGCAACCATGCTTTCCGCCGCTACCGCTTCTGCGCGCGAGCACCACACGGCGCATCACTACGGCAACGCCTATGCGTCGGCCCGTCACGGCAGCTTTGCGGGTTACCCTACGGATTATCTGTTCGATCGCTTCGGCGGCCGGCAGGCGCCAGGCTCGCTCTGACCGGGCTCTCCTCCGCATGAGACCTTCGAGATGAGCGATCGTTTCAAGGTGCGACTCGGCCGCCGCGGCGTCCTCGGACTGGCCGCAATCGGCGTTGTCGCCGCGGCGGCCGGTACGGCATCGCGCGTGCGCCGCGTCGAGGAAACGCCCTCTTCGACTCAGCAGCGCAGAACGAACCCGCCACGAAGACGCCTCTTCGCATGCCCGTCCCGGCCATCGATGCTGCGGCAGGCGTTTGGCACGGTGATGGCACGCGCTCGGACCGCCTAAGCGGGGCCGACGGAGAGGTGCCCTGGCAGGCGCGAGGTTTGACCGTTTCCCGCAAGGCCGACTCAAACACCGCAATTCCACAAAAGCCGCGAGCGAGCGCCGCCCCCATCTACGCGGAGGTGCAGCCGTATCGCCTGCCGGACCGAGTGGGCTCGGCGGGATTCCCTTTCAGCTTCGGGCCGACAGCACGATTCGTTCCCTGATCGGCGAGGGATCCGGGAAGAGCCGGCGTTGAGGTTGCAAAACCCGGAGCCATCATATGGGCCTCGTTCGATTCGCACTGAGATTTCCGCACACCTTCTACGTGGTGGCGGCTCTGATTGTGTTTCTGGGCGTCGCCGCGATCCGCAGCATGCCGACCGACATCTTTCCCGACATCAACATTCCGGTCGTGACCGTGATCTGGAGCTATACGGGCCTGAGCACGCCTGAAATGGAGCAGCGCGTCACCACTTACAGCCAGTATTCGATCAGCGCCAACGTCAACGGCATCAAGACCATGGAGGCGCAGAGCCTCAACGGCCTTTCGATCCAGAAGATCTATTTCCAGCCGGACGTGAATCTCGACCTTGCGATCTCCCAGATCGTCTCCGCCACGAACGCCATTCGCGCGCTGATGCCACCGGGAATCCAGCCGCCGATCATCGTGCAATTCAACGCGTCGAGCGTGCCGGTCCTGCAGATGAGTCTCACGTCCGACAATCTGAACGAGCAGCAGCTCTACGACTACGGCATTTACCGGCTTCGCCAACAGCTCGCGCCGGTCCAGGGGGTGACGCTGCCGACGCCGGCCGGCGGCAAATACCGCCAGATCATGGTGGATCTCGACCCCGCCAAGCTGCTGGCGACCGGCCTCACGCCGATGGACGTCACGAATGCGGTCAACGCCCAGAACCTGACCGTCCCGTCGGGCACCGCGAAGATCGGCGACACCCAGTATACCGTGCGCACCAACGCGACGCCGCCCAGCATATCCGATCTCAACAATATTCCGGTGAAATTCGCCAACGGCGCCACCGTCTTCGTCAAGGACGTCGCACAGGTGCGCGACGGATCGCTGGTCCAGCAGAATATCGTGCGTACCGACGGACGGCGCTCGGTCCTGCTCAGCATCATCAAGAACGGCAATGCATCGACGCTCACGGTCGTCAACGGAGTCAAGGCAGCCCTGCAGACCGCGCGCGCGGCAGCGCCCGCCGGGCTCAAGATCACCGAGCTGTTCGATCAATCGGTCTTCGTCACAAACTCGGTCGCGGGCGTGCTGCGCGAAGGTGCGATCGCGGCAGCGCTCACCGCCCTGATGATCCTCCTCTTCCTCGGGTCCTGGCGCTCGACGGTCGTGGTCATGATCTCGATTCCGCTCGCGATCCTGTCATCACTGGTGGTGCTGTATTTCCTGGGCGAGACCCTCAACACGATGACGCTCGGCGGGCTGGCGCTTGCGGTCGGCATCCTGGTCGATGATTCGACCGTGACGATCGAGAACACGCACCGGCTGCTCACGGACGAAGGCAGGCCCCTTCCCTATGCGACGCTGCACGGTGCCGCTGAAATCGCGATGCCGACGCTCGTCTCGACGCTCGCGATCAGTTGCGTGTTCACGTCGGTGGTCTTCCTCGAAGGACCCGCCAAATATCTGTTCACGCCGCTCGGACTCGCGGTCGTCTTCGCGATGCTCGCGTCCTACGGTCTCTCGCGTACGCTGACGCCGATCACCATCGGCCTGATGCTCAAGGGCGAGCATCACGGGACAGCGGACGGAGCGCCGCGCGGATTGTTCGGCCGCATGCATGCCGGCTTCGAGCGCGGCTTTGAGGCCATGCGCGACGGCTATGTGGCGCTGCTCACCTATCTTCTCGGTCCACGGCGCCTGGCGGTACCGATCGCGGCGGTCCTGATCCTCGGCCTCGGCGCGACCATGCTGTTCACGGTGGGACGCGACTTCTTTCCGGCGATCGACAGCGGCCAGATCCAGCTGCACGTGCGCGCGCCCGCCGGAACCCGCATCGAGACCACGGAAAGGATCTTCCAGGCGGTCGAGGACAAGATCCGCGAGGTCATCCCGGAGAGCGACCGCGAGCTCATCGTCGACAATATCGGACTGCCCGCTCGCGCCTACAATCTTGCGTTCACCGACGGCTCGACCATCGGGGTCAATGACGGCGTGATCCTCATCGCCCTCAAGGAGGGCCACGCGCCGAGCGCCGGCTATATCCGCAAGTTGCGCCAGGTCCTGCCGGCCGCCTTCCCGGAGGACACGTTCTATTTTCAGGCGGCCGATATCGTCACCCAGATCCTCAATTTCGGCCTGCCGGCGCAGATCGACGTGCGCACCGTCGGTTACGACCGCGCCAACAACCTGCGCGTCGCCAAGGAGCTGCGGCGCCGCATTGCGGCCATTCCGGGCATTGCCGATGCGCATCTCCAGCAGGAGACCGACGCGCCCTCGTTCTACGCCGCGATCGACCGCGCGCGCGCGATCCAGCTCGGCCTCAACGCGACCACCATCGCGAACAACCTCAATATCAGCCTCAGCTCGTCCGAGCAGGTCACGCCCAATTTCTGGACCGATCCGACCTCCGGAATCCCGTATTACCTGGCGGTGCAGACGCCCGAGCCGCGCGTGAGCTCGCTCAGCGAGCTCGCCAACACACCGGTCTCCAGCACGCTATCGCCGGCCGGAACGCCGGTCCCCGGCATGCTCAGCAATGTCGCGACGCTCAAGCGCGACTCGGTCCCGACCAACACCAACCAAAGCAATATTCAGCCGCTCTACGAGGTCTACGCCAGCGTTCAGGGCCGCGATCTCGGCGGCGTCGCGGGCGAGATCAACAAGGTCGTCGCCGATATGCAGAAGGAGCTCAAGCCCGGCAACTCGATCCAGGTCGTCGGCCAGATCCAGAGCATGAGCGACTCGTTCCGCGATCTCGGCATCGGGCTGCTGTTCGCCGCCGTGTTCGTCTACCTGCTGATGGTCGTGAACTATCAGAATTTTGGTGATCCGTTCGTCGTCATCCTCGCCTTGCCGGCGACGCTCTGCGGGATCCTCACGATGCTGTTCGTCACCGGAACGACGCTCAACGTGCCGTCGCTGATGGGCGCCATCATGGCGGTCGGCGTCGCTTCGGCCAACTCGATCCTGCTCGTCACCTTCGCGCGCGAGCAGCAGCTTGCCGGCTGGTCCGCGCGCGAGGCCGCGATCACCGCCGGGCACACGCGGATCCGCCCGGTGCTGATGACGGCGGCGGCGATGATCGTCGGCATGGTTCCGATGGCGATCGGCGGCGCCGGCGAAGAACAGAATGCGGCGCTCGCGCGCGCCGTGATCGGCGGCCTGCTGTTCGCGACACCGACCACTCTCCTGGTGGTGCCGTATCTCTTCGCGCTGCTGCGTGGCCGCAATGACGGAAAACCGCACCATGGCGTATTCAGCGAGGACAGTCCATGAACGACGTCAGAGATTGGCACCTCAACGAGACCGTCGAACGCGAATTCGACCCTCAGCCCGATCGCCCCGATCGCGGCAGGCAGGACGCTCCGGCCGCACCCAAGACGCCCGACCGCCCGCGCGGCCGCTGGCTTTTCGGAATCGCCGCGATTCTGCCGCTCGCCGGCGCGCTCACGTTCGGCGCGTGGCGCCACTATGCCGACGCGCGCGACGTCATGACGACCGCGCAGGAACAGCGGGACTTCGTCCCCACCGTCCGGGTGGCGCAGGTCCATGCCAATAACAGCACCATCACCATCACCCAGCCCGCCACGACTCTCGCTTTCGAGGCGGCGAACATCTACGCCCGCACGAGCGGCTACATCGAGACGCGCAAGGTCGACATCGGCGATCGCGTGAAGGCCGGCGACCTGCTGGCCCTGATCACGGCGCCCGAGCTCGATCACCAGATCGCCCAGGCACAGGCGACGCTGGCGCAAAATCGCGCCACGCTGCAGCAAACGGTGGCGAGTCGGGACCTCGCACACGTCACCAATGAGCGCGACAGCCGGCTCGTCAAGCAAGGCTGGGTCACGTTGCAGCAAGGCGACACGGATCGCCTGACGCTTCAGGCCCAACAGGCCGCCGTCGGGGTGGCTGAGTCAAACATCGCGGCTCAGGAGGCCGCTCTCAGGGTGCTCGGTCAGCAAAAGGATTATCAGCGCGTCGTGGCGCCCTTCGACGGCGTCATTACCCAGCGGAACGTCGACAACGGCAGCCTCGTCCAGGCCGGCACGACGTTCATGTTCACACTGATGCACAGCGACGTGATCCGAGTGCAGGTGAACGTTCCGCAGGACGCGGCATTCGGATTGGCTCCGGGCGTCGACGCGCTCATTCGCGTTCCCGAGCTGCCCGACCATGCATTTCATGGCACGGTGACGCGCATCGCTAACGCGCTCGCGCCGGGAACGCGCACGCTGTTGACCGAGATCGATATCCCAAATCCTGACGGCGTCCTAAGTCCGGGAATTTATTGCACCGTCGAGCTGCACATCCCGCGCAAGACCCCCTCGATGGTCGTTCCGGCTGATGCCGTCTTCGCCGACCGGAACGGCCTGAATGTCGCCGTCGTGAAGAATGACACGGTGCACATTCAGACCGTGACGGTCGCGCGCGATCTCGGCACCGAGGTCGAGGTCCGCGACGGGATCGAGCCGGGCGACGCGGTGATCCTCAATCCGATGGTCAACCTTGTCGATGGCAGCAAGGTGCAACCCAACACCACCGCGGTGGCGCAAAACAAAAAGTGAGATTGCGATGCCGCGAACAAAAAAGACTCAGTCTCTTTGGTTGGGGCGGGTGATGACGAATCTTCTTCCGGCTGGATCGATCCGGCGTCTGCTGGTCGCCGCGACAATGTTGGGGTTGTCTGGCGGAGGCCCCGGCGTGGCGCAAGGTCTGCCCACGCCCGGCGTCGTCACGACAGGACCGTCGGCCCAAATGCCCGCTCTCGGTTCGCCGTTGCGGGGCGCCCCGAGCGGAATTCCCTTGGGTACCATTCAACTCAACCTCGGAGGTCTGAGCCAAGCGCAAGCCGGCGCAATCGGCGCCATTACAACATGTCCAACAACCGGCGCGACGTCCGGCGGCCTCCCGGGAATAACGGGGACGACGTCAACGACGATTCCGTTTTTACCCCTAATCACATCTCCATTTGCGCCGCCGGTGGCATCTCCGTTCGGGACGCCGGCGACATCCCAGTTCGGCACGCCAGTGTTACCTGCGCCGGTGACGTCAACGACATCTCCGTTTGGGACGTCAACGATGTCCGGCATCTGCAGCCCGACCACGTCGGCACAGCCCGCAACGCCCGAGATTCCAGCATCGTCGGCTCCGGGCCTCGGAGCTGCATACAGCGACGCTGCCATTCCGCTCCAGGCCACGGAGGCGGGTGCTGCGGGATTGAGCCCGCTGATCAGCGTGCCGGCGCCGGCTATTACATCCTCGGGTGCGGTGGGGCCACCATGACGGGGAACATCGGCCCTCGCCCGTTCCAAGCAAGATAGGCGTGCTGGCGACAAATCCACGAAAGCGGGCGTTCGTTGCGCCGCATATATCGCGGTCATCGATTCGGTGTGCACGGCTTTGGCGCCGCGCTTCATCCGAGACGTTCGCGCAACCATAAGCAACGCAAACCAGATGAGGAGTTCTTCAATGAAAAAGATGCTGACAGCCGCGGCGCTCGCGATTGCGATCTTTCTTCCGAACGCGCCTGCATTCGCGCAGTCGCAGGGCAGCAATCAGGCAGCGGACTATGCGCTGAGCTGGGGCGCTGTCCGGGGTGGGTACGGCGGGTTCGGCAATGCCTATGCGAGGTACGGAGACGGTCACTATCGTCATCGGAGGCATTGGCGTTAGGCCGTCACGCAATAGTGATACGTGGGACCCGGATTGTGCCTTGCAATCCGGGTTCAACTTTTTCGAGTTTTGACGGCTCATCCTGGATGGACGTCATGGTGCCTCAACGTTGCGCGCCGCGACGTCAAAATCTGGCCATCTGCATTGTGAAAGCGCTGGAGAGCGCAGATGACTTTCTGTGGCGCTCATCCAAATGATGCGACGCGGCTAAGCACTAGAATGGGCTCGGCGGGCGGCAACCTACAAAACAATCGATCACTATATCCGCGGGCCACTGGCCAAACCCGCTTCTTTGACGGCTGAAATCCTCGATGTCGGCGCCGCGCGCGTCCAATGGCTCGCATGCATCCGGTTTGCCGGCGTCCCCGGGATGATTTTGTGCCAAGTACTCGCGCGCAAAAGCAGGGCTCGCTACGATCGCGAGTATGACGAACGCCATGACGACCGTTTTTTTCGACATCGCGACTTCTCCCGTTCGGATTGTGACCAGGAGATGGTTCGCAGAAGCGAAAATGCCACTGCTGATTCAGGTCGACCAGATTTCTCGACACGATTGGCGCAAGCTCGACTCAATCACAGCAATTAACAACGGCAGCAACTATCACGGCCTCGGCGATTCCAGCCGCAGACGGATTCGTCGATGCAATAATAAACCACAAGCAAGAGCAAGCGGCCGCAATAGGGCGCAAGTAGTGCGGAAAACAGCGACTAGATCTTCGACGACCAGATCGATGTCCAAATTCATCAATGCTGAGTAACCCTGACATCACCCAACCAATCCGAGGCTCACGCTTCGAACCTCGCAGTGAGCCATGAAGGAGGCAATAAATGAACGTTCAACATGCCAAAGCAATGCGCGCGGCTCCGCTCCAGACGCCGACCGACCTGCAGCCAAAAGCCGTGCAGGATGTTTCGGGCGCGCTGAACATCCTGCTCGCCGACATGTTTGCCTTATACCTGAAGACGAAGAACTTTCATTGGCACATATCGGGTCCACATTTTCGCGATTATCACCTTCTCCTGGACGAGCAAGGTGACCAGATCTTCGCCACCACGGACGCAATCGCCGAGCGCGTTCGCAAGATCGGTGGCACGACACTGCGCTCGATCGGCCACATCGGCCGTCTGCAGCGCGTGCTGGACAACGACGCAGATTTCGTCACGCCGTTGGATATGCTGGCCGAGCTGCGTGACGACAATCGGGAACTGGTGGCGCATTTGCGCGAGACGCACGACCTTTGCGACCAGCACGGCGATGTGGCCAGCGCAAGCCTGTTGGAAAACTGGATCGATGAGGCCGAGCGGCGCGTTTGGTTCCTGTTCGAGGCTACTCGGGTGGATCGCGCTTGAGTCCGGGGCGCGCTCCGCCGCGTTTGGCTCGGACTTGCGCGAAAGTGGAAAGCCGCTGATGCCGCGGCGATCGGAGAGCGCACCGAGCACCGGTGAGCCGAAAAACTGCCCTAGCGGGTAGATTGCAAGCAGCAAGCCCAGAATGGTTGTGCGCTGTGCGGTCGACGCCGTGCTCGGCAGGAAGCCATGGTCATGCATCAACAGCGGTACGAAAAAATTGATCATCATTGCGTAGCCGATGAAGGCCACGAACGTTACCAGATACACTGGCAGCAAGGGCCGCACGTTGGTCGTGCGCCCAATCGTGGCCGACATTGACTTCATCCCCCAGGCAGATCGAGCGATCATGCCCCCGCCGAAGTATCTCGCCGGATGATCCAGCCCCATCACGGCGAACAATACGCGCCTAGTGGATCAGGAAGGCGTCCTTCTTGAGCTTGCGGGCCTTCATTTCCTCTCGCATCCAGCGCGGGGTGGCGCCGCGGCCTGCCCATGTCAGCTTTGGGTTTTTCTTGCTCCGGTATTTCGCGGCGACCTTACGGCCTTTCAGCGATGATTTACGCGGGCGGCCACGCTTGCGGCCATTGCCGACGTCGGTTCCTGTCAGCGATGCTAGCTGACGTCTTAGATCGTCGCCTCTCTTGGAAAGAGCGGCACCGATATCGTCGCGCAGCTTGAGCAACGCATCGACTGACATGGATGCAAGGCTTTTAGTTCTAGCCATTTGATTTGGATCTCCCATGACGAAAGGATTGACTGTTTACGCCTAGCCACACGATTTTGCAAAGCGCCATTAGTTGACTTTCGTGCTCGGCCGCGTCTGTGACCGGAGCATCAAAGAGCGGTTGTTTTGATGAAGGTGTCGAAATTCGGCTTCGGCTCGCGGGCGTAAAACGAACCCGGACGCGATGCGGCACTGAAGCTTTGATCGCTATGCCGAAGCGGTTTTCCCAGACCTGGACGGTATTCTCTCAGGGTGAAACCTCCTGACCGCGGCGATGCCGGCCAGGACAAAGATCAGCAGCACGATACCCTGCGCGATCTGGAACGGCAATTCGGACCGTGTCGGCGACAGCGGCTGGAGGAACGGCAACTTCTGGAAGGACTGCACCACCGCGACGAAGCAGTTGAGGTAGAGCGCCAGCACCGCGGTCACCACGTAGATCCAGCGCCAGGCGCCCGCCAGATGCTGGCCGTAGAGCGCGAACAGCGCGATCGCGAGCAGTACCAGCGACAGGATGCCGATCCCCTGCCCCGGCGTGAAGCTCGCGTTGGGGAAGAGGAATCCGGTCGCGCTGGTCAGAACCGTGGTAGCGAGGAAAAGCGCCGTCCAGGCGCCGGGCGCTTTCCCAGTCAACATCGCGATGAGGACGACGATGCCGGAAACGATGCCGACGAGGCTGATGATAACGTGCAGCGTGGTGAACGCCGCGAGTGACATGCCCAGGATCATGATAGCGCCCTTTCCACCGATCAAGCAGCTTGCGCCGCCTGTTCCTTGATGAACGCCAGCAGATCGGCGTTGACCTCGTCCTTCAAGGTCGTGCACATGCCGTGCGGGGCTCCCTTGTAGACCTTGAGCTTCGCTCCCTTGACGATTTTTGACGACAGCATGGCCGAGGCACCGATCGGTACGATCTGATCGTCGTCGCCGTGCAGGATGAGGGTCGGCACGTCGAACTTCTTGAGGTCGTCGGTCGTGTCCGTCTCGGAGAAAGCCTTGATGCAGAAATAGGCAGCCGGGAATCCGGCCATCATGCCCTGCAGCCAGAACGAGTCGCGCACGCCTTCCGAGACCTTGGCCCCCGGCCGGTTGTAGCCGTAGAACGGCATGCTCAGGTCCTTGAAAAACTGCGAGCGATCCGCCTGGACGCCGGCGCGAAGCTGGTCGAAAACCTCGATCGGCAGGCCGCCCGGATTGGCGGCCGTCTTGAGCATCAGCGGCGGGATTGCGCTGATCAGCACGGCCTTGGCGACCCGCTTGGTGCCGTGGCGGCCGATGTAGCGGGCGACTTCGCCGCCGCCGGTCGAATGGCCGACATGCACCGCGTTCTTCAGATTGAGCTTTTCGGTGAGTTCTGCGAGATCATCGGCGTAGGTGTCGAGGTCGTTGCCGTTCCAGGGCTGGCTGGAACGGCCGTGGCCGCGACGGTCAGGGGCGATGCAGCGGTAACCGCGCGAGGCCAGGAAGAACATCTGGTCCTCGAACGCGTCGCCGCTCAAAGGCCAGCCGTGGCTGAAGACGACGGGCTGTCCCGTGCCCCAATCCTTGTAATAGATCTGCGTGCCGTCCTTCGTGGTGATCGTCGCCATGTGCATATTCCTTCTACAGGGCTCCCGCAGACTGCCTCGAACCCGGTCGACATTCTTGAACGGCTTTACGGCAACTTGAACATGTTTGCTCGCACAGGACGACGATTAGACGATTAGTTGGTGTCACAAGCCCGCGTCCGCTGACGCGGAAGGCGAGTTGTTAACGTGTCGCCCATCTATACCTGCTCGGTGTGATGCCGACGAACTCGCGGAAGCGGCGGGCACAATGGCTTTGATCCGAAAAACCGGCGACGAGCGCGATTTCCGATAGCGGCAATTCGGTTGCCGCGAGAAGCTCTTGCGCCCGTCTCACCCGGCATTGAAGCAAGTAGCGATGCGGCGTCACGCCTTCCGATTGCTTGAAGGCGCGGGCGAAGTGATACATCGACAGCCCCGCGATGGCGGCCAATTCCCGAATGCTTATGTTGTCGTCAAGATGGGCCGTGACGTACTCGCGCAGGCGCCGAAGGGCCCTCGGCGGCAATCCGCCACGAACCTGTGCGTGCGGTGGCGCCAAGTGGAACGGGTCACCGAGCGATGGCGCAAAGAGGTCGGATCGTATTGATTCCGCATGCGGAAGGCCGCTGACAGAGGAAAGCATCTTGGGCTCCTTCGGACGTCAGACGTATATCTATTTGAGGTCAGGACACCGGTGTCGAGTTGGCCCAAGGTCCAATGGCCTTGCGTTCATTCGGCGTGCGTGTTGATGGGGCCATGGCTTGGCGCGTCAAGTCCGCTCGTGGCGAGGTTGACGAGGCAATCGTGGTCCGCAAAGGTAGGGGGACGTGAGAGCGAGTTGCTGCGGCCTTGGCAGCAAGAATCGACAAGGCGCAGCAATTTGAAACAATACGGCGACGGCCGGGAATGCCAGACCCATAGGTTCGTCGCGGTAAACCGTTCATTTTCACAGGAGGATTCAAATGACTGGCCCTAGATACAAGTCAACAGTCACCATCGCAGCGGCCGTCGCATTGGCGTCAAGCGTATCGACGTTGGCGGTCGCCCAATCGCAGGACGCCGGTCGCACCATCGCCAACAACGACAGTGTTCTCATCGATGGAAGGACTTTCAATATCACGCAGGGAAAGTCGAAACAGGATGTCTCTGCGCAAATCAGGAGCCTGGGGGCACGGGAATTGGGCCCAGGCGCAATCATCTTCCGCTCCGGCGACAAGCTGTACGTCGTCGACGCCGCTCCGCTCTCCAGGGCTACTATGATGTACGATCCGGCGATCGAGCGCCAACGGCCGCTGGGATTGCGGGATAGCGACATCGAGCGCCAGCGCGCCTATGGGCTAGTGGATCCGAACATCGATTGCCGGCGCGCCTATGTAGTGGATCCGAATGTCGACTGTCGGCGCGAATACGCCCTGCGCGATTCCGACATCGAACGCCAGCGTCCCTATGGATTACGGGACACCGACATCGAGCGCCAGCGCGCCTACGGGTTGCGTGACCTCGACGTCGAACGCCAGCGGCCTCAAGGTCTTCGCGATACCGACGTCGAGCGCCAGCGCGCCTACGGGTTGCGTGACCTCGACGTCGAGCGCCAGCGGCCTCAAGGTCTTCGCGATACCGACGTCGAGCGCCAGCGCGCCTACGGGTTGCGTGACCTCGACGTCGAGCGCCAGCGGCCTCAAGGTCTTC
>Ga0075424_100004006_pt1 | contig 13857 bp, 16 predicted proteins | sample SoiMethybrSBSTD3_FD_75301 | JGI IMG/M metagenome (GOLD analysis project Ga0075424, IMG submission 75301) | Bulk soil microbial communities from a Populus tree surrounding site in Tennessee, USA - Soil MetaG P. TD hybrid SBSTD3 | ecosystem: Environmental > Terrestrial > Soil > Tree plantation... | reverse complement strand
ATAATCCTAGATACATCGGATGTATGTACAAAGTTTCGTTAGTCAGTGTTGCGCCATTAGCGACAACCGATGTACAGTTTTCTGGATCTTGTACTAATTTGGATAATACTAGCTTTAACAGCTAAAATACGGAATTTAGTAAATGATACGAAAACCATAAACCGCATTCCGGATAAAATATATTCAAATAACAAGCGGCAATTGGCATAATTATTGCATGCAAAGAATGAAACCTACGAATATTAGATGTACACACTCCATCGAGGAAAAAGTATAAATAAAAGAATAAAATATTTATATAAGATGGCAAGTTTTGGCATTTTTATGGTGAAAAGACCTGGTAAAAGATATTTCATTATTTAGTGATAGATGCCCTCGCTGTGGAAAGGGTCCCATGGTCACTGATAATTCGAGTGGTGAAATGTTTTGTGGGAATTGTGGGTTTGTTGTTACTGAGAGAATTGAGGAAACTGGGCCAGAATGGAGAGCCTTTTCAAAAGAAGAGCACGAAGATAGAAGTCGAGCCGGAATCCCAACTTCTTTAGCCATGCATGACATGGGATTAGCTACTATAATTGGCCCTATAGACAAGGATGCCTCAGGAAAACCTTTGTCGGCATCAATGAAGAGCACAATTGAAAGACTAAGGACTTGGGACAGTCGTAGTCAAGTTCACGAACCTGTTGACCGGAATTTTAGGCAGGCGTTTAGTGAATTAGACAGATTGAAGGATAAGCTTGCAGTGGGCGATGCAGTCATTGAAAAAGCAGCTTATGTCTACAGAAAAGCACTGGAAAGAGGACTCGTAAGGGGCAGGTCGATATCTGCTTTGGTGGCTGCTGCACTTTATGCCGCTTGTAGAGACACTGAGACTCCACGAACACTCAAGGATATTGCTAATGCGAGTAATATAAAGAAAAAGGATGTAGCTAGATGTTACAGATTGCTCATTCGTGAGCTAGATTTAAAAATGCCCGTTGTCGATCCCGTGAAATGTGTAGCCAGAATCGCGAGCAAGGCCGGACTGTCTGAAAAGACTAAAAGAAAAGCCCTGGAGATTCTCAAGAGGGCCGAAGAGGGTAAAATTTCTGCAGGAAAGGACCCGATGGGCCTGGCTGCGGCTGCACTATACGTCGCATGTGTGATGAATGGGGAAAATAAGACACAGAAGGATGTCGCAGAGGCAGCAGGTGTAACTGAAGTGACCATTAGAAATCGGTACAAGGGGCTAAAGCTACATCTCAAGCTCTAATTGATTTGACGAAATCTTCTCTTTCCTTAATCAAATCCTTGAGATTTTTAATATAGTCCAAATCAACCTTCGTCCGGTCAAAATTAGGAATTTTACCTAGAATATTAAGTTGAAATGCTATTTCTGAATCATAATCCAACATTCTATTTAATTCCTTTAGCTTAACCGAGCCATTAGGAGTAATAGTATTTTCGTAACAAAATGAGAGCTGATCAAAAAGGTTAATCGCGTCTTTATAGTTTTCAAAGGCAATTTCGGGCTTGAGAGAATCCAAATGAGATTTGATATTAAATGAAACAATTTGATTCACTTTGGACATTTCTACGTAGCTGGAACGTCCTGAGTTCATGCTCTTTTGGAGAATTGAAGCGATCCTGAATGTGTTGTCCAAACTTGAAACACGCTCGCTTTTTTTGGTCGACTTCTTTCCCTTGAACAATGATGTGGATCTAAGTTACCGACATAAATGCCTTCGTCTAATCTATAGTCACTTCGGTCCATCAATGTCGAGATACCAAATCATGATTATTATGGAATCATAGAGAAAAGAGGAAAATCATGGCACATGACTCTATTGTTAAAGGGAATTCTTCCGCTATACGATAAAGATGTTACTGAACTTCGATAGCAGCTTCATTAAAAGCCATGCTTACGAGATAACTTTTGACGTCTGCCCGATGATCTCCTTGTAGCATTATATACCCGTCTTTTGCGGTTCCGCCACAGGCAAATTTACTTTTCAACTCTTTAACTATCCGTTGCAAATCGCCAAGCTTTGGATCGATGCCTTCGATCATGGTAGTCGTTTTCTTGAAGCGCCTGGTTTCAAGCCGAACCACGATTCGAGTTTCCTCTTTATCCAGTTCACCACAAGCACAAAGGTCGTCAGGCAGGCCGCATTTCTTGCATATAACCACCATCTAGGTATTTTGACTATTCATATTCTAACTATTAAAACTTGCTTGTATCCCGAAGATAGGTCAACCCAATAGAACTTCTGAGGTCAATTCTCTTTACCATCAGTAGCGCAATGTATTTAAAGCACTGAATCTTTCCTGTGATTATTAATGAGCAGTAAAAAGAAAAATGCACCTCTGCCAGCTTCTAGCGCAGGATTGTTAAGATTTTTTGAAGACGAAACTAAGGGTGTTAAGATAAAACCTGAGGTTGTCCTGGGTGTTACTGGTGGTTTAATCGGAATATCATTGCTAATTAGAATTCTTTTCCCAGTCTAGTACTCACTTTAACAGACTTACGTCATGGAAAGCGTTTCTAGTATACATAGTCGATGGTCTTTCACTCGGCTTAATCCCTCTTCTACTAAAATATCTTTTCTCATCTCAATTATTGGCACAGCTTTTTTGATACTAGTAGTAAGAGGTTGGATCTACAAACAAGATGATGAACTCTTGAATGCGCTACTGTTTGGGATACCACCCATGGTAGGACTGGCCCTCTTTGACTTCTATTCATTGCGTAAAGCTCCTCTCAATAAATTATCCAAGGTTTTTCACGTGACTGCATTTTCGAATGTTTTATGGGCTAGCACAGCAGCATTAGGCTTCGCTTCTCATGTATTGTTAGGCAAAGAGAGTTCTCCTATTTTGTACGTAATCGAGGGCATGTTCCTTGCAATTGGTTTGAGAATTGCAATATTTAGATCTGTATTCGGTGCTCGACTACTAAAATCAGCCACAGTGGGAGTGGTTCAGCCGATGATTTTGGCAGCTATTATACTCGGTGTTCCATCCCACGACTTTGTTGGAAATCAAATAAATCTTGTGCCTTTGCTTGGCATAATATTTGTGGGTATTACTATCTTGTGGACTGTACTAGCAGACAAAGCAGGCCATCCAAACATTAGGAGTACATTTGACCTGTTACAGGCATTTCTCGCTGCATGGACCAATAACGAACCTAATAAAATGGAAAAATTTATCGAATCTAGGTCCGAACAACAGATTGTTAAGACATGGATTGGTAGATTTACGAATAATGAAGGCGATTCTGTGAACATTATTATTCCCGATGTCCATCCTGGTCCATTCAATCCTATTGGCGGAAGCAATTTACCTTATGTTTTGTTTACGGCATTCTCAAGAAAAGCATTAGTTCTGCATAGTATATCAGATCACTCTTTGAATATACCCTCTAAATCAGAATTGGATAGATATGTAAGGTCGCTTGATAAGCAGGAAATCAAATCTGGGTATAATTTATGTTCATTGCCCTGCCAGGTACATGTTTCAGGCTTCACAGCAACTGGGCTCAAATTTGGAAGTACAGTTATTCTTCTACTTTCTAGAGCTCCAGAAGGAATGGATGATCTATCTGACGAGCTACAGAAGGGTTTGAAGGGTTATTCGAGTTCGCTGGGTTTTACTGATACGCTAGTAGTGGATTGCCACAATGCATTGGGGACGCAGCTAAGTGAAAGGAATAATGAATTATTACTAGCTGCCGGAAAGCAGTGTCTAAAAGAGCTCAACCTATCAGAAGAGTTTCCATTTAAGATTGGTTTCGCAAATCTTCACGACATTCCTTATGAAGCGAATTCATTGAAAGATGATCTTGGTGAATCCGGTTTGGCCACTGTCGTCATTTACGTAAAGGGTCGTTACTTTGTGATTGGTTGGGCAGATTCAAACAATATGGATAATGCATTGAGAAAGCGTATAGTATCACATATGTCAAATAAGGGATTAGAGATGTTAGAAATATGCACCTCGGACACCCACGCAACATCAGGCAAAAGAACTAGGCAAGGGTACTACGCATTTGGTAGTGTTACAGATCCCAGCGTGGCATCAGAACTATTTTATTCCCTATCTAGAAGATCAATAGCAAATATTACGTCATCCAAATTTGAACTATTCTCTGCACAGACGAAGATTAAAGTGATGGGTAAAAAGCAATTTGATGAATACGCAACAGCCTTGAATAAATCCATGCGCCTTTCTAAAATTTTTGTGTTAGTAACTATAGTTGTTTATTCATCTACACTATTTCTGTAAAAATTGATAAGAGGATCAAGGAGCGACAGGAAAATGGATGGGGAGAGATTTGAACTCTCGATCACCTGTGTGTGAGACAGGTATCTTAACCAAGCTGGACCACCCATCCGAGAATAGGGCTAAAAATAATGCAAGCATGCATGGAAATAAATATCTAATCATTTGATCCGGCTCCCACATAACAAATCTCATATTAATTGTCTTACTGTACAAAATTACCTCATGATATTAGTCATCTTCCGAGGAACTTTCAAGTTCCTTGACTAAATCCGTTAAGGTAAGTTTCTTGCTCTTGCGTTAGAGTATCGATATCTATATTCATGGATTTTAACTTTGCCAATGCTATTATTTGGTCCTGCTCTCTCGGGATATCATACACCATGGGCTTAAGTGAGCCTTTTGATTCTGCTAGATTTAGCACTGACAAAAATTGATTGGCAAAACTCATGTCCATGACCTCGGAAGGATGACCGTCGGCAGCCACAAGGTTTACCAGACGGCCTTCTCCTATAAGATATACTTTTTTGTGATCCAGGTCATACTGTGTTATGCTCTCATTGATTTGAACTTTGTTTACAGATTGTCGCTCTAATTCTGAGACGGCTATTTCTACATTGAAATGACCTGCATTTGCTAAAATCGCTCCGTCCTTTAGTTCGTTAATTACTTCGCTTCCTATTACATCTTTGCAACCAGTAGTTGTAATGAAAAGATCTCCAAATACTGATGCGTGTTTCATAGTTGTAACGCTAAACCCATCTAATTTAGCTTTTAATGCCGAGATTGGGTCAACTTCTGTAACGGTGACGTTGGCGCCAAGCCCTGCAGCCTTTTTCGAAATACCTTTTCCCACATGTCCATATCCCGCAACAATAACATTTTTTCCAGAAAATAGAATATTTGTGGCGCGAATAATACCGTCTAGGGCCGACTGTCCTGTTCCGTAGACATTGTCAAAGTCATGTTTCGTCTCTGCGTCATTGACTGCGATTATAGGATACATTAACTTGCCTAATTTTTCAAGCGCCCTCAATCTTATTACACCTGTTGTGGTCTCTTCAGTTCCGCCGTACAATGCGGATTTGAAATCGCCTATTGATTTATGGATCTCGATAGTTAAGTCAGCCCCGTCATCTATCGTGACATTAGGTTTGATTTCCATTGCACTACTTATGTCTTTATAATACTCACTCGTAGAGACGCCTTTACTTGCGTAAACTGATACTCCTTCGTCAACGGCGATCGAAGCGGCTACATCATCCTGCGTGCTCAGTGGATTACAACCACACCAAGATAATTCTGCTCCTGTAGATTTCAAGGTTCTAATTAATACTCCGGTCTCCTTAGTTACATGCAAGCAACCACTAACGCGTACACCTTCAAGAGGTTTTTTATCACGATATTTATCTCTGAGTGATACTAAAACAGGCATATGTTCTTCTGCCCAGTCGATCTTTTTCTTTCCTTTGTGGGCAAGAGATTCATCCTTAATTCTATAGTGAACCATTGTGTGATTCAAGGCTTAACCAGCCCATATATTATTTTATTCGATCGGATGGTGATCTAAATAGCCTAATGATTCCTTATTACCATGTAATCTCTACAGGTTAAGACCATGACTTTTTTTATAATCACTCGATTTTCCAAGATCTCTGTTCAAGGTAACAACGACAGATACTATAAAATGTATTTGAATAAGAGTAAGAAGCCGACTAAGTCATCGCACCATCGCATCATCGCATCATGGGTTCAATATGGAATCGTTAGTTCCGGAGGTTATTTATTAAATACTGATCCGGCTCGTACACAGAACCATACTCTTGGGCCAGACCTCTCAAGGTTTTTACTATTGATTCAATTCCATAGCTTTTAACTGTTCCAAAGAGTTCTGATTTAAGCCCCATTCCAAGCTTTAATGCTTTCTCAAGATCGGTTTCGTCACAAGCACCATTGGATATTAACCAACCTGCATTATTAGCTGCAAAGGCTACCAATTTAATAGGATCATATTGCTGGATGTCGCTAGTAGGTACGTTGATTCGCTCATACTGTTCATTTTTGTACTCGTAGAATCCGGAACCTGACTTTTGGCCATACTTTCCTTCTTCAAATAATTTCTGTATTATAGGATGGGGATTTACAACACGCTTGTCCCTCGAGTACATCTCCATTGTTGCCTTGTAAATCACATCCAAGCCCGTATAGTCGGCAAGCTCAAAAATTCCCATAGGAAATTTCATCTTTTCCTTGACTGCGGAATCAATCGCAACCAAACTAGTATGGTCTCTCTCCAAGCAGTAGGCCGCTTCGTGAACTAGTGGTATAAAGATTCGATTGATTATGAAGCCAGCGACATCCTTACGACATAGAATAGGCTGCTTTCCGAGCGAGCGTATGAAACTCATAGCATTTTCAACAATGTTTGTTTTAGTCTCCTTGCCTGGTATTACCTCTACTAATTGCATCAATTGCGGAGGATTAAAGAAGTGGAGTCCTATGAACCTGTCCGGCCTAGAGGTAAGCGATGCAATTTCTGTGATTGGCAACGTACTTGTATTTGATGCGTAAAGAGTCTTGGACTCAGCAAACTCATCGATCCCTTCATAAACTTTTTTCTTTAGGACCAAATCTTCAGGAACTGCCTCGATAACGAGATCTGAATTCTGCAATCCTTCCTTCAGATCGGTTGTTAATTGAATGCGTCCAAGTATGTTTTGCATTTCCATCTCGGAAATTTTCTGTTTCTGGAATAATTTTTCAAGAGACCATTTTATCTTTGCAATAGCCGAATCCAGAAATTTTTGTTCGACGTCCCTCAACGATATACTGTAGCCAGCCATTGCAGACACCTGAGCAATCCCATGACCCATAGTACCGGAACCAATGACTGTTATTTTCCTAATGCTTGACAATGTTAGTCAGATATTTTGTCCGCACTATAATTTTACTCTTTTTTAATAGGTACACTTAAAATCACGCTAAGTAATTAAACACGCATTGGATGTTGAGCGGTTCACTGCAGACGTAACTAACTTATCAGAGAGATTGATTTCTGGATGTTCACCAGACCATATTCAAAGGTTAAATTTCGTGAGGGAAAGACTGATTGCACTCTATAAGAAAAATATTGTCAAGATTAATCATTCTGTCATGGAATTGATCTGCGCAATGCATCTAATAAGATATGGATATCGCGTAGATGTTGAGAAGCAATTGACTGACACGCTTGTTTGCGATGTCTTTGCTACAAAAGGCGACGGACAGGTAATAATAGAAATCGAAACTGGCTTCATGCCTCCCGAGCATGCGTTAGATCCTTTCTCCTACTACGTTTCTAGAATTGTCAGCAAAATTTCTCGGTACAGTAAACATGCAACTGAATTTATTATGGCAACACCCGGCGTAAACCTACTGCCAATTCCAGTCCTTTTTTCTGCGCCCCCAACATATAGAAATTCTCACGCGGTAAGACAGCTAAAGTCATTGTGTGACCAATATTACAAATCCCCACAGCTTGAGATTCAGGAGATAGTAAACGCGAGACTACATAGGATATATGTCATTAACGTAGACGAAGGCAAAGTCATAGAGACTGATATAGATTCGTATTTTAAAATAATAGCACCTTTGATAGCACTAGCAGGTTTTAGATCTATATATTAAGAAGAGAATACGATACGCATTGAGATGTCGATATTAGGCCAGGGCCCTCCAGGTTAAACTATCACTCCAATTGTGCTGAGTTGTCAATTCTACGTCAGGTTAAGTTCCCCACTGTATCGAGGGCAATTATCACTAAAATATTCATGGTAAGATACTGGACTTACATTTAGCCAGAGCAAGTTTCTAATATAGTTTAGCAAATTCCATATTATCTATATAATTAAAGCGGAGGTATGAGTACACCAAGAAAGACATTATACATATCAATTGGCATAGGTCTTTTAATATTAGTGTCGACAAGTACCTCAGTAACACGATTCGCGTTTGCACAGGACAAGACGCCGGTGGATGACTCACATTCAACCACTGGTGTATCCAAGAAGGTGCTAAAAGAATTATCGAGTTGCCAATCTAAGGCAGCAAAGGACGGCGAACTTACCGAAACGGAGTTAGCTAGTTGCTACAATGATTCTTTTCCAAGTTCTGAACCAGCTTCAAATACAACAACTTCACAACCCGCTTCTGAACCAGAGTCAAATACAATACCTGCATCTGGGCCCAACCAAATAGCTCCTATGAATATGTCTGGTAGTAATGATCTTCCATTAAGCAAAGGAACGATAGATGAAATCGTTAAGAATCGTTTTGGACTAAATCCATAAGCCTTGCTGCTTGTTTACTGGGAGCAGGACGGATCGGCAAATAAATATTACCACATTTTTTAGGATTACTCCTAAGGATCTGAACTATATCGATATTACTAATCTTAAATGAGTCGGTATATTAATAATGATTCGTGAAGCTTGAGATAATGCTACTTAATCAAGACGATCCGTCAAAATGCACAGCCTTAAAACTAGTCAAATTCAGGCTTGCGATACAAGTTAGAACGTTCCATAGGCAAAGCATAGTACTTAATCCATTTTCAGACATTTTACTGTCAGCCGGTGATAGATCTACCTCAGAATCAATCTGTGCAGTAGATTGTTCCTGGGAAAAAATTCACCATATCGCCGAGAAACAAACTGCATTTCGTTTCAGAAACAACAGGCGGTTACCGTTCTTGCTGGCTGGAAATCCCACTAACTATTCTAAAGTCGGAAAATTATCTACAGCAGAGGCGCTGGCTGGAAGCACCTATATACTCGGAAACAAGAGTTTATCTATCGAACTTATGAGCAAATTCAAATGGGGTCACACCTTTCTTGAACTCAATGCTGAACCATTAGAGGAATATTCTCATGCAACCAATCAAGAGGAAGTCATGAGAGTTGAACGAGATTACTTTGGATAAGAATATTCAAATATAGCTTGTTGAGCATTTTGAATTTAGGTGAGCTAGTGAGCGAGTCACTTCAAAGAGAGGAAACTCCTCCCTCATCGCAGGCACTCGATTTAGCGATAATTAGCTGGAGACAGCTGGCTACGGAATAGAAAAGAAATCTAGGTATGACCGTGTCCTGATGATGGTGAATAATCTGAAGATTGTACACTAGAATGAAACTGCCGACCCGAGTGGAGCAAGGCCAAATAGAGGGCTAATATTCCTGCAATACCTCAGGTTGGCCGCTCAGCGAAATCTCGCTTAAAACAAAAGGAGGGTTACTGCTAGCACACCAGTGCTTTATACGATTTGAGCGTGCGGACAATGTATGCCCTGAATCGAACGAAGCTTGGGATGTAGCTTCAAAATACCAGTTGAACTTAATTCACACCCCAGAATGCCTCCTATTTAGCATTCATAAATTATTAAATAATCGAGATTTAGATACTCCTCAATTAATTGAGCGTTTACAGTTTTCCTCCTTCGACAATTTCCAATGAGATCTCGCAGGAGTTTGGCTATAAAGAATGGATGGTATGTAGGTTTTTACAGTTTATCCCAAAATTGGAAGACTGTTTAGGAGCTATGGAAAAAGAGCCACCTAAATACATTCGAATCAACACTCTGAAAATAACCAAAAGTGAGCTAATTCAGAAACTAATACAAAAGGATATAATGTACGAAGACACGATCTTGGATGAAGTTCTACTAGTCAAAAGCTCCCGCTATCCGATAGGCGCAACAACAGAATACCTTCGAGGATATTACTATATTCAAGATCTTTCCTCTTGCCTCGCGGTCGATGAGTTGGACGTGTTACCAAACCAGTTGAATTTAGATATGGCTTCTGCTCCTGGAGGCAAAACAACATACATTTCACAGAAAATGCAAAATTCAGGATGCGTCATAGCATTGGAACCAAGTATAAAGAGGATAAATGCTTTGAGATTTAACCTATCACGATGCGGTGTCAGAAACTCATGTATTTATGCACTCAGCGGGGCGCACGCTGGTAAGCTGGGATTAAAGTTCGATCGGATTCTCCTTGACGCGCCATGTAGTGGCGAAGGCATAATCGCAAAAGATCCCACTATAAAGACCAGGTTGGTGCCTCAACAGATAGCGAATTGTGTGCATAGACAAATTGAATTGCTTCAGTGCGCTATCAATATCGTCAAACCTGGCGGCCTAATAGTTTATTCTACTTGCACCTTTGCCCCTGAAGAAAACGAATTAGTGATCAACAAACTGCTAAGCATGAACAATAAGATCAAAATTGAACCGCAAAAATACGGAGAGCCCGGTTTAACGAAGTACGGCGACTTGACACTGGATCAACGTCTAACCAATACACGTCGATTCTATCCCCATCTCCATAACACTTCTGGCTTCTTTATTGCGAAAATTCGTGTAAATAGTGGTGAATAAACCTGTACCGGAATCCTACTCGAAGAGAATTAACAGTGCTCAGGAGGACTTATGATAGGTTCGGTTGTTTCGAATACTTCGAAGGGAACGATAAATGTATACTAATTAAGGAACAATCGAAGACCAAAGTAAGGGAGGTCTATTTGACATCGAAAAGTGCAGGCGAAATAGCGCTATCAATATGCCCAACACATGCGGGCATAATGATTGGTCGTCTTGGAAAACGACTTGTTCCCTCTCTGCAAGGAGCTGAAATTATCTATCAGGTAGGCCGCAAGTACCCATTTATAACCGTCAATGAAATGGGGGAAAAATTAGTACTATATGGGAGAGATGTATTTGGACAATCGATTACCGATGCTAGTCCCAATATCAAAGCCAGCCAAAATCTCGTAATCATAAACAGTAGACAAGAAACCCTTGCAATTGGTCTGGCGAAGGTTCCAAGCCAGCATATGTTCAAGGAGGGCTCTGTCACCGTCATAAACGTACTTGATATTGGATACTACCTGAGATTTCAAGGAAAGGGATTAAGTTAACTGCTCCTAATAATCTTTGGTTGTTCAAACTTGAATTCCTACCAAAGTTTTTTATTTCCTTGCCTTGAGGAGAACAAAAACGGCCACGGCCCCCATCATCCCACCTAATACAAGCAGCACCTGGATAGGAAATCCACCTGTTGCCGTAACCGTCCCTTCCGGTGCTTTATCTGAAACAAACGCCAGTTCGCTATTTCCAGACTTACGAATATTAGAAAATCCCGTAATCTGAATTTGAGCACTAGGCGGAGGAGTACTCGCATGAACCCCTACAGGAGAGCCGTTAATATTGGCTGTGGTATCGGACACTTTTTCTGTCATAGTCCCTTCTCTGAAACTACTCTCTCCTAATGAATAAATAGAGACAGCACGAGCACCTCCGACCTCTTTGAAGCCCGCAGCACCGGCCTGACTTCCAGTTGGATCAAACAAGAAATGCCATGAATCCATAGATTTTGCTACATCTTGAAAATCCAACAATGGGGTTTTCATAGCCGAAGATGAGGCCGAAGCAAGGAATTTTTTGGCTAAATCTGGATGCGTAGCTTGCAAAAGCCCGATTGGATAGTTGATACTCATATTTCCATATTTGGGCACATTAACTACCAAGGGTTCATCTATTACAAACCCACGCCAATCCAAATCGACAACAGTACCCTGACTGCTTTTGTCGAGTACAAAGTTACTGATGGTGGGTTTGATATTCACCTTATAAGATAGTGTCGCGCTGTCCGCGTCACCACGTATCTGGCCAGTATACACTAAAGAAGCATTAGTAAATCTCACTGGACTTTTTTTCTGTGAAGCAATATCACTATTTATAATAGATACAATCCTTGCCATGGCAGGATCAGAAGAATTTAGTGTAAACCGAACGTTTTCCGTTTTTCCAGCGAGTTGCTTAGAAATCGTACTACCGGGATCGTATTTAAGATCAATAAATCTTACTCCAACTAAATCCCCTTTGGCAGAGTTCTCACTTGGAATTAATAATGTTGTCATCTGCACACCCTTTACATAAGACACAGCACCCCCCAACAAAACAAATACGATAAACGCATATGAAGAGAATGTTACAGCCTTCACATCAAAACTCTCATGTGTCCTGTTTATAATCTTTGTTGCGACCATACTCCTTCTAGCATTAATAATTCTTTCGGTTGTCTATATCCTAAACGACAGTGCGTCTATTTCTAACCGATCAGCGGGGAAAAATTTTTTGATTGATTGTGTGGAAGAGGGATCCTAACGGCTCAGTAAATGTCATTTAGAGCTCATTTTACTTCAAAGGGTTCAAACTAAGGGACTTCGAAAGTTATACATTATGCATATACAATAGAAATCCAAACTTGATAGCAGTAATAGCGGGAGGAACCGGCTCTATAAAACTAATTCGAGGGCTGGCCAGGTCAGTCAAAGATCTGGTAGTGATATCAAATGTGGCTGACAATATTTGGTTACACGGAATGTACGTTTGTCCAGACTTGGATACCGTTCTCTATGGCCTTGGTAATATCTTGGATATAGCTAATGGATGGGGAATAAAGCAGGATTCTTATTCGTTTCTAAAGCAGCTAGCCATCCTCGGTGCACCTACTTGGTTTAAGCTAGGTGATAAAGACTTGGCAACCCATGTGCTCAGGACTAAATTGCTAAAGGAAGGTAAGAATCTTACGCAGATAACTGAACTTCTTAGGCGAAAATTTAAGGTTCTACCAAGAATTATTCCTGCTTCAAATGATCATATGGAAACAAGGTTAATGACTAATCGTGGTGATTTGCATATTCAGGAATTCTGGGTAAGAGAAAAGGGAAGGCCAACAATTCGATCTATACGCTATAGTGGATGTAGGAATGTCAAAGTAAATCCCATCGCAATCGATGCTCTACAAAAGTCACGAGCAATAGTCATCGCTCCGGCTAATCCGATCAGCAGTATTGGTCCGATGTTGTCATTAAAGGAATTTAGGGGTAAACTTAGATCAATGAGGGAAAAAATAGTAGCGATATCTCCTATTATTGGTAACAGAGTAATTTCCGGACCAGCCGAGAAATACATGAAATGTATGAATGTAGAGGTCTCGCCACTTGGAGTTGCAAAGCACTACAGAACCATACTGGGTAAATTCATTATTTCTGAAAATGATGGCCAAATAGTCGAAAAGATCTCTAAGTTCAATATTTGCGTCCATCGTACAAACATCATTATGAAAAGCAGAAAGGAGGAAAATTCGCTTGCTAATTATATTTTAACGTATTGTTTACAGCATTGAATGATAAAATTTTTGCAGTTGTGCCTGTCAAACGGTTTGAAACGAGCAAATCTAGACTAAAATTATTTTTAACCGTAGAATCTCGCATAAGATTAACAGAATTACTCCTAATTGATACGGTTTCGACTTTAAATAATTCTAAATCGGTTGATACTGTAATTATAGTCTCCGGAGATGAGCGGGCAAAGTTAATTAGCACTAGAATGGGCGCTAAATTCTTGAAGGAAGATGTTGATTCAGGGGTCGATCAAGCGGTAACTACAGGTGATGATTTTAGTAGCAAGAATGGTGCAGATGCGACCATCATAGTCCCACATGATCTGCCTCTTCTCCAGCCGTCACAGATCGACATGATCTCTAGATT
>Ga0075424_100004005_pt1 | contig 13858 bp, 13 predicted proteins | sample SoiMethybrSBSTD3_FD_75301 | JGI IMG/M metagenome (GOLD analysis project Ga0075424, IMG submission 75301) | Bulk soil microbial communities from a Populus tree surrounding site in Tennessee, USA - Soil MetaG P. TD hybrid SBSTD3 | ecosystem: Environmental > Terrestrial > Soil > Tree plantation... | reverse complement strand
CGAGCTTCCTGCGACGCAGCCTGCAGATCGACGGCGTCACCTCCGGGCTCTGCGGCCTCCTGCTGGTGGCCGACGCCGTCTCCATCTCGGCCCTCATCGGCCTGACCCGGGTCGACCTCGCGCGCGCGGTCGGCGCGCTGCTCATCGTCTACGCGGCCGCGCTCCTGTGGAACGGGGCGCGCGCCACCGTGAGCCGCGGCGGGGCCGTCGCCGCGGTGGTCCTCAACGCCGCGTGGGTGGCGGGGAGCGCGGCGCTGATCCTGGCCGGGCCGCTCACCGGTCTCGGCAACCTCGCGGTGGCCGCGGTCGCGATGGTGGTGCTCCTCTTCGCGGTGCTGGAGGCGGTGGGACTGGCGCGCCTCCGGCGGGCGGCGCCGTGAGCGCGGATGATATGATCCGGGCGCGCCATGGATCAGCCGGAGGACATCGCGGGGCGCATCGTGCTGGTGGTGGACGCGGCGCTCCCGGCGGCCGCGCGGGAGACGTGCGAGGAGGTCGCCGCCGCCCTCGCCCAGCGCACCGGCGTCCCGGTCACCCTCGCCAGCGTGCCGATCGAGACCCTCGACGCGGCGCAGCCCGTGATCCGCCGCGGCCCCTCCCGGATCCGCGAGATGGCCCCGCCCGACGCTTCCGCGATGTCCGCCGCCCCGTTCGTCTGGCGCGACGGCCGGCCGGACTGGGGTGCGATGTGGACGACGTTCTGCGATCTCGCGCTCTACGGTGGTCCCCCACAGCGCGGGGCCGAGCAGGCGCTCCGCGCGCCCGGGCCCGGTGAGGCGGCGGCGGGCTCCGCGCCGGAGACGCTGGCCGAGCTCGCGCGCGGCGTCCAGGAGACCACCGGGCTCTCCGCGGAGCCGGCCGGCCCGGGCCTCCTCGCGGTCCGCTGCGAGAGCGCCCGCATGGCCGCGTGGCTCTGCGCGGCCATCATCCTGGAGAACGTCGAGGCGCGCCTCGACGGTGACCGGCTGCTCCTGCCCGCCGGCCCCGACTTCCGGCTGGAGGACCAGGTGAAGAGCGTGATCACGGTGGTGGCCAAGACGCACCACTACTGGCGCGAGCACCTGGAGATCGGACGCCGGGCGTGACCGGCGGCGACACCGTCGTCATCGCGGGCCTGCCCGCGCGCGACGATCGGGCCGAGCTGGCGGGCTACGCGGCCGACGCGGTCGATCTGACCGCCCAGGAGCGTCGCCGCGGCCGCCGCCGCGTGGTCACGCGCGCCGGGCGGGTCTTCACCCTGATGCTGCCGCCCGGCGAGGTGCTCCCGCCCGGCGGCCTCCTCTACGTGGGCCCGGGCTGGTACGTCACGGTGGAGGCCGCGTCGGAGGCGCTCCTGATCGTGAGCCCGCGGAGCGAGCGGGAGGGTCTCCGCGTCGCCCTCGAGGTCGGCCGGCTCCACGCGGCCCTCGCGCTTGACGGCGAGCGGCTGCTGGTGCCGGACGAGCCCGCGCTCGAGCGGCTCCTGGTCCGACTGGACGTGCCGTGGGCCCGCGGGCACGCCCCGTTCCTGCCGCTCAGCACCGGCTCCCCCCACTGAGGCGACGATCGCGCGTGACAACGCCCGCGGGGTGGGGTACCTTCCGACCGTGCCGGATACGGAACGTTATTCCAAACTGAGGATGGCGAGACCGGGAATGGGGAGGCCGAGATGACCGCGTCGCGGACCATCCGGGGACGGGTCGCGATCGCCGGGGTCGGCGAGACGGCCTACTACAAGCACGGACGCGCGCCCGAGTCGGAGTTCGCGCTGGCGCTGCAGGCCATCCTGCGGGCCTGCGCCGACGCCGGGATCGATCCGCGCCGGGTCGACGGCTTCGCCTCCTACAGCAACGACCGCAACGATCCCTCCCGCCTGGCCGCCGCGCTCGGCCTGCCCGAGCTGCGCTTCTCCAACATGCAGTGGGGCGGCGGCGGGGGCGGCGGCTCGGCCGCGGTGGGCAACGCGGCGGCCGCGATCGCGGCCGGCTACGCGGAGTGCGTGGTGGTGTTCCGCGCCCTGGCCCAGGGCCAGTTCCAGCGCTTCGGGGCCGCGCCGCCCGGCGGGACCGTGTCGGGCGAGGCGGCGCTCACGTTCCCGTACGGCCTGATCTCGCCGGCCCAGCGCTTCGCGATGCGGGTGATGCGCTTCATGCACGACCACGGGGTGCGCCAGGAGGCGCAGCGGGCCATCGCGCTCGCCTCGTACCATCACGCGCAGGCGAACCCGAGAGCGGTCATGCACGGCCGGCCGCTCACGCCCGAGGCCTACGATGCCTCGCGCTGGATCGTCGAGCCCTTCCGCCTCTTCGACTGCTGCATGGAGAACGACGGCGCGGCCGCGCTGGTGCTGGTCTCGGCCGAGCGCGCGCGCGATCTGCGCCACCCGCCCGCCTATCTGCTGGGCGTCGCGCAGGGCTCGGAGTATCGCAACGCCGCGCGCGGCCACAACGCGCCGACCTACGCCTCCTCGAGCTTCACCACGGTGGCGCCCCATCTCTGGCAGATGGCGGGCCTCGGCCCTAAGGACGTGCACGTGGTCCAGAGCTACGAGAACTTCACCGGCGGCGTGCTGATGAGCCTGGTCGAGCACGGCTTCTTCGCCCCCGAGGAGGCCAACGATTTTCTGACTCCCGAGAACCTCATCGCACCCGGAGGGCGCCTGCCGCTCAACACCAGCGGAGGCAACCTGGCCGAGTGCTACATGCACGGGCTCGAGCTGCAGATCGAGGCGGTACGCCAGCTCCGCGGCGAGTCCACGAGCCAGGTGCCCGGCGCTCGCGTCGGCCTCGTGATCTCGGGGCCGATGGTGACGCCGGTCTCGAGCATGCTGGTCGGCACCGGAGACACCCTGTGAGCCCGGCGGCGTCCTATCTGCCCGCCGGCATGCCGCGCCCGGTGCCGGAGGGGGACGGGCTCGACCGGCCCTACTGGGAGGGCACGCGCGCGGGGCGGCTCCTGGTCCAGCGCTGCCGCGGCTGCCGCGGCTTCCAGTGGGGACCGGAGTGGATCTGTCACGGATGCCTCTCCGCCGATCTCGAGTGGGTGGAGGTGGCCCCGCGCGGCCGCGTCTACTCCTGGGAGCGCGCGTGGCACGCGGTGCATCCCGCCCTCAAGGACCACGGCCCCTACATCGTCGTCCTGGTGGAGCTGCCCGACGCGGGCTCCGTTCGCATGATCGGCAACCTGCTCGGAGACGCGACCCAGGAGATCTCGATCGGCGCCCCGGTGGAGGCGGTCTTCGAGCCCCACGACGACGCCGCGCCCCCGTTCACCCTCGTGCAGTGGAGGAGGATCGCGCCATGACCCCGACCCCGACGGCCGCCACCGACATCGTCGTCAACGAGCCCAACCGGTGGCGTCTCGACACGCCCGGTCACGCGGGCTGGCCCCGCACCGCGCGGCCGGACGACCCGCGGAAGTACTTCATGGTCTCGGCCGACTGCCACGCCAACGAGCCCCACGACCTCTGGGCCACCCGCATCGACGAGAAGTATCGCGCGCGCGTGCCGAAGGTGATCACCGACGAGAACGGGGTGAAGTGGCGTGTGTCGGAGGGCCACCGGCCCGACCGGCTCCGTACCGACGCGCTCGAGGGCGAGGACGGCCTCCGCCAGCGGGTGGGCGCCGATCCGCGCGAGCGGCTGCGCGACATGGACCGCGACGGCATCGACATCGAGGTGATCTTCCCCAACAAGGGGCTCGCGATGTGGGCCACTCCCGATCCCGTCTTCGCGATGGCCCAGTGCCGCGTCTACAACGACTGGGCGCACGAGACCTTCGGGCCGTTCCGCGACCGCATGGCGGCCGCCGCCGCGCTGGCCACCGGCGACCTGGAGGGCTCGATCGCGGAGGTGGAGCGCGCCGCCAAGCGCGGCTTCCGCCTGCTCACCCTGCCGTGCAAGCCGATCTGGGGCGGCCACGACGTGGATCACCCGAACTACAACCTGCCGATGTTCGACCCGCTCTGGACGGTGATCCAGGACGCCGACCTGCCGGTGACCTTCCACGTCTCGACCGGGCGCGACCCGCGGGCGGCCCGCGGCAACGGCGGCGCGGTGATCAACTACGTCTCGCACTCGCTCTCACCCACCATCGAGCCGGTGGCCAACCTCTGCGCCTCCGGCGTGTTCGAGCGCTTCCCGCGCCTGCGGGTCGCCACCATCGAGGCCGGCATCGGCTGGGTGCCGTGGTTCCTCGGGGCGATGGACGAGGCCTACCGCAAGCACCACTTCTGGGTGCGGCCCAAGCTCGGGCGCCTGCCGAGCGAGTACTACCGCGAGCACTGCTGGGCCTCGTTCCAGGAGGATCCGGCCGGTCTCGCCCTGGCCGAGCCGATGGGGCTCGCCGACCGGTTCATGTGGGGCAACGACTATCCGCACCACGAGGGCACGTGGCCGCACTCGGCCGAGGCCATCGAGCGGACGATGGGCCATCTCACCGAGCCGACGCGGGCCAACGTGCTCGGGCTGAACGCGGCGCGCTTCTTCGGCTTCGAGGTGCCGGCGGCGCGCCGGTGAGCCCCACCGCGCTTCCGGAGGCGCGCGCGGCGGGAGCCCACCGCGCGGCGGGCCGGGTGGTGGACATCCTGGAGCTGGTGGTCTCGGCGCGCGACGGCCTGGCCCTGCGCGAGCTGAGCGCGCGGCTCGTCGCGCCCAAGAGCAGCCTGCTCCCGCTGCTCCGCACCCTGGCCGCGCGCGGGTACCTCGAGCAGGGGTCGGGAGGCGAGTATCGTCTCGGCCGCCGGGCCGTCGAGCTGGGCCTGGGGCAGCCGGGCGGGCACGGGCTGCCCGAGATCGCCCGGCCCGCGCTGCGGGCGCTGATGGAGCGCACCGGGGAGACCGTGTTCCTCGGCACGCTCAGCGGAGACGGCGCCGCGGTGGTCTTCGTGGACAAGGTCGACAGCGACCAGGTCATCCGCTACGCGGGCGGGGTGGGGGAGCGCCGCCCGCTCCACGCCACGTCGAGCGGGAAGGTGATCCTCGCGTTCCTGCCCGCCCCGCATCGCGAGCGGATCCTCCGCGCGCTGCCGCTCAAGCGCTACACGGACCAAACCGTCACGAGCCTCGCCGCGCTGCGCGCCACGCTCGACGAGGTGCGCCAGACCGGGCTCTGCGTCAACCTCGACGAGCTGGCGGTGGGCGCGGCCGGCATCGCGGCCCCGATCTTCGACCGCGACGGCGCGGTGGCGGGAGCCTGCGCCATCGGCGGCCCCACCGACCGCGTGCGTCCGCGGCTCCGCGCGCTCGCGGCGGAGGTGCGGGCGTCCGCGCGCGCCATCTCCGCGCGGCTCGGCCACCGCCCGGCCCTCTCCGGAAAGGATCGCGCGGTGATGATCGAGTAGCTCCGGTGGTTCGCGAAGGAGGACATGCCGAAGTTTTCCCGGTAACCCTTACCGCGCCCCCGGCCGCCTCCTTCCCATTCCCGCTTGCCGCGCGCGTCTACGCGGCCGCGGGCGCGATTGCACGAGAGTTGCTTCCTCCTTCCCGCCAAGGAGGATTTCTCATGAATGCGATCCAGTTCCTCGAGCGGGAGCACGAGAAGGCGAAGGCGGCGTTCGGCAAGCTCATCGCGGCGGCGCCCGGCGAGCGCGGGCAGCTGTGGAAGGAGCTGCAGCCCGAGCTGAAGGCTCACGAGGAGATCGAGGAGGCGTGCCTCTACGGGCCGATCGAGGAGGAAGGTGTCGACGACGAGAAGCTGACCGAGTGGGTGTCGGACCTGCACGAGGAGCAGGTGGGCGAGGTCGAGGAGCTGATCGAGCAGACCGAGCGGCTCGACCCCAAGGAGCCGAGCTGGCTCGCCACCGTGCGGAAGATCCACGACGCCCTCGCCGCCCACATCCGGAAGGAGGAAGGCGAGATCTTCCCGCGGATCGGCAAGGTCTGGGGGGCGGAGCGGCTGGAGAAGGCGGGCGTCCAGATGAGCGACATGCACGGGAAGGCGGCCCGCCGGTGAAGCGCGCCGCGGCCGCGGCGCCCGGTCAGGCCTGACGGGCGTCCGGCCGCGGCTGGGGTGGGCGGAGGGCGCGCGCCCCCACGAGCCCACCGATGACCGAGACCAGCTCCTCCGGATCGACCGGCTTCTCCACGAACACGTCGAAGCCCGCGTCCACCGCGCGGGCCCGGTCCTGCACCCGCACGTAGGCGGTCAGGGCCACCGCGGGGGTCCGGCGGCCGCTCGGTCGCTCGATCGTGCGCAGACTCCGGATGAGCGAATAGCCGTCCTCGTCGGGCATGGCGAGGTCCGAGAGCAAGACGTCGGGCCGGATCCAGCGCAGCAGCGCCAGCGCCTCCGCCGCCGAGGCGGCGGTGCGCACGCTCGCCCCCGCGTCGGTGAGCAATAGGGACAGCACGTCGAGCGCGTCCTGGTCGTCGTCGACCACCAGGAGCTGGAAGCCGCGCAGGGGGGCGGGAGTGCCGGCGGGAGCCGGCCGCCCGGCCTCGACCCCGCCGCGCAGGGGCAGCCGGATCGTGAAGGTCGAGCCGTAGCCCTCGCCCGCGCTCTCGGCCTGCACCGAGCCCTCGTGCAGCTCGGCCAGATGGCGGACGATCGCGAGCCCGAGCCCGAGCCCGCCGTGGCGCCGGGTGATGGTCGAATCGGCCTGGCGGAAGCGATCGAAGATGAAAGGCAGGAAATCGGCCGGGATGCCCTCGCCGGTGTCGATGACCTGGATCTGGGCCTGTCCGTCGGTGCGGGTGAGGCGCACCTCCACGCGCCCGCCCGCGGCGGTGAACTTGATGGCGTTCGAGAGCAGGTTCCACACCATCTGCTGGAGCCGCGTCGCATCGCCGGCGAGCTGCCGCGCGGCCGGATCGAGCGTGACGATGAGCTCGACGCCCTTGGCCTCCGCGAGGAGCCGCACCGAGTCGGTCGCGCTGTTGATCACCGCGGCCAGGTCCACCGGAGCGACGGCGAGGCGCAGGCTGCCGGTGATCACCCGCGAGGCGTCCAGGATCTCCTCGACGAGCTGCCGCTGGGTCTGGGCGTTGCGCTCGATGACCTCGATCGCGCGCGCCACCGTGGCCTCGTCGGGGGTGCCGGCCCGGAGGATGTGCGCCCACCCCAGGATCGCGTTGAGCGGGGTGCGCAGCTCGTGGGAGACGGTGGCGAGGAACTCGTCCTTCATCCGGTTGGCGCTCTCCGCCTCCGCCCGCGCGATGTGCTCGCGGGCCAGGGACTCCTTGCGGTCCTCCAGCTCGCGCTGCAGCCGGTGGTGAAGGCGCGCGTTCTCGATCGCGTAGGCCGCGATCCGCGCGTGCAGATCCATCAGGCGCAGCTCGCGATCCGAGGGCCGCCGCGGGATTGGGAAGAACAGCGACAGCACCCCGATGATCTCCCCGCGCCGCGTGACGAGCGGGGTGCTGTGGCAGGACCGGAAGCCGCCGCGCTCGGCGGTCTCTCGATGGCCGGCGAACACCGGATCGGTGGTCACGTCCTCGACCACCACCTGGCGCCGCTCCGCGTAGGCGGAGCCGCAGACCCCGGTGGGGACGTGTCGCATCTCGTCGACGAACCCCGCGTCGAAGCCGATGTGCACCGCGGGCGCCAAGCCCGGGCGCTCCGCATCGCACAGGGAGAGCAGCCCGCGGTCGGCGCCCGGCACCGCGGTCGCGGCCTCGAGCACGTCCCGCAGGACCGCCTCCACGTCGAGGTTGCCGGTCAGGCGCACCGTCATCTCGTGCAGCCGCCGCAGATCCTCGACCTGCTCCTCGAGCGTGGCCTTCACCGCGCGGAGGCGGATCTCCTCGTCGGGGCGCTTCGGCGCGTGGGTCGCCACCACGCGCGAGTGCCGCGCGCAGATCTGCACGATGGGGCCGGCGAGCGCGTGCTCATCGAGATCGGTCAGGGGATACGCGCAGAGGAGATCGAAGGCGCGGGTCGCCTGCAGCTCGTTCCAGAGGGTCTCGAGTCTCACGGTGGTGTCGGACTGCCCGCGCGCCAGGAGCAGCCCGACCATCTCGCCGAACACCCGGATCGGCCGGTCGGCGGCGAGGCGATCGAGCAGGGCGCCCACCGTCTCGGTGAAGCGGACCTGGTCCACCAGGCCGGCGACCTCGATGTGCGCCAGGGTATCGGCGGCATCCACCGCGACATAGCGCCCTCCGGCCTGCGCCGCCGTGAGGTCGACGCCCGCCTCCCGCAGGCGCTCGTCGAGCGCGTCGCGGTGGTTCTTGGTCGCGATGACGAGGCAGGCCGCGTCCGCGCCGAGCCCGCCCCCGACGTAGTCGGCGAGGGTGCCGATGAGGGCCGAGTCGTCGTGGTAGAACTCGACGACGTGCTCGGCGGCAGGCGGATCCGTGTCCGGAGCGTTCATGGGCGGCCGGTCCAGGGAGCAACCCATGTGCCAGGACGCTTCTCTCCGCCCGCACGTCGGCTATCCGGCGGGATAGCGGCCGCTCGGCCCGCTCCGCCCGGCGCGAGCCGGACGGGCGAGCCCGAGGGCTGTAAGTTCTTCCCGGTCACTCTTTCCGGCTGTTCGATTGGCGCACAGGCTCGCTCAGCGTCCCTCCCACTCCCAGTACTTGCGGCGATGGAGGTGATCGAACAGCCGGTTCTCGTAGGCCCGGTCGAACGGCCGGCTCGCGTCGTACTCGGGCGCGGCCTTGATCTCCTCCCGGCGGAGGTCGACGTGGACCTGCGAATCGGTCCAGCTGACCGTCTTGATCCAGTCGGGTGACAGGACGACCTTCTTCCCGGGCCACCAGTTGCGGGTGTCCACGACCAGATAGCGAATCGCCCACTCCCGATCGTCGATGAGAAAGTCGTCGACGTGGCCGAGGTCGCCGTCGAGCGCCGCGATGTAGTAGCCGGTCACGTCGCGCGCGCTCCGCAGCGCGGGATCGCCGAGCTCGGTCTGGCGGTCGCGCGCCACCATCTCCTCGGTGACGCCCTCGACGGGGATCGGCGCGGTCGGCACCGGGGGCATGCCCGGATAGGCGAGGAGGCCCCAGCGATACGGCCCTTCCCAGTAGTAGCGCTGGTCGTAGTAGCGCGCGATCGCCTCCTCCTGCTGACGGTTGACCGGCTTGTCGCTCTCCACCGGCGGGCTGTCCTTGACCTGGGCCTGGGTCAGAGCGACCAGGATCTTGTCTCCCGCCTCGCGCACCGAGAGCGGTGAGATGAGCACCTGGCGGCCCGGCAGCCACGTGCCCGTATCCACGACCAGGTAGCGCACCGTCCAGCTGAGATCGTCGAAGTAGAGGTCGGCCACGCTCCCAAGGTCGCCGTCGACCGCGGCGATCGTGAGTCCCTTGAATCCGCTGGCTGGCTTGAGCATCGGGCTCCTCCTGCCCTGTGTCCAAGCATTTCCCGTGCAAGGCGGAGATTGCGCACGGAATCGCCGCGTTCGGCGTGGCGCGTACGGCACGGCGGAAAGGCTTACCGGGAACGATGCGCCGGTTCCGTAACTCCTGCCGCGCGCACCCGCACGACGATGATCGCGAGCCCCAGCAGGACGAGCGCCATGCCGAGGAGGCGGCGCGCGCCGAAGCGCTCGCCGAGCACCAGGGCCGACGACGCGGCGGCCACGAAGGGAACGAGGAGAGCGAACGGCGCGACCTGCGCCGCGGCGTGACGACGGAGGAGATAACCCCAGATCGCGTAGGCGAGCACGGTGGCGACCAGGCCCAGGTAGCAGACCGCGCCCCACGCGAGCCACGAGGCCCGGCTCCACGACGTCCAGATCGCGCCGGGTCCGTCCCACCACGCGGCGAGGGCGAGCCCGGGCAGGGGCGGCACCAGGCTGAGCCACACCGCGAGGGCGAGCGGATCGATCGCGGGCAGGCGCTTGAGCAGGACATTGCCGACGCCCCAGCTCACCGCGGAGAGCGCGGTGAGCCCGAGACCGATGGCGGTGAGGTCGTGACCGACGCTGGTCGCGATGACGGCCAGGCCCGCGAAGGCCACCGCGGTGCCGGTCCACTCACGGCGCGTCGGCCGCTCCCCGATCGCGAGGGCCGCGAGCACGATGGTGAAGAGCGCCTGCGTCTGCACCACGATCGCGGCGAGCCCCGGCGGAGTCCCCGCCGCGATGCCGAAGAACTGGAAGAGGAACTGCCCGGTGTAGAGGGTGAGGCCCACGAGCACGAGCGCGCGCCACCCGATGCCGGGGCGCGGCAGGAGCGCCGCCGGCAGCGCGGCCACCAGGAAGCGCAGCGCGGTGAGCGCGGCGGGCGAGAAGTCGTCGAGGGCCAGTCGCGTGGCCACGAAGGCCACGCCCCAGATGACGGTCACCAGCAGGGCGAGCGCGACGTGGGCGGTGGGCACGCGCTCGACCATAGCATCGCGCGGTCGCGCGATGGACAAGCCGCGGGGCGACGGCGTAGACTCCGGGCGTTCCGAGATCCCGTCACGCCACCGCCCAGGGAGGCCGCCCGCCATGCCACCGCAGAGCCTCAAGATCGATCACGCGCGCTACGTCCTGACCCTCGACCCCCAGCGCCGCATCATCCAGGACGGCGCGATCCTCGTGGAGAACGGACGCATCACCCGGGTGGGCAAGGCCGCCGAGCTCGCGGAGGCGCGCGCGGACCGGGTGATCGACGGCCGCCACCTCGTGATCACCCCCGGCTTCTTCAACGGGCACATGCACATCAGCTATGCCCACCCGGTGCGCGGCATCTTCCCCGACGAGCAGGCGAGCCCGCTGGTGCACGTGTTCAACCTGCAGACCGCCATGACCGAGGACGAGGAGTACCACACCACGCTGCTGGGGCTCGTGGAGCTGGTGCGGAACGGGACGGTGTGCTTCCTCGATCCCGGCAGCACCAAGTTTCCCGACGCGTGCCTGCAGGCCTACGAGGACGCGGGCATCCGTGTGGTCCTCGGCGAGTGCGTGACCGATCAGCCCGCCCCCTTCACGCTGCCGCGCTACCCAGCGCCGGAGGCGGTGGCCCGCACCGTCTCCTTCCTCGCGAAGTGGAACGGGCGGCTCGACGGCCGCATCCGCGCCTGGGCGATGCCGTTCTCCTACGAGACCTGCAGCGCGGGGCTGCTCGAGAGCCTGAAGCGGGCGGTGGACGAGCATCACACCGGGCTCACCCTCCATCACGGCAGCGGGGTGAAGGCGCGCCAGGACTCGGCCGCGCGTCACGGCGCGAGCCCGACCGCCTATCTCGAGTCGATCGGGGTGCTCGGGCCCAACGTACTGCTCGCCCACTGCCTCGGGCTCGACGAGGCGGAGATCGATTGCGTCGCGCGCTCCGGCGCCACCGTCGCCATGTGCCCGGTCACCGCGGCGAAGGGCGGGCGCGGAGTCCCCGAGCACGGCCGCATGCCCGAGCTGCTCGCCCGCGGGGTGCGCATCGCGCTCGGCTGCGACTCGCCCAACAACTCGAACCATCTCGACATGGTGCGCACCATGAACATGGCCGCGATCCAGTACAAGGACGCGCGCCAGGACACGCGGCAGATTCCGGCCGAGTCCGCGCTCGAGATGGCCACGATCCACGGGGCGGAGGCCCTCGGCCTGGGCGCGGAGCTGGGCTCGATCGAGGTCGGCAAGAAGGCCGACCTGGTCGCCTTCGACACCCTGCGTCCGGAGTGGCAGGCCCTCTGGAACCCGGTCAACAACCTCGTCTACAACGCCGACGGCCGCAGCGTGCACACCGTGGTGATCGACGGCCGGGTCGTGGTCGACGCCTACCGCCAGACCTTCGTGGACGAGCCTCGCCTCTACGCTCGGGTGCAGGAGATCGGCGAGCGGCTGCAGGCCCGCACCGGCATCAGCTTCCCGCGCTCCCGGTGGCCGATGAGCTGAGCCTCGCCGAGGCGCCGGCTGCCCAAATGCGCGGGGGCTGACATTTCCCATCAGTCCCGACGCAGGGACAACCGGCTAACCAGCTGTTTTCGCTGGGCCCTCTCATGGTGCAGTCCTTGCACCACTCGAGCCCGGGTCGGCGCCTTTGCCGGCCCCAACGCTCGAGCCCGGACGTCCAGCCCCGGAGAGGAGAGGCCAGTGCCCGACCCGCGCATCCTGGTAGTAGAGGACGAGACCAACGTCCGTGAGCTGGAGGCGGAAATCTTGAGGGAGGAGTGGGAGCACGTCGATACCGCGGTGGACGGCACGGACGCCCTCCGGCTCCTCGCCGAACACGTCTACGCCGCGATCGTGAGCGACCTCGCGATGCCCAAGATGGACGGCCGCGGGCTCTACGAGGAGGTCGGGCGCCGCTACCCGAGCGCGCACGGGCGGCTCGTCTTCGTGACCGGCTACGCGGAGGCCGAGGAGTACGACGCCTTCCTCCGTCAGAGCGGGGTCCCGGTGCTGGCCAAGCCGTTCACCATCGCCGACCTGATCGGGGCGGTGCAGCGGGCGTTCTCGCCCGCCTAGCGGAGCCGGCCGGTGGCCCGTCTCGCCGAGTCGTCCGAGCAGCACTATCGCGCGCTCGTGGAGTCGAGCGCGGGTCTGATCTGCACCCACGACATGGCAGGAATCCTGTTGTCCGTCAACCGGGCCGCCGCCGAGCGCCTGGGCTACCCGGCGGACGAGCTGGTCGGCCGCAGCCTGGCCGAGGTGCTGGCGCCCTCGGTCCGGCCGCTATTCCCCCAGTACCTCGAGCGGGTCGCGCGCGCCGCGGTCGACGAGGGACTGATGCTGGTGGTGACGCGGGACGGGGAGGAGCGCATCTGGACCTACAGCAACGTGCGCTGCCAGGATCCAGGCGGCCCGCCCTACGTGCTGGGCCACGCCCACGACATCACCGACATCAAGCGCTCGGACGCGCGGGCGGGGGAGGCGGAGGCGCTCCGCGCGGTCGCCCAGCTCGCGCTGGCCACCGCGCACGAGATCAACAACCCGCTCACCGTCATCATCGCGAGCCTCCAGCTCATGACCGCCCGGGGCCAGGTGCCCGCGGGGGCCACCGGCTACGTGGAGCGCGCCATCCGCGCCGGCGAGCAGATCCGCGACATCGTGCGCAACATGTCCCGCATCACCCGCCTCGAGCTGTCCCGCCAGTCCCCCCAGCTGTCGCCGGTGCTCGACCTCCGCAAGTCCAGCGACCCGCAGGCCTGATCGCCCCGGAAGGGCTTGCCGTCCGGCCCCCTCTCGGGCTAAGGTCTGGGCGGCGAGTGCAGGATTCCAGCCGGCCCCCGACCCGAGGGCGATCGACCCGAGGGCGAATTCGAAGGAGCGACCAATGAAGCGTGCGAGCGCGATGGCACCGCTGTTCCTGCTGATCCTCACCCTGCTCGGCCTGGGGCGGCCCGACGCGGCCCTGGCGCAGCCGAAGACCGAGCTGACGGTGGCGCTCTCGAGCTTCGCCACCGAGGTGCTCGACCCGCCGCTCGGCGGCCACCTCGTCAAGTACTACCTCTCGATGATCTTCGACTACCTCGTCGGCACCACGCCGGACGGGCAGCCGTCGCGCGAGGGCGGGCTGGCCACGCGCTGGGAGAGCTCGCCCGACTTCAAGCGCTGGACCTTCTACCTCCGCAAGGGGGTCAAGTTCCACAACGGCGACGAGGTCACCGCCGAGGACGTGAAGTTCAGCATCATGCGGAACATCGGCAAGCGCTCCACCACCGGCTACGCGGGCCCCCTCCGCACCCTGATCGCGGACATCGAGACTCCCGCGCCCGATAAGGTGGTGATCGTGAGCAAGGAGCCGACCCTGATCTTCCCCACCTACCTCTCGCGCTCGCTCTCCACCGAGGGGATGATCGTGCCCAAGAAGTACGTGGAGGCGGTGGGCGACGACGTGTTCGCCCGCAAGCCGATCGGCAGCGGGCCCTACAAGTTCGTGGAGCAGGTGACCGGCTCGCACGTCAAGCTCGCCGCGGTCGACAGCCACTGGCGCATCGGCACGCCCAAGTTCAAGACCATGCTCTTCCGCCTGGTCCCCGAGGAGACCACCCGCATCGCGCTCCTGCGCCGCGGCGA
>Ga0075424_100004004_pt1 | contig 13860 bp, 13 predicted proteins | sample SoiMethybrSBSTD3_FD_75301 | JGI IMG/M metagenome (GOLD analysis project Ga0075424, IMG submission 75301) | Bulk soil microbial communities from a Populus tree surrounding site in Tennessee, USA - Soil MetaG P. TD hybrid SBSTD3 | ecosystem: Environmental > Terrestrial > Soil > Tree plantation... | reverse complement strand
TGTTCAAAACCTTCATCGACAAGGATTGCGACCCGTTTGCCTGTTAAGTCCTTCTTAGCCATGTTGCCTCCACGATCTTTCTATTGTTGGACGATGGAATTAAAAAACTGGGACGCCGGGGCCGGCGTCCCAGGAGGAGAGGCTGGTGGTGGGAAACTTAACTCTTACTACTGATTGGTTTCGTGCTAACGCGTACGGGTTTGCCTGCCGCTTTTGCTCCGCTTTCCCGCACTGCCGTAGCGATCTTCTGCTGGTTCTCCTCACGATATTGAACCGTGACGGGATGACCTGCAGTCAAATCGCCGCTGCGCTGAGTCTCGGAATTGAGCGTAACAGTCAGCTGCTGAGCCTTACCGCGGACAATCTGGTTGATCACCATCGTGTCCCCGTTAACCGAAGCAATCGTACCCTTGGTGGAGTGTGTTGCTGGTTTTGGTGTTTTCTGGGCCGCCAGAGCCGTCAAAGCGAGAGAAATCAGAAGAACTCCGCTTAAGAACACCGTTCGAGGTCTCTCAGCTTTGAGCGCTCTCTGGAAATCCATTCTGTGATTACAAGCGAAGGAGATTAGTTGTGCATTAACACCAAATTAATTTGCGTTAATGACTATGAATAACAGTCTGCAGTTCGGTGCTATACTCCGTTTTCTCCCCACCCCCATTTAAATTTGGAGGTTAAACATCATGCTCGCGCAATTGGTGTGTTTGGTGGGGTGTATTTTGATCTTCAGTCGCAGTCTGGCCGCCTATGCGGGAGGTCCTCCCGCGAATCGGAACGGGTTGACCGGACAGTTTTGTACGGCATGTCATAGGACGAATCCGCTGAATTCAGGAGAAGGAAGCGTACGGATCGTCGGGCTTCCATCCGCCTGGGCGCCGGGAGAGAGTTACACACTTCGAGTTGTTGTTAGTCACCCGACCGCGATCAGATGGGGTTTTGAATTTTCCGCAACGGGCGCGAATGGAGATCAAGCCGGCGAGATTGTTCCGGGCGCAGATGGACGGACCCAGGTGATAACGGAGGTTGTCAACACCAAGACAGTACAGTTTATTGAGCACAATACCGTGGGGTCGACAATTGGTTCACCGAGTACTTTCCAGTTCACGTATCGCGCACCGACAGATGCGACCTTCGGCAGCATTCGTTTCAATGTTGCCGGCAATGCAGCAAACGGGAATGGCGCGAATACCGGTGATTTTATCTATGCAACGGAGCTCACCCTGCCCGTTCTGACGCCGAGTTCGGACCGCCAATTTACGCTGTCCATGCGCGGCGGTTCTTCGACCGCGACTGCAGGAGCAACAACGCCGTTGCTCTCTGGATTTGCCCGGATGCAGACCAGTTCGGGGCCGGCGGGTGCGGGCCTGGCGATGATCAGTTACCGGAACAGCGGCGTACTTGGGAGCGAGACAGCATTGCCAGCTTCGGTCCCGATCTTCTCAGGCAGAAGTTTTATAGAAACCGGCGGCGCGATCAATACGGGCATTGCTCTGGCGAATCCGAGTAATCAGGCCGCTTCGGTTTCGTTTTTTTTCACGGATGCGGCGGGAACAAATTTTGGAGATTCGACGATCACGATCGGCGCTAACTCGCAAGTTGTCGCATTTGTCACGGAGGCGCCGTTCCGGAATGGGATTACGCCACAAAAACCGATAACGGAAGCACGGACGTTCACGTTCGGTTCCAATTTTCCTCTCTCTGCTGCGGTTCTAAAAACGCGCTTGAATGAACGTGGTGAGTTCATGATGACGGGGATACCCATTGTCAGCCTCGGAGGATCCTCAACGTCATCGACATCAATTACTCATATGGCGGATGGAGGGGGTTGGACAACGGAGCTTCTCCTCGTCAATAGGAGCGACACTGTTGCGAGCGGTTCGATGCAGTTCTACGCATCGTCGGGTCAGAGCCTGAACGTCAACCTCGATGGCCAAACCGCGAATCAGTTCTTCTACTCGATTCCAGCTCGAAGCGCACGGAGGTTCCGAACCGGGGGATCCACTTCAACTACGAGCACGGGATGGATCCAAATTGCACCAGACGCAAACACGCAGACGCCATCAGCCGCGGCCCTGCTGAGCGCACGTGCGAACAACGTGACGATTAGCGAAACAATCGTTGCTGCCAGTGCTGCGTCGAGCACATTTCGGATTTATGCAGAGCTTTCCGGCGATTTCAGCAGCCGGCAGGCGGGTTCAACACAAACTGGTGTGGCGATTTCCAACCCGGGAAGCACAGCAGTTTCTGTGAGTATCGACGCGACGAATCTTGACGGAACTGTGGCGGCATCCACATCGCTCTCGATCCCGGCGCGCGGTCAGTTTGGGCTACTTCTGGCCGACATTCCGCAGCTGAAGCTTCCCACGCCATTTACTGGAGTCCTTTGGATCTCCGCACCGGCAGGTTCTTCGATTTCAGTCGGTGGACTTAGGGCGCGATTCAACGAGCGGCAGACTCCGGATTTATTGGTGTCCGCGTTTCCCGCTTTCGATGAAGCCGCGGTCTCAGCATCCGAACTAATTTTCCCGCAGATTGTTCATGCTGGTGGGTATTCAACGCAGTTCGCACTGATGGGTGTTCGCTCGGCGCAGTCCGCAGGAACGTTGCGCTTCGTCTCTCAGGCAGGACAGCCGCTTCAGTTACCGGTGCGGTAGCAGAACCTAAACACGCAGATCGATTTCTTGTGGCGCAGGAATTCGGTCTGCGGAAACCACAGGAAGAGTGACCGTAACCTGTGTTCCTTTTTCAGGAACGCTTTCGACGCGGATTGTGCCTTGATGCTGATCGACAGCCCATTTCACGAGACTCAGGCCCAGGCCGGCACCGTCCACTCGATTCGACCGCGATGGGTCTGCGCGATAGAAACGCTCGAAAATATAGGGGAGAGCATCGGCCGGAATGCCTTTGCCGTCGTCGCGCACTTCAAGTGTCGCGCCATGAGAATTGTGCACAAGCCCCACGTGTACGTGACCTCCGGCCGGCGTGAATTTGATGGCATTGTCGAGGAGGTTCAGGATGATCCGTTCAAGCCAGTCCGAGTCTCCGAGGACAATGACATCTTTTTCGCAGGTCGATTCCATCGCGACGTCCTTAGACGCCGCCACCGGTTTAAGCTGTTCCGCAAGCGATTGCGTCATCGTTGATACGTTTACCGGTTCATGTCCGATTTTCACCTCTCCAGATTCAGCCCGCGCAAGCGTGAGAAGCTGATTGATCATGCGGGTCAGCTTTTCGAATTCTTCCAACTGGCTGGCCAGGATGTTTCGGTACTGTTCCGCAGTGCTTGCCTGCATAAGCGCAATCTCCGCTTCTCCGCGCAGCACCGCGAGAGGTGTGCGCAACTCGTGGGAAATGCTCGACGTGAATTGCTTCATTTCCCCGACTGCGCGTTCAAGGCGCGCCAGAGTTTCGTTGAACTCTCGAGCGAGTTCATCGAGTTCATCATTGGCGCCGCGGACGGGGAGACGTCGATTCAGACTTCCTACAGCTATTTCACGAGCAGCAACGGCTAGTGCGGCAACGGGAGTCAAGGCTCTGCCCGCCATCCACCACGCAGAGATCGCGGCGAGTAGCATTCCGGTTGGTATCAACCACGCCATTGAGCTGAGAAAGCCGGCGAGAGTGTCCTGCATCGGTTCCATGGACGTGCCGACGAGCATGAGGTATCGGCCACCGGCGTAATTCGTGACGATCTCACGTCGAAATCGAAGTAGTCCCTGATCCGTCTGAAGATCGTTGAAACCGGAAGCGGCTTGCGCAAATTGATGGACGTCATTAGAGGAGTACTGCACTCCGAGCGCTTCGAGTTCCGGCGATTCCGCAAGAAGATCGCCAGTCTTTGTATCGTACAACTGAAAGTACCGCGATGCGCCCTGGACGAAAGAGACCTGGTCGGGCTCCTTGTCGTCATACACGAAAATGGCTCTGCCGTCCTCAAACCGAAGGTATCCCTGCAGCCCTGCAGCGCGCTCAACGAGTTCATCATTGAGTCCTGTTTCGAGATTCACACGGAGCACACGGTAGTAAACCAATGCGAAACCGCTGAGGAGCAGACTGACCGCTATCGCGTAGAACACGGCCAGTTTTGTTCTCAGGGTGAGCGGTCTCATGTCGGACGGTCCGTCAGCATATAACCCACCCCGCGCACGGTGTGGATCAACGGCGGGCTGAAACCTTTGTCGATTTTATTTCGAAGGGAGTTGATGTGGACGTCGACCACGTTACTAATGCTGTCGAAGTGAATATCCCAGACATGCTCAACGATCATGGTGCGTGTTACAGCTCGATGCGCGTTGCGCAGAAGGAATTCGAGCAGGGCATATTCTTTCAACTTGAGATCAATGGCCTGGCCGCCACGCCGCACCTGACGGGTCGACGTGTCCATTTCAAGATCGCCGACTTTGAGCTTGTTGTCTTTTGCTGCTCCGCGTCGAAGGAGCGCCCGAATGCGAGCGGAGAGCTCTGCAAAGGCGAACGGCTTCGGCAGGTAGTCATCAGCTCCGGCGTCAAATCCCGTCACCTTATCTTCGAGTGACCCCTTTGCGGTCAAGATCAGAACTGCAAGTTTAGGCTTGCTCGCGCGAACGGTACGCAGCACATCCAGGCCGGATTTTTTCGGAAGCATCAGGTCGAGGACCATGGCGTCGTAGTCGAACGCCATGGCGCTCTCGAGAGCCTCTTCACCGTCCTGTGCAATGTCTGCCGCGTAGCCTTCCTGCTGCAAGCCTTTCTTGATAAAGTTTGCAACCTTCTTTTCGTCTTCGACTATTAGTATGCGCATCGCCGTCCATTATAGGACGGTCTACGCCGCAGTTCGGTAGTCCTCTCGATACTCATCGGTTACAACAACCACGGAGTGTTTCGCCTCGGTCACCCGCGCAAGAGCATATGCTCCGCATCCAAGCAGAATGTCGCGGACGGCTATGTCGTAGTAAGTTCCGGTCGAAATGAGGTTTGCGGCGATTGCCCACAGCCACAACATAGCGATATAACCGAACACTCTCGTGGCGCCGAACAAGACACCCAGGCCGACAATGATTTCGATACCACCAACAATGTGCATAAAGGTCGCTGCGCTGACGCTTGCGGGAAGCATTCTCTGCATAGCAGGGCTGAGATATTTTTGCCAGTTCACCAGGATGTTCGTAAATTTGTCGATCCCGGCCAGTAAAGGTCCCAGTCCGAATGCCACACGCAGAGCCCAGAATGCTGCATTGAGTTCCTTGGAAACCAACATATTAATCCCCCTATAGATAGTGGGACGGTATGAAGGCCCGCTGGTTGCCGAAGAAAAAACTTGTATCAACGGAAGTGTTTTCTGCTCATCGCGTTCCGAGCTAAAAAAGTTGATGGATGACACGCGTAACGAAGTTGAAAATCCAGATTGACGGGCGCCAACTCGCAGATTTTAAAGGTCTGGTATTTGGTAAAAGATATGCCTTGAGGCGGTTATGTTGATCGAAGGAGGTGCTTTATGAAAACCCTGACGTTCGGGCTGGTAATCGCGATTGTTTACCTCGCGACTTACTTTGTCTCCACGATGGAAAGAGTCTGGTAAGGAGTGGGGGCATGAAGCCCCTTCCGCCCGCCTAAAATTACCCGCACCGCCTACCCCGTTCACAAAAGCCAAGCGATAAAACAATTTAAATCAGCACTGCCGTTGGTACGGCGACTGCAGCCCATACCTTGGGCCTTCTAATCTCGTTAACGGAAAGGAAAGCTAACTATGCATGTGTTGTGGATGATTATCGTCGGCTTGATCGTCGGCGCTCTCGCAAAGCTCATCATGCCGGGAAGGGATCCTGGTGGAATTATCATTACCATCCTGCTCGGTATCGCGGGATCCCTGGTGGCGGGTTTCCTGGGCCGCGCTGTCGGCTGGTATCGGGAAGGTGAGCCTGTAGGTTTTATTTCGTCGGTAATCGGAGCGGTGATCCTGCTCGCAATTTACCGATTCATCGTCGGCCGCTCGGCCGGAACGGGTGGATTTCGCCGCGCTGCCTGATCCTAACGGCGACAAAAAAAGCGGAGATGCCACCCGGCATCTCCGCTTGATTCCGCTCGGTAGAGATTCTAGCGTTCGCCCCACGTGAAAACGACGCCACCGGTAATCTCAGGCCAGCTCATCGTCTGACCGAACCAATTAGGGATAGTCCGGCCCTTGAGGTCTGCACGTAAGCCCATCGGTCCCCAGAGGTTCATCGCTTTCACACCTCCGCCGTAATTGATTGTGAAAAACGTGTCGGCGTCATTCAGCACCACGCTCCGTCCAGGATTTGGTATGGGTTCACCCGTGACAGAATTGAATCCGATGAAGCCGCCGCCAACGATCTGTGCGCTGTTAGCATGCTTGACATATGCAGTCAGTCCGCCCACGCCAGCTGAAATGAATGGACTGACCCGATGGCCAAACACACTACGCGAGCCGAAGTTCCAGGCTCCGTTGACATCGTACAGGAGGCTCCAAACTCCCGGATTCGGGACCCCGAACCCCAGGGCAAATGGAGCGGGTTGGCTGCCATTGACGAAATGGTTGAGGTAGCTGACGCTCCCTTCCAATTCCACATTTTGATCCAGGAAAGTTCCGGCTTTGATGCCGTAAATTCCATCAGCTTTGATCTTTCCAAAATTGGTTGTGCTTGGCCAGTAGAATCCAGCGTTCGGATAGATCTCCACTGCCTGCGCGGCCAGAGTCGCAGAGAAAACGCTGAGAACCAACGCGATCAAAGCAAACCGCACTACAAACTTCGGTGTCATTCATTTCCTCCCTAAGTTCCGAAAAACTCTCGGCGTCCTTAAATGCAGTTGCCTTGCCACGCTAATGTTTCCAACAAGTCCTTCATTCCCAAGCCCAGCGTGGATTTCAGCGCGGTACACCGGTGGAGAACTCGCTTGAAACGAGGCCACTACAGTGGTAAGGTGCTGCCACCTTATGGGTCAACCCGGCAAAGTTCTTCTGACTTTTCTGATGGTATGTGTAGCCGGAGTGGTGTATGCGCAGAAGGGTCTCAAGGTCGACATCGACCTCGTCATGGTTAACGTCAGCGTCACGGACACCGAGAATCACGTCCTCACGGATCTCAAACCTGACAACTTCCAGCTCTTCGAAGACAAAGTCGAGCAGAACATCAAGTACTTCTCGAGCGAGGTCGCGCCGCTCAGCCTCGGCATCGTTTTCGATATCAGCCATAGCATGGAAAACAAACTCGAACTCGCACGCGCTGCCGCCGTGCGATTCCTCGAAACCGGCACGCCGGAGGATGAGTACTTCCTTATCGAATTTTCAAACCGCGCCGAAGTGGCGGAAGACTTCACTACGGATATCTCACGGCTTCGCGATGAGCTCTCGCTCAAGCCGGCCGCAGGCGCAACGGCCCTGTACGATGCTGTATATCTCGGACTATCCAAAGTGAAAGCAGGGACCAATCCGAAGAAGGCTCTGCTTCTGATCACCGATGGCGAGGACAACCACAGCCGTTACAGCCGTGGAAACATTCGAGAGTTTCTCCGCGAGTCTGACGTGCAGATATATGTCATTGATCTCGGCCGCGCGCTGATCGGAGATCTCGCGGAAATGACCGGCGGTCATTCCTATCATGGGTCGGTGGATGAATTGGGAAACATCTGCGAGAAGATCGCGCTGGAACTCAAGAGCCAATACGTGCTTGGTTATGAATCCAGCAATACGAACAGAGACGGCAAGTATCGCAAGATCCGGGTTAAAACCACGCCTCCGGCCGGCATGACGAAGATCAACGTTCGCGCCCGCGAAGGTTACTACAGCGCCGGGAATTAGGGATTAGCCCGATCGGGCTGCGGCTTCGGCAACGGTTTCCGCGGAAGTCTTTCCTCACGATTCGCGGCGTGATACACGAACGAGGCCACGATTACCGCATTCTTCATCATGTCTGCTGCCTGGATTCTTTCGTAGACATCCATATTCGAATGATGAGTACGGCTGTTGTACTCGACGGGATCCTGAATGAACTGGAATCCAGGAAGTCCGACAGCGTCGAATGAAAGATGATCCGTGCCGCCCGTGTTGCGGATCGACAATGTCGTCATGCCGAGATTCCGAAACGGCTGCATCCAGGCCTGGAATATTGGCGCAACAGCCTCATTACCCTGCAGGTAAACACCACGAATCGCACCTGTTCCGTTATCGACATTGAAGTATCCGGAAAACTTGTCGTGAGCAGGTTTCAGCTTCATGTCACGGCGGTCCGCGAAATGTTCGGTGACGTACGCGCGCGATCCGAGAATGCCTTCTTCCTCGCCTGTCCACAACGCAATGCGGACGGTCCGTCTCATTTTCACGCCTGTTGCCTTGAGGATTCTTATGGCTTCGAGCATCACCGCCGATCCGGCGGCGTTATCCGTCGCTCCTGTTCCCGTGTGCCATGAATCGAAGTGGCCGCCGAGCATGACCAGTTCGTCAGCTTTATCCGTTCCGGGAATTTCTCCGACGATGTTGAATGAATTCTGATCGTCATCGTAGAACTTGTTCTGAATTTCCATTTCGAGACGCACCGGGATCTTCTTGTCGATCAACCTCCAGATGCGTCCGTAATGTTCGACAGCCATCACCACTTGCGCCGGCACGGGCGGGTCTTTGGGATTTCTACTTCCACCGCTCTGCACGAACACGGTTCCGCCGCTACCCGGACCAGGTTCGAGCGTCGCGGCGATGCCTTCATCGAGAAAGAATTTGAGGCGACGTTCGTTGAAACGTTGGATCGCTTGCGGATTCCCTTGCGGGCCCGGACCGCCTGGGCCGCCGCCGCGCTGGCCGGTTTGAACCTGCTGGTTCGACAGGGTGAGCAGTTCATCGTCTGTAAATCGGCGGCCCGGCGCTTCGAACTGAGCCGGGACATCGCGCATCGCCACGATCATGACGAATTTGCCACGAAGCTGACCGCGAAATTTGTCAAAGTCCTGATCGTTTGTGATCACTGCAGCAACGACGTCGGCTGTAACCAGACCATTAGTGCCCGGCGTCCAAGCTCTTGGATACGCGATGACGGGAAAACTCGAGGTCGACAGTGCACGCGCGTAAAACTTTTCATTGCTCCAGCCACGCCCGAAGGGCCCCCACGTTTCCAGATTGACCTGTGATAATTCCCATTCGTTCAGCTTGCCTTTGACCCAGTTGCCTGCGGCTTTGATCTGAGGGGATCCGGTGAGGCGCGCGCCGTATACATCGGTGAGATAGCTCAGCGTCGTCATCACCTGCGAACGATTCAGGCCTTCGTCTTTGATGTTATAAATCGCCTCGAGATCCACCTTTTCGCTTGGTACCTGGCCGACGAGGGGAAGCGCCAGCAATACAGATACGACTGCAAAGACAATGAGGGCAAGTTTCGGGGATCTCATGTGATTTTCCTCCGTTCGCGGATCGCAGGATTATACTGCTCGCGTGAATTCGGGACTATTTGCAATTCTCCTGCTCGCCCAGATTCAAACCGGCGAGATCAGGCTCCAGGTGCGCGATGCATCAGGAGTGGGGATGGAAGCCTCCGGAACATTGGAAAGCCTGGCTGCCGGTATTTCTCGCAGCTTCGAAACGGACCCTGAGGGCACGCACAGGTTCACAGCATTGCCTTTCGGTGTCTATCGCCTCGAAGTGCAGAGAGAAGGTTTCTCCAGGCAGAGTTTTCTCATCGATGTGCGCTCGCAGGTGCCTGTAATGCACACAGCGACAATGGCAATTGTTCCCGTTGCGAGCAGCATAGAAATTCGTGATGAAGCGACATTAATCGATCCAACAACCGCCGGGTCCGCGGAACATTTTGGCGCGGAATATCTCAACTATCGTGCGAGTTCGGCTCCTGGACGTTCGGTGATCGACGTCGTCAATCAGCAGCCGGGCTGGCTGCTGGAGGCCAATGGAATCCTGCATCCCCGCGGGTCCGAGTACGACGTGCAATATGTCCGGCCATCATCAAGACGGTTAATTTCAACCGCGGACGGATTCGTCCCTCATTGTCGTTCGATCTTTCTGGGGGAGTGAACTTGCTCCAGGAAGGAAGTACTGTTGTTCGTCTGCAGGCGGACGTGATGAACCTGATGAATCGTCTCAATACCATCAACTTTTCAGGACTCTTTTCAGGTACGGCTCTGGGTCCGCCTCGCAATTTTACGATTCGATTGAACGCAGCCTTCTAAGCCGTAAGCGCCGCAGCAATTCTGCTGATGTTAGGTGCCTTGTCGAGACTCTGCACCATCTGAATCACGGATTCCATTTTGGCCTTCGGCCACTTCGCGTATTCGGCGCAGCCACGGAATTTGTCGGCTTCCTCTTCATAGCTCATCGGGTTCAGCGGATGGCCTTTTGCGAAATCGGCTCTTCCGGAAATCGTTGAGCCGTCTTTCATGTGAATCTTGATAATGCTGGTCATCTTGTTGAGCCCGGCTTTTTCCGCTTCAGGGTCAACGTAGAAGTTGACCTTCTTCAGCAGTTGTTGGACATCGGGCCGCTGCACGACGGGATCGGTGAATTCGTTGAGGCCTGCTTTGCGATCGAGGAGCAGAATCGCCATGCAGAATTCCATGCTGAATTTCCCCTGCAACGAATTCACGGGATGATGTTGGATCAAGGCCGACATCATGCCGCTGTTGCCGCCCATATCCACCTTCTCAACATTTGCCGGATTGATGTTGTTTTCCTTGGCAAGACGCAGCATCTCGCCCATCGCAGGATGCGTCAGCGATCCGGAGGGGAAGGGCTTGATCGACACGCCAGGATTGGCGAACGTCCAAGGTTTACCAAGACGATTCATGATGGCCTGCGGATCGAATCCTCCACCGGCCGCGCTGAAGAATCCTTCTTTCGCTTCGAGAATTTCTTCAGATGCCGTCCAGCCAATCGACGCGAAATCGACCGCGACGACGCCGTTTTCGGCGGCGTGACCGGCGGTGAAGGGCTTCGTCATCGAACCGAAATTGCTTCGAAGACCGCCGGCTTCCGCTGCGACAATGCCGAGGGCGGTCGCTGTCTTCTTCACATCCAGCTTCATGAGCTTTGCACATGCTGCCGCGCTGCCAAACGAGCCCAGCGTTCCGGTCGAATGGAATCCCGCGCCGTAATGACGCGGCGAGATTGCTTCGGCAACCTTGCACTCGACCTCAACGCCGACGTGGTATGCGGTTGTGATTTCCTCGCCTGTAAAGCCATTCAGTTCGGCAAGGGCCAGGATCGGTGGCAGAACCGGTACAGTCGGATGCGTGAGCAGACCGTAGATCCGATCGGGAGCGACGGACAGTTGCGTATCATCGTAATCGTCGGCGTGGATAAACGTACCGTTAGCCATCGCGGCGAAACGTGCGGGAACCTTCATTCCTGTTCCTATGATGCTGGCCTTCGAACCCGGCACACCGAATTTTTCGACGTACTGCCGGATGAGCGGTCCCATCGGCGAAACTGAACCAGCGAGGGCCAGGCCGAAACCGTCGAGGATGGATTTCCGTCCAAGGGCGAGCACGTCTTCCGGAATGTCCTTGTACTTCGCATTCACAATGAACTCCGAGACGTATTTCGTCAGTCCGGGTACATCGGGAAACTTAGCCGGAGCCTCCTGAGACGCGGCCGGTACCGCCGATGCCGCAACCATCCCAAGGGAACTCGCAAAGAATTCACGCCGTTTCATACCAATCTCCTCCGTCGGTAGAAGTCGGGCACTATTCTATATAATCCAGGCGATGAGTGCCCGAATCATCGCGAACAAAGTAATCATCGTCACCGGCGCATCGAGCGGCATCGGACGCGCGGTCGCTGTGGCTCTGGCCCGCGAGCGTGCGAGGCTGGTCCTAGTTGCCCGGCGACGGCCGTTGCTCGACTCTCTCGCCGAAGAAGTTCAGAAACAAGGTGGCACGGCTTTCGTCCTGCCTCTGGACCTTCGGGACAGGAGTCAGGTTGAAAAGATGATCTTGTCGACTCGTGAGCAATACGGCCGGATCGACGTGTTGATCAACAATGCGGGTTTTGGATACCTGGGGACTGTCGAGGAAACTCCGGCCACCGTTGTCCGCGAAATTTTCGATTTGAATTTTGAAGCGCCTCTCCTGGCCTCGCAGCTCGTCATTCCGATTATGAAGGCGCAGGGCGGGGGACACATTATTAACGTGTCTTCCGTCGTGGGAAGGCGCGGCCTGCCGCTTAATGGAATCTACTGCGCGACAAAATTTGCGCTTCAAGGCATCAGTGAGAGTTTGCGGCTGGAAGTAAAGGATGCCGGAATCGACGTCAGCATCGTGAGCCCGGCGGCAACCGAGTCTGAATTTGGCGAACATGTTCGTTACGGCCGAATCAAAGCAAAATTCAAGCCTACGGGTCACGTCCAGACTGCGGAGCAAGTCGCGCGATCGATTGTGGAGTGCATCCGCCATCCGAAACTTGAAGTCTATCCGAACCGCATCAGCCGCCTTCTGACCTGGGCGAGCGTCGTGAGTCCGGCCATCGTTGATCGGATACTGGCCAACTATTACAAAGACCGCTTCCGTGTTGTCCGAGGCGAATAGGCGCGTCGCAATCATCGGTGGTGGGTTTGCCGGACTGGCGTGCGCGCACGCGTTGAAGCGGCGCGGTATCGATGCGGTTGTCTATGAATCATCGGAGGCGGGCGGGCGTTCGTCCGCCGGTGTGCCATATCTGCTCGGACGAGAGCTTTTTCGAAATACGTTTCGGCTGATCGACGAACTCGGACTGTCTTCAGCAGTCGTTCCGATACAGCCATATGCAGGCCAGGTCTATCGCGGCAAAATCTATCGTCACCGTGTCGCCTCGGCAACAGGTCTCTTGAGATTCAAAGGACTAAATCTGGCGGATAAAGCACTGCTGCCGCGGATGGCTTACCTGCTCGCACGATATTCATCACTTCTGGATTTTCATCACCCGGAACGCGGCGTGAGGCTCGATGATGAGACCGTCGCGTCGTTCATCAAGCGCGAACTGTCGCAGAACATCCTGAATCAAGTCGCGGGACCGTTGATCTCAACATTGTTCTTCTACGGCTCGGATGAGACGTCGCGGCTTTTATATCTACTGCTCGCGAAGAACATGCACCACACGGAGATGAGTACCATCCAGGGTTTGGCTGAGCGTTTGTCGAATGGGATCCGGACGATTCATCGTGCAGTGGAAACGATTCGGACTGATGGTGACGGTTATATGGTCAATGGAGATCGTTTCGTTGAAGTTGTCGTTGCTTTGAACGGAGACGCGGTCTTGCAGATTGAAGGTATGGTGGAGTTGTTGTCCGATGAAGACCGCGAATTCTTCAGCGGCTGCCGATACCAAAGGGTCGTCACTTTGGCCGTTCGCACCGCTCAACCGGTGGACGGCCGCTGTTATGGCGTCTCCATACCGCGAATCGAGAACATGGCCGCATCGACGATTTCATTCATCGACTACATCGATTCATCCCGCGTTCCTCCCGGCGAAGGACTTCTCGTCGTTACCGGCGGTGGTCGTGAAGTCACAAGCGCACAGTTGTTCGCGGATCTGCATGCGCTCTACGAACTGAAGGAAACGGCGACCTCGACAACGGAATGGGAATCCGGCATGCCAAAATTTCCGCCCGGCCGATATCGCCAGATTGCCGCATTTAAGGAGCGATCACGACGTCCTGGTTTGTACTTCTGCGGAGACTATTTGATGGGGCCCTTCATCGAAGCAGCAATCACAACCGGCCTCAACGCTGCCGCCAGCTGTAGGGGCGGTCTATGAAGGTGTGAGTGAACTGGAACGGCGCGTAATAGTCCCCTCCTTGCATCGCCGCAAGGAGGGGTGGCTGCGACATCAAAAAATTTCGCGAAGCCACCAAAGCAGACGCAGCCGGGGTGGTTTTCCTTTTTGTTTTCATTCGG
>Ga0075424_100004003_pt1 | contig 13861 bp, 6 predicted proteins | sample SoiMethybrSBSTD3_FD_75301 | JGI IMG/M metagenome (GOLD analysis project Ga0075424, IMG submission 75301) | Bulk soil microbial communities from a Populus tree surrounding site in Tennessee, USA - Soil MetaG P. TD hybrid SBSTD3 | ecosystem: Environmental > Terrestrial > Soil > Tree plantation... | reverse complement strand
CGGGCCAGCCGCGGGGAAGAAGCCCTAGCGCTCCAGCCTGCGTTTCACGATGCGGCCCCCGGTCCTCGCGAGACCGGGGGCCGCTCGGTTTCCGTGCGTCCGGCTACCAGCCGCTGCCGCTCCGGCTGGTGTCGGCCGGCGCCGAATGCGTGGAATCGGCGTGCGCGCCGGAGTCGGGTGATGCCATGCCGTGGGCCTTTTCGTAATCGCCCACCGCCTTCGCGAGATCCTTCGCGTCCTGGGATGCCGCTGCGTTGGTCTGGAGCCACGAGAGCTGCTCGCGCGCCTGGTCGAGCTTGCCCATCTCGAGGTAGGCCTCGCCCAGGTACTCGCGCGCCAGCGTGTAGTCGGGCTTGAGCGCGAGGCACTTGCTGTAGGCCTCGAGCGCGTGATCGTAGTTCTTGAGGTGACGCGAGGAGTACGCGACCAGGTTCCACGCCTCGTGGTAGTTCGGGTCCATCGCGACGGCGCGCTCGCCGCGGTCGAGCGCTTTCTTGAACTTCTTCTCGGCGTTCTTGGTCTTGCCGTCCGCGAGGTCCTTCTTGGCCTTGACGATCTCCTCCTTGCCGTCGGCGTAGAGCCTCTCGGCTTCCTCGCGCGGCGTCATGGAGAGCGAGCTGATCCCCTGTGAGGGCTTGGGCTCGTCGCTCTTCGATCCGCCTCCGCCGAAGTTGGCGCCCGCCGGCGAGGCGGCGAGCACGGAGAGCAGCACGACCATTGGAATCCTACCGACTTTCATCGAGCCTCCTCGGATGGGGCGCCGTGCTCGGTGCGGCGTCGACACGGGCAGGGCCGAGCTCGGGACCGCCCCACGACCGGCACATCGCTCCCGTGCGGTTCCCTCGAGCCCTCGGGCGGGACCGATCTTACGTTCGGACCCATTGCCTGTCCAACCCGCTTCGCGCGCGGCCGCGGTCTGGTATCCTTGACGAAACCTTGGAGCGTGGCAGGGCAGCCTGAGCCATCCATTTCCACCGAGGAGCCGTTCCACTTGGCAGTCCAGCGCCCACGTCACTCCCCCGCCAAGCGAGCCCGCGCGGCGCGATCGCGCACGCTTCCCCCCCATCCGCTGCTGCGCGCCAAGCTGCTGCGTCCCAATCCTCCGGCGCAGATCCTCGAGCGCCCGCGTCTCCTGCAGGCCCTCGCCGAGCACGCGGAGCGTCCGCTCACGCTGATCGTCGCCGACGCCGGCTACGGCAAGACCACGCTGTTGTCTCAGTTCACGCAGGGCCTGCGCCGCCCGGTGGTGTGGTACTCGCTGATGCCGTCGGACGCCGATCTCGTCCTGTTCGGCCGCTACCTGCTCGAGGGCTTCCGCCGCGAGAGCCCGCGCTTCGGGCGCGCGTTCGAGCGCGCGCTCGAGGATTGGAAGCCGCGCGGTCGCGGAGCCGAGATGCTCGCCGGCACGCTCGCGAACGAGCTCGCGACGCTGCGCGGGCCGCGCGTGCTGCTGGTGCTCGACGACTTCCAGGACGTGGCCGGGCAGCCGGCGGTCGTATCGTTCATGGAGACGCTGCTGCGGCTCTTGCCGGACTCGGTGCGGATGGTGATCGCTTCGCGCTCGCTGCCGCCGCTCGGGCTCGAGCGCATGCGCGCGCGCGGCGACGTCTTCGAGCTCCACTCGGGGCACCTGAGGCTCACGCACGATGAGCTCGGCCGGCTGTTCGGCGAGGTCTACCGCCGCCCGCTCGCGGAGGACCAGGTCCAGGCGCTGGAGGAAGCGACGCTGGGCTGGACCACCGCGGTGCACCTGGTGCACGAATCGCTGCGCCGCTCGGAGTCGGGCGCGCTCGAGGAGGTGCTGCAGAGCTTCCGCACGTCGAACCTCGAGCTGCACGACTATCTGTCTGCCGAGGTCTACGCGCGGCTCGACGAGACCTCGCGCCGCCTGATCGAGCGCACCGCCTCGCTCACGCGCTTCGACGGCGAGCTGGCGACCCGGCTCTCGGGGCAGCAGCGGCCGCAGGCGGCGCTGGCTGCGCTGGTGCAGCGCGGGCTGCTGCGCACGTTCGGGGCGGGCGAGCACGTGACCTACGAGTGCCACGAGCTGGTGCGGCGCTTCGTGCGCCAGGAGCTGGAGACCCGGCTCGGCCTGGACGCGTGGCGCGCGCTCGAGGCCGAGACCGCGGACGCGCTCGCGGCGCGCGGCGAGTCGGAGCGCGCGCTGCGCCACTACCTGAGCGCGGGGCGTGCGGAGGAGGGCGCGCGCTTCCTGCGGGAGCTCGCGCCTTCGCTCTTGCGCCACGGCCGGGCGGCCGCGCTCCAGGGGTTCCTGTCCGAGCTCCCGGCGCCGCTGCTGCGCGAGGACCTGACGCTGGCGGTGATGCAGGCCGACGCGCAGCAGGCGCTGGGCGCACTGGACGAGGCGCAGGCGCAGTACGAGCAGGTGGTGGAGCGCTGCCGCACGCTTCCGGGCTCCGCGACGCGGCGCCCGGTGGCGAATCTGCGCGAGATCGAGTGCCGCGCGATGCTCGGGCTCGCCAAGGTGCTGAACCTGCGCGGGCGCCACGAGCAGGTGCTGGGCATGGCGGAGCGCGGCCTGGCGCTGGCGCACGACCTCGACGTCGAGATCCGCGCGCGGCTGCTCGAGCGCAAGGCGGGCGCCCACTTCTATCTCGGCCAGTACCACGCGGCGGTACTGGTGCTGGGCCAGGTGCGCGAGCTGCTCGCGGGCGTCTCCGAGCCGGACCTGGTGCTGCCCGCGATCCACAACCTGGCGCTCGCATATGCCGCCCAGGGTCATTATCGCGAGGCGATCCGCGAGTTCCGCGTCGCGCTGGCCCAGGTGCGCGGCGCCGATTCGCCGCGCGCCGCGCTCTACCTCTCGAACATGGCGTCGTTTCTCTCCGAGCTCGGGGAGCTCACCGAAGCCAGGAGCGCCGCCGAGGAGAGCCTGGTCGCCGCGCAGCGCTTCTCGAACCGACCACAGGAATGCATCAACCAGCAGACGCTGGCGCAGGTGCTGGTCGAGAGCGGGGACCACGAGGGCGCGCTGGCGGCGGTGAAGCGCGCGGAGGAGCTGAACGGCGAGCTGCGCATGGAGGTGATCGCCGCCGATCTGCTCGCGCTGCGCGGCCGCATCTTCTGCGCGCGCGGCGAGTACCGCCGGGGAGTCGACTTCATCACGCAGGCGATCGAACGGATGCACGAGCGCCCCGACGCGCCGCGCCTCCACGAGTTCCAGGCCACGCTCGCGTGGTGCGAGCTGCGCGCCGGCCGGGTGCGGGTCGCGCGCGAGGCGCTGGCGCCGCTGGTGGCGCGCGCCGACGCCGGCGAGGACGACCGCCAGCGCATGCGCGTCCACTACTGGTACGCCGAGGCGCTGCTCGCGCTGGGCGATACCGGAGAGTCGACGGAGCACCTGCGGACGGCGCTCGCGCTGGTGCGGGAGCGCGGCTACCTCCACTTCCTCCGGGTCCAGGCGCGCGAGGAGCCGGCCCCGCTGCTGCACGCGCTGGCGAGCGGGATCGATGTCGACGTCTCCTCCGCCGCGCTGGTCGAGGCCGGCGGGGCCGTCGAAGCGCCGCTGATCGCGACGATCGAAGGGGCGCCGACCGCCGTGGCCGAGGCGGCGATCGCGGTGCTCGGCGAGGTGGGCGGGCGGCTCGCGCAGGCCAGTCTGGCGCGGCTCACCCGGTCGCGTGCGCTGCAGCCCGCGATCCGCACCGCGCTGCGCCACATCGAGACGCGCATGGAGCGCGGCGCCGGGCGTCCGGCCGAGAACGGCGCGAAGGCGCTCCGGCTCGCGCTGTTCGGGCCGCCCGCGCTGCTGGTCGGCGACGAGCCGCTGCCGGCCTCTGCTTGGCGCACGCAGCGCGCGTTCCAGATCCTGGTCTATCTCTCGTTCCACCCGCGCGGCGCGAGCCGCGAGGAGCTGATCGACCACTTCTGGCCGGGCCGGCAGGCCGCTGCCGGACGCCGCAACTTCCACCCCACGCTGTCCTACATCCGCAGCGTGCTGCCCGCCGGGCCCGAGCCCGCGATCCTGCGCGAGGTCGAGTTCTACCGGTTGAACCCCGCCTACGCGCTGAGCTGCGACGTGTGGGAGTTCGAGCGCGCGCTCGAGGAAGCACGGGCGTCGAAGACCGCGGAGCTGCGCCGCGCCGCGCTCGAGCGCGCGGCGGGGCTGGCCGCGGCGCCGCTGCTCGAAGGGCTCTACTCCGAGTGGGCCGTGACGCTGCAGGGTCGCTACCGCGACAGCCTGGAGCGGCTCATGCTCGAGCTCGGTGGACTGCACGCACGGCAGGCCGAGTTCGAGCCCGCGCTCCATTGCTTCCGCCGCGCCGCCGAGCTGGACGAGTACCGCGAAGCCACGCGCCTGGCGGTGATCGAGTGCCTGACGCGCCTCGGCAACCGCCGCGCCGCACTCGCCGAATACGACAAGCTGAAGGCGCTGCTGCGCACCCAGCTCGGCGTCGAGCCGCTGCCCGAGACCGAGGAGGGCGTGCGCCGCCTGCTGGCCGGCAAAGGCGCCCACGGCTGGCCCGACCCCCCTTCCGCAAAAACCGACCAACCCGATGCGGCACAGCCGGTTGCCGCATCCACTCAAGTCGCCCTCAAGCGCTTGGAGCCAAGGTGATCGCGATGAAGCGCTCTTCCCCGACCCACGAGGCGCCTCACATGAAGACTGAGAAATCCCCCCGGGCGGCACGGAGCGGGCTCATGCCCGTTGCTCTGTGGCTATTCATGCTCCTCGCTCCTGCCGCCCACGCTGGCCCCTACATCTGGGACGACGACGACGACGCGATCGACGATCGCATCGAGTCGGTCCAGCTCCTGGGATTCCGTTTCTCGTTCGAGAACGCGGACTCGCTGCTGCGCCAGCGCTTCGAGGTCACGCGCGTGCTCGGCACGCTGGTCTACGGCGTCTACGTGCTCTACGACCACGATCCCACCCAGCAGGACCTCGACTCGCTCGCGCTGCTCGGCATGCCGGTGCTCTACCGCTTCGACGGAGCCCCGGCGGTGCGCAGCGTTGCGACCTTCGTGCAGGCCCAGCTCGCGAGCAATCTCACGCACGTGGAGCGCATCGAGGCGATCCCGATCCTCTACCCCGAAACCCACGAAGGCGCGGCCGCGATCGGCGCGTACGATGGGTCGGGCCAGGTGTTCCCGACCTGGGCCGGAACCGGAGGCTCGGACGGCGCGGGTGTGGTGGTCGCGATCCTCGACAGCGGCATCAACGACGAGGCCGAAGGCGGCTACCCGGGACACGAGTCGCTCGCCGGGCGGGTGCTGGGCGGAGCGTCGATCCTGAACCCCGACTCCGCGCTCAACACGCCGAAGGACGGCAGCACCAATCCTTCGGACCACGGCGGCAGCGTCACGCACTCGCACGGCACGCACGTGGCCGGGATCATCCTCGGCAGCGGCGGCCCGAGCGGGTACGCGCGGGGCGTGGCGCCGGGCGCCAAGGCGGTGGACGTCAAGGTGCTGAGCGATGCCGGTGTCGGCACCGCCATCGCCGAGGGCATCGACTGGTGCATCCACAACCGCGCGCGCGACTGGGGCGTGCCGGGCTACTCGGGGATCCAGGTGATCAATCTCTCGCTCTCGAGCATCGACGAGAGCGACGGCAACGACGTGGCGTCGCAAGTTGCCCGCCGCGCGGCGGAAGTTGGGATCGTGGTGGTTGCCTCAGTGGGAAATGAGGGGAAGGCCCACTACGTCCCGTCGCCCGCGGCGGGTGATGACATTATCGCCGTGGGAGCGGCCGACGACCAGCGTTCTCCGCTCCCCTCCGACGATCTCTTCGCGGGATTCAGCGACCAGGGCCCGCGCGCCAGCGACGGCGACTTCGATCCGGTGGACGAGCAGAAGCCCGACCTCGTGGCGCCCGGCGTGGCGATTCTCTCCGCGGACGGCGACCTCGCGAGCGACGGCCACCAGTACCAGCGACTGAGCGGCACCAGCATGGCGGCGGCGTTCGTGTCCGGAGCGGTCGCCTGCCTGCGCGCGGACGCCCCGAGCCTCACCCCCGCCCAGATCGCGGCGCTGCTGCGCGCCACCGCCTGGCGGCAGATCGGCGCGCTCCCGGGCGGACCCGCGGGCCCCGATCCGCGCTGGGATGCGGCGCGGGGCTTCGGCGAGCTGGACCTCTACGCCGCGCGGCTCGAGCTCAACCAGAGCGCGCGCTCGCAGGTGGCGCGCATCGAGCTCGCCGCCACCGGGCCGACCGCGATCACCGCCACGCTGCGCACCCAGCGCGAGCGCGGCGCGCCGTACTTCGCGCTCGAGCGCGCCCCGGACGCGGGCGGCTCGCCCGGACCCTTCGCGGCCTACGACTCGGTGGCCGCGGCCGGGGACTCCTCGCTGGCCGGCCCTTCCGACCGGACCACGTACACACGGACGTGGAACGTGCCGGGGGGCGAGCGCGGCCAGACCTTCTGGTATCGCGCGGCGTACACCGAGGGCGGCGTGCGCTACGCTTCGCCGGCGCGCAGCTTCGTGAGCCCGCTCGGGCCGAGCGTCGCGACGCTCGAGGTCACGCTGGTGCACAACGCGTACGACAACGACGTCACGGCGGCCGTGGTGGTCGGCGATCCGAAGGCCCCGGATCTCACCATCCCGCTGCCCGGCTCATCCGCCGCGGTGGCGAGCGACTGGGTTTCGGGCCTGAGCGCCACCGGCAACGTGTCGTGGACGTTCCGGATCGAGGTGCCGGCGGGCCCCGCCGCCGGGCTGCTGCCGCCGCGGCCGGACCGCCCGTGGACGCTGCGCGTCCAGGAAGGCGGCTTCGTCAACCGCAGCGGGCGGGTCGAGTCGTATCGGCTCGTGTACCACTGGCCCCACGCCGACGTCGAGTATGTGGGCGGTCCGGTGCCCCAGCAGACGATCGAGGGTGGAACGGTGAGCGTCGTGATCCCCAACAGCACCGTGGGGGTGGGACCCGGCGCAGCCCCCGCGGGCGTGCGCTTCGGCCCCAATCCCGCGCGCGCCGGGTCCGAGATCCGCTTCGTCCGCGGCGGCGGAGAGCGGTCCGAGGTGCGGGTCTTCGACCTCCAGGGGCGCAACGTGGCGATCGTGCCGCTCGCGCCGGCCGGCGACTCCTCGGCCGGGGTGTGGAGCGCGCGCGACGCCGGCGGGCGCCCGCTCACGCCCGGCCTCTACGTGGCGCGCCTCTCGACGGGCGAGCGGCTCCGCCTGGTGGTCCTGCCGGCGCGCTGAACGTTTTCGGGTTGTCGTCACGGGCGCCCCCGAGGGATGTACGGGTGGGGGCGCTCGTGGCTTTCTCCTCCCCCGTTCGTCAACTCTCCGCTGGTGAGGAGCGCAACCGGGCTGGTACGTTTTCCGCCCCGACCCGCAGGGCAGCCAATCACCGCGGAGGTTCACCATGAGTCAGATCACGACGCACGCGCCCGGCACCTTCAGCTGGGTGGAGCTGGGCACCACCAACGCAGACGCCGCGAAGAAATTCTACGCGAGCCTGTTCGGCTGGGAGCCGAAGGACACGCCGACCGGCGACGCCGGAACGTATACGCTGCTCATGCTGGGCGGCCGCGAGGTCGGCGGGCTCTCGAACATGCAGAAGGAGCAGCTCACCCAGGGCGTTCCGCCGCACTGGCTGCCGTACATCGCGGTCGCCAGCGCCGACGAGACCACGAAGAAGGCGGAGACGCTCGGCGCCATGGTGCTCGCGGGACCGTTCGACGTCATGGAGCACGGCCGCATGAGCGTGATCCAGGATCCCACCGGCGCTGCGTTCGCGATCTGGCAGGCGAAATCGCATCCCGGCGCCGGCGTGCGCGACGAACCGGGCTCGATCTCGTGGTGCGAGCTGCTCACCAACGATGCCGCCAAGGCCGGGAAGTTCTACACCGGGCTGTTCGGCTGGTCGCTCCAGGAGATGCCCATGCCGGGCATGAAGTACACGGTCTTCACCCGCGGCACGAGCCAGGTCGGGGGCATGATGACGATCATGAAGGAGTGGGGCCCGATGCCGTCCAACTGGCTCACTTACTTCGCGGTCGCGGACTGCAACGGCACGGCGGACAAGGCGAAGAAGCTGGGCGGCACCATCATGAAGGCGCCGGATGACATTCCCGGCGTCGGCCGCTTCGCGATCCTCGGCGACCCCCAGGGTGGCACCTTCGCGATCCTCCAGAGCGCGAAGGCCTGATTCGGTCTGATAACCGACGCGGCGGCGTCCCTCGGGGCGCCGCCGCGGTTTCATGTCCGCCCCGCGGGCCCGCGATCGGGCTTCAGGCCTGCGCGCCGGAGCCGTTCCCGGGAGCGCCCGCGGTTTCCAGCGTTGGCTGTCGCCGATACTGGAGCTCGTGGAGCCGCGCGTAGATCCCGCCGTGTTCCATCAGCTCCGCGTGCGTCCCCTGCTCGCGCAGCTCCCCACGGTGGATCACCAGGATGCGGTCCGCATCCAGGATCGTGCTCAGCCGGTGCGCGATCACGAGCGACGTCCGCCCGTGGAGGAGACGGCGCAGGGCGGCCTGGATCGCGCGCTCGGTCTCGACGTCCACGCTCGACGTCGCCTCGTCCAGGATCAGGATGCTGGGGTCGTAGTGGAGCGCCCGCGCGAAGGCCAGGATCTGCCGCTCGCCCATCGACAGGTAGGCGCCGCGCTCCCCCACCTCCTCTTCCAGGCCGCGCGGGAAGCGCGCCGCGATCCGTGAGCCTCCGACCTCGGCGAGCGCGCGCTCCACGGCGTCGCCCCCGCGGTCGCGATCTCCGAACGCGATGTTGGCCCGCACCGACCCGGAGAACAGGAACACGTCCTGCAGCACGAGCCCGATCCCGCGCCGCAGCGACTTCCCCTCGATCTCCCGGATGTCGACGCCGTCCACGCGAACCGCGCCCTGCTGGAACTCGTAGAACCGGCACAGCAGGTTGGCGATCGTGGTCTTTCCGGCGCCGGTCGCGCCCACGATCGCCACCTTCTCCCCCGGCGCCACGCGGAAGGAGACGTCGCGCAGGACCGGCTCGCCGTCCTTGTACGCGAACCACACGCGATCGAACTCCACCTCTCCGCGCAGCCGCCCGATCGGCCGGGGTGCGGGCGGCTCGGGGATGGCGGGAGGCGTGTCGAGCAGCTCGAAGATGCGCTCGGAGGCCACCATCGCCGACAGGATCATGTTGTATTTCTCGCTCAGGTCGCGCACCGGCTGGTAGAAGCGCTCTGCGTACTGGATGAACGCCACCACCACGCCGAACGTCACGGCGCCCGCGAGGATTCCGCCGCCGCCGTACCACAGGATCAGGGCGACCGCGAGCGCCCCGATCACCTCGACGACGGGGAAGAACACCGCGTAGTAGAAGATGTTCTGGACGTGCGCGTCGTAGTGATCCCGGTTCGCCCGGTCGAACTTCCGGGTCTCCTTCTCCTCGGCGTTGAAGAACTTGAGCGTGTCGAGCCCCTGCAGGTGCTCCTGGAGGAACGCGTTGATCCGGGCGAGCCGGGTGCGCACGCGCCGGTAGGAGACCCGCACCCGGGCGCGGAAGGCGGCGGTCGCGAGGATCAGGAGCGGCACGGTGGTGAGCGTGACGAGCGCCAGCCTCCAGTCGAGCCACAGCATGGCGCCGACGATGCCGAACAGGATGAACAGATCGCCCAGCACCGCAACGACGCCCTGCGCGAACAGCTCGTTCAGCACCGACACGTCCTGCGTCACGCGCGTCAGGATCTGGCCCACCGGGCGGGAGTCGTAGTACGAGGGGGTGAGCGTGCCGAGGTGACGGAAGATGTCGAGACGGAGGTCGCGCATCGCCCGCTGCCCCACCATGGACATCATGTAGCTCTGGACGTAGCGCAGCGCGAACGCCGCTGCCAGCACCGCGACGTATGCGACCGCGATCCCGATGAGCCCGCGCGTCGCGTCGCCCGCGAGCGCCCCGTGGCGCGCCGGCCGCACGTAGTTGTCGATCGCCACCTTGGTCAGGTAGGGGCCCGCCACCTCGAGCAGGGAGATCACGCCGAGCAGAACCACCGAGAGCACGACCTCGCGCCGATAGGGGGCGAGGAAGCGCAGCAGCCGCTGGGCGAGCCGCCGGTCGACGATCGCGCCCCGGGCGTCGACTTCGTCGGCTGCGGAATCGAAAGGGCCGGCCATCAGTGCGCCCGCGCCTTCAGGGAATCACGCTCCGTCACAACGCCTCCAGTTCCTCGACCATCTCTTCGTGGCGGTAGAAGTCGGCGTAGAGCCCGCCTTGGGCGATCAACTCTTCGTGGGTTCCGGATGCCACGATCCGGCCCTCGTCGAGCACGACGATGCGGTCCACGCGCAGCAGGGCGGAGCGCCGATGGGTCGCGAGCAGGATCGCGGGACGATTCTCCAGCGCGAACAGCGACTCGATGATGCGCTCTTCCGTGCCCGGATCCACGCTCGAGAACGCGTCGTCGAGGAGCAACACCGGGCGATCGAGCGCCAGCGCGCGCGCCAGCGCGACGCGCTGCTTCTGGCCTCCGGAGAGCGTGATGCCGCGCTCGCCGAGCATGGTCTCGAGGCCGCCCTCGAACCGCTCGAGGTCGGAGCCGAGGCCGGCGCGCCGCGCTGCGCCTTCGACATCCGGCGCGGGATCGTCCTCGTCCGCACCGAACGCGACGTTCGAGCGAATAGTGTCGGAGAAAAGGAAGGTCTCCTGGGGCACGATGCCGAGGCGCCGGCGGAAGGCGCCGCGCGGCCAGAAATCGGAAGGCACGCCGCCCATCCGCAGCGTGCCCTCGGTCGGCTCGTAGAGTCGCGCGATCAGGTGGAGGAGCGTCGTCTTTCCGGCGCCGGTGCGTCCGACGATCGCGACCGACTCGCCGGGTTCCACGGTGAGGTCGACGCCGCGCAGCACCATGCGCTCCGTCCCGGGGTAGCGGAATCCCACGCCCCGGAGCTCGAGCGTGGCGCCGGCCGCCGGGGCCGCTCTCCCCTCGCGCCCGACGTCGTCTTCCGCCTCCAGGTCCATAACGTCGCGGATCCGGCGCATGGAAGCGGCGCCGCGCTGGAACAGGTTCGTGACCCAGCCGAAGGCCACCATGGGCCAGAACAGCATCCCGAGATAGATCTGGAACGCCACCAGCTCGCCCAGCGTGATGCGGCCGCGCATCACCGCGGTGCCGCCCACGCCCAACACCGTCGCGGTCGCGATCCCGCCCAGCAGCGAAAGCGCGGGCCACATCGCCGACATGATCCGGATCATGCCGCGGTTCTTCTCGGTGTAATCGTCGTGCAGCGCGCGAAACACCCGCTGCTCCCCCTCCTCCTCCACGTGCGCCTTCACCACGCGGATTCCCGCCAGCGTTTCCTGCGCCTTCGCCGTGAGCGCCGCGAAGGATGCCTGGATCGCCTCGTAGTGGTGGTAGAGCCGCTTTCCCATGCGCGCCATGACCACCGAGACGATCGGGAGCGGCACCAGCGCGAACAGGGTCAGACGGGCGTCGATCCGGCACATGAGCGCGACCGCCATCACCAGGGTGGTCGAGGTGTTCGCGAAGTACATGATCCCCGGACCGAGCAGATCCCGCACCGCGTCGAGGTCGTTCGTGGCCCGCGACATCAGGTCGCCGACCTTGCGCGTGCGGTACGCGCTGGCGGGAAGCCGCGCGAGGTGGCCGAAGAGGTCGTTGCGGAGCTCGTACTCCATCTGGCGCGACATGCGGATCAGGGACATCCGCATGGTGTAGAGGAAGAGGCCCTGCAGGACCACGGCGAGCAGGATCCAGCCGGCGTCGCGCGCCAGAACGCTGCGCGCGACGCCGGCTTGGACGTGATCCACCGCCTGGCGAACCAGCCAGGGCGACCAGACCTGGAACAGGTTCGTCAGCACCACCGAGACGCCGCCCAGGACCAGCGCGGTCCGGTGGCGGCGCAGGTAGGGAATCAGATGCCGCAGCGGTCCGATCATGACCCCCCAGGGATACCATTCCCGTCGGCCTGTTTCAGGCGGAAACCGGAGCCTCGGCCAGCCGCAGCTCCGATTCCTCCGCCTCGGCCGCCGGCACGCGCTGGTGGGCGCCGGCGACCAGCATGTAGATGGACGGCACCACGAACAGCGTGAACGCCGTGCCGATGATCATACCGCTCACCAGCGTGATGCCGATGCTGTTGCGCGCCCCGGCCCCCGGCCCGGTCGCGAACACCAGCGGGAGGTGGCCGAACACCGTCGCCGCCGTCGTCATCAGGATCGGGCGCAGGCGGGTTCCCGAAGCCTCGATCACGGCAGCCAGCTTGTCCATCCCGGTCTCGCGGAGCTGGTTCGCGAACTGGACGATGAGGATGCCGTTCTTCGCCACCAGCCCGGTCAGGGTGATGAGCCCGACCTGACTGTAGATGTTCATCGTCGTGAATCCCATGAACGAGAAGAACAGGGCGCCCGCGAGCGCCAGCGGCGCCGAGCCTCCCAGGATCACGAGCGGATCGCGGAAGCTCTCGAACTGCGCCGCGAGCACCAGGAAGATCAGGATCGCGGAGAGCAGGAAGATGCCGAGGAAGCGGCTGCCCTCGGTGCGCAGCTGGCGCGACTCGCCCGCGTAGTCGAGCGTGAATCCCTGAGGCAACATCGTGCGGGCCTGGTCTTCGAGATAGCGCAGCGCCTGATCCAGCGAGACGCCCGGCGGCACCACGCCCTGGATGCGCACCGCGTTGAGCTGCTGGAACCGCTTGAGCTCACGCGGCTCGGTCGTGTTCTTGAGCGAAGCGAAGGTCGACAGCGGCACCAGTCCGCCGTTGGTTCCCGTGACGTAGATGTCCGCGAGCTGGTTCGGGTTGAGCCGCTCGCTGCGCTTCACCTGGGGAATCACCTTGTAGCTCCGGCCCTGGATGCTGAAGCGGTTCACGTAGTTCCCCCCCAGCAGCGTGGACAGGTCCTGCCCGGCCCGGCTCATCTCGACGCCCTGCGACCGCACCTTGTCCCGGTTGAATACCACCTCCGCCTGGGGCTGGTCGAACTTGAGATCGGCGTCCGCGAACATGAAGAGCCCGCTGGTGAACGCCTTTTGCACGAGCTGGTTGGCGAACTCGATCAGCTGCTGCGGCTCTGCGGTCGATGCGATCACGAGGTCGACCGGGAAATCGCCGCCGCCCGGCAGCGGCGGCGGGATCAGGGAGATCACGCGGATCCCCGGGATCTTCGAGAGGCCGGCCGCCGCCTCCATCTGGAGCTGCTGCGCGGTCTTCTTGCGCTGGTCCCAGGGCTTGGTGACCATGCCGCCGAAGCCGCCCGTCGGGGACGTGAGCTGGAACGTGTTCTTGTATTCGGGGAACGATCGATAGACCTCCTCCACCTTCGAGGAGTAGAGCTGGGTCTGCTCGAGCGTCGAGTTGGCGGAGGCCTGGAGGATGCCGAACACCACTCCTTGATCCTCGCTCGGCGCCAGCTCGCGCTGCGAGAACAGGTAGAAGGCGGGAATCAGCGCCACCACCAGGGCCCACAGCACGTAGACCACCGACCGGTACGCGAGCGTCCCGGAGAGCATCCGCGTGTAGGCGTCGCGGATGCCGTCGAAGCGCCGGTTGACCCAGCCCGAGAAGCCGCGCTCGGCGCCGCCCTGGCGCAGCAGCTTCGAGCCCATCATGGGCGACAGCGTGAGCGCGACCACGCCCGACACGATCACGGCGCCGGCGAGCGTGAACGCGAACTCGCGGAACAGCGTGCCGGTGAGCCCGCCCTGGATCGCGACCGGGGTGTAGACCGCGGCCAGCGTGATCGTCATGGCGATGATCGGACCGATCAGCTCGCGGGCGGCTTCGATCGCCGCGCGGTACGGCGTGGCCCCGTTGCGGAGGTGCCGCTCGACGTTCTCGACCATCACGATCGCGTCGTCCACGACCAGGCCCACCGACAGCACGATCGCGAGCAGCGTCATGAGGTTGATCGTGAAGCCGGCGATCATCATCAGGAACACCGAGCCGATCAGCGAGAT
>Ga0075424_100004000_pt1 | contig 13865 bp, 10 predicted proteins | sample SoiMethybrSBSTD3_FD_75301 | JGI IMG/M metagenome (GOLD analysis project Ga0075424, IMG submission 75301) | Bulk soil microbial communities from a Populus tree surrounding site in Tennessee, USA - Soil MetaG P. TD hybrid SBSTD3 | ecosystem: Environmental > Terrestrial > Soil > Tree plantation... | reverse complement strand
TCGAGCTCAGTGCGTGGGCGCCGTGGCTGCGGAGCCGCTCCCGCGGGCGCTCGGCGGCGGGGAGCTCCCTTATGGCTAAAGACACTCTTTCTCCTTTCTTAGGATTCGAGAGTGTCGCGCGGCGAAACGGGACGTACGGCACCGACTAGCGACAACTGCAACCAAAGGTAGGCAGGCTGCAGAGAAGCTCAGACCAGACTTAGCGGCGTATGATCGCGGCATTCGGAGCGCCTTGCACCCCAAATGCGAGTAGCAACGCTGCAAACTCTTGCCTGAGCACTCTGCTGACTGCCTACCTCTGGTTCTTTTAGCTCGCAGTTACGCGCCGCGATCTCGACCTAAAGGTTGGCCCCGTGGCATTTCTTGAACTTCTTCCCCGACCCACACGGACACGGATCATTCCGCCCAACGTTCGACCAGTCCGCAGTCCCCCCGCCCCCCGATCCCGCGATTCCGGGAATCGGTGCAGTCGCCATCGCCTTGCTCAGTGACGACGATTTCCCGCCGACGTGAACTGTCGGCTCCGGTCGTACAGCTGCTCCCTTCTTGGGCGCCTCGGCCGGCGCAACGTCGAGCGTCGCATCGGTTCCTTCGCCGTTCTCCACCGCCCCGACTTCCTCGAGAACGCCAAGCGCGTTGTAGCGGCGAGTCGGCTGTGCCGGGCGCGCGACGGCTGCGCGCTCTCCGATGTCGCCGTCCAGCTCCGGCCCGCTCAGGAAAATCTGCGGCGGCGGCGGTGGCGCGTTCTCGAAGGTGATCTGCGCGCGCAGGAAGCGCTCGGTGAAAGTGTTGTGGATGTCCTGCATCAGATCCACGAACATGTTGTACGCCTCGTGCTTATACTCGATGAGCGGATCCTTCTGGCCCCACGAGCGATAGCCGATGGCATTGCGCAGCTGATCGAGATCGTAGAGGTGATCCTTCCACTTCTCGTCGATCACGTGCAGCATCACCAGCGCCAGCAACTGCTCCGAGTACTCGCCCAGGCTCGACATCTTGTCGGCGAACGCCTTGCGACCGGCGTCGATAGCGCGCTGCTCCGCCTGCTCCTGACTCGTCGGGAGATTGCCCTCCTCGAAGCCGGGAACGGTCAGCATGTAGTGCATCAGCAGATCCTGACGCACCAGGGCGAAATCCCATTCTTCCTGCGAGTCGAACTGATCGAGCATGTTCTCGACGCGCTTGGCGACGCCCTTCTCGATCATCTTCTCGGCTTCAGCCTTCAGCTCTTCGCCGCCTTCGAGCGCGAATGAGCGCAGCGAGTAGATCACCTCGCGCTGCTGATTCATCACGTCATCGTATTCCAGCAGTCGCTTGCGTTGCTGGAAGTTTTGCAGCTCGACGCGCTTCTGTGCCTGCTCGATCGAGCGCGTGATGAGGGTGTGCGTCAACGCCTCACCTTCTTCCGCGCCCATGCGATCCATCAGTCGCGCGATACGATCGGATCCAAACAGACGCATCAGATCGTCTTCGAGCGAAAGGAAGAATTGCGATGCACCCGGATCGCCCTGCCGTCCAGCGCGTCCACGCAGCTGGCGGTCGATACGGCGTGACTCGTGTCGCTCGGAACCGATGATGTGCAGACCGCCACACTCGATGATGTCCTCGATCTGATTCTCGGCGTTCTTGCGCTGCGATGGCGTAGACTCGGTCACGCCCGGTCCGAGCTTAATGTCGGTTCCGCGGCCGGCCATGTTGGTCGCGATGGTCACTGCACCCGGCTGACCGGCTTGCGCGACGATTTCCGCTTCGCGTTGGTGATACTTCGCGTTCAGCACGTTGTGGGTGAGTCCCGCGCGCTTGAACATGCGCGACAGGGTTTCCGACACATCGACGTTTACCGTTCCCACCAGCACCGGGAAGCCGAGCTCGTGCAGTCGGCGCGTCTCTTCGAGGATCGCGTTGTACTTCTCGCGACGGGTCTTGTAGACGAGATCCTGTCGATCGTCGCGGATCACCGGCCGATTGGTCGGAATTACCGACACGCCGAGCTTGTAGATCTCGTGGAACTCCGTCTCTTCGGTTTCGGCTGTTCCCGTCATGCCCGACAGCTTGTCGTAGAGCCGGAAGTAATTCTGAATGGTGATCGTAGCGAGAGTTTGCGTCTCGCCCTTCACCTGCACGCCTTCCTTTGCCTCGACTGCCTGGTGCAAGCCTTCAGACCAACGACGGCCGTGCATCGTGCGCCCGGTGAACTCGTCGACGATCAGCACCTGCCCTTCCTGCACAACGTAGTTGACGTCGCGCTCGAACAACGCGTGCGCGCGCAATAACTGATGGACGATGTTCAATCGCTCACTGGTCGCCGCGTAGTTGCGATGAACCGTCGCCAGCTCCTCGAGCTTTTTCGCAGGCGAGAGCTCGGGGTCGTGCTCGATGGTGTGGACCTGCTGCGACAAATCCGGCAGCACGAACTCATCGTGTGAATCAGGCGACATGAAATCGACGCCCGCGTCAGTGAGGTGCACCGAATGACCTTTCTCGTCGAGCACGTACAGCAGATCGTTCTCGATGTCGCGGTACTGCTGCTTGCTCGCCGGAAGCCGACGATCCGCAATGTGCGACAGCTCCATCTTCTGAACGAGTTGCTTGGTGCCAGTCTCCTGCAGGACCTTGAGCAGTCGCTTGTTCTTCGGTCCGCCAAGCTGCGCCTTGTACAGATTCAAGCCGGCGTTGTCGTTGTCGCCAGCCTCGAAAGCCTTCTCGCCCGCCGCAACAAGCGCATTCACGAGATCGGTCTGCCGTCGCACGAGCCGCGCGACAGCTGCGTTGTGTTGCGCGTATTCGGCATCGCTCTCGTTGCCGACTGGGCCCGAGATGATGAGTGGCGTGCGCGCTTCGTCGATTAACACCGAGTCGACTTCGTCGACGATGCCATAGACGTGCGGCCGCTGTACACGCTGCTCGAGTGACTGCACCATGTTGTCGCGCAGGTAGTCGAAGCCGAACTCGTTGTTGGTGCCGTAGGTGATGTCACACTCGTATGCAGCGCGGCGCTGCAGAGTGCCTGGCTCGGTGTCGTCGATGCAGCCGACGGTGAGGCCGAGGTACGTGTACAGATGACCCATCCATTCCGAGTCACGACGCGCCAGATACGAGTTGACCGTCACGAGGTGCGCGCCCTTGGCCGGCAGCGCATTGAGGTAGAGCGGCAGCGTTGCAACCAGCGTCTTCCCTTCGCCGGTCGCCATTTCCGCGATGCGTCCCTGATGCAGCTGGATGCCACCCATCAGCTGCACGTCGTAGTGGACCATGTTCCAGTCCATCTCCTGCCCGGTCACCATCACCTTGGTGCCCAGCAGTCGACGTGCTGCTTCACGTACTGTGGCAAACGCCTCGGGCAGCAGTTCGTCGAGGACGTTGGCGATCGCCTTCCGCAGCTCCGCTTCGGCGCCACCACGCCCGTCGACGCCACTCAGCTCGTTGTCGACCGCCTCACGAGCAGTCGGATCCACCGTCGTGCGCTTCTTTTCCTTGAGCTCGGCGATGCGTGCTTCGATGTCGCTGGTAACTTCGCGGATGCGGCCACGAAATTTCTCCGTCTGTCCGCGCAGCTCTTCGTCGGAAACATTCTGCAGGCGGGCATAGTGCTCGTTGATATCGTCGACGATCGGCTGAACGCGTTTGCGCTCTCGATCGTGGCGAGTTCCGAACACAGTGCCTAACAGATCTGTCAGCATCTACCCAGCTACCTCAGCGCCACGTGACTGATACAGCCGTCGCGACGCAATGAATTTCTCAACACTTTCCGGCACGAATCCCTTGATGGACTTGCCGTCGCTCAATCGCTGTCTGATTTCGGTCGATGAGACATCAACCTGTCGAGTCGACAGCGTCTCGACACCCTTTTGCTTTGACGATGGACGCGCCCGTTTCATCACTTCACCCGCCGCCGCGCGGCGCATCACCGCCAGCGTCGCCAGCTCGCGGATTCGCTCGGGATTCTTCCACCGATCGAAGGTCCGCAACGAATCCTCACCCAGCAAAAGAAAGAGCTGCGCACCGTCGTATTTCGCGCTCAATCCCTCTAAAGTATCGACCGTGAAAGATAACCCCTCGCGGCTGATTTCTGTCTCGTCCACCGAGTAGCGCGCATCGCCCGCAATCGCCAACCGCACCATCTCGAGGCGCTCTTTTGACGTAGCAACTGCCGGCCTCTCCACCTTCAGCGGCTGCGCACGCGCCGGTACGAATACCAGCTTGTCGAGTCGAAGCGCATCGAAGGCATCGGCGGCGAGAAGCAAATGGCCGACGTGGGGAGGATCGAACGTCCCGCCGAAGACCCCGATCCTCACGCTACGTTGCTGGCGTTGCTGGCGTTGCTGGCGTCGCCGGCGCGGGACCACAGTCGTGACTCACGTCACGATCGGTTGGATAAGCCTTCCGCATCGCATCGCAGAGATCGCGAGCATCCTCGGTGTACCTGATGGCGCGATACGCCTCCAGCAACCGGAGATAGGCATCCCGCGTTTTCGGCGCGTTCGGGTGCAGCCTGATGACGTCCTTGAAGTAGATGATCGCGGAGTCAAAGGCTTTCCGCTTCAGGTACAGGTAGCCGGTGTCGTAGTCCTTTTCTGCAAACCACTCATCGAGCTTCGCCAGCTCGTTCTTGGCCCGCTGCGCATACGGTGAATCCGGATAGCTCGTGAGAAGAGACTGGTATGCAGTTACCGCTGACTTGCCGTATGTCGGATCGAGCTGTGGGCGACGCCACTCGTGCTGATACGCTTTACCCGAGAGAAAAAACGCGTCGTCCACCAGCGTGTCCTGCGGAAACGCGTCAATCAGACGATTGTACGTCCCTGCGGCCAAGAGGTACTCGTTGTTCTTGGTCTGCGACTGCGCCAGGTAGTAATACGAGAGTGGCAGACGTGGATCACGCGCCGGCAGCTGCAGCGTCAGCTGCTCGAATGCCTTGGAAGCGTTGTCCCAGCGCCCGGCCTTGTATTCGACCATGGCGACGTTCCATAGCTTGTCGGCATCCGGGTAGCTCTTGACGTTGAAAGCAGGCCTGCAAGCCAGCGGGGCCGCGAAAAGCAGCAGCGCCAGCCATAATGTTTTTTTATTGAACATCCGGTTGTTATTACCCTCTGCGGCAGAGCGGGTTCATCCGCTATGCCGTCGCGTACGATCCGACCGAAGCAAGCGAGACGATTCTTCCCTTGCCCTTCGCAAGCTTTGCCGTGGCGTTGCGGGTATCCACCACCACCTTGGCCAGGTGAACCACACGCTGGTAGTCGATGCTGCTGTGATCCGTTACAATGACCACCGCATCTGACTTCGCCAGCTCATCATCAGTGAGCGGAACGCTGGAATGTTCGTGCCCGTCCTCGCGGAACTTCGGAACGTACGGGTCGTGATAACGGACTTCCGCTCCCTGCTGCTCCAGCAGTCTGATCACATCGAGCGCCGGGCTTTCGCGCATGTCGTCAATATCCTTTTTGTAGGCGACGCCGAGCACCAGCACCCTGCTCCCATTCACGGCCTTCCGCTCCTCGTTCAGCGCCTGCGCCACTTTGCGTACGACCACCGCCGGCATCTCGCTGTTGATTTCGCTGGCGAGATCGATGAAGCGCGTCTTGTAGTTCAACGTGCGCATCTTCCAGGCAAGATAGTGCGGGTCGAGCGGGATACAGTGCCCGCCGATACCCGGCCCCGGCGTGAACTTCATGAAACCGAACGGCTTGGTTGCCGCCGCGTCGATCACCTCCCAGATGTTCACGCCAAGTTTGTCACACACAATCGCCATCTCGTTTACCAGACCGATGTTCACAGAGCGGAAAGTGTTTTCCAGCAGTTTTACCAACTCCGCGGTCTCCGTGCTCGAGACTGGCACCAGAGTGTCGAGGCACGTGGCATATAAAGCCGTCGCCACTTCGGTGCAATTGGGCGTGATGCCCCCAACGATCTTGGGCGTATTCTTCGTGTTCCAAACGGCATTGCCTGGGTCGACACGCTCCGGACTGAATGCGAGAAAGACATCTTCCCCTACCGTGAGACCCGCTGCCTCGAGCTTCGGCTGAAGCATTTCCCGTGTCGTGCCCGGGTACGTCGTGCTCTCGAGTATGACCACGATTCCGGGACGGCAGTTCCTGCCGATCGCATCTGCGGCCGCAATCACGTAACCCATGTCGGGATCACGAGTCTTGGCGAGCGGAGTCGGCACCGCGATGGAAACTGCGTCCATCTCCTGCATCCGCGTCTCGTCGGCCGTGGCCTCAAACTTTCCCGCCTTGACCAGACGTCCGAGCTCATCGTTGGGCACATCTTGAATGTGCGACTTGCCGGACATCAGACTCTTAACCACCCGCTCGCTGACATCGTAACCGACGACCTTGAATCCCGCTCTGGCGAATTCGAGCGCTAACGGTAGTCCGACGTACCCCAGTCCGACTACTCCAATGCACGCCGTCCTGTTCTCGATCTTGGAAAGCAGCTGATCTTTTAGTTGCACTTGTCGCTCTGCGGGTGAGTGTGTGTGAAGGTGCTTGGGTTAACGGCCGTAGAAACCACGTACTGCATCGACAACTTCGTCGAGCTGCGATGGCGTGAGCTCGGGATAAACCGGCAGCGAAATCGCTTCCTGCGATGCTCGCTCGCTCTCGGGAAACGCGCCGCGCTTGTAGCCGAGGTACTCGAAGCACGGTTGCAAATGGAGGGAGAGCGGATAGTAGACCGCGGTGCCGATCTGCTTTTCCTTGAGATAGGTCTGCAACTCGTCACGCTTGGCGACACGCAGCGTGTACTGATTGTAGATAGACTCGTTCGCCGGATCGATGGTTGGTGTGCGCACACCTTCGAGATCGGCGAATGCCTTGTTGTAATATCCCGCGTTCTTCCGGCGGGTTGCGCTCCACGACGCGAGACTCGGCATCTTGGCGGCGAGAATAGCTGCTTGCAGCGAGTCGAGACGACTGTTGTAGCCGACTTCTTCGTGGTAGTAAGTCTTCATTCCGCCGTGCACACGTAAGCGGCGCAAACGAGTGGCGATCTCGTCGTTCTGGGTCACGACCATCCCACCGTCGCCGAATCCGCCGAGATTCTTCGACGGAAAGAAGCTGAACGTACCGATGGTTGCGGCCTCGCCGGCCATCACCCATTTGCCGTCGATCTTGCGCCGCGCGCCGATCGCCTGCGCTGCGTCTTCGATCACGGGAACGCCGCCGGCAACTTCCATGATCGATTCGATTGGCGCCATCTGCCCGAATAGATCGACAGGAATCACAGCCTTGGTCGCCGGCTTCATCGCCGCAGCTATCGCGTCGGTCGAGATGTTGAACGTGTCGGGATCGATATCGACGAACACCGGTCGCGCACCGACATTGTGAACGGCGCCGGCGGTCGCAAAGAATGTGAACGGGGTAGTGATCACTTCGTCCCCGCGCCCGACATTCACCGCCCGCAGGCTGAGTAAGAGCGCGTCGGTTCCGTTCGCGACACCGATGGCATGACGCGCGTGTGAAAGCTGCGCGACTTCGCGCTCGAGCCGTTCGACTGGCTCGCCAAGAATAAACGCCTGCTCGTCGACCACCTTCGACATCGCGTTGAGAACGGAGTCGCGGATGGTCGCGTATTGGGCCTTAAGGTCGAGAAGAGGTACCGCCATTATGGTTGGGAACAGGGGCCAAAGCTATGAAGCCGTTAAAGATACAACACTTCGGCCCGGACTTCCGGCCGAAGTTTGGCTAGACGGTGGCCCGGAGCGGTAAGGGCACCTCTCTGCCCGTTTTGGCAGACTCGTAGATGCCCAGAATCAGCTCCAGCGACTTCCGGCCGGCCCGGCCATCTGTATCCGGCTTTGCCTCGCCCCGAAGAACGGCGAGGACGTTTCGGTAGTACCCCTGGTGGCCGAGGCCGTAAACGTTCGGTGGGTTGGTGTCTACCGCCTCGATCAGCTTGTCGTCGTCGTCGTACTCAGCGAACTGCCAGTAGTCGACTTTGTTAACGGCAGTTCCGCCGATCTTGACCGACCCCTTTTCACCGAGAACGGTGATGGAGCCTTCGAGATTGCGCGGATAGGCGAGCATCGTAACCTCGATCGAGCCGAGCGCGCCGTTCCTGAATTTCAGGATCGCCACGCCGGTGTCCTCGGTTTCGATTCTGCGCGCCAGGGTCGCAGTCTTCGCCATCACGCTTTCGACCGGACCCATTAGCCATTGAATCAGATCGACGTAATGCGACGCCTGGTTCATGAAGGCACCGCCATCGAACTCCCAGGTTCCACGCCACGGAGCCTGATCGTAATACTCCTGCGGCCGTGCCCAATGGACTGTGCAGCTCGCGAGATAAACGCGACCAAACCGGTTTTTGTCGACGGCATGCTTCAACAGTTGAATCGGCGGATTGAGCCGGTTCTGCTTTACCACGAAGAGCTGCACGCCCGCCTTGTCGCACGCGTGGACCAGCGCATCGGCTCCGGTCAGCGAGATCGCCATTGGCTTTTCCATCACGACGTGTTTTCCCGCCTGCGCGGCAGCAACACCCTGATCGGCGTGTAGACCGGACGGCGTTGCGATGGTGATCACGTCGGCCTTGGCTTCCTTGAGCATCTTCTCGTAAGACGTGAAGCACGCCACATGATTCTCAGTGGCCGCCTGTTCGGCGCGCGCCGGATCTACGTCGCAGACTGCGACGAGCTCGAGACCGTCGACCCTGTCGATCGCGTCAAAATGGTTTTTGCTGATGCGTCCGCAGCCCGCCAGTGCGATGCGGAAATTCCTTTCAGAGCTCACTTACGACGTTCTCCTCAACCGGTCTCCCTCCTGCTTGTAACGCGTACCGCACGCTTTGCACGTGTCCGGATTCTTGTCAGCCAGGCGCTCACCGCATTGACACATCCAACCTACGCGACGCGCCGGCAGGCCGATCATCAACGCATAGGCGGGCACGTCCTTGGTCACGACGCTTCCGGCGCCGATGAAGGCATACTCATCGAGAGTAATGCCGCAGACAATGGTTGCGTTGGCGCCGATGGTGGTGCCGCGCCTCACCAGCGTCTGCTTGTACTCGCTCTTGCGGGAAACGTGACTGCGCGGGTTGATGACGTTGGTGAACACCATCGACGGCCCGCAAAACACATCGTCCTCGAGAATCACGCCTTCGTACACCGACACATTGTTCTGAATCTTTACGTTGTTGCCGATTCTGACGCCGTTCATGACGACCACGTTCTGGCCCAGTGAACAGCGAGCCCCGATTACCGCACCACCCAGCACGTGGCAAAAGTGCCAGACTTTCGTATCGTCGCCAATCTGCGCGCCATCGTCGACGTACGCAGATTCATGGATGAAAGCCTTGGCCATCTAAACGCCAGCTTCGCGCGGAATTCGCGCGTGCCACTCCTGAAGTGAGAGCACGGACGGCGCGCGTGAACGCAGCGACAGAATCGCATCGCAGGCGGCGTTCGCCGCCGACAGTGTGGTCGTATACGCCACGTGGTTGGCAATCGCAGCCTGGCGCATGGTGTAGTCGTCGCGCTGTGATTCCTTACCCAATGGAGTGTTGATCAACAGCTTGATCTCGGCGTTGAGCATTAGATCGACACCGTTTGGGCGACCTTCGAAGATCTTGAGCACGCTCTCAGCGGGAATCCCGCGCGAACGCAGGTATTTCGCCGTTCCGGTCGTGGCGACAAGGCGAAATCCCATCTCATAGAAACGACGCGCGATTGGAGTGACGCCCCGCTTGTCGGAATCGTTGACCGTGATGAAAATCGCGCCCTGCGTCGGCAGAACGTTGTCCGCCGCGAGCTGCGCCTTGAAGAAAGCGCTGCCAAACGAATCCGAGATTCCCATCACTTCCCCCGTCGAGCGCATCTCAGGACCGAGGATCGGATCGAACTCGCGGAACTTGTTGAACGGGAAGACTGCTTCCTTCACGGAGATATATGCCGGCGCGACTTCTTCCACGTAACCGATGTCGTCGAGCGATTCGCCGAGCATCACCCGCGCTGCGTATGCGGCCAGCGGCACGCCAATCGCCTTGGATACGAACGGCACCGTCCTGCTGCCACGCGGATTCACCTCGAGGACGTACACCTGCCCATCTCTGATTGCGTACTGAACGTTGATCAGGCCTACCACGTTGAGCGCCTTCGCCAATGCGACGGTGTGCTCGCGCATCTCCTGGATGTCTTCTTCATCGATCAGATAAGGCGGCAGGACGCATGCTGAGTCGCCGGAGTGGATCCCAGCATCTTCGATGTGCTGCATCACTCCGCCGATGACGACGCGCTCTCCGTCGGAGATTGCGTCGACGTCAGCTTCGAATGCGTCTTCGAGGAAACGGTCGATGAGCACCGGCTTGTCTTCCGAAACACGAGCCGCGCGCTCGAAATATTGTTTGAGCGATGATTCGTCGTAGACGATTTCCATCGCGCGACCGCCAAGCACGTATGACGGCCGCACGAGAACCGGATAACCGATTCTGGTAGCCGCGTCGATCGCTTCCTGCAGACTGGTCGCTGTCCCGTTTTCCGGCTGCCTGATCCCGAGGCGGCGCGCAATCGCGTCAAACCTTCTGCGATCCTCTGCAATATCGATCGAGTCGGGCTGGGTGCCGAGTATCCTGACGCCGGCCTCGGCGAGCCCGTTGGTAAGCTTGAGCGGCGTCTGGCCACCGAGCTGCACGATCACGCCCAGGGGTTGCTCGCGGTCCACGATATCGAGCACGTGCTCGAGGCTGAGCGGCTCGAAGTAGAGCTTGTCGGAGATATCGAAATCGGTGGAGACAGTCTCGGGGTTCGAGTTGATCATGATCGTCTCGTATCCCTGCTCACGCAGCGCGAGCGCGGCACGTACGCAGCAGTAATCGAACTCCACTCCCTGCCCGATGCGGTTCGGTCCGCTGCCGAGAATGACGACGGATTTCTTGCCGGTCCTTGGTGCCTCACTCTCTTCGTCGTAGCTGCTGTAGAGATACGGAGTGGCGGACGGAAATTCCCCAGCACAAGTATCCACCATCTTGTACGCGGGGGTGATGCCGAAACCGATTCGCCGCGCACGAGCAGCCTTTTCCGTTTCATCGCGCAGATCGGCGAGCTGCCTGTCGGAGAACCCCATCCGCTTCATTCGCCACAGCACATCCTTGTCGACTGCTTTCAGCTCAGCGAACGCCCGCTCCGCCTCCAGCAGCTCCACCATTTGTGAGAGGAACCAACGATCGATGAACGTCAGCTCGTAGACCTCGTCGACGGACATTCCCGCGTCGAGCGCGCGCTTGATCTGAAAGATTCTTTCCGGAGTCGGCTGGCGGAGCGCGGCACGCAAAGTTTCGAGTGAGTCATCGGCGAGCCGGTCGTCAGCAAGCGAAGCGGTGGTCCAGCCGGGCCGACCGATCTCGAGCGCGCGCAGCGCCTTCTGGAACGCCTCCTTGAAGGTGCGGCCAATCGCCATTGACTCGCCGACCGATTTCATCTGCGTCGTAAGTCGCGGATTCGCGGCGCGGAATTTCTCGAACGCGAAGCGTGGGCACTTTACGACGACGTAGTCGAGAACCGGCTCGAATGAAGCCGGCGTGGTGCCGGTGATGTCGTTTGGTATTTCGTCCAGTCGATAGCCGACCGCGAGCTTGGTTCCAATGCGCGCGATCGGGAATCCGGTTGCTTTCGACGCCAGCGCCGAGGAGCGCGATACCCGCGGATTCATCTCGATCACCAGCATCTCACCGTCTTCCGGATTGATGGCGAACTGGATGTTGCAGCCCCCGGCTTCGACCCCGATCTCGCGAATGACGGCGACGGCCGCGTCGCGCATGATCTGATACTCGCGGTCGGTCAGTGTCATGGCGGGCGCGACGGTGATCGAATCGCCGGTGTGAATTCCCATTGGGTCGATGTTCTCGATCGAGCAGACGATGACCACGTTGTCCGCGCCGTCACGCATCACCTCGAGCTCGAATTCCTTCCAGCCGATGACGCTGCGCTCAACGAGAACCTGGGTGACGGGCGAGAGATCGAGGCCGCGTCGAACAATGTCCTCGAACTCCTGGCGGTTGTACGCGATGCCGCCGCCGCTCCCGCCGAGCGTGTACGCGGGCCGAATGATCGCTGGGAATCCAGTGAGATCGAGAATCTCGAACGCCTGATCGAGTGTTATCGCAATTCCGCCTTCGGCGACGGCGAGTCCAATGCGTTTCATCGCATCGGCGAATTGCTTTCGATCCTCTGCCATCGCGATCGCGCGCGCATCGGCCCCAATCAGCTCGACGCCGTAATTATCCAGCACTCCCCGCTCGGCCAGCTTCATCGCGACATTGAGCGCCGTCTGCCCGCCCATCGTCGGCAGCAGCGCGTCCGGCCGCTCTTTGGCGATCACCAGTTCGACGTACTCCGGTGTCACCGGCTCGATGTAGGTGCGATCCGCGAACTCCGGATCGGTCATGATCGTGGCCGGGTTGGAGTTCACCAGCACGACCTCGAACCCCTCCTCGCGCAGCGCCTTCGCCGCCTGCGTCCCCGAATAATCGAACTCGGCGCCCTGTCCGATGACGATGGGGCCGGAGCCGATGACGAGGATTTTGCGGAGGTCGGTGCGTTTAGGCATTGGCGGTTATATCAAACTTAGCGACAGAGTTTCATCGACGGGATTTTGATCGAGGGCTCTAACCAACGGCATTGATAATCGCGGACTAACTGAGAATCGAGGCCCATTGGGGCAGTCCTCGGTGGTCCGCAATCCTCGCTCAGTCCGCGATTATCAATGCACTTGGTCAGAGCCCTCGATCGAACAAAAAAGGGGAGCCCCGAGGCTCCCCTTTCTTCATCACGAATACGGCATCCGTTAAGCAGCGCTCTTCCCTCTCGGCGCCCGCTGCACTTTCCCCGCGTGCAGGCAGCGAGTGCACACCTTCACCTTGGTGATCTTGCCGTCAACGAGAATGCGCGCGACCTGAAGATTCGGTCTCCAGGTGCGACGGGTTTTGTTGTTGGCATGCGAGACATTGTTGCCGTAGGCGACACCTTTGTCGCAGATGTAGCAGCGATTTCTCTTGATCTGCGCCATTGTTAAGCCTCCGCCGAAATGAGCTCGATGCGCGCCATTTCCGCACCATCGCCCTTACGGTGACCGGTCTTGAGGATCCGGGTGTAGCCGCCCTTCCTCGTCGCGAAACGAGGAGCGATATCCTTGAACAGCTTGTCGGCAGTCTCGCGGTGCGCAACGTGACGGCCGGCGAGTCGACGGCTGTGCAGAGTTCCCGTCTTTGCCTTGGTGATCAGCTTCTCGACGAACGGTCGAAGCTCCTTAGCCTTGGCCTCGGTCGTCTCGATCGCGCCACGCTCGATGAGCGCCTTGGTGAGACTCCTCATCAGCGCGAGCTTTTGCTCGCTGGTGCGACGAAGCTGCTTGCCTTTCTTCCGGTGACGCATGCTTAGACTTCCTCTTCCTCGTCAGCACCGACAGTGGCGACGTTGCGATTTGGCGGCGTGCCCTGATCGGTGATGCGTACTCCGTCGGGCGTCTCCTCGTACTTCATTCCGAAGTTGAGGTTCTCGCGCTCGAGGAGATCGGCGATCTCGTTCAGCGACTTCTTGCCGAAGTTCTTGACCTGGAGGATCTGGCTCTCACTCTGTCGGACCAGATCGCCCAGTGTGCGAATGTTGGAGTTCTTGAGCGAGTTCACCGAGCGAACGGAGAGCTCGAAATCTTCGATTGGGGTGCGGAGCACTTCCGCCAGACGATGCGCATCGCCGCCCGACATTTCGGTGCCTGGGGTCAGCGGCGCCGAAGCGTGCGATCCGAAGCCGGCGAAATACTGGAAATGCGTCTGCGCCAAAGCCGCGGCGTAGCTCACAGCCTCTTCCGGCGTGATGGTGCCGTTGGTCTCGACGGTCAGGGTCAACCGATCGTAGTCCGTGCGCTGACCAA
>Ga0075424_100003998_pt1 | contig 13867 bp, 11 predicted proteins | sample SoiMethybrSBSTD3_FD_75301 | JGI IMG/M metagenome (GOLD analysis project Ga0075424, IMG submission 75301) | Bulk soil microbial communities from a Populus tree surrounding site in Tennessee, USA - Soil MetaG P. TD hybrid SBSTD3 | ecosystem: Environmental > Terrestrial > Soil > Tree plantation... | reverse complement strand
GGCTTGGTACGGGCCCCGGCGTTAGCTCTGCCGAGCTGCAAGCCGGCCGCTTTGGTGCAACAGCCTATTTCGACGGTGCCTCGACCTTGCGCTGCGGCCCCGTGTAGGCGACGCGCCAAATGGTGCCCGCCACATCGTCGGCGACCAGAAGGGCGCCGTCCTTGCTAACGGCAATGGCCGCGGGCCGCCCCCATACCTCGGCGCGCTGACGTCCCGAGACCCAGAAGCCCGTCATGAAATTCTCATAGCTGCCGACGGGGCGGCCATCCCTGAAGGGCACGCGCACCACCTTATAGCCGGTTGGCTCTGAGCGATTCCAAGAGCCCTTCAGCACCACAAAGGCGCTGCCCGCATAGTCCGCGGGGAATTGGTTGCCGGTGTAGAAGGTCAGATCCATCGCCGAGGAATGCGATTCAAACAGCAGGTCGGGAACTTTGGCGGCTTTCACCTTCTCCGGCGCCCGCTTGGCAAAGCCGGGCTGCGGATGTTGCCCGGTGTAGGCATAAGGCCAGCCATAGAAGCCTCCCTGCTCGGGGTGCACCATGTAGTCCGGCACCAGCCTGTCGCCCAGGCCATCGCGCTCTTGCACCACCCCCCACAGCTCGCCTGTATCCGGATGAAAGGCAAGGCCGCAGGTATTTCGCAGGCCCGAGGCAAAGGTGGCCTGGCCGGAGCCGTCGGGCTCGAAGCGCTGAATGGTCGCCTTCACCTCCGGCTCGACGCCGATATTGCCCGACGAGCCGACACCGACGAACAGCGCCCCGGTTTTGGGATCGATCGCCAGCGGGCGGTTGGCGTGCCCCCGCACGATCCCGAATACGCCTTTGCGGGTGAGCATGCCTTGTCCGTTGAAGTGCGGGGAGGGCTTGCGCTGATCGGGCGGAACGGCGGCCGCCTCCTTGTCCTCGCCATGCCCGGTGCGCACGTTGCCGAGCGTATGGGGGACTTTCCAGACGCCATCCTGATCGGCGACCAGGATTTCCCCATCGCGCCAAGCGAGGCCATAGGGCTGATTGAAACCTTCGGCGTGCCGCTCGACGAATTCCGCTTTGCCCTCGGCGTCGGCGCGCAGCAACGTCAAATGTCCGGGCTTTTGCTCGGCGACGATCACGTCGCCATTGGGCAGAACAAGCAGGCGCCGCGGATGCTCGAGCTTGGCAAATAAGGTTGCGCTAAAGCCCTCCGGAACCTTCGGGGTCTGCCCGTCGAAGGGCAACCTCAAGGGCCCATTGCTGACCGCCCGCGTCGCCTGCGGCGCGGGCAAGTCTTCGGCCTGAACGCTATGCGACTTGCCAAGCTCTTGATCGTCGGACGCAAGATCGCTGCTGGCAGCTGCCAGGCGTTGCCGCTTGACGTTTTCCGCCACTACCGTCTGAGGCAGAACCAGCGCGCTGACGACCAGCGCCACGAGCAGACTTATGTGCATTGGTTGCGCGCTCCCACAGGCTTGAAGGTGTTGCTCTCGAATTGAGCCGGCGCCGCCAGCCCGAGGGCTTTTGCTCTTTCGCGCAGCACCCTGCTGCGCGGGGTTGCCGCGCCTGCCGACCTTTGGCGAGAAAACGCCGGCTTGGAGCGGGGGGTTCCTCCCGGTACCTGTGCCCACTCCTGTCGCCAACGCCGGCTTTCAGGGTGCGTGCAACGCGTGGGCCTGGCAACGTCGTCGCGAGCCAGCCCGAGCAGCCCTGATGGGTGCCAAGGCGTCGACACGCAGGGGGGAGGTCGCGCCAAAGCCCATCAAGTGCGCTTCAAGCGTAATCTTTCAAGGCATGCGCGCTCGGGGGCGGGGAGGTCAGGAGTTGCCAGGGCGGCTCGGCCAGCCGGCGCTGGCTCTCCTCCCCCAGGGGATGGCCTGGGCTCAGCCATTCCGCGGGAATCTCCAGCCGACAGCGCACGCCATCGCGGGCAAAGGCCAAATCGACGGCCCCTCCGAGTTCGTAGGGAATGAGCTCGCGAATAACGCTCGTGCCGTAGCCGTCGCGCGGGGCTGCGCCAATTGCCGGTCCGCCCGTCTCTTGCCAATCGACCAGCAGATGTTCGTGCGTTCCGTTCCGCGGCCAGCTCCAGCTCAGGCGCACATGGCCATCCTCTCGCGAGAACGCGCCATACTTTGCCGAATTGGTGGTGAGCTCATGCAAAACCATCGCCACCGCTTGCGCCGCTTCGGCTTTCAAGGTCACGCTCGGCCCGTCGACCCTGGCGTTCTCACCCGCATAGGGCGCAAATTCGCGCTCGATCACTTCCGCCAGCAACACCCCCCGCCAGTTGCTATGGCTCAAGAGTTCGTGCGTTCCTGCCAAGGATTCGATGCGCCGCTCCAGGGCGGTGACGAAATCGGCCATCGAGGGGCTGGTATGCCGCGTGTGTTTGATAATAGCCCCAACCGTCGCCAACACGTTCTTGACCCGGTGGTCCAGCTCCGCGTTCAGGATATTGCGATGCTCCTCGGCCTGCTTGCGCTCGGTGAGGTCGATGTTGACGCCGACGATGCGTTGCGGACTGCCGTCGCCGCCATAGGAAATAAAGTCGCGCGATTCGATCCAGCGCATTTCGCCGTCGGGACGAACGATGCGGTACTCCGTTTCGTATTCCCCGCGCCGCTCGTGTAAGGCGCGCCGCCGCACGTCCTCAATCTGGGCCAGGTCCTCCACATGCGTCATGGCCAGCCAGCTCGCGCGCTTTATTTCCGTGGTCCCTTCGGGCAGGTCGTGCAAGGCGGCGTAGCCCTCGGAGATCTGTAGGGTATCCGTGCCGAAGTCATAGGCGTAGCTTCCGACCAGCGCCGCCTTGGCGGCCAGAGCCAGCTGTAACGTGCGCTCGGCGAGGGCCAGCTCGGCGCGCTTGCGTTCGCTGATGTCGCGCGTCAGGCCTTTGACGCGCAACAGCCGACCTGCCGCGTCGAACTCACCGCTGGCGGTCTCCTCGAGCCACACCTCGCGTCCGTCGCGACAGCGAAAGCGGAAGCACACGGCATAGCTGGGCTGCGCCTGGCACAGACGCCGCATCTGCAGGCGAAAGGCGGCGCGATCATCCGGATGCACACACAAGAAAAAGTCGTTGCGCCCGCCCGTGACCGCCTCCGGCTCCGGCCCAAGAATCGAGGCCGCATTGGCGCTGCGCCGGGATTGGCCGGTGATGGCATTCCACTCGAAGGCAATCACCTGACCGGCGGTCAAGGCGTCCGCCAAGCGCGCTTCGCTCGCCGCCAGCGCGGCTTCGGTCAATTTGCGCTCCGTGACGTCGATGTTGGTGCCGACCATGCGCTGAGCCGCACCGTCGCCGTCGTAGGCGATCGAAATACGTGACTCGATCCAGCGTAGGTCGCCGTCCTCACGCAGGATGCGGTATTCGCGGTGCAGCTCGCGCCGTTGCGCGGCGACCGCCTGCTCGAGTTCGTCGTCGAGCCTGGAAAGGTCCTCCGGATGCACGCGCCCGCGCCACTCGTTGAGCATCGTCTCCACGCACGCCTCGGGCAGGCCGTGGATCGCGGCATATCCCGGCGAGACCTGCATCATCCCGCTGCCGAGGTCGCAGGTGAAGCTTCCGACCAGCGCCACCTTGCCGGCCATGGCAAGCTGGGCCTCGCGTTTCGCCAAAGCTTGCTCGGCGCGTTTGCGATGCGTGATGTCGCGGGTGACACCGAGCCAGCGCTTGGGCTCGCCCGCCGGGTCGCACACGACGGTGCCTTCAACCACCACCCAGCGCTCTTGGCCGGCCTCTGCGCCGTTCGACGTCGGGGCGAGCCGGTATTCGACCTTGCAACTGCCGCCGCCGCGCTTGCACGCCGCGAACGCCTCATCAAACCGCGGCAGATCCTCCGGGTGAATGAAGGGACGTGCCTCGGCGGGCGAGGCGGGCGGGTGCAGCAAGGAATGTCCGTGAATGCGCTTGTCGCGCGTGTCGCTCTCGAAGCGCCCGGATTTGGCGTCGATACTCCAGACGCCGAGCTCGGCCGCATCGAGCGCGAGTTGCAGCCGCCCATTGGCATCCTTCAGCGCCGCCTCGGTGCGTCGCCGCTCGGCGAAGAGCGCGGCAAGCATCAGCGAACAGATGGAAATGGCGAGCAAGGTGGCACGAGCGGCATAGACGTGCGTGTATAGATTGGAGCGATCCCCCGGCTCACCGATGACGAAGGTCGCCGTCCAGATCACGCCAAAACCGAGAATCAGGGCAGCGACGGCGGCAAAAACCGGCCGGCAATGCGCCGCCACCAGCACGGGCAGCAGCAAACCCAGAGGCAGCAGGTTGTGCCAACCACCCGACGCCGCACCGAAGGCCGTGACGCTGAGGAGCGCGAGCAGCGCCAGCGTCAAAACGCCCTTCGTCATTTCCCATTTGTCCGGCGGGTCGAGCAACAGGCCAGAAAACCCGATCAGCACCGGCGCCACCAGGATACTGCCGAGGGCATCGGAGGCCACCCAGTTGGCCCAAATCGTCAGCAGTGGCGTGTCGGGACTGTGAAAAAAGGTAAAGCCTGCGGTTCCCCCGACACCGGAAATCGCGGTGGCGATGCCCACCGTGCCAAACAGCGCCAGCACCTCGCGCACGCCGTCGAGGCTGAAGCGCGGTCCAAATTGGCTGGTGATTAGGTGGCCAATGAGGATCGCCTCGCCCGCATTGCAGATCGCGAACACGAGCGTGCCGGGAATGTTGCGGTCACCCATCAGGTTGGCAATGATGGTGGCCACCATCACGCCGATCGCGGTAGGCAGGCGCGCCCAAGGGCCAAGCGCGATCAGGGTTCCCGAGGCAATGCCGGCGGCAGGCCAAAAGGCGGCGACGCCGTCGGGTCTTGTCAGGAGATTGAGGCTGAGGTCAGCAGCGAGCATGTAGGCGCCAGCCATGACCAGAGCCAACGCTAGCGACCCACTGAGGCCGGGGGACCATACCTTCCGGGCGGGAGCAGCGGGCGAAGGAAGGGGCCGCTCAAGGCTCTGCATCGGGCGATTCCCTCGACCACCGACAGCTGCCAATCACACACCTCGACGGGCTCCACCGTGAACCGGCCGGACGCTTGGTCGAGAAACCCCGCATGCTCAGTAGGCGTTCGAACGCCCCCATTGACATCAGCAATTGCCCTGAGATTGCAAGGCGGAGAGCATTGACTGGTAAATCGCGCACAACAGGGGCTAAAGAGAACGCGAACGGCAAGAGTTGTAATGGCGCGGTAACCCGGCACCACCATCGCCCGATCTAACAGCAGGGCGAGGGTGGCGCGGCGAGCGCGCCAAACCCTGTTTGGCGGCGCGGCAGAACGGCAACGCTTGAGGTTTCGGTTTCTTGTTGATGTTGCCAAAGCACCGCTGCGCGCCGCCCAGCGTGGTATAGAATAAGGGATGGCCACGGTTCAAAGCGCTGGCGAGCTCAGGCGGCTCGTGCAATTGACGGAGATCACGCGCGCCCTGCGCGCCCGCTTCCCCGATACCCCACCCCAGCGAATCGGGCTCGATGCGGTGGCAAAGCTGTGCAAGGCCCTGGTAGCAGCACGCGCCTGCCGGGATTGCCACGACGTGCGCGACGATGTCTTGTCGATCGCCTGCCTGTGGGATTTGGCAAGCGACGACCTTGAAGAGCAGTCCGACGAACTGCTTGCCTGTCTCAGCGCCTTTATCAGCGACATGGGACACGGCGGCACCCGGCTCTAGCACAGGCGCTTGCCTGCACCCGGCTCACGACGCCGTGCTCAGCTTTGGCGCAAAGCGGGCCACGCCGTCCAAAAGCCCTTGGGAGATGCCAGCGGGATCGATCAGCCGGCGGAGGCGCCAGGTTCGGAGCGTGCGCCCGACCCGGCGACATCGGCCAGAACGGCCGCGGTCACATCCTCTCCGCTCTTGGCATCCTCAACGATGAAGGAGACCGCCATCACCTGCCAGGCATAAAGGTCGTCAAGCGCCACGTAGCGTCGCAAATCGACGTCATAAAGCCGCTCCGCGCCAAAGCGTTTGATCAGGATCGACGCGGGTAGGGCGTTACGCATAAAGACCTCATGGGTGCCTCCGGCACCACCCAGGACGGCGCACGTTACTCGCTCGCCACCTCCGACACAATTGTCCCCGCGTCTGCCGTTGCGCGTGTCTCCAGGGCACCGTTTTAGCTGGGGCCCAATCGCTTGCAAAACCAAGGGGATGGCGTGCCGGCCAGCCGCTGCGCAGGCGAGCCTGTGCGGATCCGCGGCCGCCCCAGAGGGCCCGCGGGCTTGAGCGTTGCACGCCGCCTTGTGCTCACCCCGGATCTTGCCCAAGGCGGCTGCCGCGCGGCCCCACTAGCTCACGTGCAGCTGGTCGGGCCTGGCGCGGCCCATTCGCTCGCGCCACAAAGAGGCTCCCCGATTGTCCCAGCATCGCGGCGTTGAGCGCCGCGCGCGGCTTGCTCGATGGGTAGGTCTTACGCCACAATCGGCTAGCCCAAGTTTTTCGGATTTTTCCTGGATGTATATTGCCGACAGCAAGCGCCTCACAGCGGCGGGCGCAAAAAGAATGATGGCGACCGCCATCGCCATGGCGGCAGAGGCCGGTGTTGCCATTTCCTGCGCCATCGTCGATGCGGGTGGTCACTTGCTATTGCTGGAGCGCATGGACGGTGGTCGCTTTCATACGGTGCATTCCTGCACCACCAAGGCCGTGTGCGCGGCCTCCAACCGCCGCGCGACGACGGCCAAGGGCGCCGTCGGGCAGGACCTCGACGTCACGCACGCCATTGGTCTGGCGCTGGCCGCCGGGCCGGGAAGATGGACGGCCATGGAAGGTGGCGTCCCCGTCCTGATCGACGGTCAGTGCATGGGCGGGGTGGGGGTCAGCGGCGGCGATTGGGAAACGGACTTGCGCATCGCCAAGGCCAGTGTTGAAGCCATCGGGGCCCGCTGGGCATAGCAAAACACAAGGGGCCGCGCGGCGAACGAGGTCGCTGCCGGCGGGATCAACATGGATCAAAACCCGTTGCGGGTCGCCTCCATCGGCATCGGTTGGTGGTCGGACGTGTTGGCCGACGCGGTTAAGCGCTCCGGCAAGCTCAAGATCGTGAGCTGCTACTCGCGATCGCTCGCCAAGCGCACAGCCTTCGCCGAGACATTCGCCTGCCGCGCGGCGGCGAGCTACGAAGCGGTGCTGGCCGACCCCGAGGTTGAGGCTATCCTCAACACCACACCGAACGATACGCATTTTGCAACGACCGCAGCCGCGGCGACGGCCGGCAAGCACATCTTCCTCGACAAACCCATCGCCAACAGCGTGGCCGACGGCCGCGCGATCACCGCAGCCTGCCGTCGCGCCGGCGTGGTGCTGGCACTCGGCTACCAACGCCGACGCGAAGGCCATTTCCGTTGGATCAAACAGCAGATCGAGGCTGGGCACTTTGGCAGGCTGGTTAATGCCGAGGCGAATATCAGCCGCGACCGGCTTGGTAAGATCGATCTTGGCTCCTGGCGTTACCGAGCCGAGGGCATGCCTGGCGGCGTGATGCTCCAGATCGGCATCCACTACACCGACGTGCTGGAATATCTGCTCGGACCCATCAAGGCGGTGCGCGGAGAGCTCGCCCGCTTGGTGCTGCCGGGCGACAATCCCGATGTCGCCAGCCTGCTGATGCAGCACGAGAACGGCGCGCTTTCCACCTTGAATGCCAGCTACGCCTCGGCATCGGAGTACTATCTGATGAATATCTACGGCAAGGACGCCACCGCCTATTACGACCTGCACAATGGCTTGCGTCTGATGCGGCGCGCGGCAGCCGAACCGGTCGCGGTTGCGACCGCGAAGACGGACACCTTGGTGGAGCAGTTGGAGGAATTTGCCGCCGCGGTCCGCACGGGTACCGGGATCGAGGTCGGCGGCGACTGTGCCACACGCTCGCTGGCCGTGGTGCGGGCGGGAATTCTCTCCGCGCAGCAGGGGCGCGCGGTAGAGGTTGCCGAGGTGCTGCGGGATGGCGCCGGGGCCTAGCCGCAACCAACTTCACGAGGAGCCCAGCATGCGAGCCGCCATCCGCCTCCACCTCATTGCCGTGCTGCTGGCCGCCGGCATGCTGCCGGCACAGGCCCAGGACTACCCTTCGCGCACGATCACCGTGATCGTCCCCTTCCCGCCGGGAGGCGCTAGCGACGTCGTGGCACGCATTGTCACCGATCAGATGTCCAGGATCCTCAAGCAGCCGATGGTGATCGAAAATGTGGGTGGCGCTGGCGGCACGCTGGGAAGCGGCCGCGCCGCCGCCGCGGCAGGAGACGGCTACACCCTGTTGGCGGCGGCGATGGGCTCGCACGTCGCCGCACCCGTGCTCACACCCAATCTCAAATACGATCCCGCAACGAGCTTCGTGCCGATCGGCATCACCGCCCATTCGCCGGCAATCGTCATTGCGCGCAAGGACTTCCCGGCCCGTGATCTGAACGAGTTCGTCGCGATCCTACAGCAAAAGAACGATGCGCTGAAGCAGGCGCACGGCGGCATTGGTGCCTCCTCACACATGGCCTGCCTTCTGTTCACCAAGGCCATCGGCGCCACGCCAACGCTCGTTGCCTACCGCGGCTCTGCCCCCGCGCTCAACGACCTGATTGGCGGGCATGTCGACTTCCTGTGCGAGCAGTCGGTGGCCGTGGCAGAATCGGTTCTCGGTGGCACCGTCAAAGCCTACGCCACCTCCGGCGACAAACGCTCCCCGACGCTGCCGAATGTGCCGACCGCCAAAGAGTTGGGGGTCCCCTTCGAGATGAGCATCTGGGCCGGCCTGTTCGCTCCCAAGGAGACCCCGGCCGAGGTGGTGAGCAAGCTCGCCGCTGCGCTGGATCAGGCCCTCGAGGAGCCAATGGTGCGTGAACGCTTGATCCAACTTGGGGCGAGCATTCCCGACAAGGCAGAGCGGACGCCAGCCGCCTTCGACCGCTTTGTTCGCGCCGAAATGGCCCGCTGGGCACCCCTGCTCGCCGCCGTGCCGAGCAAACCCTAGCGAGCGGGCACGGGCGCCGTCGCGCGCCTCCGCGGCACTTGCCCGATGGGCCGCCCAAGCGCTTGCGGGCGAGGGCGCAGCGCCGGCCTTGCAGCAATAGCCAAGCTTACGCGGCTCGCCCGGCGATCTGGGTCTGGGGCCTGAGGCCGCAACTCGGCTGCCAGCCAGTACGAGCAAAGGGTTAGTACCGATAGGCAGCGTGCTTTGCCTGGCGCAGCCTTGGCCCACAGAGGAGGCCAGGCGCGACGGCGGCCTCTCGCGGGCTCTTGATGCGCGAACAGCAGCACCCCCGCTGCTGCCCTTACGCCTGGCCAGCTCCCGCGGCAGGCGACGCGCAAAGCCTCGCAATACTGGGGAGGATGCCATGGTGAGAGGAACAGCGGCAGCCATTGTCATGGTGGGCCTTGCCGGCGGCGCGCTCGCGCTCTGGAGCCATAGTGCGGCGGCGCGCGGTGGACATTTCGGCGGCGGATTTGGCGGTGGCGGCATGCGCTTTGGCGGTGGCCATTTCGGTGGCGGCGGCATGCGTTTTGGTGGCGCGCCTTTTGGCGGCATGCGCTTCGGCGGCGGCGGCATGCGCTTCGGCGGCGGCGGTATGCGCTTCGGCGGGGCGCCGTTCGGCGCCATGCGCTTTGGCGGCGCTCCCTTTGCCCGCGGTCCTCGCTTCGGCGGCATGGCCGGCCCGCGGTTTTCCCCGCGCTTCGGCGGCGCGCCTTTCGCCGGCAGGCGCTTTGGCGGCATGGGGGCGCGTGGCTCCCAGGTCTTCTCCAACGGCAACCGGGCCATCGCCCGGCCCAACCCGGGCGGACTAACGGCGCAACGAGGCTTTGCGGCGAGCCGCCTGACTGGCGCCAATACTCGCTTTACCGGTAGCAACGGTCTGCGAGCCGCTACCGCTGGCATCGCCGGCGCCCGGCTTTGGCATGGGCAAGCCGGTGCCGCCGGCGCGCGCGCCGTCTTGCATCAGGGTGGGTTCAGGCACAACGCCTTTGCCAGCAAGGTCGCCTGGAACACCTGGGGCTTCCGGCGCCATGGCTGTTGCGGCTGGTTTGGCAAGATCTTTTGGCCCTTCGTGGTCGGCGATGTCTTCACCGCCGTGCTTTGGCCGTGGCCGTGGTCCGAGCCGTTCTGGGGCTATGGCGGTGACTATGCGCTGAGCAATGTGTTGTGGGTCGGTCCCGCCACTACGCCAACCTCCTACAGCAACACGCCCATCTACGACATCTATGGCACCGGCGCCGGGCGCGCCGCCGGCGCCCCTGGCGGCGGCGGTGCGGTGGCCGACGCCCCGGCCGAGGCCGACCTGGCCCAGGCCTGCGCCGAGCTGGCGCCCGGCGTCGCCGATCTGCCGATCAGCGACATCGAGCGCACCGTCGGCCCGACGGGCGACCAGAGCGCGGCTCTCAATGCGCTGAAGACGGCCTGGGGTGGTGCCATCAAGCTCATCAAGGCCTCCTGCTCCGGCGAAGTGCCGCTCACGCCGGTGCGACGGCTCGACGTGGTAGAAGAGCGCTTGAAGGCTGTGCTGCGAGCCGTGCAACTCGTGAGCGCACCGCTTGAGAACTTCCACAATTCGCTGAGCCAAGCCCAACAACAGAGCTTCGACAGCATGACGGCGGCCGCACGCGAGCGCAACGACGCTGCGGCAGCTCCGGCCGGGCGCTTGACGGCCTTGTGCAGCGAGCGGGCGACCAGCTTCTCCCGGCTCCCGCTCGACAAAATCGTCGACGCGATCCGCCCCACCGAACCGCAACGTCTTGCCTTGGATGCACTCAAATCGGCCTCCGCCAGGGCGAGCGAACGGCTCACTGCGTCATGCCCGGCGCAAGCTCCACAAAGCTTGCCGGACCGCTTGCGCACCGTCGAGCAGCGGCTTGCCGCCATGATCTCCGCCCTGCAAACCGTGCGGCCAGCCCTGATCGACTTCTATCGCTCCTTAAGCGATGAGCAGAAGGCACGGTTCAACCTGATGGGCCAAACCTTGACGCAGGGGAGCAACGACCAGGACGGTCGGCAAGGCAGCGCCAACTAAACTCTCTCGCCGGCGTGGGCGAGGCGTAAACGGGCGCGCGCTCGATTAATAGCGAGCGGGCCGGTAGGCGCAGCGTGCGGCGGCAACCGCGCGCTAGTCTCTAGTCGGGGCTCGGCTCGGAGGCACGCGACGCTGCGTCGAGCCAGTACTTGGCGCTGAATTTGATGCCCTCCTCGAGTTCCGATTTTTCGATGATCCAGACGAGATACTCGGCATCCCGCTCGGCAATCTCGGCGTAGGCCTTGCCTCGGTATTTTCCAAAGTGGAAGCGCGTGTGCAAGGCAGGCTCGGCGGACCATTGCACCATCTGGCTCCAGCGTGCGTGCTTGATCAGTTCCTCGAAAATTGCCGCGGTAACGATCACGTCAAAGGCGGCCCGGTGCGGGGAGATCGAAGCGCGTTCAACGCCCGGGAAGGGCGTGGCCCGGCCGAGCGCATAGCGCAGCTCCTGATTGCTATGGCCATCGAAGTGGGGCCATACGCGCAAGGCGCATTTGTAGGTGCAAATCCAGGGACCGAGCTCGATGCCCTGGGCGGCAAAGAAACTGCGCTCGAATTCGCAATTATGCGCGACATAGACGTCCGCGCCTCGGAAGCGAGCCACCACGTCGGCCAAGGCCGGTGCGTTGCGAACATCCTCATCGACGAGATGATGAATGGCGGAGGCTCCCGGTGGAATGGCTTTGGTCGGCCGCACTAAGGTGTCCATGGCATTGGTGATGCCCCCACCGCGCACCATGTCGACGCTGGCAATTTCAATGATGGCGTCGGACGTGGGGTCGGTCCCCGTCGTCTCGATGTCAATGACGCGTATCACCTGCGGCGTCTCCTAACACGCGCACGGGCCTCGCCTACCTCTCAGCGCAGGTGCAACAGGCGGCCTCAGGCATCGGCAACACCGGCACTGCGCGCGCAGGCAACGAGATAGTCGCGGCCCGACAGCATGTCCTCAGGACGGCCCCAGCCGCACATATAATGTCCCTTGAAGCCTGCCGCCTCGAGCCGCCGAAACATGTCGACAAAGTCGACCGTGCCGGTGCCGGGCGCCATGTGCAGCTCATAGAGGCCGTTGTTGTCTGCGACCCGTACCTCCTCGCAGCGACTCATGTCCATGCCTGCAATGAAGCCTTTGATGCCAATGGGGTCGTAGTGCGCATGATTGATCGTGAAGGCCCACTTCAGCTGCGGGGAGGGGATCTGCTCGAAATAGTAGAGGGTATCGGCAAGCGTGTCGGGCATATAGTGAACTTCGGCCCGTTCCGGCTCGCCGTTCAGATTCTCAAGCAGCAGCAGGACTTGCCGCTGCTCGGCATACGCAACCGCCCGTTTCAGCCGGTCGATCGACGCCTGCCTGCGCAGGCCCACGTCGGATGTGAAGTGATAGCCGCCGTGCACGACCACCCACTCCGCCTTGAGGCGCGCCGCAAGGTCGATATAGGCCCGTAAGTATTGATCGGCGGCTTCGCGCAGAAAGGGCGAGATCTCCGCCACATTCACCGCAGACAGAGTGTGGAGCCCGAGGTGGAGGCCGTGGCGCTCGCAGGCAGCGGCGATGCGCGCGCAACTGTTTGCATCGAAGCTTTCCATGGCATTGGGCGCGATGTCGGTCTGCGCATCAAAATATGAGACGCCGTGGCGCGCCGCCCAGGCGATCCCGTCCTCGAGCGCGATACTGCGGCCAAGATCAATCCCGATCCGGTCCTTGAAGGTCATTGCTCCTGCCCGTCTCTGCCAAGGAGACTTGGACGACGTGGTGGTGCTCCGTTTCCCGGCCGCGCCGAAATGGACGCGCGGCGCCGCTGGGCGCGAGGCCGGCACCCGGCCGCTGCCGCGGCAGCGACGTGGCCGGACCCCCGAGCCCAACAGTGCGGTCCCTTCACGGCACCGGGATGGCGCGCTGGTTATAGAGCAGCTTCCTGATGCGGGCCTGCTCTTCGGCCGGCAGTTTGGTGACATCCGTCGACAGGTCGGTGCCGACCGCCATGCCGCGCTGCACCGCCGGCCGCTGTCCGATCTCCTCGAACCAGCGCTTGAAATACTTGAACTCCTCGATGTCCTGTCCCTGGCCTTTCCAGTTCACGGTCCACGGATACGAGATCATGTCGGCGATCGTATACTGCTCGCCAGCCAGATAGCGCCGATCGGCGAGACGGTTGTTGAGGACGCCATAGAGCCGATTGGCCTCATCGCCGAAGCGGCGGTTGGCGTAAGTCTGGTCGCCTTCTCGGTCGCCCAGGCGGCGAAAATGCCCGCACTCCCCGAGCTTTGGCCCCTGATTGGCCATTTGCCACATCACCCACTGCATAACGTCGTATTTGCTCGGCATGTCCTGCGGCCAAAACCGGCCGGTCTTTTCGGCAATGTAGAGCATGATGGCCCCCGACTCGAAGACGCTGATGGGGGCGCCACCACCGGCAGGGGCATGATCGACAATGGCGGGCATGCGGTGATTAGGGTTCATGCGGAGGAAATCCGGCGAGAATTGATCACCGCGCTGGATATTGACGGGTGTGATTTTGTAAGGGAGCCCACATTCCTCCAGGAGGATGGTGACCTTCTTGCCGTTGGGCGTGGGCCAGTAGAAAACCTCGATCATCCCGAACTCTCCTTCGCATGAGTTGCCCGATACAGTCGTTGCGAGCGTCCACAAATGCGGCCAGAATAGCCCACCCTTAGCGCCGACGCAGCAGGGCTGCGGCGGCGCCAGGCGCGCGGCGCCCGCCGCGATCCCCGACAAGACGGGGTCTTTCGGCGTCAGTGCGGGCATGACCGACCCTTGGGGACCTTCATGACGCGCTCGGCGGCCTCTAGCAACGGCAACACGCGAGCGATCAAAGCGTCGCTGCGCGCGACCTATTCAGGCAGTTCTGCCTGGGTCATTGCGCGCCGCCTCTTGTG
>Ga0075424_100003995_pt1 | contig 13870 bp, 13 predicted proteins | sample SoiMethybrSBSTD3_FD_75301 | JGI IMG/M metagenome (GOLD analysis project Ga0075424, IMG submission 75301) | Bulk soil microbial communities from a Populus tree surrounding site in Tennessee, USA - Soil MetaG P. TD hybrid SBSTD3 | ecosystem: Environmental > Terrestrial > Soil > Tree plantation... | reverse complement strand
CAGAGCCCGCGACGAGCGGGACGTAGCGCGCGCCCTCCGGGTGGAAGGCGGCCACGCCGACCCCGCCCACGACAACGACGGCGAGCGTCGCCGCGTAGCTCGTCGTGAGGCCGGCGAGGGCGATGCCGACCCCGCCGACGAGGACGCCCGCCGGCATGAGCCATGCGCCCTGCATGCGGTCGGACGCGTGCCCGAGCGCGGGCTGGATGACCGAGGAGCTCACGGTGAGCGCGAGCAGGAGCGCGGTCGCCTCGGCGTAGGAGAGCCCGCGCTGCGAGATCAGGTACGGCAGGAGCGCCGGAACGGCGCCCTGGCAGAGGTCGCTCGACATGTGCCCGGCGGCGATCGCGACGAGCGCGCGCCGGTCGGCGCGGACGGATGCGGGCAGCGCGGGCGCCTCGGTCGCCATGCTGGCGACGGTAGCGGACGAGGTGGGGTTAACCGCACCTCCACTCACCAGCCGTCCGCACTGCGACCCGACCCGATCCGCGCGAGCATCCCCGGCATGAACTTCGAAGGCTTCTCCCGCTTCTCCTCCTCCTCCGCTGCGGCCGTGTCGGCCGCCGTCGCCGCCCCCGCCGCCACCACGGCCGGGAACGCGACCGCGACCCGCCCCACCGCGGCGACTTCTCCACATACGCGATAGCGACCGTTAGCCCCGGGATCCCTCCTCCCGGTCTCGGGGCTTGACGGTCGCCAAGCGCGATCATCGCCATCGCGCCGTGCAGTCGGGGGCGTTCGCTAGGATCAGGTTCCCGCGCGCACAGCCGTTTGACCGCCGTCACGCCACAGCCTCTCCACCGCGCCCTCGGTCTCACCGACGGGGAGCACGAGCGCATCCACGACCTCCTGGCGCGCGAGCCGAACGACTTCGAGCTCGCGGTCTTCTCGCTGCTGTGGAGCGAGCACTGCGGCTACAAGCATTCGCGGCCGCTCCTGGGCCGCTTCCCGACGTCGGGCGACCGGGTGCTCCAGGGGCCGGGCGAGAACGCCGGCGTGATCGACGTCGGCGACGGGCTGGCGGTCGCGCTCAAGGTCGAGAGCCACAACCATCCCTCGGCGGTCGAGCCCTTCCAGGGCGCCGCCACCGGCGTCGGCGGCATCCTGCGCGACATCTTCGCGATGGGCGCGCGGCCGATCGCGATCCTCGACTCGCTGCGCTTCGGCGACCTCGGCTCCGAGCACCAGCGCCACCTCTTCTCGCGCGTCGTCGAGGGCATCGGCCACTACGGCAACTGCGTCGGCGTCGCCACGGTCGGCGGCGAGGTCGAGTTCGACCCCGCCTACGAGCACAACTGCCTCGTGAACGCGATGTGCGTCGGGCTGCTTCCGGCCGACCGGCTGACCTCGGCCCGGGCCGTGGGGCCGGGCAACCTCGTCGTGCTGTACGGCTCGCGCACGGGCCGCGACGGCATCGGCGGCGCCAGCGTCCTCGCGTCGCAGGGCTTCGGCGAGGACTCGGCGGCCAAGCGCCCGAGCGTCCAGATCGGCGACCCGTTCACCGGCAAGAAGCTGATCGAATGCACGCTCGAGCTCCTCGACCGCGGCCTCCTGGAATCGCTCCAGGACCTGGGGGCCGCCGGGCTCGCGTCGTCGACGGCCGAGATGGCGTCGAGCGGGTCGGTCGGGATCGACGTCGACCTCTCGCGCGTGCCGCTTCGCGAGCAGGGTATGGAGCCGTTCGAGATCATGATCTCGGAATCGCAGGAGCGGATGGCGGCAGTCGTCGCACCCGACCGCTGGCCCGAGGTCGAGGAGACCTGCCGCCGCTGGGAGGTCGACGCGACCGCCATCGGTGAGATCACCTCCTCGGGCCGGCTGCGCGCGTTCCACGCAGGCGAGCTGGTGGGCGACATCCCGGTGAGCGCCCTCACCGACGACTGCCCGCGCTACGAGGTCGAGCGCGTCCGCCCCTCGCGCCTGCGCGACGACCCCCTCCCTGAAAAAACGGGGTCTGACCCCAATTTTTCATTGCGAGCCCTCCTGGGGTCGGTCGAGATCGGGAGCCGGCGGTGGGTGTTCCGCCAGTACGACCACCTGGTCGGCTCGGGCACGGTCGTCCGGCCCGGAGGCGACGCGGCCGTCGTGCGGCTCACGCCGTCAGAGCGCGCGATCGCGATCTCGCTCGACGGGAACGGCCGGCGCACCTCGCTCGACCCTCGCCGCGGCGGGATGAGCGCCGTCTGCGAGGCGGCCCGCAACGTGGCCTGCACCGGCGCCCGCCCGGCCGCCGTCACGAACTGCCTCAACTTCGGCAACCCCGAGACGTCCGACGTCGGCTACGAGCTGGCCGAGGCGATCGAGGGGATGGCGCTCGCCTGCGAGGCGCTCGGGCTCCCGGTCGTCTCGGGCAACGTCTCGCTCTACAACGAGCACCACGGCCGGCCGATCCACCCGACGCCGGTGGTCGGCGTGGTCGGCGTCCTCGACGACGCATCGCTGGCGGTCGGCGCCGCCTTCCGCGAGGAGGGTGACGTCGTCCTCGTCGCCGGCGACGGCCCGGCGGCGCTCGACGGCTCGGCCTACCAGCGCGTCGTCGACGGCGAGACCGCGGGCCGGATCCCCGAGCCCGACCTGGCCGGCGAGCGGCGCCTGCACGAGCTCCTGGCCGCCGCGGCCGAGCGCCGCCTCCTGCGCAGCGCCCACGACGTCTCCGACGGCGGCGTCGCGGTTGCCGTCGCCGAGGCGGCCATCCTGGGATCGGTCGGCGTCGACGCGCCTGACCTGTCCGACCCGTTCGCCGAGGGCGACGGCAGGGCCGTCGTCTCGGTCGCCCCGGCTGACCTCGCCGAGCTCGAGGCGCTGGCGGGCGACCTGCCCCTCCGCCGGATCGGCACGGTCGGCGGCGACCGGATCGCCGTGGCCGGGGCCGAGATCGGCGTCGCCGAGGCGAAGGCGCTCCACGAGGGAGCGATCCCCGGCGCGCTGGGCGAGGCTCCGGGCTGATGTGCGGCGTCTTCGGCATCTACGACCCGCCCGGGAACCCTGACCGCGACGTCGCCCGGCTCACGTACTTCGGCCTCTACGCGCTCCAGCACCGCGGACAGGAGAGCGCCGGGATCGCGGTCTCGGACGGCTCCCAGGTGATGGCGATGAAGGACATGGGCCTCGTGAACCAGGTGTTCGACGAGCCCCGCCTCTCCGGCCTCGCCGGCCACGTCGCCATCGGCCACGCGCGCTACTCGACCACCGGCTCGACGGTCTGGCAGAACGCCCAGCCGATCGTCCGCCACGCCGGCGGCAGGACCATCGCGCTCGGTCACAACGGCAACCTGACCAACACGACCGAGCTGCGCTCGGAGCTGCGCGAACGGCGCGTCCGGCTCGAGTCGACCTCCGACACCGAGGTGATCGCGGCCCTGATCGCCCAGCACCCGTCGGACGACCTGGCCGATGCGGTGGCCGACACGATGCGCGACATCGAGGGCGCCTTCGCCGCGGTCGTCCTCTCGGAGGGCGCGCTGGCCGGCTTCCGCGACCCGGACGGGATCCGGCCACTGGTGGTCGGGCGGCTCGACGACGCCTGGGTGCTGGCCTCCGAGACCTGCGCGCTTGACCTGATCGGGGCACGGCTCGAGCGGGAGCTCCGCCCGGGCGAGCTCGTGGTGATCGACGAGCAGGGCGCCCGCTTCCGCCAGGCGGTCGACCGAAACGGCGGCGCGCTCTGCATCTTCGAGTTCATCTACTTCGCCCGCCCCGACTCCACCATGGAGGGCGAGGCCCTGCACGACGTGCGCCGCCGGATGGGCGCCCGCCTGGCCGACGAGGCGCCGGCCGAGGCCGACGTGGTGATCGGCGTCCCCGACTCGGGCACCCCGGCCGCCGTCGGCTACGCCGAGCGAAGCGGCATCCCCTACGGGGAGGGGCTCGTGAAGAACCGCTACGTCGGGCGCACCTTCATCCAGCCCGACCAGGCCCTGCGCGACCGCGGCGTGAAGCTCAAGTTCAACACGCTTCGCACCGTCCTCGAGGGCCGGAGGGTGGTCGTCGTCGACGACTCCATCGTGCGCGGCTCGACAACCCGCAAGCTCGTGCAGATGCTCTTCGAGGCGGGCGCGGCCGAGGTGCACCTGCGCATCTCCTCGCCGCCGATCGTCTCGCCGTGCTTCTACGGGATCGACATGGCCGACCAGGGCCAGCTGATCGCGGCCGGCCGCACCATCGAGGAGGTTGGGAAGCGGCTCGGCGCGACGTCGCTCGCCTACCTGTCGCTCGAGGGGCTCACCGACGCCACCCACAAGCCCGCCGAGAGCTTCTGTCGGGCGTGCCTCACCGGGCGCTATCCGACCGAGATCCCGGCCGACCTGCGGCTCTCCAAGCTCCGCTTCGAAGCCCAGCCGGTGGAGGCTGGATGAGCGACGACCCGCTGACCTACGCCGGGGCGGGCGTGAGCCTCGACGCGGCCGAGGCGGTCGTGGAGCGCATCCGCGCGGCGGTCACCTCGACCCACGGCCGCGAGGTCGTGGGCGGGCACGGCGGCTTCGCAGGGCTCTTCGCGCCCTCGGTGGGCGATCCGCTGCTCTCGGCGGCCTGCGACGGCGCCGGGACCAAGGTGCTCCTCGGCCACGCCGCCCGCCGCTACGCCGGTCTCGGGATCGACACCGTCGCGATGAGCGTGAACGATGTGATCACGAGCGGCGGCCGGCCGGCGTTCTTCCTCGACCACATCACCTGCGGTCGCATCGACCCCGGACTCGTGGCCGAGCTGGTCGAGGGCGTCGCCGAGGGCTGCCGGCGGGCCGGCTGCGTCCTCTTGGGCGGCGAGACCGCCGAGCACCCAGGGATGATGGAGCCGGAGGACTTCGACATCGCCGGCTTCTGCGTCGGCGTGTGCGAGCGGCGCGAGCTCGTGTCCGGCGGCCGGATCACGGCGGGCGACGCGATCCTGGGGTTGCCGTCGAGCGGCCTTCACTCGAACGGGTTCTCGCTCGTCCGCACGCTGCTCGAGCGGGCGGGCGTCGACCTCGACGACACCCCTCCTGAGCTCGGCGGGGCGACCGTCGCCGATGCCGTCCTCGAGCCGACCGCGATCTACGCCCGCGCGGTGGCCGAGCTGACGCGGACGGTGGACGTGCGCGGCATGGCCCACATCACCGGCGGCGGGATCCCGGGGAACCTGGCACGGCAGTTCCCGGCCGGGCTCGGCGCCGAGATCGACACGGGCTCGTGGGAGCGCCAGCCCGTCTTCGGATGGCTGGCCTCGCTCGGGGTCGAGGACGCCGAGATGTGGCAGGTCTTCAACATGGGCCTCGGCTTCGCGTGCGTCGTCGTGTCCGAGTCGGCCGAGGTCGCGCTCAAAGCGCTCGAGCGCGGCGGGGCGCCGGGCTTCGTCGCCGGCCGGGTCGTCGAGGGCGAGGGAGTGACCCTGCGCTGAAGGTCGGCGTCCTGATCTCCGGCGAGGGCACCAACCTCCAGGCGCTGATCGACGACCCCGGGATCGACGTGGCCTGCGTGGTCTCGAGCCGTACGGAGGTGCCCGGAGTCGGCCGGGCCGAGCGGGCCGGGATCCCCGTGATCGCGACGGCCGACCCGGACGAGACCGCCGGCTTCCTCGAGGGCCACGGCGTCGGCCTGGTCGTGCTCGCCGGCTATATGCGCATCCTGCCCGCGGAGTTTCTCGACCGGTTCCCGGGGCGGGTCGTGAACGTGCATCCGTCGCTACTCCCGGCGTTCCCGGGCCGCACGGCGATCGCCGACGCCCTGGCCGAGGGCGTGCGCGTCACCGGCGTCACCGTCCACATCGTCGAGGAGGAGGTCGACAGCGGGCCGATCCTCATGCAGGAGGCCGTCGAGGTTCCGTATGATGGCGACGCCGTGGAGCTCGAACGCCGCATCCACGAGGTCGAGCACCGGCTCCTGCCGCAGGCGGTCCGCGAGCTTGGGGCGACGTCGTGACCATCAAGCGGGCCCTCATCTCGGTCAGCGACAAGAACGGCCTGACGACGCTGGCCTCCGGCCTCGCCGAGCTCGGCATCGAGATCATCTCCACCTCCGGGACGGCGTCGTTCCTGGGCGACGCCGGCGCCAAGGTCACGACGGTCGAGGAGCTGACCGGCGCGCCGGAGCTGCTCGGCGGGCGCGTGAAGACGCTCCACCCGGCGCTGCACGCGGCGATCCTGGCCCGGCGCGACCACGAGGACGACATGCGCTCGCTGGCGGCGGCCGGCATCGAGCCGATCGACCTCGTCGTCTGCAACCTGTACCCGTTCCGCTCGGTGGCGATGCGGCGCGGCGTCCCGGAGCCCGAGGTGATCGCCAACATCGACATCGGCGGCCCCACGATGGTGCGGGCCGCGGCCAAGAACTTCCACTCGGTTGCCGTCGTGACCGAGCCCGACCGCTACGGCTTCCTGCTCGACGAGCTGCGCACCTCCAAGGGGGAGCTGTCGCTCGACACCCGCCGCGACCTGGCGTCCGAAGCCTTCGCGCACGTGGCGTCCTACGACGCGGCCATCGCCGCGTGGTTCTCGGACACCGAGCCGTTCCCCGAGCGGGTGTCGCTCGACCTGATCAAGGTGTCCGACCTCACGTACGGCGAGAACCCCCATCAGCGGGCCGCGTTCTACCGCGAGGCCGGCGCGCGTCGGCACCTGCTCTCGCGGATCGAGCAGCTCGGCGGCCAGCCGCTCTCGTTCAACAATCTGACCGACCTCCAGGCGGCGCGGACGATCGCGTCGGCGTTCCAGGTGCCGTGCTGCGCGTTCGTGAAGCACGCGAACCCCGCGGGCGCGGCGGTCGGCGCCACGATCGACGAGGCCTACGAGCGGGCGCTCGCGACCGACCCGCAGGCCGCCTTCGGCGCGGTGATCGCCGTCAACCGGCCGGTCGGCGAGGCACTCGCAAGGCGCATGCTCGAGACGAAGGTCGACCTGCTCTTCGCGCCCGGCTACGACGAGGGCGCCCGCGGCGCGCTCGCCGCCAAGGCCTCGACCCGCGTCCTCGAGGACCGCGAGCGGCGCAAGGTGTCGCCGGGGGAGCGCGACATGCGGCGGGTCCTGGGCGGCATCCTGATCCAGGACCGCGACCTCGAGGTGGAGGACCGGTCCGACATGCAGGTCGTGACCGAGGCCCAGCCCGGCAAGCGCGAGTGGGACGACATGCTCTTCGCGTGGCGGATCGCCCACTTCGTCCACTCGAACGCGATCGTGCTCGTCAAGGACCTCGCGACCGTCGGGATCGGCGCCGGGCAGATGAGCCGCGTCGACGCAGTCCGGATCGCCGTCGAGAAGGCTGGCGAGCGGGCGAAGGGGTCGGTGCTGGCGTCGGATGCCTTCTTCCCGTTCGACGACGGGCCCAAGGTCGCGTTCAGCGCGGGCGTCACGGCGGCGATCCAGCCGGGCGGGTCCGTGCGAGACGCCGAGGTGATCGCCGCCGCGAACCAGGCCGGCACGGCGATGGTCTTCACCGGCCGGCGCCACTTCCTGCACTAGGCCGAACCGCTAGCCGGCGATGAGGTGCTCGTAGGCCTCCTCGTACTCGCTCACCATCCGCTCGGCCGAGAACTTCTCCTCGACGACCGCCCGCACCTGGACGCGGTCGAGCGCCGCGGCGGCCTCGACCTGCGGGATCAGCTCGTCGACGGTGTCGGCCACGATGCCGCCGCGCTGCTGCTCGACGACCTCGGGGACGGCGCCCAGGCGGGTCGCAAGGACGGGCGTACCGCACGCCATCGACTCCACCATCACGAGCCCGAACGGCTCCGGCCACTGGATCGGGAAGACCGTGAGGAGCGCCCGCTGGAGCAGGTGCACCTTTTCCTCGTGCGACACCTCGCCGACGTACTCGATGTCGTCGCCGAGGAACGGTCGCACCGTGGCGTCGAAGTGCTCCTGCTCGAGCTTGTCGTGCATCTTGCCCGCGAGCTTCAGCGGCAGGCCGGCCTCACGGGCGATCCGCACGGCGTTGTGAGCACCCTTGTCGGGCGACATCCGGCCGAGGAAGAGCAGGTAGCCGTCGTTCCCCGCGTCGAACGGGTAGTCGTCCAGGTCGATGGCGTTGTGGCACGTTGCGAGCCACGGCAGGTCGGGAAGCGGCGAGCGCTGGTCGTAGGAGAGTGAGATCAGCCGCACGCGCGGGCAGACGCGCGCGATCTGGGAGTAGACGAGGCCCGGCTCGCCGCGCAGCGGGCCGTGGACGGTGTGGCAGAACGGCGTCTCGACCACCTGGCCGAGCGCGCACGCCAGCGGGCCCGAGTGATCGTTCACGACGTCGAACTCCCCGGCCCGCTCGAGGCACGTGAGCGCGTGATGCAGGTCGGGCAGCGAGAGGCCGATCCGGTAGCTGGGCGGCTCGTCGTAGCTCGTCGCGAGCGTGGCCTTGGTCTGGGAGTCGCCGGCCGCGAAGAGCGTGACGTCGTGACCGCGATCGACGAGCCCGTCGGCGAGGTGCGACACGACCCACTCGATGCCGCCGTAGCGCACCGGGGGCACGGCGAACCAGGCGGGTGCGAGAAGCGCGATCTTCACCGGTCGGCGACCGGGATCACGAACTTCTCGGCGGTGTGGGTATCGGAGAACCGCACGACCTTGACGTCGACCAGGCCGGCCGCCTTGCCGGCAGCCCTGACGTCGCCCTCGGTGAGATCCTTGCGGCCCTTCGGCCGGAGTGTCCACACGGCGCCGTTTCTGGCGATCAGCGGGACGAGGCCGGGGATGCCCGCCAGATCCTCCTGTGTGTCGACCACGACGAACAGGTGGTCGGCGTCCGCGTCGACCAGCTCGGCGCCGCGCGCCGCCAGGTCGGCGGCGAACCCGCCCTCGTCCATGCCGCGCAGGAGGACGCGCTGCCCCGGCTTCACGCCCAGCTTGTCGATCACCGTCTTCGGATTCGCGATCTGGTTGGCCCACCGCGCGGCCTTGTCGCCGAGCTCGAACGTGCTCGTCTCGCCGCCGTGGTCGACCTCGAGCACCCCGTCGAGAGCGCGCACCGCGGTGATCGACGCGTACGGGATCCGCAGGCGCAGCCCATCGCTGCGGAAGAGCAGCTCGTCGGTCTCGAGCAGCGCCCGGCCGGCGGTTCGGCGGCCACCGCTCGATGCGGTGCAGGCCATCTCCTGTCCCACAGCCCGGAAGTGTATTTCCGCGTGATGTTTCGCGCCCGGGAAGGGATGAACCGGGTGACCGAAGGAGGAGCACGTGAAGCGGATCGTCACGACCACAGGGCTCATCGTCGCGGCGGCGCTCGCGACGGCGCCGAGCGCGTCTGCAAAGGGCTACATCAGCGGCATCAAGGTGTGTGGGCAGTCAGCCTGCGCCTCCGTGCAGGCACCCCGCGCGGCGATCGGCAGGTTCGGCGTGCAATCGGTGATGGACGAGACCCGAAAGGTGGCGACGCCTCCGCTTCTCGCGTACTACCGGGTCAGGTTCGTGCCAAGGGGCGAGCTTCCCGACGGCGACACGTTCTACATTCCGGGGGCGAACGTGATCTGCATGGACAGCGGGTGCATCGCCGTGCCGCACGGCCTCGTCGCGGCCATGTCGGCGGCGGCCGCGAGCGTCGACTCCTTCACGCCCCGCGTCAGCTCCGTCACGGTCGGCGAGCGCGGCCGGGCCGACCGGGCCGCGTTCGCGATCCTGTTCAACCAGCGGCCCGCCGCGGCGCCCTCGGACGCCGTCTGGGCGACCTCACACTCCGCCATCAGCGTCGAGTTCGACGGGGTGACGCCGTGGTCGCTGGGCGGGGCGAGCTGGATGGCCTACTACCCGAAGTACCACCTGCTGAGCCGGAACGGGCGCTGGTTCCATGCGGGCGAGGATGTGGACCGGCTCGTCCGCGGCCAGGCGGCCACAGCGCAGGCAGCCGCGGCAACGGAACACGGGTGGACGATCGCCGCCGCCGTCGCGGTGGCGCTCGCAGCCGCCGTCGGCGGCGGCGTCCGGAGGCTGCGGAGGCCGAGGACCGGCTGATCGGTGGAGGGGGACGACCATGCCGGGTTCCAACGCTCCCAAGCCGACTTCGATGCCCTGTTTCGCGCCCACTACGCCGAGATCGTGCGCTACCTGGCCGCCCGCCTCGGCTCGCGCGACGATGCGGCCGACGTCGCCGCGGAGGTGTTCGTTGCGGCGTGGCGGGGCGTTCCCCGGCTGCGCTACCGGGGCCGCCCGGTGCTCGCCTGGCTCTACCGGGTGGCCGCCAACATGGCGAGCGACCGGCTGAGAGAGCGCATGCGCCAGCCCGTTCCCGTCGAGGTCATGAGCGGCCCCCCGGTGGCCGACGTCGCGGATGCGCTCGCCGACCGCGATGCGCTGAGCCGCGCGCTCGCGCGGCTTCCGGCCGACCAGCAGCTGGCCGTGCACCTGCGCCTCGTCGAGGGCTACTCGTTCGCCGAGGTCGGGCGGCTGATGGGGAAGAGCGCAGGCGCCTGTCAGATGCTCGTCCTGCGCGCGGGCCGGCAGCTGCGGGAAGCGCTGGAGCGGGAGGGGATCCGTGTCTCGAGCTGACGAGCGCGAGGCCGCCCGCCTGCTCGCGGCGGTGCTCGACGGGGCCGAGCCGGCCGACGCCGACCTGGCGGCAACTGCGCGCGTCCTTCGCGACGCCGCGGCCGTGGCCCGGTTCGACCTCTCGGAGGCGGATGTCGAGCACGCGCTCGAGCAGGCCCGGCCCGTGCCGGTCGCCCCGTCCCGGCGCCGGCTCGGCGTTGCAGGGGCCGTGCTCGCCGCCGCAGTGGTGCTGGCCGCGGCGATCCTGCTCGTGCTCCCGTTCACGTCGGGGCCCGTCGACGTCGACGTGCAGGCGCGCGCGCTCGCGGCCCTCGGCGGCCGGGGCCAGGTCCTGGGCGTGTCGGAGGTCGTGCGGCCGGGCCCCGGGGCCGGGTTCCCGGTCTCGGTGCGCACCGGGTGGGTCGACCCTGCCGGCGGCCGCCAGCGCTGGACGCAGACGGTCGGCGGGACGGTCGTGACCGAGACGCTCGTCGACCACGGCCGGGTCACCCGCTACGACCCGGCAACCGGGACGGCGGTCATCGCCGCCTCGTGCGCGGCGCTTGCGAGCGGCTGCGCCGAGGGCGTGGACCCGATCGCGTTCTACCGGCACGCGCTCCTGGCGGCCGGGCCGCTGCGCACGCACGCCCGCACGGAGCGCGGACGCCGTGTCTACCGTGTCTCGCTTCCGGTCGAGCGGCTGGCGGACTCCACCCGCATCGTCCAGGTGGCGACCCTCGACGCGGCGACCTTCCGGCCGCTTCGGATCGAGTGGCGCCAGCTCGGCGCCGACGGACGGGCGCAGACGTTCGCCACGATCGCGGTCCGGTCGGTCCTGCCGATCGACGCCGCGGACCTGAGCCCCGGCACCCTCGACCTGGAGCTCCCGCCCGGAACGCCCACCACACAGCTCGCCGCCCCGGGCCAGCCGGTGCGGCTCCTGGGCGTGCGCCGCGTGACGCTCGCCGAGGCGCGTGCGCTCGAGCCGCACCCGTGGTGGCTCGGGCAGCGGTTCCGGGGCAGCCGCGCGAACGACATCGCCGTCCTTCGCTACACGGGCGGGACGGCGGTGCGGATCCGCTACGGCCGGATCACCGTGTGGACGTACAGCCGCGTCGTCCCGCCGCCGCTCCTGGGCGCGCGGGTGCCGGAGAAGACGATCCCGCTGGGCGGCGGCGTGGCGCGCTTCTACGGCACCCGCGGCGGCGGACTGGTCGGCGAGCGGACGATCCCCGGCGGCACGGTCGCGGTCTCGACGCCGGGGAACGCCGACGCTTTCACGGCGCTGACGGTCGTGCGCCCGCTCTAGCCCGACCGCTTGAGCCGGCCGTGGCGCTTGGCGTAACGCTCGCCCTGCGCGAACACCGCCAGGCCGGCCGGAATCGCGATCACGCCGATCAGAAGCAACGGCCAGATCTCGCCCCAGAGCGCCGTCACGCTCGCACCGTCGAGCACCGCCTTGCGCGCACCCTCCAGCGTGTAGGTCGCCGGCGAGATGACAGACAGCCACTGCATCCACTGCGGCAGCACCGACACCGGGTAGTAGACGCCCGAGATGACGAGCAGGAGCCCCTGGGCGATGAAGCCGAGCTGCGTGCCCTTCTCGGGCGAGATCAGTGGCAGCACCGCCGTCATCATGCCGATGCCGACGAACGAGAACGACGACGCAGCCAGGACGACCATCGCCGAGCCGAAGTCGGCGTTCGTGAACGTGACGTCGAGGAACGCCGACACGACGCCGAAGAGCAGCACCGTGCGCAGCACGCCGTAGACGACCGCGAACGCGCCCATCCCGAGCAGGTGCGCCGGCCGCGAGAGCGGCGCCATGAACGTGTACTCGATCGTCCCCTCCCAGCGCTCCCACGCCACCGTCTCGGTCACGATCTCGAAGAGCAGGCCGAGGTACGACCACACGACCGCGCCGATCAGGAGCACGATCGTCATCTGGTTGACGTCGACCCGGTATCCGGCCGATTCGGCGCCCTTGGCGATGAACACGATCGTGAGCGTGTTCGCAACCGTGTACAGGAACCAGGCGACCTCCCACCACGCGAACCGGCGGATCAGGTACGTGTTGCGCTCGACGATGCCGGCGAACCCGACCAGCTCGCGACGCACCGCGACGGTGTCGAAGCGGATCATTCCTCACCTCCCTCGTCCTCGAACTGGCGCCCGGTGGCGGCCAGGAAGGCGCTCTCGAGCGTGTCGGCGCCGTGGGCGGCCTTGAGCGCCTCGGCCGTGTCGAGGCAGATCAGCGCGCCCTCGTGGAGGATCCCGATCCGGTCGGCGAGCGCCTCCGCCTCGGCCATGTCGTGGGTGCAGAGCAGGATCGTGGAGTCGTGCTCCTCGCGGATCGAGCGGATGAACTCCTGCACCTCGAGCTTCGAGCGCGGGTCGAGCCCGGTCGTCGGCTCGTCGAGCAGGAGCAGCACGGGCGCGGTCAGAAGCGCGCGGGCGAGCGCGATCTTCTGCTGCATCCCGCGCGAGAGGTCCTCCATCGGCTCGCCGCGCCGCTCGGGCGGGAATCCAACCCGCTCGAGGATGCGCGGGATCGCCTCGCGCGACTGGCGCGGCGTCATCCCGTAGAAGCGAGCCGAGTAGCTGAGGTTCTCGGCCGGCGACATGCGCTTGAAGAACGACGCCTCGACCGACACGCGGTTCACCAGGCGCTGGACGGCGCGCGGCCGCCGGAAGACGTCGTTGCCGAAGACCTCCGCCGTGCCGCCGTCGTGCAGGAGCAGCGTCGAGAGCAGGCGCACGAGCGTGGACTTGCCGGAGCCGTTCTGGCCGAGGATGGCCACGCACTCGCCGCGCTTCAGCGAGAACGTGACGTCGTGCAGGGCGGCGACGCGCTTGCGGCGCCGGCGATGGCGCAGGCCGCCCTCGCCGTCACGGCGGATGAACTCCTTGCGCAGGTCGCGAACTTCGACAGCAGGCTGGGCGGACACGATGACTCCATGCCGAGTGAGACCCCCGGACGGGCGCGCACGCGAGGGCGCGGGCCGGGGAAGGACGTCGATTGAGGCGCGGGTGGCGGCTGGCGCCGGCACGTGCTGGGAGCCGACGCAACAGGCCACTCTATCAAGGCGGAGACCCGGCGTAAAGGGACGGCCCGGGGCGTACGATGCGAACGATGCTGGCGCTGGTCAAGAAGCTCGCCGAGCCGGGCCTGTGGCTGGAGGACGTCCCGGAGCCGGAGCACGGCCTGAACGACGTCCTGATCCGCGTGCGCCGCACCGGCATCTGCGGCACCGACCTGCACATCCAGCACTGGGATGCCTGGGCGCAGCGGACGATCCCGGTGCCGATGACGATCGGCCACGAGTTCGTGGGCGAGATCGTCGCCGTCGGGTCGAACGTGAGCGACTTCCATCCCGGCGACGTCGTCTCGGGCGAGGGCCACGTCGTCTGCGGCCGCTGCCGCAACTGCATGGCCGGCCGGCGGCACCTGT
>Ga0075424_100003994_pt1 | contig 13871 bp, 15 predicted proteins | sample SoiMethybrSBSTD3_FD_75301 | JGI IMG/M metagenome (GOLD analysis project Ga0075424, IMG submission 75301) | Bulk soil microbial communities from a Populus tree surrounding site in Tennessee, USA - Soil MetaG P. TD hybrid SBSTD3 | ecosystem: Environmental > Terrestrial > Soil > Tree plantation... | reverse complement strand
TGGTAACTCCTCCACTAGTACTCTCCAACCTTATCGGCCGGCCGCTGCTCCGAAAACAGGTTGCCGACTTACCAGAACCTTTACCTACTAGTCCAGACACACGTCGACAGCTATAATTCGTCCGCACTATGAGTCGCACACGCATTCTGAACATCTCCGTCCGCGTCCTGGATGGAATGAACACGGTGGTCGATCTTGAGGGAGCGATTGATCTCTCCAACTCGCACGGTTTGCGCACCAAATTGTTCGAAAGACTTGCCGCTACTCCGCGGCTTGTTCTGAACATGTCCGGAATCCGGTACGTCGATAGTGCCGGCATTGCAACGTTGGTCGAAGTGTTAAAACAGGCGCGGGTTCTGCAAAAGGACTTTGTGTTATTCGGCGTGGGCACGACCGTTCGTGACGTGCTGAGACTGACAAATCTGCTCGGGATCTTCAAGGTATTCGACACGGAAGAACATGCCTTGGCAGGCCAATAACTGAACGCGTGGAACTTCTTCTGAATATCGGGGCCGCGACAGAAAAGTGCCTGGCTTACGTCGGAAGTCTGGCTCAATTGCTGGGGCGCGCCATGGCAGATTCGGTCGTCTCGCCGTTGAAGCGCAGCCTGAGTTTTCAGCGCGCCATCCATCAGGCAATGGCGGTTGGGGTCACCGCTATTCCCGTCATTTCCTTCATAACGTTCTTCATCGGCGTTATCATGGCCCTTCAGGGGGCCTACGAATTGCGGCGTTTCGGGGCCTTGTATCTCGTCGCGGACATGGTTGCGATATCCATCACCCGCGAACTTGGACCCCTGGTAACCGCGATCGTCGTGATCGGCCGCTCGGGCTCGGCATTTGCGGCAGAGATCGGCACCATGAAAGTGACCGAGGAACTGGATGCGATTGAGACAATGGCATTGCGTCCGATAGCGTTTCTGGTCGCGCCCAAATTACTCGCAATGCTGGTGATGATGCCTTGCCTGACAATATGGGCCGATCTCATGGGCGTTCTCGGCGGAAGCGTTTTTGGAATGATGGGAGCAAACTACACATTTGGAACCTATCTCGCCGCTACGCGCGATGCGCTTTTCATACGCGACATCATCACGGGACTCGTAAAGAGCATCGTCTTTGGACTGGTGATCACAGGAGTCGGGTGCCAGGAAGGGTTTTCAACCGGTACGGGGTCCGAGCAAGTGGGGCGTTCAACAACGGCGGCCGTCGTCACTTCGATTTTTCTGATTGTTTTCGTGGACCTGGTATTCACTGCAATCTTCTACATGACGAGCCGGGTGTGATGTCGTCGAACGAGGCCCCGGTCATTTCCGCCAGAGACCTGCGGGTTCAGTACGCGGATCGCGAGATTCTTCACGGTATCAACTTTGAGGTCAAAGCTCGCGAGACCATGGTTATTCTTGGGGCATCCGGATCCGGCAAAAGCACGCTGCTGCGAACAATGGTGGGGCTAGAAAAGCCGACTTCCGGCAGCGTTTGGGTCGGCGGCACAAATCTCGCGACCGCTTCAGCCGCCGAAATGAACGCAGTGCGAAAAAGGATCGGTCTCTCGTTTCAGGGTGGCGCGCTCATCGGTTCGATGACGGTTGGAGAAAACATCGCCCTGCCGCTGCGCGAGCACACGAACCTGGAAGAATCCACCATTGAGGTGATCGTCCGCATCAAACTCAGACAGGTCGGGCTGATCAAATTTGAACACTTCATGCCCTCGGAACTCAGCGGTGGAATGAAAAAGCGGGCGGCCGTCGCGCGGGCGATGTCGATGGATCCGGAGATTCTGTTCTTCGATGAGCCTTCGGCCGGCCTGGATCCTATCATCGCCGCCGGCATCGACCAGCTTATTCTGAATTTAAAGCAGGCGCTCGGCGTCACGATTATCGTCGTCACTCACGAACTGGCCAGCGCTTTTCTGATTGCAGATCGGATTCTTGTCCTCGACGCCGGAAATATCCTGAACATAGCGTCGCCGGAGGAGTTGAAACAGAGCACGCACCCGCGTATTCGGCAATTTCTGAATCGTGTGCCGGATAGCGAAGCTGGAGAGGACGTCGATAATCTGCAATTGTTTACGGATGGTTAAAGTCTGGAGCTGTGATGACGCCGAATCGTGAACGCGCACTGGTCGGGCTTTTCGTCTTGATTGCTGCGGCCGTATTATCCGTCACAACAATCGCTGTCTGGGGCGGAATGGGCCGCTCGGGCGTTTCACATTCTTTTTACCTGAAGTTCAGCGGAGGCGTACAGCCGGGAACACCTGTCCGGTACGGCGGGTTGCGAGTCGGTACGGTTCGAAACGCCATCATCGATCCGGATGATTCCACGCGCATACAGGTGGATATCGTCGTCGATCCGGGGACGCCGATAAAGACGGACAGCGTGGCCCGGTTATCCACTCTCGGCCTCTTAAGCGATTACTACATCGAAATCTCCACAGGTACGCCACAGGCCGGCACGGCGCCGCCCGGCAGCGTGCTCCGTTCGGTCGAGACGACAGGTCTAGCGAATATCGGGGATACTCTCGCCAGTCTGGTTCCTGAAATTCATGCCGCACTGAATGAGCTCACAGCCAATCTCGACGGCCTGCAAACCACGATCACTCGTGCTAATGATGTGCTCAATGATGCGAATCGCGCGAACCTCGGGCAGGCGCTTGCGCGCACAAACGACTTATTGAACGACCGCAATAGATCCAATATTGCGGAGTCGATCAGCAACATCAATCAACTGCTGGCCGAAACGCGGCCGAAGATTTCCACCGGCCTGGACAATATCAACAACGTCGCGGAACACCTGACGCCGTTGCTTGAAGATGTCCGCAAGACGGCGGCCCGTGCGGACCAGACGCTCGCGAATTTCGATTCATTGCTGACCGAAGACCGTCCGGACCTCAAGGCCTCGGTGGCGGAATTGCGGGAGGTACTGGAAACGTCGAATGCCACGGTGGACCAGCTGCGAATCATCCTGAATCAAAACACGGTCAGTATTTATGACATCCTCGAGAACTTACGCGCATCCACGTCGAACATCAGAAGTTTGACCGAAACGGTCAAGAGGAGCCCTGCGAGTCTCATTCGCGGAGTTCGAGTGGAAGACCGCAAACCGGGAGGATCGAGCAAATGAGAGCCTGGTCCTTGCTGATCGCTGCAGCGCTGAATGTGGCGGCCACCGGCTGCGGCGCTTCGCGCCCGGTCAAGTACTATCGGCTCGAGATTCCGCAAGCGGCGCCTGCTGCAGCGGGAGCGGAATTTCCCGTCTCGCTTCAGGTCGGAGATATCGACGCCCCTGCAATCATGCGTGACGGCCGGATTCTTTATCAGGTCGGTATTCATGAAATGGGCGCGTACGAATATCATCGATGGGTGGAAACACCGGATCGCGTGGTTCAGGATTCGCTCGTCCGCCTCCTGCGCTCATCCGGCCAATTTCAGTCTGTGGATACACCGCGCAACAGCTTAAGGCCGGACTACATCATTCAAGGTAAGATCTACGAATTCTCGGAAATCGACAATCCACAAGTCTCCGCGCGCGTGTCGCTTGAAATTGAACTGCACGACGCAAAGACCGGCCGAACCGTCTGGTCGCGAATTTACACGCATGAAGAATCCGTCACCGGGAAGGAAGTGCCGGACGTCGTCCACTCGCTGGATCAGAACCTTGGCCGGGGACTCTCAGAGATTGTTACAGGCCTCGATCAATACTTTTCGGGCCGAAGAGCGCAGTGACATGACTGATGAACGAATTGGCGATCATCGCATGGCGTGTCTGGAAACTCGCGGCGGCAATCGCAGGGAGTCCTATTCCGTGGAATTACCGGGTCTGTCGGCATGGATCTCGTGCCGGCCACTGCCTCCTGCAAGCGAGGGCGGCGACCTGTACTATATGACGGTTTGCAGTAAGGGAGCCATCTCCCGCGTCGTCCTGGCCGATGTGGCGGGGCACGGCCAATTAGTCAGCTCCGTTGCGGATAGATTGAGGGATGGACTCCGCAAACACGTCAATACCTGGGACCAGTCGATCCTCCTACAGGAACTCAACAACGCGTTTCTTGCGGGCGCAAACGGAGTTCAATTCGCGACGGCGTTCGTCCTGGGACACTACGTCCAGTCGGGTGAAGTGGTGTTCACGAATGCCGGCCATGTTCCCCCTTTGTGGTACCGGGCGGCAGAGCGCAAATGGCTGACCATCAGCCATTCGACTCCATACGCAACAGAAATCGCCGACCTTCCCCTTGGAATCATCGCGGGTACTCCATACACACAAACAGCCATACAACTAAGCCCGGGAGACCTGCTGGTCTTGTACACCGACGGGCTCACTGAATCGAGGGATGCTGCCGGACAGCTACTCGGTTCCGAGCGGTTGGCTGCATTGGCCTCGACCGTGCCGGTGGAAGTGCCAGACAACGCCGGTGAAGCTCTGTTTGCGCGCGTCGAGACATTCCGGAGCCCCTCGCCCCCCTCTGACGATGAAACAATGATCGTGCTCCTACGGCATCAGCGTGCATGACTCCTCCTATATTCGCTGAAATCGCGCGCAACACGTCGCGCAGGTCGAGACTCGGGAAATTCTCTGGGTGGAGATTCGATTGCGCGTTCAATTGTTTCATGCACTGCTCATGGTTGTGGCGACTCCATATGTCGAATAAAAGGGTGTTATCATCGTTTTCTGCTTAAATTCCTCTGCTGTAATTAATACCGGTGAGGCAGTTTGCAGGTGATTGATCGTTCGGTGAGAGTTTACGTCTGATTGTCGATTCAATTGGTCTCTAACTTCGCTAACAGGTGCTGCAAGACGGCGCCATTGATTTCGATGACGCAGAAATGCTCAAAGAACATCGCACATGCATGCAGCGCTCTGCCCCATGCAAGACTACGCGTGTGACGCATCGCCTCAATGCGTCGATGATTGGGACTCTCCTTTTCCTGAGGGGATCATGAACATTCGAGTGGAATGCTATTCCGGTCAGACAGTCGACGAACGCCCCGATCAAGTTTTGGCTTGAGGATGCCGTCCTGTTCATCGAATCAATCATTGATCATTGGCAGATCCCCGACGCTCAGTACTTCCGCGTGCGTGCCGATGACGGCAACACGTATGTTCTCCGACACGATCAGGAGAAGGACGAATGGGGATTGGAGTCCTTTCGTTCCGCAAAGCAGGAAATCCTCGCTACAGACCCCGAGGTTGAGTCCAAGCCGAACTGATGGTTTATTTTCGATAACCATGAGCACCATCCAGATCGCGGGAGACGAAGGAATGCACGACTACGGAGTGCTTCTGGCTAATGAGGAGGGAAAGTGGGTCGTCCAGGGATGCGCCGGCTGGAGCGGTTCCTCTGAACGCGTAGGGTTCATAACGGGAGTTGATCGCGTTTAGCGCGTCATGGATCGCGAGTTGTGCAATCGCGAGCGTACGCGCAACGACGGGCGGGCTCTGTCCCGCCGCCAATGCGGCTTGGCTGACAATCGAATTCCAACTGTTAACCGGATCCGTTGCCGCGAAAACGGAACCTGTCCACAGGACCCCTATGGCAATGCCCAGAAGCGCGTCTTTGAATCTCATGGAGCCTTCTTTCTACGTTTTTCGGGTTTTTGAGTTGACGATGGGCTAGAGTGCAATCCCGACCGTCATCGCCGAAACCAATCGGGCCGATTGTGCAGACGAGAACGGCCGCCAAAAACTATCAGGATGCTTCAAAGTTTTTTCGGAAACGGGAGTCAGGGGGATGACGGCAAATCGCATTCCGTACACCGAAGGAGGTTGCTGTCCCGATTGCAGCGGCACGGTGAATCACTTGGGTGACGATCTGAAATCCTGGAGTTAAGCAGTGTGATGCGATCGTGCGGGGCGGTTCGATTGAGCCAACACTTAGCCGCTCGAGCGCGCCCGCCTACGCAGTACTAGAAGTTTCTGCCATTCGGTAGCACAGCGCCGTTGTAAATGAGTACATTGCCCAGAACCTCGTGCGTGGCATCGGCTGGACACGGACCCAGAAACGGGTCTGTTGCCGGGTGGTCGATCCACGCATCCGACAGGATCGCGTTCTGGTCTATGATCGTGAATCTAGCTCCGTGCAGATATTGAAACTGGGCCAGCATCGAAGGATTCAGCGCGGCTTGTTGTCGTGTAAACGTAATGAGGCTTGACCTCAAAAGACTTCCCGAGAGCGTGTTTCCTGCGAGTTGCAGGTTAATGATGCCGGAATACACGCGTCCATCGCACACGCCCTGGAAGAGACGGTATGGAAAGCCCGCGTCGATGTAAATCCCCACTCGGTTTCCAACGATCCTGTTGTTTTGGACGACCCCGTTCACGGTGGCCGCAGACTGTGAATCGCCTGGCGCGCCGGGGTCCCGCCTGAGGACGAATACACGGACACCGAAGCCCTGTGTACCGGTGTTGTCACTGAGATCATTGTCACGAACAACGGCGTTGAGCTGGTCGCCCAGTTCGGGAATGTCGATGCTGGCGCCGTTCAAAAGCACTCCGCCAATAGTGTTGCGGACGGCGCGATTGCCCTGAAACACGACGTTCGAAGGTGAACCAGTGTAGCCCCCATTGAAAATCGCCCCCGTCCCTACACCGCTAAAATGATTGCCCGACACCAGGCCCGAGGATGCAACCGACTGCATCGCGAAGTTCGCGGGAGCGCGGAACATGTTGTCTTGAATCCAATAAGACTGAACGCGCTTCAGCAGGATCGAAATACCACCGGCGGTGCCTTCGAAGATAAACCCACGGATAATCACGTTACTCAAGACAGAGGAGTTGCCACGATCGACCCGCACGAGCTGAGTCAGGGCTGGATTCGATGCGAATACGCGCGTTGCCGTGCCGGGGACGACTTCGCCCGTCGGCAAGAGGTTTTGGCGGACCAACTGGGTTGAACCCTCCAGGTCGAGCGAGCGATCAATCACCAGCGTGCTGGCCACCGGATAATCGCCAGGCGCAACTCTGATTTGGATAATCCCTCCAAAGAGAGAGCGCGCGGCCTCAACTGCCTCCGGCAGGTTGTGAAAGGGAAAGTTGCTGGTACCGTTTCCGCCGGGCGCGGCATCATCGTCAACAAAGATGACGGTTTGCTGGGCATGAGCGGGAACTGTCACGATCACAATAATTACGAACGCGAACGCCAAGAGCACTTTTTTGAAACTCATGGAGCCTTCTTTCGCTGATCTTCGGTTTTTGTGTTGGCGATGGGGCTAGAGTGGAATACCGGCCGTCATCGCCGTAAACTAATCGAGCCGATAGCGAAGACGAGAACGGCCCCCAAAAACTATCAGAACGCTTCAAATTTTTTCGGAAACGGGACTCAGGGATGACGGCTACTTCATCGCATTCCGTAACCCGACTGCTCCTGTCCTGGCGACAGGGAGATGCCGCGGCATTGGAGCAACTGATCCCGCTGGTCTATCAGACGCTGCGCCGGTTAGCGCGCCGTTATATGGCGGGGCAAAGGCTTGATCACACCCTGCAAGCTACGGGATTGATTAATGAGGCCTATGTCCGGCTGATCGACTGCCAGCAAGTCAACTGGAAGGACCGTGCTCATTTTTTCGCCGTTTCGGCGCAAATGATGCGAAGAGTTTTAGTGGAGTTTGCGCGCTCCGGCCAGTATCAGAAACGAGGAGGAGGCGCACGGAAGACACCCCTCGATGAACGTCTAATTGCATTTCCGCAACGCGGGCGGGAGCTATTAGCACTTGACGACGCCCTCAAAGCCTTCGCGTCCAGTTTCCCTCGACAGAGCCAGGTAGTGGAGCTGCGGTTCTTCGGAGGACTCAGCGTGGAGGAAACTGCAGAGGTGTTGGACGTGTCGGCAATCACCGTTATGCGCGACTGGCAATTTGCCAAGTCTTGGTTGGCTCGTGAATTGAAAAAAGGAGATAAACACGCCGGCAGAACACTCGGAGCGAATTGAGCAGCTCTATCATGCCGCCAGACAGTACGATCTGCACCAGCGCGCTGCGTTTCTGAACCAAGCCTGCGCCGGCGATGAGTCCTTGCGACAGGAAGTGGAGGCACTGCTGGCAGAGGACGCGGGGATGCAGAACTTCCTGGAACAGCCTGCCGTGGAAGCAATGGCGGAGCTCTTCCCTCAAGGCGTCGGTGAGTCCTGTGTCGGGCGCAAGCTTGGCCCGTATGAGGTCCTTTCCTTATTAGGAGAGGGGGGCATGGGAGAAGTGTATCTCGCGCGAGACACCACTCTTCGGCGCGAGGTCGCTCTGAAAGTGCTTTCCAAAGATATCGCCGCGGAGCCGGATTACTTGAGCCGCTTCGAAGAAGAAGCGCGCCTTGCCTCGAGTCTCAACCATCCGAATATCGTCACGATCTACGGTGTGGGAAAAGAAGATGAGGCGACGTTCATCGCCATGGAACTCGTGCGAGGCCGCACAGTCAGAGATATGTTGGGCGACGGTGCGATTCCCGTGCGGAAGGCGCTCGACATGGCGTTTCAAATATGCGATGCGCTCGCGGCTGCGCACGCCGCCGGAATCGTGCATCGCGACTTGAAACCTGAGAACGTGATGGTGACGGCGGATGACCGCGTCAAGGTGCTCGACTTTGGATTGGCCAAGCGCCACGTCGGCTTAGTTCCCAACCCGCTCTTCAATGACCACAACGCAGCCGGAAACCGCACAGCGGCAGGAACTATTCTTGGCACGGTCGGCTATATGTCGCCCGAGCAGGCAATGGGCAAGGCAGCAGCTGATACCTCCGATCAATTTTCATTGGGCGTGATCCTTTACGAGATGCTGTCGGGTCGACGAGCCTTCGCACGGGAGACGGTGGTTGAAACGCTCTCAGCAATAATTCGCGAGCAGCCTCCCTCCATCCAGACGCTCAATCCGGACGTGCCGGAACCGCTGCGGCAGATCGTCGAGCGTTGTCTTGCAAAAGAGCCTGCCGAACGCTATTTGGAAACAAACGAACTAGCGACGCAGCTTCGAGATCTGCGGGATCAAATGCTCGCGGAAAGTTCCAGCACACACTCGATCATTCAATTCAAGCGACTGAATCGCCGTCGGGCAATCTGGTTTGGCGGGACAGCCGCTCTCGGCGTTATCGCGGGGCTCGCGAGCTGGGAGCTATGGCCGCGTGATACAGGAATCCGATCGCTCGCTGTACTTCCATTCGAGACGAGCACTCAGGATGAGGATGCCGAATTCCTGTCTATCCTCATCGCAGAAAGTCTTATCCGGCACATCGCGAGTTTGCGGTCACTCAGGGTTCTGCCGCGCAACGCGGGCCTCAGCTTCAAAGGTAAAAACGTCGATCCTATCACCGCTGGAAGGCTGCTCGACGTCGACGCTGTCGTCACTGGAACTATCGTGAGGCGGTCGGGAAGACTACACATCACTGCGGAACTCACCAGCGTTCGAAAGCGAGCTGTGTTGTGGGGTGACACATACGATGAGGACGAAGCAGACCTGCTGGTCATCCAGGACAAGATCGCCGGCACAATCGTAAACACGGGGATACGAATGCAACTGAGCGGCGAGGAGAGAGCTCAGTTCGAGCGACGTGTCACAAATAATGCTGAAGCGTACGAGCTTTACGCTCGGGGTCTCTACCACCAGGACAAAGAGCAGGAGGAAGACTACCTCACGGCCCGCGGGCTACTGGAACAGGCCGTCGAGAAAGATCCCAATTTTGCTTTGGCGTATGTGGCCCTCGCCCGCAATCACATAATCATGGCGGTGGACGGCTACGCGCCACCAACCGACATGTGGCCCCAAGTCTACCGATACACGCGCAGGGCGTTGGAACTGGAACCGACGTTGCTCGAAGCAAACTCCGGGCTGGCTGCCGAGGCATTCTACTCTCGGTGGGATTGGCAGGGCGCAGAAAAGGAATACGAGATTGCCTCAAGATCCCCGTTGACCGGTGAGTTGATGGGGTGGGTGTTTCTGCGATGGGCGGTCGGCCGCTATGACGACGCCCTTGAGGTCATTCGGAAGGCACGTATGTCTGATCCCCTGAGTATCCTCTGGAGGCTCCGTGAAGCGGCGCTACTCACTCAAAGCGGCAAGCTCGATCAAGGCGGCAAGCTTTACGACGAGATCATCCATGACGAACCGAAGGATGCGCGCGCGTATTTCGGGCTTGCGGAAACAAGACGGGTGCAGAACCGCTTCGATGAAGCCATCGCTCTGATCCGCCGCGGAAGTGAGTTGGACGCACAAGACGGGCTACTCCCCGACGCACTCGAGGAAGCCTTGTCAACCGCTCGAGGCATCGACGGGTATCGTAAGGTTGAAAAAGCCCTGGCCGAGATCGAGCTAGAGAATCTTAAGAGCCGTGTTGCAGACGCGTATGTGTCGCCTGTGGACTTCGCTCGTGTCCATGCTCGGCTTGGGAACAAGCAAGAAGCAATCAGATATCTCGATGCCGCAGTGAAGGAACCATCGCCTGGCGTTGTGTTTCTGAAGGTGGATCACGTTTGGGACGCCATTCGAGATGACTCAGGATTTCAAGATGCTGTCCGGGGGATCGGACTGCCCTGATGGATCCGCGTGGTATACTCGAGCACTCTTGGGAGGAAAGCATGAAAAAGCGATTATGCGCTGCATGCCTCATGCTTCTGCTCGGTCTCACCTCGACCAATGTGACCTTGGCCTGCGGAGACAAGTTCCTCATCTCGAGCCGCGGCACTCGCTACCAAAAGGCTCCTATCAAACGCGAACCCCACGCGATTCTCATCTGGGCGAATCCCGCTTCGGAATTGGCAAAGGCATTACGGGATGTGCCTGTCGATGAAACGTTGCGTAAGGTGGGCTATCGACCCACGACCGTCGCTACGGCAACAGAATTCGAGAGCGCGTTGAATCGGGGTGAATGGGATTTGTTAATCGTCGGCATTGGTGACGCGCAGCCTGTGACCGAGCGCTTACAGAGCAACTCACCAATCGTGTTGCCGGTCGCACTGAATCCTACAGACAGCCAGATGAAGCAGGCTAAAATCCAGTACGAGGTCGTTCTTAAAGGTCCCGTAAAGAGAACGTCGTTTCTCAATGCCGTCGATGAAGCCCTCGCTCACAGGTCAAAGAAGAGCGTAGGTAAGGGCGCCTGATTTCAGCCATCTCTATAAAAGCATGGTCCGTATGCACCGCGAATTATTTGTGGCGATCGTCCAGTCGTTTTTCGCGTTCGTCTTTCTTGACTCAACTGCCCAGAACGCTGGTGCTCAGGCGTGGGTGCTGCCTAAGGGAGCAGGTACGATCAGCTTCACACACCAGCGCCTCTACAACACGGGTCACCGACGTATCGGTGGTCTTTTGGCGAAGGTCGGGCAGAGTACCACGATGGGACTATACGTCGAGGGCGAATACGCTTTCACCGATCGCCTCTCCGTGTCGGCTGGACTACCTTATGTATTCGCGAAATACACGGCTCGCAATCTGCCTCCGCCTCCAATTCCTGTGCTGCCTTGGGACGCATGCCATTGCCGGCAATCGGATTGGCAGGACTTCGGGTTTACCGCACGTTACAACGTATTCAACGGCGTCTTCGCGCTCACTCCATCCGTATCGTTCGGTATGCCAAGCCACGATTATGAATTCAGGGGCGAGGCCGTTGTCGGCAGAAGTCTCAAAGAGGTGCAATTCTCAGTCGACGTGGGGCGGCGACTCGATTCCATCTCGGAGAACCTATCCGTGCAGGGCCGTTATTCTTATGCCGTCGTCGAAAGGCCGATCGACATCCCAAACAATCGAAGCAACGCGAGGTTACAAGCCGCATACCAACTGACAGTAAACCTTTCGACATACGGCTTTGTCTCGTGGCAACACACGCACGGAGGACTGAGTTTCGGGTCACCCCTGCCAGGCGCAGCTCTTGCGTTTCCGGGTGAGGTCAACACCGAAGAACGTTTGTTTCAGCACGATCGCATGATGCGGGACAACTACTCGCACGTCGGTGCAGGCGCCTCCTACCAGTTTCAGCGTTTCGATGTGTTCGGGTCCTACACCGCCTACGTCGCAGGTACCGACACTCATGCTGGTCGCGCCTTCACCGCAGGTATCAGCTTTCCGTTCGAATTTCGGCTCGGAAACTAGGACTCAACCCAAACGCGCGGTTATCACTAATTCGTGTTGGTCGCCTTCATGAAAAACGGCCAAACGCTTGCCGATTCTTTGCCGTTTGAAAGACCCAAAAGCCGAAATCAAAGCAAAATGTTATTGAAATCAGCAACACCCAAGAATCGGTAAAAGCAAAACGATCAATGAGTCGGCAACAATCCGCAACTCCCGGCAAACAACATGGAAGCCCTCTGTTAACCGGAGGGTTGTAGGTTCGAGTCCTACCTGAGGAGCCTTTATAACGAACTCTCCGCTTTTGCCTGCATAAACGAACTGTTCCAAGATTTCCCCAATCGTCAGGATTATTCCGAGCAGATGACCGGGCTCAACTAGGCGGACCACAAATACGGAGCGGCCATTCGTCAATTGCGGGCGTTAGAATTTAATAAGAGAGCCGGAAAAGGCGCTGAACGTGAATCTGGCATCGGGAGCCCGGAAAAACATTTCCAGAAACATTCTCCTGATCGAAGACGAATCGGACATTCGCACGATTCTCAAGGACGCGCTGGAATGGGAAGGATACTGCGTCTATACAGCATCGAACGGTAAGGAAGGAATAAAAATTCTTCTAGAAATGCCGACCCCAGGCCTGATTCTCCTCGATCTCATGATGCCAGTCATGAATGGTTGGGAATTTGCGCATGCATTGCAGACGGATCACGCATACACAGAAATCCCGATCGTAGCCTTAAGCGCATTTTCCGATCCGGACAAGACGATTCAGGCGAAAGGCTTTATCAAGAAGCCGGTGGATTTGGATATTTTGCTCGGTCTGGTCAGGGAACACTGTGGACCAGGAGTAATCCAGCCATGATAGGGCTTATTCAGAAAGTGCTGTTCGATCTGGTGGAAGAGAAGGCCGGTCTGGAGGCGCTGGCGGAGGTAAAGCGGTCCGCGGGTGTGCCTCTCGAGCGGATATTCCGGCTGGGGGAAGTCTATTCCGACACGGAGTGGCAGAACCTTCTTTCCGCCACTTGTCGTGTTCTCCGTGCAAACGAAGAACAAGTAATGGAGTTATACGCGGACGAATTTGGAAGGGACGCCCTGGCACGATTCTCCAAATGGTTCGAGATATCCGCGAATTCGCGGGAGTTTTTGGAAAGGCAAATCACGATTCACAACGTCTTCGCCAGTGGAGTGCGTGACCCTGGCTCACGCAAGGCTGTAGTCGATAAATTCCGCATTGAGACGTTCGACGACAAGATTGTGACGCACTATCGCTCTCCTAATAAGCTTTGCAGCCTCTACCGAGCATTGGCTCGCTGGATGTTCAAGTACTACGGAGACGAGGCTGTCATTGAAGAGATCAAATGTATGCATAGAGGTGACGAAGAATGCGAGATTCACGTCATCTGGAAAAACTTAAAACAACGAACCAACGCAGCACCCATAGCAGCTACTACTCCCGCGGCGAGGCAACTCTAAGAGCCGGGATCGACGACATCGCCAGCCAGTTGGGCGTAACCGTGGACGGCACTTTTGACTTTACGGTGCGAGCTTCTCCAGCCGATGAGACGCTGGATAAGCTTGCGATGCTGATCAATTTCGTTATCGAGGCCGCCCGGCGCGCTCTAACGGAGTTGAAGGATAGAAATGCCAGATTGGCGGAGCTCGACCATGTGAAGTCCATTTTCCTGGCAAACATCAGCCATGAGCTCAGAACGCCGCTTGCACTGATCCTGGGTCCCACTGAAAAGTGGCTCAGTTCTCGAGAACTTACCGAAGAGCAGCATCGAGACTTGGATGTCGTGGTGCGAAATGCTCGGTCTCTTCTCAAGACGGTGAATGA
>Ga0075424_100003992_pt1 | contig 13872 bp, 13 predicted proteins | sample SoiMethybrSBSTD3_FD_75301 | JGI IMG/M metagenome (GOLD analysis project Ga0075424, IMG submission 75301) | Bulk soil microbial communities from a Populus tree surrounding site in Tennessee, USA - Soil MetaG P. TD hybrid SBSTD3 | ecosystem: Environmental > Terrestrial > Soil > Tree plantation... | reverse complement strand
GATCCTGAGCATTCTTTTCAAATCGACCCCGCAGGACGTCAAATTCATCATGGTCGATCCAAAGATGCTCGAACTCACGGTTTATGAGGAAATTCCCCACCTGTTGGTGCCGGTCGTCACCGACCCAAAAAAAGCCGCCGCTGCGCTGTTCTGGGCAATGGATGAGATGGATCGGCGCTACCGGCTGATGAGAGATAAGGGCGCGCGCAACATAGACAATTACAATCGCACCCTGGAAAGAGAAACCGGAAAAAAGGCAGTTATTGACCTGACCGAACCGGAGTCTGCTGCGGAAAACCTGAACCCCGGCGGTAATCTGTCTCAGGATGCCCCCATCGTCCACGAAAGGCTCCCAAGAATCGTCATCATTATTGACGAGCTTGCGGATCTAATGATGACGGTTGGACGCGATATCGAGGAATATATAACACGATTGGCGCAAAAGGCGCGCGCCGCCGGAATTCACTTGATCCTTGCGACGCAAAGACCCTCGGTCGACGTCATTACCGGATTAATCAAGGCAAACTTTCCCGCCCGGATATCATTTCAGGTCACCTCAAGGGTCGATTCACGAACAATTCTAGATTCCATGGGCGGCGAAAAGCTCTTGGGCAACGGAGATTTGCTTTTTCTCCCCCCTGGCACCGCTCGTTTGATCCGCGTGCATGGTGCTTTCGTTTCCGATCAGGAAGTTCGCCGCGTGATGAAATTCATCAGGCAACAGGGTCGACCGAATTACCGGCCTGAAGTTCTCGAGGCCAAGCGCGAAACCGAGGCTGCTGCGGCCGCTGAGGACGAATACGACGAGATGTACGATCAGGCCGTGGCGATCGTCACGGAAACTCAGCAAGCATCAATCTCTATGATTCAGCGCCGATTGCGAGTAGGCTACAACCGTGCGGCTCGCATGATTGAGCAAATGGAAAGGGATCGCGTCGTTGGCCCCGCCGATGGCGCAAAGCCGCGGGAAGTTTATGCGCGAAAGATCGAATCTTAGCCATGTGCTCGGGCTCGTGGGCTCCGTTTTCGTCGCTGCCGTAAGCCTCAGCGCAAATGCCTCGGTTGCCGCGGATGGGAGGAGCGCTGAAGCGATCGTCGATAGCCTGCAAAAAAACTATGATACGACGACGGATTTCACCGCTGATTTTCAGCAGGAAACTGAAGTTAAGAATATTAGCCGGACTCTGAAGGCGTCGGGAAAGCTCTCCTTCAAACGTCCGGGCAAAATGCTCTGGCGTTATGATGAACCCAAAGGGCAGTTTGTCATCGCCGACGGAAAATACCTTTACTTTTATCAACCGGATCAAAATCAAGTGATCAAAAGCCCTCTGAAAAACGCATTCCGCGGTGATATTCCGCTGTCTTTTCTTCTTGGTCTCGGCAATTTGAAAAAAGATTTCAATGCGACACTCCAATCGAGCGATCAGAATCTTTACGTTTTACGATTGGAACCCAAGGGCGAAGCCGGCGGTTTTAGCGAGATCTTGCTCGCGGTCAACAAAGGGTCCTTTGATATTGTTTGGGTGAGCGTGCACGACGCTGCAAACAACGTCACTACCATGCGGTTTGCCAGCATGCGCAAAGGCGTCGGCCTCAAAGACTCGCTGTTTCAGGTACAGATTCCCAACGGCGCCGACATCGTCGAATTGGGGAAGTGAATGCACCAAAAGCAGACATTCAACATCATCAGCTTAGGCTGTGCGAGAAATCTCGTCGACTCGGAAGTTATGGCGGGAGTGCTGCACCAAAACAATTACGAGCTGGTGCCAGACCCCGAAGCAGCCGATATCGTCCTGATCAATACCTGCGGTTTTATCGCCGCCGCCAAAGAAGAATCCATCGACACGATTCTTGATGTCGCCCGTCTCAAGGAACAAGGTAAAGTGAAGAAGCTGGTCGTCGCCGGCTGCCTGTCACAGCGCTATCCTGACGAGCTGGCCAGGGAGTTGCCCGAAGTCGATTTGTTCATCGGCACCGGCGAAGTACCTCGAATCGCACAGATCTTAAAGGAGCATGAGGCGCATGCCCGCCGGCAATACGTCGGCCTGCCCCGTTATCTCTATGATCACGACACCCCACGCGTCTTATCGACCCCTTCTTACACGGCCTTTGTCAAGGTCTCGGAAGGGTGCGATCACAAATGCGCCTTTTGCATTATTCCGCAAATGCGCGGCCCGCACCGCAGCCGATCGATCGAGTCGATCGTCAATGAAACTTGCAAACTCACCGAGAACGGTGTCAAGGAGATTAACCTAATCGCTCAGGATCTCACCGCTTACGGCAGAGACCGAAAAGATGGTACCACGCTTGAAGCCTTGCTTCGCGAGTTGGCGCAGGTTCCGAAGCTTCACTGGCTTCGGCTTCTTTATGCTTATCCCAACTTTCTCGACGACACGCTCCTGGAAGTGATCCGGGATAGCGAAAAAATTTGCAAATATGTCGACATTCCCTTTCAGCATATCAGCCGATCGATTTTGCGGCGTATGCGGCGTGGGAAGAGCGGCAGCTCGGTGCGGGAGGCGCTGGAAAAGCTCAGGCAATTCATTCCAGGATTGACGCTTCGAACATCATTAATTGTCGGGTTTCCCGGTGAAACCGACGCTGATTTTAGCGAACTGTTAGACTTCGTCGAAGAGGCCCAATTCGAGCGGCTGGGGGTTTTTAAGTATTCTCCAGAAGAAGGCACGGCGGCGGCGCGCATGGGAGCCGAGGTTCCCGAACAGGTAAAAGAGCGCCGCTGGCAAGAAGTCATGGATCTGCAGTCGCTGATCTCGCGAAAAAAGAACGAGGCCTTGATTGGTACTATACAGCACGTTATGATTGACGGCGTTGCTGTTAATTCCGAAAGAGTAACAGGCCGCACACAGGGCCACGCGCCGGAAGTAGACGGTGTGGTGTTTGTGGAGAGTGACGATTCACGAGAGAAGCGTGTACCTGTTCGACCCGGCGATATGATTGATGTCACAATCACCGGGGCTCTTGATTACGACCTGATAAGCGAGACCATCAATGCCTAAAACGGATCCTGACAAAGAGAAGAAGCAACGCAAAGATTTTCTGAAGCAAGCGGCGGAGATGCTCGAGGAGATGAAGCGGCAACTCATGAAAGAAATGCAGGGCCGCGTCAAAGGTGAGACCGAAGGCATCAAAGATGATGGTCGTGACACCTATGACCTTGCCAGCGATGAGCGCGACCGAGAAATCAATTTTATTCTGAACGATCGAGAGCGTGAAAAGCTCGTTGCGATCGATGACGCACTACAGCGTATCGCCGATAAGACGTATGGAATCTGCGAAAGCTGCGAAGGCGAAATCCAGCTTGGCCGGCTAAAGATTCTTCCTTTCACCCGGCTCTGCGTCAAATGTCAGGAAGAAAACGAGAAGGAAACCAAACGGCAAAAAACTCTTGAGAACGAACGGAGCTATCGTAAGCTCGACCTCGCGGATACTGAAGAGGAGGGTTTTTAGGTCCACCGAATCCCCTTTCGGATTTGAATCTCTTCTCCTCCGTGGCCTTATAAATCTAGCTAGCTTGAGAACAAAAAAATGGGCAGCGGCTCTCGCCGTGCCCATTTTTTTTACTCGCAACTAACTATTCGCCTTTGGCGGGTGTGAATTCCATCTTGGTCAGAACGTTTTTGTCACCTTTGGTTGTGTATTCCACAACCGCCGAAGACCCCAGCCCGACGTCGCCCATCTTGACCTTTGTTTCCTTGATTTCTTGGGCCTTCGTCTTTGAATTGAAATCGAGGGTAATCAATTTGCCTTCTTTAGTCACAACGATCATGTAATTTTTTTCGGTGTCGAGTAAACCGATGTCGCCGGAGACCTTCTCGGCTTTTGCCTTTGCCGGCTCTTCGGACTTTTTCTCAGCCTTCTCGGCTTTGTTTTCCTCCTGGGCAACAACGGGCAGCACCCAAGCCGATGCCAGCAGGATCGCCAGTCCGCTCACCGCCATAATGTTCGCTCTCATCTGTTTTCCTCCTAATCGTAAGTTTAGACGCCAGCGGAATCCTTATTCGCCCTTTGCCGGCAGGTATTCAATATTTGTCGCAACGCTCTTTTCGCCCTGTTTCGTGTACTGCACAACTGCTGAAGAGCCGAGACCAATATCGGCGACTTTACTCTCTACCGGTTCTTTCTGGGTCGGCTGAAACTTTGGATCGAAATCGAGTGTTACGAGCTTGCCTTCCTTAGTCACGAGGATCAGGTAATTCTTTTCGGTGTCCAGAAGCCCCACGTCGCCGGCGAGCTTAGTGGCCTTCGCCTTCTCAGCCGATTTTTCCTCTGGCGCTTTAGCCTCGCCCTTTTCGGAAGGGGCCTTGGCCTCCGCTTTCGCTGCGGGGGCTGGCGCCGGCGCCGGTTTGGGCGCCATCTCCTCCTGGCTCGAGCATGCGGACAACACCAGCATCAAGGATGCAGCTCCTACTCCGGTGATTGAAAACGGATTCTTCATTGTCCCTCCGTAATGCAAAAACTATTTGAATTTGGAACGATACTTATCGTGACCTATGTGCCATCTCAATACGCATTAGGTAGGATTTTACTCGCTGTTGCCAGGCCTAGGATCAATTCATAGGACTTTGGTCGTACCGGCGATTCGGAGGCAAAAACGGTGGTTTGCAGTCGCGGAAATTTAATGTATTTTCACCTTGCGCATTTCGCCGCAAATAAACGATAAAAGGTGCAGAATGACCCCGATCAAAGTCGTAATTGCTGATGATCATGCGCTGTTTCGCGATGGGCTCAAGAAAATTCTCTCGCTGGAAAAAGACATTCTTGTTGTCGGCGAGGCGGCGAACGGTGATGAAATCTCGAAGGTCGTCGACCGAGCAAAGCCGGACATTCTCCTGCTGGATGTAAAAATGCCAAAAGGCGATGTCGTACAAAGCCTCCTCGACGTGGCCGCCAGAAGTCCCGCCACCCGCGTGATCGTGCTCACTGCCTACTCTGAAGAAGAAAACGTTTTGAATGCCGCCAAGGGAGGCGCCCGGGGTTACGTTCCCAAAGGCGTCCCGTCCGCGACTCTCCTGCAAGCAATTAAAGTCGTGCAAAACGGCGGATGCTGGATCGATAAAGAAATCCAGTCCTGGGAAACGTTCGAGGAAATCGTTCAAGCTCAGTCGGGTTCGCTCGAAGCGCCCCGCCAGTTCGACGAGAGTATCAAGGCGCTCACTAAGCGGGAAATGGAGATTCTGAGACTCGTTGCCGAAGGATTGACCAACGAAGAAATCGGCAAAAAAATATTTATCAGCGAAAAAACAGTGAAAACCCATTTGACCAACATTTTCGACAAGCTCAAGGTGAACAACCGATTCAAGGCTGCGCTCATGCTTATGGGACAGCCGAACTGATATTCTGCAAGGCCAATCGCCGTGGCTTTGCTAGCCGATGCGTAATGGGCTTGCGGAACTGACAAACCGGCCATGGCCGTAGTTGAAAAATTTACTCTCGAAGATGACTGGCTCTTGCACCGCGAGCGCGCGGTCGCATGGCTCCGGGTTGGCTTCGCCGCTCTTGCGGTCATTGTCATTCAATTGAATCCCGAAAGAGTCGCGCGATTTCCGTTACTCTCGTTCTTTTCTCTCAGCTCCTTTTTACTCTATAGCCTTGCGGTTCTTTACCTGGCAAAAAAAAACAAGCTAACGGCTCCGCCCATCGACGTTCTGACCAACTCGGTCGACGTGGTGTGGATTGCGGTCATCGTCTTTTCGACAGGCGGAACCCGCACGCCGTTTTTCTTCTATTATTCCTTTCCGGTGATTACGGCCAGTCTCCGCTGGGGACTTAAGGGAAGCCTTCCCGTTGCCCTTGTCGGAGTCATTGTTTACGGAATCGTCCGACTGACCCTAGCCGCAGAGTCGATGGACTCGCCGATAGGAATCGACACGCTCCTGGTGCGAAGCCTCTATCTGCTTCTTCTTGCGGGAATATTTGGCTATGTGAGCGAGTTCGAGAGACGGCAGAATCACCAACTGCACGCGCTCTCTAAAACCGCTGGTGAAGTCGCCACTCTGCAGGAACGCCGCCGAATCATGTTCGAATTGCACGACGGGATCCTGCAGTCCCTCGCAACCTTGATTTTGCGGCTCGAAGGTTGCCGCACCCGCATCCCCGGTTCACAAAAAGATTTCATCGATGAGATGCGCTCGCTCGAAGATCTCACTCGAGCTTCAATGCGGGAAATTCGTCAGTTCCTCGCCGGGCGAACGACAAACCCGCTGATCGCGGGAACACTGGTGGAGAAGCTGCGCGAAGAGGCGCGCTTTCTCCGGGACGGCATGGGGCTGGATGTTATCCTGGAGAGCGAACCCGAGGATCTCGATTTATCAGTGGAGACTGAAAGAGAAGTCTATTACGTCTTGCGTGAAGCTCTTACCAATGTGATCCGCCACTCTCACGCTTCCAAGGTCGACATCCAACTGAGCCAGAAAAATAGTCAATTGGCCGGGTCATTGATCGACAATGGTGTAGGATTCAATGTCGTTCAGCAGGACACAGGCCTTGGTTTGCCGGCCATGGCGCAAAGAGTAAAAAAAATCGGGGGAGAACTTTTTGTAAGTTCCTCCCCCGGCAGCGGGACAAAAATCGTTTTCTCCGTGCCCCGTAACCCAGAGTCAAACGATTCGGCGCTGTATCGCTGACTATTCGCCCTTGGCGGGCCTAAACTCCATTTTCGTCAAGAAGTTCTTGTCGCCTTTTGTGACGTATTCGACGTTCGCAGATGACCCCAATCCCACGTCAGACATTTTGACTTTCGTTTCCTTGACTTCTTGGGCCTTGGTTTTGTCATTATAGTCAAGGGTGATTAATTTTCCGTCCTTCGTGACAACGATCAGGTAGTGCTTCTCGGTATCGAGCAAGCCGATATCACCCGAGACTTTCTCAGCCTTGGCCTTCGCTGGCTCCTCCGCCTTCTTCGTCTCGCCACCCTTCTCCTGTGCGATCACGTACGATGCCAAGCTCATTCCGACCGACAGAATTAGCGCGCTCAAAATTTTTGCCTTTTCTCTCATTGGGCTTTTCTCCTTCATCTTGCTCACCTACTCGCCTTTGGCCGGCTTGTACTCGACGCTGGTCGCCACGTTCTTGTCACCCTGCTTCGTATACTGCACGACCGCCTGTGACCCAAGGCCGATGTCCGAGATTTTCGCTGGTTCGGGCTTCAACTCAGTGGCTTGAAATTTAGGATCGAAATCGACCGTCACGAGCTTGCCGTCTTTCGTCACGACGATCAGGTAATTTTTTTCCGTATCCAACAGTCCTATATCTCCAGCAATCTTTGTCGCCTTCGCTTTCGTCTCGGTCTTCTCTGCCGGTGCCTTGGCTTCAGCTTTTGCTGCAGGCGCGGGTGCTGGGGCAGGCGCAGGCTTCGGCGCCATTTCTTCCTGACTGGAACAGGCAGACAACATCAGTGCTGCCGAAACCACTGCTATGCCGGACAAATGCAATCCATTCTTCATCGCTCCCTCCCGTACGACTAAAGTCTTTAAATACGACATGAGTCGTATACTTTAAACTTCTGCGAATTGTCAAGCATGATCGCTGGAATTTACTACCTTACATTTTGTACGTATGTGGCAACAAAAACCCGCGCCATACAACCATCCACAAGCTTGGAAGCTTTGATGGTTGGGCAACGTTCAATCCCGGCATGAACACTGCCGCAAGTGCAGCGCTAGGGTCTGAGCAACGATACGACAATGGGGATGGTCCGCCAAAAAAAAAAGGGGAGCGCAAAGGCTCCCCCTTTTGCGTGAACTCTCTGAGATCAGGTTAGAACGTGTACCTCCAGTTGAGCATCACGTCGACCCAGTCGCCGCCTTTGCCCGGACGGCAATCCGTCGTCGCGCCGCCATTGACTTTGTCGCAGAGTCCGAGGTTATAACCGGCCTGGCCCACCCCGTTACCCAGGTTAGTCGCGTTGTACCACAGGATATTGGTTCCAACGCTCATGCGTGGCGCGATGAAGTACCACAGATCCCACTCTCTCAAGAGAACCGTGTTGCGATGGAATTGGGTGATAGTTCCGCCGATCCCTGTCTGGGAGCACAAAATGTTGCCCCCGCCGGGTGTGTTGCTACAACCAATGTCGATGTTGGCGCGCTCAAAGTGCGTGCCAAACAAAATCGAACCGGGCGTCGTGGACGAACCGGTCAGGAACCCTTTCGGACTCCAGAGGTACGTATCACTGCCGATCAACCAGCCTTTTGATTTCTTGTTGCCCCTTGTACCTCCGTCATCGGCCGCGCTTTCCTTCGTATAAGCGAGCCGGAAGGTCTGCGGGCCGACGTTGTAAACGATACCCGCACCACGAGCAAAGACCCAACCTTTGCCCAGATCGCCCGTCGTGATCAGGGTTTGCCGCCCGCCATCGCCATGGTCTTGGATTCTGAAAAGCCCACAGCCGTTGTCTACTTGTGCTTGTGCACGGCCATCGACGTTACAGAACCAGTTGCCGGCTTCAAACGTAAGACCGCTGATCCATTTGTTCTTGATCTGTGAGAAAGGCTGAATGTTTCCGTAGAGATTGAAGTTCTTTCCGCCCTGCCTGAAGCTCGATAGACCGTCATCCCCTTCGCCGATGCTCGCCATGCTCATCTGGAACTTGCCGATACGGCCGGGAATGCCGATGCCACTCAAGGACCGGTCATCCCAGTTGAGGGCGAATCCTTGTCCGGCACGGCCCGTGTTAAAACCGTTGTTGCGGCTGATGAGATCGTATTCCGCCTGTGCGCCGACCGAACCCGAACCCTGCCGCGACAAGCTCGTCCCGAAGGCATTCTGAACTTCCATGCCGAACTGAACCGTCGGCAAGAACGGATGGAGGTTTTCGGCGTGGAAGTTCACTGCGCCGCGCTGCAGAATCGAGCTAGTCGCATTGTTGAGTGAATTTTTACCGTTGCCGGTTCCGAAACCGTCTAGGTCGAGGGTCGCCTCGATTTCCCACAGACAGTTATTGATGCAGTAGAAAATCCCAGGCCTGAACCGCCGGCCCATGATCTCCGCGGTTGACCGGCCCTGCTGAGTGCGTCCGCTTTCAAACTCATAGCGAAAATGCGACTCCAAGGTGAAACGAATACCCCAAGCCTTATCCGCTGCCTCGATATTCAAGCCGTTCCCCGGACGATACTCGAACGTCGGCAACGCTGCTGCTGCCGCGGTAGCCTCCTTTTTGAGCTCCACCTGTTGCTCTTTTAGCTGCGTTAGCTCTTGCTCGAGCGATTTGATCTTATCATCGACGCTCTGAGCTCGTGCGCTACCGGCAGCTAGAAGGAACGAAGTTGCAATGCCCAGCACCCAAGACTTTCTGTCCATTCTTGCCTCCTTTTGCCTCTATTTTTCTAAGTACGTATTTCGTAGTACTTCGGGCGCCCTTTTTAGCCCAATGCCGGCGATTCTGTCAAGCCTAAAGTTGTAGCAGTACGAAAAAATATTTAGGCCCAAAGCGCAGAAATTGGGCCCATTGTTACTCGTCCAAGGACAAAGAGAGCGTTATTTGTCAGCATAGGGCACCAACTCCTCCTCAGGCGTCGGGAGGATCACAAAGCGAAACATGTTGATTTTGCTCATGATCTCGCCGCCCGACGCACCGCCTGGCTATAACGCCATAGCCCGCTTGTGAATTGGCTGGCCCACGGTTAGATTGGGCCTCAAAATGCTCGCCAAAAGAATTATTCCCTGCCTGGACGTTAAAGCTGGGCGGGTTGTTAAGGGTGTGAAGTTTGTCGGCCTCCGAGACGCCGGTGATCCGGTGGAAGTCGCCCGCGTATACGACCGGGATGGTGCTGACGAGCTTTGTTTCTTAGACATCACCGCGTCGCACGAGAATCGCGGCATTATACTGGACGTGGTCGCGCGTACAGCCGAGCAGATTTTTATGCCGCTCACGGTCGGCGGCGGGATCAGCACGACCGAGGATATTCGGCATCTTCTCAGGGCGGGAGCGGACAAAGTCTCGATTAACACCGCGGCGGTAAACCGACCGGAGTTTGTCCGAGAGGCAGCGCAAAGATTCGGTAGTCAATGCATCGTTGTGGCGATCGACGCCAAACGGATCGGCAACCATTGGGACGTATTTACCCATGGCGGCAGAAATCCGACCGGAATCGATGCCTGTGAATGGTCCAAACGAATGGAAAGCTATGGGGCCGGCGAAATCCTTCTCACGAGCATGGATCGTGACGGCACCAAAACCGGTTATGATCTAGAGTTAACCCGAACGATCTCAAAAGCCGTCAATATTCCGGTGATTGCGTCCGGCGGAGTTGGTGAGCTTCAACACATCTACGACGGACTGACTGAGGGCGGGGCCAGCGCCGCACTTGCAGCGTCGATCTTTCATTTTGGTGAGTTCAGCATCCGAGACTGCAAGGAATTTTTGGCCGCACACGGCGTTCAGGTTCGTCCGTTGCGCTGAATCGCTGCCCGGCGGAAGTGTTGCGGCGATCAGCTTGAATCGTCAAACAGGCGCCAATGCGCGTTTCCGCGGTGGGTCGTAAAAAGGCGTTTTTACGACCGTCGCACTTGCGGTCTTTCGCCGATGCTCGACGGTAACTTCCACCTCGAGCACCGTTCCGGGAGCCGCGCACGGTTTGTTTACTGTTGCGAGAGCGATGTATTTCTTCAAGATCGGCGACCACGCGCCGGTGGTTGCATGCCCGATCTGCCGATCATCCTTGTAGACTGGTACTCCGCCGCGCCAGGCCGCTAACGGAAACTGCGGCGGCAAACGAGCCTGTTGAAAAAGATACTCGTAGTCACTGAGACTGATTTCCACGCCTACGATTTGGCGTGACCGCGCCGGATCCGTTTCCTCTCGTAATGCCCGACAACCGACAAAATCACTTTTGCTCAAGTCCACCGTCCAACCGAGTCCGATTTCAAACGGAGAATACCGCTGCGATGGAATCATCGCTTTCTCGGCGCTGATGTAATCGACGTCGAGCAGAATAAATCCTGCTTCGAGGCGCGCCACGTCTAATGCCAGCATGCCCGCCGCTTTGATGCCGAAGTACTTGCCCTTTTGAATGAGCGCATCCCACACCGCGCCGGCGTAAGCTGCGTCGAGCCAAATCTCATATCCCAAGTCGCCGGTATAGCCGGTGCGGGATACGATCACAGGAAGGCCGTCCATCTTTGCAGGGCTGAGCCGAAAAAATTTAAGAGCGTGCAAATCCACATCGACGAGTCCCTCCAAAATCCGCAGAGCATTGGGACCTTGGAGCGCCAATGCGGCGATCTGCTCGGAAACTTCCTCGATAACTAATTTCATACCCGTCGCGTTGAGCCTCAGCCAGCGCAAGCTCGGCTCAGCGAGATGAAAGCGAAACTGATCCTCCGCCAAGCGAAAAACGGTGCCATCTTGAATAACGGCCCCATCGTCCTGACACAGACATCCGTAAAGGGCCTGACCGATCGAACATTTCACCGCGTCCCGCGTCATCACGCGATTAACTAGCCGGAGCGCGTCCTTACCGCGGACATCGTATTTGTAGAGCGGAGAGACATCGATGAGCGCGGCGGAATTCCGAATGGCGTGGTACTCGTAGTCGTGCACGACATCGTAGGAGCTGGCGACAAAATAACCCGACCAAGTGCGCCAATTTTGGCTCACACAAAGCGGCGCAGTTCGAGAGTGGAAAGCTGTCCCAATAGGCATTCGGCGATTCGCGATTGTAAGCGGGGTGCGCTCCTCGCGTTGACTTCGCAGACGAAATTACCAAATATGCGCTCTTAAGCAAATTACATCCATGGCAAATTACGACGCGATCGTGATCGGCGCCGGTCACAACGGCCTTACCGCAGCCGCGTATCTAGCAAAAGCCGGAAAAAAGGTTTTGGTCCTCGAGCGCCGTCACGTTCTCGGCGGAGCCGCGGTAACCGAAGAGATTTACGCCGGCTTTAAGTATTCAGTTTGCTCGTACGTCGTTAGTCTGCTTCGCCCGGAGGTCATTCGCGAGCTCGACTTGCCGAACCACGATCTCGAAATCATCCCGCTCGACAGCACCTTCACGCCGATGCCGAACGGCGATTATCTTTTTCGCTCCGGCGATCACGCGAGAACCCGCCGGGAAATCGCGCGCCATTCTGCCACTGACGCCGAAGCTTACGAGGAATACGGTCAGTTGATGGTGCAAATGGCAATGGCCGTAAAGCCTCTGCTCGCCATGATCCCTCCTGAGCCAACGAGTTGGTATCCGGGGGACGTCTTCGGGCTTGCTCGCCTCGGCAATCATTTTCGGCGTCTTGGCGGGAAACTCTTTTGCGATCTCGCCAAACTCATGACCATGAGCTCGGCCGACTTTCTCGACCAGTGGTTCCAAACCGACGTTCTCAAAGCGACCATGTCCGCCAGTGGCATCATCGGTACTTTTATGGGTCCGCGTTCGCCGGGGACAGCCTATGTGCTGCTCCACCATTATATGGGGGAATTGGACGGCGCTTTCCGCTCTTGGGGTTTTGCCCGCGGCGGTATGGGGACGATCAGCCGAGTGATCGCGGATGCGGCGCGCCGCCACGGCGCAGAAATCAGATCACAGGCTCCAGTGGATCAGATATTGATCAGGCGTGGCCGGGCCTGCGGCGTGGTGCTCGCATCGGGCGAGGAGATCCACGCTAAAGTTATCGTTTCTGGAATCGACCCCAAACAAACTTTTTTGAAAATGATCGATTCACAATGCCTCTCTCCAGAGTTCAAGAAGCAGGTGAGTCATTTTAAAATCCGCGGTTCCTCGGCTAAGGTTAATCTCTCGCTCGATTCGCTTCCCGACTTCACTTCAATGCCAGGTGCGGGACCGCACCTTGCCGGTGCGATTTCGATCAGTCCGAGCATCGATTACATCGAGCAGGCTTATGATGAGGCGAAGTACGGCGATTTCTCGCGTCGTCCGTACATGGACATCATCTTGCCGTCCGTGCTTGATCCGTCGATGGCACCGCCGGGGAAACATGTGATGTCTATTTTTGTGCAGTACGCGCCTTACGATCTAAAATCCGGCGTTTGGCCGGAAAAACGTGAAGCGCTGGGCGATACGGTAGTCGATACGCTGAGTGAATATGCACCAAACCTGAAAGACATCATTCTTCATCGTCAGGTGGTTACGCCCTGGGACTTGGAAAAAGAATTCGGCCTCACGGAAGGAAATATTTTTCAGGGCGAGCTCACTTTGGATCAGCTCTTTTTCCTTCGTCCGGTGGCCGGTTGGGCAAAATACCGAACTCCGATCAAGAATCTTTATCTCTGCGGTGCCTGCACCCATCCGGGCGGCGGAGTCATGGCAGCGTCGGGGCGGCTCGCGGCTTTGGAGATACTCAAAAATACGCGATTCAGATTGCTGTAACAGCCGTGGCGACCTACGACGCGATCATCATTGGTGCGGGCCACAATGGTCTTGTGGCCGCGGCTTATCTTGCCAGAGCCGGAAAGAAAATTCTGCTGTTAGAACGCCGCTCGGTTATCGGCGGCATAGCCGTTACTGAAGAAATCTTTCCCGGTTACAAAGTTCCTACCTGCGCGCATCTCGCCGGAACTTTCTCGAAGAAAATTATCTCAGAACTCGACCTCGACCGTCATGGCTTTGAGCTTCTCCCGCTGAGTCCCCTCCTTTTTGCGCCGGCACAGGACGGAAACGGGCTCATCATCCCACGGGAGTTCCCCAAGGCAGCTCAGGAGATCGCCAAGCACTCGAAATCCGACGCAGATCGATTCCAGCCATTTTGCTTGTTGTTAAAGCGACTCTCGGAGTTTCTCGCGAAGCTCTATGAAGCGCCGCTCCCGAACAAAGCCAATCCGAATAATTTTCACCTGGCAAAATTTCTTGAACTCGCTTGGAACTTTCATCGTCTCGGCGAAAAAGAGATGCACGAGCT
>Ga0075424_100003991_pt1 | contig 13872 bp, 11 predicted proteins | sample SoiMethybrSBSTD3_FD_75301 | JGI IMG/M metagenome (GOLD analysis project Ga0075424, IMG submission 75301) | Bulk soil microbial communities from a Populus tree surrounding site in Tennessee, USA - Soil MetaG P. TD hybrid SBSTD3 | ecosystem: Environmental > Terrestrial > Soil > Tree plantation... | reverse complement strand
CGATCCTCAAACGGATCGACGACACGGATTGGAACGTGCGACAGCAGGTTGCGGCGTCGCTTGGCGCGCTTCCGCCCGGACCGCGGGAGACTGCGCTCGCCTCGATGCTCGAGAAGAACGCCGCCGACCCTGTCGCGCTGGACGCGGCGCTGAGCGGCGCGCGCGGCGGCGAGAGCGCGATTCTGCAGAAGTTGATTGCCGCGTCCGATCAATCGCCGCAGCGCGAGACGGCAATCACGATGCTCGCCGCGACGATCGTGCGTTCGGGCCAGGACGACGGGATTCAGGCGATTCTGGCGGCAGTTGCGGACGCGAACCGTCCCCCGTGGCAGCGCGCGGCGCTTCTGCGAGGCGTCGAAGTCACGCTCCTCGGAACCGCGATGCCTGGGACGCCCGCGCGCCGCGGCGGACCGGCGCTTCCTGCTCCGCCGTGCCCGACGTGTCCCGGTGCGCGCGGTGGGCCGGGCGGAGCGTATGCGTTTCCGCAGGCGGCGCGCCCGACGCCGGTCTCGCCGCGGCCGACGAGACTGAGCAAGGAGCCGACGACGTTTACGGCCCTCGCCGCGACGACGGCCGACCTCGGACCTCGTGCGGCCGCAGTGCTCGCGAAGCTCGAGTGGCCAGGCAAGCCAGGTGCGTCCGCTCCAATCACGCCGCTGACGCCGGAGGAGCAGAAGCGCTTCGAGGCCGGGCGCGACGTCTATCGCAACATCTGCCAGGCCTGCCATCAGCCGGACGGCCGCGGTCAGGATCGCGTTGCCGCAAGCCTGCTTGGATCGCCGCTCGCGCTCGCCTCGCCGGACATTCCCGCGCGCATCGTCATCAATGGGAAGGAAGGCCCAATCGGGCTGATGCCGCCCGTCGGATCGACGCTGGACGACGCGCAGATCGCCGCGGTGCTCACCTACATCCGTCGTGAGTGGGGCCAGGATGGATCGCCGGTCGATGCCGCGACAGTCGCGAAGACGCGCGAAATGGTTGCCGGCCGGACGCGTCCGTGGAAGCACGACGAGCTGATGGCGATGATCGGGGCGCAGGAGAAGAAGCACTGACGCCGCTTTGGCGGGGCGGGTTGCCACCTCGGTGGGGCGGGGTCTTAAGACCCCGGCCTACATTCGTCCTCGTAGCTGCCGTCGTTGTCGCGTCGCATGCGGTTCCTATCTCCTACGAGCAGGCGAAGCCCAGCCTCGCGGCGTATCCGGATCAACGGCCCGCGGCGCTGCGGGGCAAAAGCGATTCGGCGGTCGCGGCCGCGTGGCCGGCCTGGGTCGCGAGCCACAATGCCGCGATTCGCGCGCGCCTTGCGCGCGGCGACGAAGACTCCCTCGTCAACTTCTGGCTGTACGGAACCACCTTCACGAAGGCGCCGCGCGCGACCGCGCAGGATGTTGCGCGGCTGGGCAGCCGCGACAAGATTGCGGAACTGCTCGAGCGGCGATTGAGCGACCTGATCGCCGGCATCGAATCTCCCGGATCGAACGAACGGCTCCAGTTCGCGCGGCGGGTCGTCGAGCGGCACGGCATCAAGACGGGCACGGCGCAAGGGCGTGAGCGGACGCGCGCGTACCTGCTCACGCTTCGCGAGCGGGTGATCGCCGAGACGGAACGGTATCGGAAGACGCTCGAAGCGGCCACGCTCTTGACCGACGAGCGCGCGAAGCTGAGCGCGTACGCGACGGCGTATCGGGATCGCGGCCTTTCATCGGACACGTCGATTGCCGCCGACTTCGCGCTCGACGCAGCGATCGCCGACGCGAAGAGCTCCGGTGTCATCAGCCGTGTCCGCCGCGTTGCAATCGTCGGACCCGGACTCGACTTCTCGGACAAGGCCGAAGGGTACGACTTCTATCCCGTCCAGACGATCCAGCCGTTCGCGCTCATCGATTCACTCGTGCGACACGGCGCCGCGGACGCGCGCGACCTTTCCGTCGCGACGTTGGATCTCAGCCCTCGTGTGAATCAGCACCTGGACGCTGCGCGAACTCGTGCGCGGGGCGGCACCTCCTACGTGGTCCAGCTCCCGTTGTCCGAAAACGATCCGTCGCGGCAATGGGCTCCTGCCCTCGTCGCGTATTGGGAGCGCTTCGGCGATCGCATCGGCGAAGACGCCATCCCCATCCCGCCGCCTGACGGCGCCGGAAAAGTGCGCGTGCGTGCCGTGCGAATTCCGGCCGCCGTCGTCGATGCCATCGAGCCCTACGACGTGAACATCGTGCTGGAGCGGCTGACCGAGGCGCAGTTCGATCTCGTCGTCGCGACGAACATCCTCGTATATTACGATGCGTTCGAGCAGTCGCTTGCGCTCGCGAACGTCGCCGCGATGCTGCGCCCCGGCGGCCTCTTCCTCACCAACTACGCGATGTCGCCGCTGCCGCCGATGGAGCCGAAGGCGGCCGCGGTGCTCCCCGTGTTCTGGGACGACCAGAAGAACGGCGATACGTTGTTCTGGTATCGGAGGAACTAGTGCGGGTCCGGGATGCGGGATCCGGGATCCGGGATGCGAGATCCGGGACATAATCTGGGCACTTGCGCAGACTTCTCGCGTCCGAACAGGCCGGACTGGTCCTGGTCATCCTCGTCCTCGGCACGATCCTCACAGCGCTCGCCGGCGCGCACGTCGACCGGCTCACGGGCGCCGAGATCAACAACTTCCTCAATTCCTACACGCTGATCCAGACCGCGACCGACGCGAGCTTCTTCGCGATCATGGCCGTTGGCGCGACGATCGTGATCATCTCCGGCGGCATCGATCTCTCCGTCGGATCCATCTACGCGCTGGCTGGCGTGGCGACCGCGCTCGCGCTGCGCGCGCTGGGGCCGATGGGTGCGGCGCCGACGTTCGCAATCGGCGTCGGGATTTCGCTCGCGGTCGGGCTGATTTGCGGCGCGCTCAACGGGTTCATGGTTGTCGGGCTGCGCGTCCATCCGTTCATCATCACGCTCGGGACGATGTGGATTCTGCGTGGGGTTGCGTTCGTGGCCAGCCATGCTGAGAGCATCCTGCTGCCGGACGTGCTGACGCGCGTCGCAAAGGCCTCGCTCGGTCTCGGCGCATCGCTCTATCCAGTGCCGATGCTGACGATGATCCTCGTCACGGTCGCGGGCGCCATCTACCTGACCCAGACCGTGCCGGGGAGGCACGTATTCGCGGTCGGCGGCAACCCGGAGGCGAGCCGCTTTTCGGGGCTCCGGCTGTGGCGGATTCAGATCGGCGTCTTCGTCATCTCCGGCCTGACCGCGGGGCTTGCCGCCTTCATGGGCGCGAGCTTCTACGGCTCCGCGTCGTGCGTCGACGCGACGGGGTACGAGCTCTACGTGATTGCGTCGGCAGTCGTCGGCGGCGCAAGCCTCGCGGGCGGCAAAGGGAGCGCGGTGAACGCGATGCTGGGCGCCGTGCTGATTGTTTTGATCCGTCAATCGATCCGCACGCTGCACTTCGACCAGAACTACGAGTGGATCATCATCGGCTGCGCGACTATCATCGCGGTCGTGCTGGATCGGACGAGCGCGAGCTTCACCGCGCGACGCCTCGCGCGCGCGGCGAAATAGCGCCCGCGGCCCGGCGAGCGAGCGAAGCGAGACGAGCCGAGCGCGTGGGGTGGAGCCCCACGCGCGGTGAATAACGTAAAGACCGTGAAAGTCGGCCGTGCTGGGATGAAGTCAACAGGAACTGCGTTGTTCAGTCAGCAGCGCCTGCGGCCCGGCGAGCGAGCGAAGCGAGACGAGCCGAGCGCGTGGGGGTGGGGCCCCACGCGCAGTAATAAAAGAGGACCTAAATGCAGACGTCGCTAACAAAACTCACAGCCATCGTCGCCATGTCCCTGTCGCTCGCAGCCTGTAACAAAGAAAAAGGTGCGCCGGCGGCGGGGACGCCGGCCAATACCGGTGGAGCCATCAAGATCGCGATGATCGCGAAGAGCTCGACGAACCCGGTGTTCTTGTCCGCGCGCACCGGGGCCGAAGCCGCGGCAAAGGACATGTCGCAGCAGCACGGCGTGCCGGTGGAAATTGTCTGGCTGACGCCGCCGGCCGAGGACGGGCAGGTGCAGGCGCAGCGCATCGCGCAGGCGGTGAACGAGGGGGCGACGGCGGTGCTGATCTCCTGTTCCGACGCCGGCAAGGTCACCGGCGCGATCAACGACGCCGTCGATCGCGGCGTGCCGGTCATGACGTTCGACAGCGACGCGCCGCAGTCGAAGCGCTTCGCGTTCTACGGCGTCGACGATGTGAAGACGGGAGAGGCGGTGATGCGCGAGCTCGCCGTGCAGATGAACGGCAAGGGGAAGATTGCGATCCTCGCGGGCAATCAGAATGCGCCGAACCTGCGCAAGCGCGTCGAGGGGGTGAAGCAGGAAGCGGCGAAGTCTCCCGGCATCAGCATCGCCGGCACCTTCTATCACATCGAGACCCCGCAGGACGCGGCGGCGGAAGTGATACGCGTGCAGAACGCGTATCCCGACGTGAACGGCTGGGCGATGGTCGGCGGCTGGCCGCTCTTCACGCAGACGCTGCTGTCGGATCTCGATCCGAAGAAGGTGAAGATCGTCGCGGTCGACGCGCTGCCGGCCGAGCTCGCGTACGTCGACAAGGGACTTGCGCCTGTCCTCCTCGCGCAGCCGACGTACAAGTGGGGCTACGTGAGCGTCGAGACGATCGTCAACAAGGTGCACATGAAGCAGGAGGTCCCGCAGATCATCCCGATGGAGCTCGTGCGCGTGTCGAAGGACAACCTCGGGTCGTGGGCGCGCCAGTTGAAGGAGTGGGGTTTTACGGACGTGCCGGACAAGTACTCGCAATTGCCGAAATTGCCATAATTGCCAAAACCGCCGTCATTGAATTGAGAACTTCAGGGAACGAAATTCTGGCAATTCCGGCGATTCTGGCAATCCGGTGGGCATAGCCGTTCAATTCCAGGGCATCTCGAAGCGCTTCCCGGGCGCCCGCGCGCTCGAGAACGTCACCTTCGACGTCGCCGAAGGCTCGTGCCACGCGCTGTGCGGGGAGAACGGAGCGGGGAAGAGCACGCTCGGGAAAATCCTCGCGGGCATCCACGCGCCCGACGAGGGGCGCATCGTCCTGTTCGGCAAGCCCGTCACCTTCCGCGGACCGGAAGACGCGCTCGCCGCGGGCGTCGGCATGGTCCATCAGGAGCTCTCGTTCTGCGACAACCTGTCGGTGGCTGAGAACCTCTGTCTCGGATCGCTTCCCGCCACGCGTGGCCTTCTGTCCCGCGCGGCCATGCGGGCGCGCGCGGAGACCATGCTGGCCGCGATTGATGCCAGGCTCGACGTTCGCCGCCGCGTCGGGGAGCTGACGACCGGCCAGCAGCAGATGCTGCAGATCGCGTCCGCGGTCGGGACGGGCGCGCGCGTGATCGTCTTCGACGAGCCGACGAGCAGCCTCTCACAGCACGAGGCGGAAAAGCTCTACGAATTGATCGCGCGTCTTCGCGCGAAAGGCGTGACCTCGATCTACGTCAGCCACCGGATGGAGGAGATCTTCCGGCTGTGCGACGCGGTGACGGTGCTTCGCGACGGCGCGCACGTCGCGACGCGGCCGGCGGGCGAGCTGACCCAGCCGGCGCTCGTCCAGATGATGATCGGCCGTCCGCTCGAGGAGTACTTCCCGTCGCACGTGAAGGCGCGGGCAGGCGAGGAGCTGCTGCGCGTCGAGCACCTGTCGAGCCCGGGCAAGTTCGAGGACATCTCGTTCACGCTTCGCGCGGGCGAAGTCGTCGGCGTCGCCGGGCTCGTCGGCGCCGGCCGATCGGAGATGGCGCAGGCGATCTTCGGTCTCGACCCGGACGCGACAGGGCGGGTGTTCGTCGCAGGAAAGCCGATTCGCCTCGACGGCCCCCGCGGTGCCATGCGCGCCGGCGTGGGGCTGGTTCCCGAAGATCGAAAGCGGCAGGGACTCGTGCTGGTGATGACGGCGCTGTCGAACATCACGCTGCCGATCCTCGGCGCGATGCTCTCGAAGTGGAGCTTCATCCGCCGCCGCTCGGAGCGCGCGCTCGTCGGGACCTATTTCACGCGCCTCAGCGTCCGCGCTCCGAGCGTTGACGCCGTCGCGGCGGGCCTGTCAGGCGGCAACCAGCAGAAGCTCGTGCTCGCGAAATGGCTCGCCGCGCGCTGCCGCGTGCTGATGCTCGACGAGCCCACGCGCGGCGTCGACGTCGGCGCGAAAGCGGAGATTCACGCGCTCATCGACGAGCTCGCCTCGCGCGGCTCGGCGATTCTGCTGATCTCCAGCGAGCTGCCGGAAGTTCTCAATCTCTCGACGCGCATCATCGTGCTGCGACAAGGGCAGATCGCGGGTGAACTCCCGCGCGGCGCCGCGACGCAGGAGTCGCTGATGCGCTTGATGGCCGGAGTCGCCGCGGGCCTACCGTAGGGCGGGGTCTTTAGACCCCGCCACGTCCTGCAATATCTGAAACGCCGTGTTAGCCGCCGGCACACCGCAATAGATCGCCTGCTGCAGGACGATTTCTTTCAGATCCTGCAGCGAGAAGCCTCCTTCCACAAGAGCGGCGCGCGCGTGCATGCGGAACTCGTCGAAGCGCCCGAGCGCGATGAGCGTGCCGATCACCAGGACGCGGCGCGTGCGGATGTCCAGCCCGGGCCGCGTCCAGACTTCTCCCCACGCGTAGCGCGTCAGCAGATCCTGGAATTCCGACGTCAGCTCCGTCGTCTGCGCAACTGCCTTGTCGACGTGCGCGTTGCCGAGCACCTGACGGCGGATTTTCATTCCGGCCTCGCGGCGCTGCTCGTCATCCATTCAGAAACCTCAGGAGATGCTCGTTGAACCGGTCGGCCTGCTCGGCGTTGGCGATGTGCGATCCCTCGAGAATCGCCAGCTCCGCGTTCGGGATGCGCGCCTTCATGAGCTCCGCGTTCGCAGGCGGCGTGACGGGATCGTCGGCGGCGCCGACGACGAGCGTCGGAGCGACAATCGCACCGATTTCGTCGCGCAGATCGGTGTCGCGGAGCGCGGCGCAACACCCGATGTAGCCGCCCGCCGGTCCGGCGACGAGCATCCGCACGTGTCGTTCGACAACGTCAGGGTGTGCGGAGCGGAAGGCGTCGCTGAACCATCGACCCTTCGCGCCTTCCGCGATCGACGCGAGCCCTTCCCGCTTGATCTGCTCGATGCGCTCGCGCCAGTAGGCGGACGTGGCGATCTTCGCGCCGGTGCTCGCGAGCGTGAGCGACTCGATGCGCTCGGCGACGTGAACCCCCAGCCACATCGCGGTGAGCCCGCCCAGAGAGAGCCCGCAGATGTGCGCGCGTGAGACGCCGACGGCATCGAGCACCGCGATCGCGTCGCCGCCCAGCTGCCCGATCGTGTACTCGCCGTCGGGCGCCCCCGATCGGCCGTGCCCACGGGTGTCGTATCGGATGACGCGAAACGACTTGCTGAATGCGGCCAGCTGCGGTTCCCACAACTCGTGAGTCGTTCCCAGCGAGTTCGAGAAGAGCAGGGCAGGCGCACGCGGATCGCCGTCGGTGCGGTAGTAAATCGGGCAGCCGCCGCTCGTAACGTGCGACATGTCAGGCCTTCGCGTGGCGGGCGAGCACGTCGGCGATGAACGCCGAGGTCGATCCCAGATAAGTTTCGGGCTTCAGCGCCTCGTCGATGGCGCGGCGATCAAGAATCTCGGAGATCCTGGGATCCTCGGACAGCACGTCAGCGAAGCTGCGGCGCTCGCTGGCTGCGCGCCGGGCGGCACGCTCGACGAGGGCGTGCGCCTCATTTCTCCCGAGGCGCGGCGCGAGCTGCATCGCGACCGCCTCTGCGAGGATCAGGCCTCCGCTCGCCTCGAGGTTCGCACGCATGCGTCCGGGATTGACGACCAGCCGCTCGAGCACGTCGGCGATCGCCGACGCTGCGTCCGAAGCGGCGATCACCAGTTCCGGTATCGTGTCCCACTCCGCCTGCCATCCGCCGAGCGCGCGTTCGTGCTCCTGCGGCATCGCCGCGAGGATCGTGGCAACCAGACCGGGCGCCCGCACCGCTGCCGCCAGGACGGCCGCGGAGTTCACGGGGTTCTGCTTCTGCGGCATCGTCGACGACCCGCCGTCCGAGCGGCCTTCGTGCGCCTCGCCAACTTCCGTCTGTGCGAGAAGGGCGATGTCGCGCGCGATTTTCCCGACGGCGCCTGCCGCGACACCGAGCGCGCAACACAGCGCGGCGAGACGATCGCGATGCGCATGCCACGGGACCGACGGAAGCTGGAGGCGCAGGGCCGCGGCGAGCCGCTTCGCGACAGGCATTCCCCGATCGCCGAGCGCGGCCAGGGTTCCAGCCGCCCCGCCGAACTGCAGCACCATCGCTGCGTTCAGCGCCGCGCCGATGCCGCACGACACGCGATCGAGCGCGTCGACGTAGCCAGCCGCCTTCAGGCCGAACGTCACGGGCGTCGCCTGCTGCAGCCACGTCCGCCCCGCCATCGGCGTGTTCGCGTGGCGGCGCGCGTGGCCGGCTGCGGCGTCGGCGGCACGGTTGAGATCGGCGACGATAGTGGGAATCGAATCGCGAAGCTGCAGGACGAGCGCGGTATCGATGATGTCCTGGCTGGTCGTTCCCCAGTGAACGTAGCGCGCCGCGTCTGCATCCGCTGCGGCGACCTTCTGCGTCAGCTCCCGGACGAGTGGAATCGCGAGATTGCCTGCGCGTCGCGCGGCATCGGTCAGCGCCGCGGCGTCGTAGAGCTCAGCGCGGCACACGTCGTGAATCGCACGCGCGGCCGATTGTGGGATGACGTCGAGCGACGCTTCCGCTTCGGCGAGCGTCCCTTCGACGTCGAGCATCGCCTGGAGGCGCGCGGCCGGCGTAAAGTGGTCCGCGACCCTCATACGTCGAAGAACACGGTTTCGCCGGGTCCCTGCAGCGCGATGTCGAAGCGATACCGATCGCCGTCGATGCGCGTTGCGAGCAACGTTCCGCGGCGTGGGGCGGGCACGAGCGACAACACGGCGTCCTCGCCGTTGGACGGCTCACCGTCGAAGTACATGCGCGTCACCAGGCGCGTGAGGAGGCCACGCGCCAGCACGCCGACCGCGATATGCGGTGCCTGCGCTTTCCCATCGGGCCCGGGAACGCGGCCCGGCATCACCGTCTGGAACGCAAATCGTCCCTCATCGTCTGTGGCAACCCGGCCGAAGCCGTTGACGCCGCGATCCGACGAGGCGTGGTTCGGGTCGGCCGGGTGTCGATATGTCCCCGACGAGTCCGCCTGCCAGATTTCGATCAGTGCGTCGGGCAGCGGGACACCGGCGCCGTCGCGGATCACGCCTTCAATCGTGATGCGGCGTCCGGTGGCGGCCGCATCGGCGACGACCTCGCCGTCCGGTATCAGCAGGCCGAAGTCGAAAAACGGGCCGAGCGTCTGAGACGGCGTGAGGCCGGCCATTACGTCTCCATCGGCGTCCCGTCCGGGCCGCGCAGCACGATGTCGAACGTGAATCCGAGCGCCCACTCCGGCTTTGTGACATCCAGGTCGAAGTCCGCGATCAGCCGCTGACGCGCCCTTTCGTCCGGGATCGAATTGAAGATCGGATCGAACGGCATCAGCGGGTCGCCGGGAAAATACATCTGCGTGATCAGACGGCTCAGGAAGCTCGAGCCGAAGAGTGAGAAATGAATGTGCGCAGGCCGCCACGCGTTGTCATGATTCCGCCATGGATACGCACCCGGCCTGATCGTGGTGAAGCGGTAGCGTCCGTCGGCGTCCGTCACCGTGCGCCCGGCGCCCGAGAAGTTCGGATCCAGCGGGGCCTGGTGCTGATCGACGCGGTGCGTGTAGCGTCCGGCGGCATTTGCCTGCCAGATCTCGACGAGCGTATTCGGAATCGGCCGCCCGTTGTCGTCGAGCACCCGTCCTTGCACGATGATCCGCTCGCCCTGCGGCTCTCCCGCGTGCTGCCGCGTCAAATCGCTGTCGCTCGTGTCGATGCGGCCGTACGGATACATCGGGCCGGTGAGCTCCGTGAGCGTCTGCGGAATCACGATCAACGGCTGCTTCGGATGCCGAAGCGCCGTGCTCTTGTATCCGGGCGAATCGTTTGGCGGATGCGTCCCTTCAGGCGGCTTTCGATACGTCATCCGAGTCACGACGTCACGCACGTTGGTGTGCCCTTTCCGTATCGGCTTTCAGTCGGCGCAACACATCGAGCTCGTTCGAAGATGGCGCTGCGGTTTCGGTGACCTGCTCCGCGAATCGAACCGTCCACCCGGTCGCCGCTTGTATTCTGTCCCGTGTCACGCCTGGATGCACGCTCGTGACGGTCAGCTCGCGTGTGACGGCGTCGGGCTGCATGACGCACAGGTCCGTGATCAGTTTCACCGGTCCGGCCGTACCGATGCCGTGCCTCGCGCGCGCGTCGCCACCCTCGCCATGTCCGAGCGACGTCAGGAAATCGAGCTTCGCGACCATCGCGCGCTTCGAGTGGGGCATGACGATGAAGATGCGCTGGCACGAGGCCGCCATTTCCGGCGCGCCGCCCGCACCCGGCAGCCGCACGGACGGCGACTCGTAGGATCCCACGACCGTCGTGTTGAGGTTCGCGAACCGATCGATCTGTGCCGCGCCCAGGAATCCGACGGTGATGCGGCCACCCTGGAGCCAGTACCGGAAGAATTCAGGCACCGATACCGTCGCAAGCGCAGTTGTGCAGAGCTCGCCGTCGCCGATCGACAGCGGCAGGACGCGCGGGCGCGCGTTGATCGTGCCGGACTCATAGATCAGCGTAATCTCGGGCGCGTGTGTCAGCCGCGCGAGGTTGCACGCCGCCGACGGCAGCCCGATCCCGACGAAGCACACATCGTCGTTGCCGACGCAGCGCGCCGCCGTGACGGTCATCAATTCTTCCGGAGAGAAGAAATCACCCATCACCAATCAGGAATCCCCAATCTCGAATCCTCAGAATCGCCTATCTCGAATCCCTGGATCCCGCATCCAGGATCCCGGATCCGGCATCCCGGATCCCGGATCCCGCGTCCCGGATTCCGGATCCCGTCTTCATCACGTTCTCTTCAATCCAGCGGTTGAACGCGTCGCGGTCGCGCGAAATAGCGTCCCACGCGAGATAGAACGCGTTGTTGCGCTCGTAGTAGCCGTACGCGTATGACGGAAACGCCCCGCCCGGCGCGACCACAATCGCGCCGACCGTCCACCGCGGAAGGATGCAGGCATTCGCCGGAGCGCCTTCGAAGCTGTCGACCACTTCCTCGACGGTGACAACCGAGCGCGCCGCCGCGAGGAGCGCTTCCTTCTGCACGCCGATGATGCCGTCGAGCACGACGTTACCCTCCCGATCGGCGCGCTGCGCGTGGATGATCGTCACGTCGGGTCGCATCGCAGGTACGGCTGTCAATGTCTCACCTGTGAAAGGGCAGGAGACTGTACGGAACTTCGCGTTCACTTTCGTGAGGTCGCCGGGACAACCGCGAAACACGGCAAACGGGAGGTTCGCGGCGCCGGCGTCATACGCGTTCGCCATCGCCGCGTGGCTGTATTCCTCGATCGCAAGAGGATGCGGCCAGCCGTTTTCGACCGCGTCGCGCAGGCGATGAAGTGAGCCGACTCCAGGGTTCCCACCCCACGAAAAGATCAATTTTGCCGCGCACCCAGCGCCGATGAGCTGGTCGTAGATGAGATCGGGCGTCATCCGCACGAGCGTGAGATGCCGCCGTCCCTGACGGATCATTTCGTGCGCGGCGGCGAACGGGATCAGATGCGTGAAGCCCTCCATCGCCACCACATCTTCGTCGCGCACCGCATCCCTGATCGCTTCTTCCAGAGAACAGAACAAGGCCATGACGCGATCTAAGTCTATTGCAGAGCTCTCCCGGTGCCGCAGGTTGCCTCATACCCTCGAGATGAACCTTCTCAGCGGCATGGTACGTTTTATGTTTGCCGACGCGAGCTTCGCTGTCATCACTCGTCGTGATTAGGGTCCCCGAACATGAAGCCGATAATGGTCGCCGCGCCGCTGGTGCTCGTCCTTGCTCTCTTCTCTCTCCCCGCGGCGCCGCTGCTCTCGGCAAACGCCGTTCAACTTGAAAACGCGAAACCGGGAACGACCGACTGGAAGCTGACGAATCCTGGATGGGCGTCGGGCGCGATTGAAGGCTATGCATCGCTGACAAGCGTGAACCGCGGTGGACGAATACTGCTCTTCGTCAATACCGCCGCGCCGACCTACACGATGGACATCTTCCGCAGGGGGTATTACGGCGGCACCGGCGGACGTCGGATGCTTAGCACGATCACGCGGACAGGTGTCGTGCAGCCAGCCTGTCCGACCGATGCCACGACGGGGCTGATCGAGTGCAACTGGCGCGATCCATATGTCCTCGACATTCCTCAGACTGCGGATCCGACTGACTGGATGAGCGGGATCTACGTCGTGAAGCTGACCGCGGGAGGCACAAGCGGCAAACAGCAGTACATCATCTTTACGGTCCGAGACGATCTGCGCTCATCGGACCTCCTCCTCGCGCAGACGGTGAACACCTATCAGGCGTACAACGTCTGGGGCGGCAAATCGCTGTACGGCACCATTGCGAGTCGCGGCGACACTGCGAATGCGGCCCACAAGGTGTCCTTCAACCGGCCGTACTACGGTGACGCCACCAACGGCGTCGCGTCGTTCGAATTCGAGGAGACGATGCTGACGTGGCTGGAACGCGAAGGCTATGACGTCACGTACGCGACGAACGTCGAGGTCGACGCGGATCCAAATCTCCTGTTGAACCACAAGGCGTTTCTGTCGGTCGGCCATGACGAGTACTGGACATGGACGATGCGCGACAACGTCGAACGCGCGCGCGACAGCGGAATCAATCTCGGGTTCTTCTCGGCCAATACGTCGTACTGGCAGGTCCGATACGAGCCGAGCGCCATCGACGGTCAGCCCGCCCGCACGGTCGTGGGATACAAGGAAGCCTGGAGAGACGATCCGATCACGCCGGACTACCTGAAAACGAACAACTTCCGGCGCGCCCCGGTAAACCGCCCTGAAGACGCGATGCTGGGAGTCATGTACATCACGCAGGCGCGCCCCGCGATGGTCATCGAAGACGCATCGTCATGGGTATTGACCGGCACCGGACTCAAGAATGGCGATGTGCTGACGGAAGCCGATGGCAAGCCATTCCTGGGGTACGAGGTCGACGCCATGGGTCCGACCTCGCCGCTCAACGTTCAGCGCATCGCACACTCCCCGGCCAACGCGCGCGAAGCGAATTTCTCCGACATGACGATCTATCGCGCGCCGAGCGGCGCGACCGTCTTCGCGTGCGGCAGCATTCTGTGGTCGACGACGGTGCCCCAGGTGCAGCAGATCACGCGCAACGTCCTCGCCCGATTGATCAACAACGCATTCGCGGACACGGCGCCCGTGCGGCCGCCGCTGCCAAGCCCGTTCGAAGCGCGCGATATCGGCGACGTCGGACGACCCGGGTTCGTCGCGCTCGCGGGCCCCGACAGCATGACGCTCAACGGCGCGGGACAGAACGCTTTCTCCGGCAGCGACGCGTTGTACTACGCGTACCAGCCCGTCTCGGGCAACACCGTCATCACCGCACGCCTGACCGCCCTGCAGCTGTACTGGGGCAACCGCGCGGGGGTGATGATTCGTGAGTCGCTCGGTCCGACGGCGAAGTACGTCTCGCTCCTCGGACGACCGAGCGAGAGCACCGGCAGTCTTCTGGAAGGCGCCGACCTGAAAGTCAAGGACGTCACGGGCGGCACACCCAGGAAGATTGCCGGCTACGATTTGAAGCAGCCCGATTGGCTGAGACTCTCGCGAAGCGGCGATACGTTCACCGCCGACGTGTCGGGCGACGGGGCAACCTGGATATCGCTCG